>CEUT01037274.1_pt1 | contig 81085 bp, 85 predicted proteins | sample 531401 | NCBI WGS metagenome assembly CEUT01 (sample SAMEA2622821, study PRJEB7988) | marine metagenome | biome: marine biome (ENVO:00000447); feature: surface water layer (ENVO:00002042); material: "saline water (ENVO:00002010), including plankton (ENVO:xxxxxxxx)" | depth 5 m | reverse complement strand
ATAGCACCGTCAGACTTACGAACAAAGCCGTACACAGAACAGTTGATACCCAAGCCCTCACCCTCTTCACGCACCACCTTCCAGTACACGCGACCCGGATGAACCGTGATCTTAGGGGGCTTAAGGTTTGAATAGTTAGTTGAGTAATACTCATTGACCTTTTGTTGAACCTTCTTTACAAAGGTTTCAAAGGCATATTCGATTTCGACTTGACTACGTTGAGTGTCCATATAGTTCTCCTTTTTGATGCTCACTACGTTAGACGTACAGGGGTCGAGTTTTATTCAAAGAAAAGTGAAGTTTTTTAATAATCGTCTGAAAGCGTGCTGTTAAGGACATAATCAATGTAGTCCTCTGGGCATTTCATGATGATAAATCGCCAACCCATCCATTTAGAATCCCACAACTCATTCAACAGGGGTTCATCGAGGGGAGCACTCGGGTTCTCTACCTCAAGCCACAGCACCAAGTGTGTACCTCCGTCGTCGCTCTCAAACTTAACGTCAAATCGTCCGTCCCAAATGCCCGCAACGTGCTTGCGAAGTGCGCGTTCTGCCTCATCCTTTGGTGACTTTTCCCCCAGTGCGAATTTAGCCATGTCTCTCTCCTATGGTTGGCTATAAGTAAGTAGTTTCTAAAACGGAACTTGAAGGTCACCGGGAGCAGAAGTTAGCGGAAACATGGTCCACGCTTGCGGGCTCCACACTGCGGCTTCGGGGATGGTTTCTTTAGCGAGTCTAACGTGGTTTACAATTTCCTCCATTGATGGGCATGCTGGGTCAAAATAATGTTTGCAAAGATAATCATAGTTATAGTCAACAATAATAAGAGCGCCGCCGATGTTGAGCCCTATCTGTACCCAGTTCGACAGTAACCACAGGCGACTGCCATTAGCGACAAACGATTCAGAACGACTCTGGATGCGCTCATGGTCAGGGTGAGGCTGGTAGGCTTCGGGATATGGCGAGTATGGCGGCTGCGCTGAGTATCCCTCTGCCCATGCATTGATGACGCCACGAACCTTGTCGAGATCAGTATAATAATGATCTGGCACCGAACAGTGTTTTAGGTCCACTCTAACCAGCGGCATTATTTACGCCTCTTATCTGCGGCACCCAGCTTCTTAAAGAAGCGACCCTCATACCATTCGCCAGTTTCCACCTCACCCATTGAGGATAAGATGCTGTCACGTTCCCACGCGGCAAAGCCACTGTGTTTTCGCCCAAGGCTGCACATATCTTCGTAGGTCATCTTTATCATGTGGCGATACACGGGCATATGAATTGGCTTAGGTTTCAAGCCAGTGCGTAACCACTTAATACGAACGGAGTTCGCGTATTTTTTCGGCGCAGATGCCTCCCAAGGTTGGCTTGGTCGCCACAAATCCGCAGCTTCTACAACTAAACCCATAGTCTCGTATCCTCTTCCACCCACATTGTACCATACCAGATCGCCGATTGTCAATCGTTTTGTCATGTGCTCTCCTTTGGTCCCGCGCTTGACAGGACTTCAAATGAATACTTGGAAGTGTCTAAAATATGATACTCGCATGAGCGCGGTATGTAAACTACAACGGTTGGCGATTCATCATTGGCAGTTTCGACAATGAGCCCGTAACAATAAACAGGTTGATGTGGCCATGCGTTGCCGGTATCGTCGGCAGTGTAAACAGCATACGATATAACCCACCGAACGTAATCGCCGGGGTATAGCTTATGTTGCGCGCAATAAGTCACATACTAACTAGACTGCTTTTTCCTCTCGGTGTCACGAATCTTCTCGATACGCCTCATAACTTGTTCAACCATTTCTTTATTGTAAGCGGGATATGCCTCCCTTAGAAGCTCCCGCATGTAATCATACTTTGACATTGTTTCTCCTTTGTCATCCAGTTGGACGTATAAGGTGTATCATTTATTCATTTGAGAGAGGAAAATTTTCCGGCGAAGTTCCGCGCTGAGATTATATTACCCTCGAATCTTTATCTTTGTTCTCAAACAGTGCGTCGATGCCGCTTTCTCCACTAATCCAATCGGCGGGCATGCCGAAATCGTATGATGGTGAAACTACCTCCCACCCATTAATCTTTAATGATGGCTCACTTAGTGTGTGCGGGACTGTCAAGTAAACCCGACGACCGACGTTAGATATTTGTTGGACTAAAACACTCCGCTCCCCACCATTGACATGATTCATGTTTTCCCATTCGTGCCTTAAGACCATCCACAACCCACCGCTTTCGGGATTATAGTGTCTATGGAGTCCGTGACGCTTCTTCATGCGAACCATGGCACCAATACCAAGACCAAGTAGCTTGATGTTTGCATAGTAGAGGCTGCGCCATGCAGCATTCTTCATCACTGCTGCCTCTCTATCATGAGCCAACACCACGCATGTTCTACGGTTGTGACCTAACGTGTGACAGTATGTACAACTACGGGGCATTTTAGCACGTCGCGATGCGCTCTTTGAAATAGAAACTTTATTAGCCTCATGCTCTTTGACTAACGGATGATCCTCACCGTGTGCTTCTTTGATGCGCTCAATGTCGGCGCGCAATTGTGGACATGTCTGTCGATTGTGCCCTTTCGTGTGACAATAACTACACACTACTGTTTTTCCGCTGCCCATCCTTAATAATCCATTAGCTAATGTACACTAAGTAGTTTCCAAATGATTCTTTATCCCTATTGCCTTTGTCTAATGATCTTATGCGTGTCTGCATATTTCTCATAGACTTCTTCAATAAACCAAGTGAAATGCTTGTTCTTCTTCCACGGGTACTGAACCTCATACGAACATGGCTTGTCGCCATATCTTTCTTTGAGCACTTCAATGTCACCGGGCATCAAAGTACCGGACAAATCATCGGGATAAACCTCGACAATAATAATCTCTTGCCCTCTTGTGCTCTTTGCTGTCTTTCCCATCATACACCACCGGGTGGGGATGACTTGCTGCGCTTCATCTTGGGTTTAGTGTGCCCCTTGCCGCCGCCAGTCTCTTTGTTGTTGCCTTTTCCGATCAAGTCTTTCTTGTGACCTGCGTGTTGCCTTCTCATTCTAGTTTGAAACTCTCCGTGATCCAATTCTGGATCTTTATCTTCGTCCATAGTCTCCGCATAGTTGACGAGGCGTGTGATCACATTGACCTCGGGATACTCTCTTTTCAATTCATCAACCGCTGCAATGTTCTTAGGAGAGTCATCGAAAAACAAAACGTCGTTCATCCCAAGATTATTAATCTGGTCCTCGATCCATGCCTTCTTTGCATACGGATCGCTAGTACCCAGTGTAATCATTTCAAACATGTTTGCATCAATGTGAAGCACATCCTGTATGAAATCCATGATGTCGTTAGCTGCAGCGTCGGCGCGAGCGGTCAGGATTGCAATCTTTCTGCCTGCACCATCACGTATCTCTGCGTCTACAACCTTCTGCATGATTCGCGCAACCTGTTGAATCTGGCGAGGGTTAATAAGCGCATCGAACTCGCCAAAGTCGAACACCTCATCCTTTGCATTAATGTACTCACCCGTAGCAGGGTTCTGTTCGGGGATAGGTTCATACACTGCGTACTCGGCTGGCGTCAGTCTGAACTGTGTTCCATCTGCTCTGGTTACAATCACGTCTGCATCGGTAACAGCCAGCGTGTCATCAAAGTCGAACACCCTTAGCTTGGACTCATTAAGAAAATGATTCCATTTATCAAGATGCTTTTTCATAGCTTACTCCGCTTCTTTAATAATCTTTCTTATCTTACCACGGATTTTTGCTTCTGTCAACCTTTTCTTTAGATACGCAACGCGGCGATCAATACTTTCTGCTGGTCGAGGCTCACCTGTTGTGCCGCGAAGGGTTGCATTCTCTGGATCAAGCTGTCTGATGATCTCTTTAGTCCATGCGTCAAGCATTTCTTGGGGTGGTGGCTCACCATTATGAGCCGCACGCCAGCGGCTGTCGGCAAGCGCCACTTCATAATCAACACGCTTCTTCAAAATCTCTTCCTTGGAGCCAAAGAATTTCGTTGTGATTGCTTCGTCGGCGTGGCGTGCAAAATCCATCTTATTGATAATCGCACCTGCAACGCCTGCTTCGGTTGTCCATCGTCGGACCTCCTGTTCCCAGCCTTCGGGCAAGTGCTTCTGCTTGTCCCAGCCAATGTGCCGACCGTTTGACATTCCAGTTAGAAACCTCTCAACCAAGACCTCTTTCTCGTATACGTTCATGGCTTCCCAAATGGCTCCGTCATTGTTAGTCCACCATTCGGCAATAGCTTGTGTACTCTTAGCAATCTCTTCCTGATAATGGTTTGCCCTCTGTATAGCGTTAGCTGAAAGCTCAATTGCATGATTGCCGCTCATATAACTCTGCTTCATTTCTTCTGAAATCTCATAGTTTGGCTCAAGAACAAACTCTTCTGTGACCTCTCTTGCTGCCTGCATAATCATATCAATGTGTTCATCGACAAACTCAACAAAATGGAATGCACCTTGCAACTCTTCAAGCGTGTCCTTGCTGTTCACCACAACTCTGAATCTGAAAAAGATTGGAAGCTCTGTCGAGTCATCTCCCGACTCGCCAAATATCAGACCAAGCTGCACGTCCTTAGCAAAGTCAACGCCCTCGTACTCCGGTCTTGCGTATTTATCACCGAAAGGAAAGTCAAGCTGCTTCTCTGCATAGCCATTCGCTGCAGATTCCAACTTCTTTAGCTTGTCTGCAAAGAACTTGGCGAAAGCAGAGTTTGTGTCTGGTCCGACCCACACAACACGACGCTCTTTTCTACCACTGATTGCGCTAGCCATCAACTGGCTAAACTGGTTTCTGATAACCGACCGGCTAATCGTACTGTAGGTGTTCATCGGGTGTTTCGTGAGCCAATACATTTTCTCTCTATTGATCTTAATGTCTAGAGGCATGTCAGGGTCGCCGTTGCCAGTGCCTCGCCCAAGATTAAACCAAATCTCGCCCGATGGATCGTCATCGTCGTCACCAATGACATTAAAGTTTTTGAGCCTATCTTCAAAGTCCTCGATCTCACTGGTTGTGTTATCCCATGCGTTTTGCTTGGCATAGCCGTCACTGACCAGCTTTCTCCTCACCTTCTCATAAAGCTCATCGTACTTGCCGTCTAGCTCTAGCATATAGTCTAAGAAATAGTCAGCATCGTCGGGGTTGCTGCAGTCTTCGCATTGAAATCTATAATCAATAACCAGAGTGCCATCATCATCTATTTCCCAGTCAATCTCTTCTGCATATTCGCCTATGTCGAGGGTGCTGTTTGAAAATTCACGGCTTGCGTACGACCCGTCGCCCCAACTGTTTTCGGGAATGCTTTGTTCTGGGGCTCCGTCCTTCCAGCCCAAGTCGATTCTTAACGTTAATGTTCCGTCCGCATTGACATATGGCTGGTCGCCCCAACCATCGGCTTCTTGGACATATGCACCGAAGGTTGCATTCTCCAACTGGTTACTAGCTGTATCGTTCAAGTCGTCAACGGCATTTTCATATTCCTCATAAAGCCGGTTTTGTTCTTCCTCTTCTTCGTCTCCTTCGTCGTGATGTACATCCATGCCAAACGAGTAAGGGTCGTCCATGTCTGGGCTTCTACCCGGTCTAAAGAACAGACTGAGGATTTCGCCGTCGCGGGTGTCACCATAGCTACCGCCGTAGCGTGTGAGATAGTCTGACTGCGGTATGAAATACGTGGTTGCTTCGCCCTTGCCAGTCTCAGGATCAATGTCTCCCAACTCTTGAGCGAATATCTCTTTCTGCTTATCCCACACAAACTCTCGCACTGCGGCGATAAAGCCGGGGATCCCCTTGCCGTATTGTCTGCTCTCGGGAGCAGCAAAGGTTAATGAATTGGGTTCGTCCACATACTTTCTGAGCCTAACGCGAGCAGAAGCACCGATGCCCTCAACGCCCCTGTCGTTATCTCTAAAGATTTCTTCATCGTCAAACTCGCCGATGTCTACCTTGTCTGGCGCTCGGGTAGCTTCTTCGCTGTGCTTCTTTAGTGCGGCATCGTATTCTTCTTGTGATGTGATGCCTTCGTATGGTTTGAAACCGGGAAGCCCAGCCGCTTGTGCATCTTCATAGTTTTTAATGTACTGCTTGAATAGCTCAGGGCTGATGTTCAACTCTTTTGCTTTGGAGATCAGTGCGACCTCTTTGAATTTCTCTGGCTTTGCTGCCATCTCAACACGCTTATCAAGATCGTTCCACCACTTTGAGCCGTGGCTGCTCCTAGACCAAACCCACAACAGCACCAATGCACCTTCGGGACTCTCTGTATCATAGTCCTGACGAATCTGTGTAATTCTCTCGGCTTGTCCCATCGTGTCATACATTCTGTCTAGCTTGGCAATCGGCTTTTCTCTTTCCTCAGAAGGTGTCAGAAGTTTATTAAGTTCTGTCTCTGTGACTGCGTACGCGATAGGTCCGTGACCCTTGGCTTCCGCAACTGCACATTGGAAATACTCGCTGCCCTCGCTGTGGCATGAGCGAATGTTACTAATGTCACTCATGCGCAGAACATCAATGGGGTGACGCGACAAGATAACGTGCATGTTCGCTGACTTAGCAGGATCCGTCAAGAGGGCATCAATCTTTGTGTGGTTTCTGTCTTTTGTGTAGAATGTTTGGTTCTTTGCCCACCACTGCGCCGAGCCCTCGGGAACCTCACCCTTCTTCTCAAGACCACCAATAATCTTATTGATGCCCTGTTTCTGAACCTTAGTAATCTTCTCGCCTGCTCGCGGTCCTTTCGGAATGACCTGCTCGACTCGGCGTTCCATAGTCAGATCGGCAACGTCAATTTCTACTTCGTATTCGCCACCACCATCAGCAGCAAGGCGTTGGCGCTTCTGCTTTACCTTCTTTGTGGGAAAGCCACGGGACGAAGGATCAACACGGGCTTCCCACGCCTTCCAATCTTCTTTCGTTGGCTCCCAGTCTTCGTCCGTATCTGGGTTGACCTGTTGCCCGGTTTCTACGTTCTTCTCGTAAGCATAGAGGCTACGGTATCGGTCGCGAGCATCCTCGCTAATCGGCGGCAACCAGCCTGCAGCCTTGACGCCTCGCATGATAGCTTTAAGCATGCGGGTGTCCTCGCTGTCCAGCGGGAAAGTAACACGCATGTTGTCGCCAAAGATCTCTCCGAAATCGTAAGCTAAACCTTCTGTTTCAGCCATCCAGTCATAGATCTTCTGAGCAGCCTGCGAAGAGATTTCATTCATAATCTCGCGGCTCTCGGCAATGGTCGGCGGCTTTGTACTTTGTGCGAACTTCTGCCAGTTCTCTAGAATAGTTTTATAATCCATGTGGCGTTCCTACAGTAATTAGTACGTTTTCTGCTCACCGTCATCATAAGTAATGATAGTTTTGTTCGACGGATGAGGTTCTACATGAACCTTCAAAAAGTCGCCCAAGCTATCAAAGATAGCGATACCGCCTCTCGGCGGTGGATAGAGCCAGTGAATGATGCAGTGACCTGACGCTAACTCAACGCCCTCAATCACGACACCCTCTCCTGAAACGCCAGTCTCGTCGTTCTGTCGGCACACAGTAAAGGTACGAATACCTCTCGGAGCCAACTTAGGCGGTGGCTTAGGTTTCAAGCTCTCGTCTATCTCACCCAACTCATCAGTTGTGACCATAGCGATAACTTCACCATCATCGTCAAATTGAATACTCATCATGCATCCCCCACAGGCGCTAAGTTTCGGAGCAAACTGTCTTCGATTTCATCTGTAAGTGATTTCATGATTGCCCTCTCTGCCTCTTTCATCTCATCCATGTGCTGCCAAAGCAACACATTCTCATCCTTGACTGCTGCCAAAGCCTCTGACAGTTTCTTGTTGTTGATCCTCAATAGCTCTACCTGATATCTTAGCTCAAGGTTCTCACGCTGTAGAGAGGATCCTGATCTTACCCTCTTCCAAGCCCGACTCAAAGTCCGTGCGGGCAATAGCACTGCGTCTTTTGCTGTGACCAGTGCCCAATGAAAAAGTCTCATAGTAATATTCCTTTTTTAAATCGCTGTCGAGCATCTGAAACCCGACGCAGAACTTGTCAACAATAACATGCTGCGTGTCTCCGATCATAACCAATGTGCCGATTTTCATGATGACACCTCCACTGGCTCTCCCCAGCGAACAATGCTGAGTCCTTTAATCTTGGCTAAATCAGCCGTCAAATAGCGACGAACCCAGTAACGAGGCGCTAGATCGGAGTTAAGCTCAAACTTAATAACATATCGGTTGAACCAATACTGGTCAGTAGCTCTCGCTCGACTGACGTGACCTGCACGCGCAGGATCAGTAACCGTCGTAACACGCTCAATTGAGCGAATATCATCGAGGGTCTGATCCTTATTGCCGCCTTTCGTCTTGCTGATGCGTACATCCACCTCAACCTCATAGGCGCGGTGAATATATGTAGGGTCATCCTCTTCCTTAAGAAGCCTAAACCACTTGTCTGCTGCTCTCTTCGATTCTTGCATGTAATAAATAGTTTGTTTCATGTTTAAATGCTTTTTAACAACTCTGCAGTGTCTTTCCATGACTCAACACTGTGAACGTGACCGTTTCCCCGATTGCGAACAGCCTCTGCGATTGCAAAGTCGTTACCGGGATATTCTGTCCTATCCCCTACAAAATGTATTATAGCATCTTGCGGTAAATCTTTAAAATGTTCTCGTATCACCTGAGACTTGTCGCGACCCTTGGTGAAAATATCAATACTAACTGCTCCACCGATAACAAAATCACAGCTAGCATGCTTCTCGGACAAGCGTGCAACAATAGCCTCGCGCTCTTTGTGTTCTGCATCATAGGCTGCGTACTCTCTTCTTTGGTCCTGAGTAGCCTTTGTTCCAACGATAGAAAAGTTAATCATCCCAGTGCGATTATCATAGTGGGCACCTGTCTTGGTTGGGTAGGCAGACTTCTCTACTTCCTTTGTCAAGTCAGCAATCAAGCCCTTGTTAGGTCTGAACTTGTGCTCGTATTCGTGAAACCATGCTCTAGGTTCACCTTTCTTTCTTCTGTAATATACGTTGCCCATGCACGCAAACACGCCCTCGATACGGTCCATCACCGCTGGAGATAGCTGCTCGGTCAGTCTCTTGAAGCTGCCGCCTGAGACAAGGTAGACTTCTTTATCCTTTGTCCACTCGAAAAATTGGAGGCGAAAAATTTCAACCGCCTTCTGTTTCGGAGGCGTCAAAGTTCCATCAACATCAAACAAGTATATTGTTCTCATCTATTGTAATCATCCTGCAAGCGAACCACATCGTCAATCTCTGCTGTGCTCACCTCAATCAGCACAACGTCTTCCTTGTCGGCACAATAGCGATGAATCAAACCGGGTCGAATACGCTGACTCTCACCTTCGCCCAGCACCATTTGGATGCTAGTCTCTGTATCGGTGTACTCATGGTGTGGTCCGTACTCCAACAACAAAGAACCTTTCAAGACGTAGATAGTCTCATCCTTTTCTCTATGGTACTGCAGGGACAGTCTGTGTCCTGCATTGATGTGCAGAATCTTTCCCAAATATCTGTCGGTGATTGCCCACCTGTCTTCGTAGCCCCAAGGCTTCACAACTAAGTTATCTTTCATGTCACTCACCTGCACACTGGGGGCTTTGCAAAAAGATGAATGCCCTCGCGAGGCTCCCACCCATGCTTCTTGATGTAAGCCTTCTTAGCTGCTTTGCCATCAATACCCTCTTCAACACCAATGGTGGTGTATTTGCGAGTTTCAAAGTTGTATTCCATAATCGTATAATCGTTCATTTTATCTCCAAAATAGTTGTACAGCCATGATGCAGCACGAAAGAAAGATGCAGATCATGGTCTTGGTTGTGAACATGCTCTCGTTAAGCAAGAGCCATGTAAGGACGGGAAAAACAAAGTATGACGCGGCAAAGCCCATGAATCGTGCTGACCACGCTTCTCCTGTTTCCTCAAAAATATAGCGGGTAGCCATCCAAAAGCTGAGCCCAACAGGGATAGAATAGATACCAACTGCCAATAGGGGTTTATCTTTCCACCACTCCCACGCAAACTGAGAATTTAGCTGGAACCATGCGCAAACATGCCCAAGAAAAAAGAACCCAAGACCATATAAAAAGTTAACACTAGGCATTCTTACTCCATTCAAGATACTTGTAAAGTGCGCTGGTCACCATGGAGTGCCATACACTATCGTCAATTGGGATTTGAAAATCCGCAGCAATCTCTCGCCCCTTCTCCCACGCCATCACCTCTTCTCTCAGGGTGTCGATCTTGTGGGCTCGGGTGGCGCGTTTGCCATTAATAACCGCAGCAGGGTAGCGTCGTTTATGATCTCTCTCGCACTCTCTCAAGAGAACGTGTCCAGCCTCATGGAGCAACAAGTATAGTTGTCGCTGACGAGTGACGCGATTGTTGACCACGATAAAATCACCGGGCACAATGCCACGTCGCTCATGAAACAAAGCTGTTTCACCATCTTGTTCAAATGTTACTTGCAAATCATACTCAATCTCTAGGAAGCTGACAACTCTGTCGATATACTCTTTATAAATCGCCGTTCTGTTGGAGTCTTCGCTTCCTTTTCTTTTCGCATTCTGTGCATCCTTCATTCTCATCAATCCCCAAATGTTCTTTAAGTTCAGCTAAGCCGCCAATTACTTCTTCATCTCCATTTATATCACACTTTACAACTAAAGGCAAGGCTGGCCACTTATATTTTTTGCCAATAAACACCTGCATCTCAGGGCTCTTGTCCATAAAGGTTAATGCATACTCATAACCAGACTTGTCCAGTGTCTTAACAGAAACAATAGTGTAAGGATCGTGACCGGTGCCATACACTTGGTAGTACATAATTGCCATGTCAGCCCTTTAACAACTGTTGAGTAGATATGTTTAGCTTATCTTCAATGAGCCCAATAGCGCCCACAACTACAATATCCATGCCGCCGTTGCCGCGACTCATTTGAATTTTAGTGAACTCCTGCCTAGCGTCTAAACCTTCGGGCAAAATACCCTCCTGCAAAAGCGCTGTTGCGCGAGCGTCAGGACGCAGGCACACAACATAGTCTGGGTTCACGACGACTTCTCTCAAAGTCCATTTGTTTTTTGTACGCTGAGTGGGCTGTTCATAAAGCTCCACCAACTTAATTCCCTTCATCGTAATTCCTCCTTGTAGGGATAAACGTGTCTTTTGTTAGCATGCATGCGGCGACCGTTGACAAAGACAACAACAGTGTCTGGTAACTCGTCCATCACCACGCCAGTAGTTGGAGCGGTAGTGGTAGTCGTATGTGTCAATTCCAGTTCTGAAAGGCTCCACAGCACTACATCTTGGGGGATATGAACTAAGTCGCCGACGACAAACTTAGGATTATTCACTTGTGTCTGGCGCTTCTTCTGTGCCACTTACTTTTCCTTGGATTGCGTTATTATAGCCAGAAAGCAGTGAGCCTGCATCCTCCAACCTCTGATCAATAGACGCAAGTTTGCGGCGAGTCTGCTCAATAACCTCTAAGATCTCTTCACCTTTAAGGACATCCCTGATGGAACCGTCGTCAATAGAACCGACATGGTTTGACAGGATGAGCAAAGCCTTGCCGCTATCTCTCATGAATTCAGTAATCAGGCTGGGTATATTCTCCAACTCTTCTGAATAAGTGATGTTAACTCTCATCTATACTCCAATAGATACTGTTAGGGGGCTGTTGTAATCATACCCCAAATACTATTCATAACCAATGCTATCGTCAAACTTACGATAGACCAAACAACCTTTGTGTTACTAGCCTTCCACGACTCCAACTGCTGAATGCGAGCCTCAAGCTGCGCATGTCTGGCGTATAGTCCCTTATCAGGATTATACATAGCTTCTTTGATCTTAGAAATGTCGCCTGACATGCTCTCCAGATCTGTCTTAAGATCCGTAATCCCCGACGAAAGGGTGTCAAGCTTCGCTCCTAGATTTGCGATAGAGGCGTTAAGCTCAATCATCATAGCACTCGCATTTGGAATATCATTGGACATACCTTAAGTAGTTTCTAGATATTGTTTTAGCCCACAACAGCATGGCTAGTAGTCAACAAAGTCCCAGCAGCAGAAGCAGCGTTCTGCAGAGCGCAGCGCGTAACCTTGACAGGATCAATAACACCTGCCTCAATCATTCTGCACATAGTGCCTGTGTAGAAATCCCAGCCCTCGTCATCAGAACCTGCAAGCACACGCTCAGTAACAAGGTCTGCACTAGCACCTGCGTTGTTAGCCATCTGTTGCAACGGGGCAAAGACCGCATTCTTAACAATCTCGATGCCTGCGCGCTGCTCTTCGGTAGGTGCATCAACCACAAGATTGCTAGCTGCACGAATCAGGGCAACACCACCACCGGGAACGATCCCTTCTTGTTGGGCAGAGCGCACGGCTTCAAGTGCATCTTCAATTCGATGACGCTTCTCGGTCATTTCAATCTCGGTAGCAGCACCAACTTTAATAACCGCGACTCCGCTTGCGAGTCGGGTGATGCGCTCCTGAATCTTCTCGCACTCATGCAGGTCATCTGTCTCTTTCAACTCTGCCTTGAGATCTTCAATCTTCTCTTCAATCTTAGAATAGTCGCCTGCACCACCAGCAATAGTGGTAGAGCCCTTGGTAACCTCGATAGTCTTGCAAGTACCAAGATGCTCAAGGGTTACATCGGCAGGGCTCATCGCATCAATCTGCGAAATGTATGTGGCTCCTACGGATAACGCAAGATCCTGCATGATATTGGCACGGTCCTCACCATAGCGCGGTGCTTTGATAGAGGCAACCTTAATGCCTGAGTTCATTTCCTGACGGCGAACTGCATTCATAATAAGTGCAGCCAGTGCTTGACCCTCAACCTCGTCAGCAACAATAATAAGCGGTCGAGTACTCCGATCTGCAATTTCAAGCACTGGCAAAATTTCATCCACTCTCTCAATCTTGGCATCAGTCACCATGATAAGCGGATTTTCATAACGTACGTGTCGGCGGCGCTGGTCATTGATAAACGCCGTAGCTGTGAAGCCCGAAGAGAACCTGAAACCTTCAATGAGATCCAAGCTTGTCTCAAGGCTACGTGCCTCTTCTACCGTGACAGAGCCGTCCTTGCCAACGCTGTCAACCGCAGTAGCCACAATGTTGCCAAGGGTGCGGTCGTTGTTAGCAGAGATGGTAGCAATGTGAGCGATGTCATCCTTGCTGCGAATCGGCTGCGCCATGTCTTTCAGGTTAGTAACAATCCCATCGACAGCTAAGTTGATACCTCGCTGCAACTCGATAGGCGACATACCTGCGACCAGATACCTTTGCGACTGGTTCAGGATAGCACGGGCAAGCACCGTTGCGGTGGTGGTGCCATCACCAGCGGAAGTGTTCGTCTGCGCAGACACCTGCTTGATGATCTGTGCTCCCACATTCTCAAATGGATCCTCTAAGTCCACATGATTAGCGACGGTCACTCCGTCTTTAGTAATCATAGGATTGCCATTCTCAGTTTTAAGAATGACGTTCCTTCCACGCGGTCCAAGTGTTGCCGCCGTATAGTCTGCTAGCAGATTGACGCCTGCCAGAATCTTTTTGTTTAACTCAGTACCTTTACAGAATTGTCTAGGCAATGTACACCTCTCATATTATGGTTTATTATACCCCAACTACACGGGGTTGTCAAATTGTTTATTCAGGATCGGATGAAATATCTTCTTCGAGTGATTTCTTGACCACTTCGGCATCCTGCACAGCTTCCTGACCGTGGGTAATGGCTGCGCTGCGCTGGCGTGATGAGAAGTATTCACCGATATTTGTGGTTAGATTCTGAACACCGTCGAGCAGGTTGGTAACGCGACCCTGTAGAGTCTTCGCATAAATCTCTGCGATAGCATTGAATCGTTGCTCAGTAAAGTCAAGGTTACCGTGACCCTGCAAGTTGATGCTGTCTCCCAGCTTCTTAATCATGCCGAACGACACCTCCCATTGTGAGGGATCTTCACCGCGACCCTCAGTCATAAGGATCTTCTCGCGCTGGTAAAAGGTTAATGATTCATCAAGTGGCTCTTGCTCTTCTGGCTCTGGCTTAGCTTGCTTGTGCAACATGCCTCGCTTGGTATAGCCGGGAGCCTGCGTGATAATGGCAGCAAGCTGCTCCATATCTCCCGATTGGATTGCAGCATTGAGAGCGTCAACAGACACGTCACCCAGCAGGGCTCGGGTTTTCTTTGAACCACCAGCCAAGAACGTAGTCAGGTTTTCTCTGGTAATGTCGAACTCCCAAATCTCTAGTGCTCCGACGCCGCCGCTCTCTTCTTTGGTCTTGTATGCAACAAGATACTTGATAGCAGGCTCGCCGCGAACGAACAAAAAGTCCACAAGGTTAGTAAAACTTCCCTTGACGCCCGTGCTCTTGCCCAGCAGCTTGAGGCTGACTGGAACATTCTGCCCGCCGAACTGACTGAAAGCCACGAAGTCTTCGATGGGCAGTGTGCCCTTGACGCGACCGGCTTCTTGATGACCTCCAGTTAGTGCCGCCATGAATGCCTCAAACACGAAACCAGCAGACGACTCATTAAAGTGGTTCATCGCTGCCTTAAGGCTTTCGATAATGATCATGGTGTTGATAATAACGCGAGGGCTTGTCTTGCGCTTTGCCTTCGCAGGGTCCAAGAAGTCATTAAGATATTGGATACGCGCAGCAATAGATGCACCACCGCGAACAACCTTAAAGATATTATTTACTTGCTCACGATCCATATGCTTTGGATCACCCCACGCCTCGGTGGGTGTATACTTGGGAAGCGATAACACGAACTTCTGACCGGCACTCTGCTCTTCGTTCATCTGCTCCATGCCACGTACGTCTTGCATCGCTTGCTGACTAAGCATAGCCTCAAGATCATCCTTGTTCATGCCGCTGTCAGCCAGCAGCTTGATTGCCTCAACCATGTCGGAGTCAACACCAACCATCAAAAGCTTGCGGTATAGTTCCTTCCATTGGTCAGGCGGTAGTCTACCCTCTTTAATCGCCTTCTTCGTAGGTTGAAAATCTTCGATAACTTCTTCGATGATCTCGGTGAGCATTTCAAAGCTCAGTACGTCGTTGGTTGGCGATAAAGAATCGGCAGATTTGAAATAGCTCTCAATGAGCGCGTCTAATTCTTTGTTTCCCATATATTAATTAGTCCTCAATTTCCTCTTTTACTTGTTCTAATAGCCCACAAATGTCTAAACCTGCACAATCAATCTTTCGGCTGGTTAGATGGTAGTGGCTGATAAATCCTTTGAATGTGCCACGGGCTGCTCTATTGTCCACCCTTGTACTGGTTGCCCCATCACGTTCGATAGTCTCCAACGGGATACCAACGCCATCGTGAACAGCTTTCCATAATGCTTTCAGTGCCTCAATCTGTACCGGGTAAAAGTCCAAGAACGGATCTAGCTTATTGCCATGAACCCATGCACTATCTTGAATGGGGCGTTCGCCAAACCCGTTCTTCACATACCAGTCCTGATACTTTGGGTAGTATGCGTTGCTGATTTCAACGCCAATAGATTTGTGGTTGACCTTGCCGTTGCCAGCATGCCATGCGCCGTGCTGTGTGTCTAGCAGTTGATAGATTGTGCCGTCATTGTCAATACAAAAGTGTACGGAGATTCCTCGGCGGGCTAGTACCATCGCACAAGATTCAGCCGACAAGCAGACATCCCAGTGGTTCACGAAGATCGTGGGCTTCCTGTCGGGCTTGCCAGCGTAATCATAATAGCTGCCCTCGTCGCAGTCAAGACCCAAAGCCTCATCCCACAGGACTACCTTGTCCCAGCCAATCTTGATGAACTTGCCATTGTGAACAATATATTTTTGATCACTGCAATACTTCGACGCCTTCTCATAAGGAGATGGGTGCGGAACATGGTCAGATATTTCAGCTTCGCGCTCAGTCCAAATTCTTCTGTAGGTGGCAGGACCGACCAAGCCATCGGCAGTGAGCCCCATTCTCTTCTGCCACTTCTTAACTGCACTGACAAGCTCGTCGTCGTTATGTGTGCAGCCGAACCATGACGGATCCCAGCCTAGCGAATCTTGAGAGGATTTGTTGTAAAATACCTTGTCCACGCCATGTCCTCAAGTTTAATAATCTCAGACAATAATGTCTGCGATACCGTATTCGACAGCCTCTGTTGCTGACAGGTATACGTTGACCTTTCTCTCTAAAAGCTTCTTGAGTGTACGCTTTGTCAAGCTAGTTTCTGCAAGCAAAGCGTTCATGTAAGTCTCTTGAGAGTTTCTGATCTCTTCCATCTCATTCTCAAGATTGTGAAGTGCGCCGTGGTTACCGCCAATAACTGAGTGGATCATGACTCGGCAGTTCTTACCAATCTTTCGCTTACCCTTGGTGCCAGCAGCTAACAACAGCACACCAGCAGACATAACCTTACCAAGACCAAACGTGTGAATCTCACAGTCCTTCTGGATAAGGCGCATAATATCATAGAGTGCGAACATATCATCGGCACTTCCACCGTAGGTTGAGATGATCATTTCCATCGGCTCCCACGTTTCCTTACCATCCTTCTCAGTCTTGCCTGAGTGGTGCAGAACCAGTAGACCGCTCAAACATTCGCGGGACTTGCGCTCATCAATATCTCCGTAAAGACCAACGACGCGCATCTCTTCTTCTGGCACATCAAGCCCCAGCGCTGCAGCCAACTGCTCTGCGGACAACTCTTCAGCTTCAATCGCCTTGTCGTCCTTCTCATCTTCTACTTTTGTAGTCTTCTTTGGTGACATTAACATTACAACTTTCCTCTGTTATTTTCAAAATGCTTAACGGCGCTGTCCCAATCAGTGAAAGGTACTTGACGCCTGAACACAACTGGATAAGCAGTCAGGAATGTATCCACCGCTGAGCGCTTCCACTTTTCATATTCGTAATCGTCTACGTTCCTCTGCCTAATAGCTGTGGCTGAGTCTCCGAATTCATCTTCGGCAATACGATATTTGATGGCGCGGATAAACTCAATGTCTTGAGCGACTCCGACCATTAACTTTAATGTTTGGAGCCCGACCTTTTCTACCATCAAGCCGGTTCTTCCAAGATGCATTATGTTTGCTAGAAACCATCCCAGCATATACCCGATAAGCCCTGCAAGACCTAACGATGCGTATTCCATTTTGTCTCCATTACAACACTACCCCATAGTTTACACTATAGGGCAGCAGTGTTAAAAAATAATATTGTACAACTTGACCCTACTTGCGGGCTTTAGCTGCAGCGACAAGGCGAGCGGCAACGCGGCGTGCGACTTCGTTGACCATATCTTCGTCGGAAGTAATGGTAACGTTATCGGCAAGCTCTTGCATAAGTGGCTCTTCTTCCTCTTCGGGTGGAAGCTCTTCGTCGCCAGCTACTGGCTCCATCTCTTCTCCCTCGGGGGCTTCTTCTTCGCCACCTTCCATGCTTACGTCTGCACCTTGCTTCTGGAGTGCTGCAACAATGTCTGAAACAAGCTCTTCGGCATCAACCTCAACGGTGTCTCCCATTGGCTCTTCTGGCGGCATCTCTTCTTCTGGTCCCTCGTCACCGGGCATCTCATCCTCGGGTGGTCCCATCTCCATGTCCATCTCATCGTCAAGCTCAGTCAGGAACTCATCCGTAAACTTAGACTCAATCTCGGCAAGACGCATGAATCTGCGAGTTACTGCCTCGTTTAAAATTAGCTTCTTCTTACTCATTGCTTTATAATCTCCTAAATAATATTATGAAGGCTTCGATAATAAATAGTCTATACGTCAGCAAACGGCTTCAACTGCTGAATAAAAAATCTTTCAAATACGCAGCGCGAAGCGAGATCTTGTGGAGTGCCCTTTTTTCTAACTGTTGAATCCTCGCTGGCGTGTATCCTAATCGCTTTGCCACTTCCTCTAAAGTCATGGCTCCGTTCTTCCGAACTGCTATCAGTGTGCAGTTGTTGTCCTCTGTGTAATCTATCCACAATCGACATTCTTCTTCTTTGCAATCTTCGTTTTCTTTAAGGCACCGTCTTGCACAGCGCCTCATCTGACACCCTTTACTTCCTCTGCTACCATCATAGCTTGATGCAGCTTAGAAATGATATCGTACCCGTCTATAATGTTCACATGGTCACAACGGAACCACTCTTCGGTAAACTCGGGCGGGACAGGCGATGTCCACTTGACCTTGTACCACCGCCATGGTGGTAGCGGTGCTCCGCATTCACGCAACTCTGTGTCTAGAATCACGCCGTAGTATGGTGGGTCTGTTTTTCTATTCCAACATACAATCTTTCCTCTACAATCCTTCATGTTCTTCCTCAATCATATCAAATATATTCTCAATCTCATTGGAGTTGAGTGCTAGTTTATTAGACAATTCTTTTCCTTCGTTCTTCAACTTCTTTGACTTAGCCAGCTTCGCTTTACTCTGGCTGCTCTTCTTCAACTTTAATGTTTCTATAAACTCTTCAAACTCTGCGTCATCATTTAGGTATGCCTCAATGCAACCCCGAAAGAAGTCAGACTGCTTGATACCGTCATAATGCAAGCGAATGCGTAGCTTGGCGTGTACTTGGTCATTCTCCCTGAATACTACTCGCTTGTTGTAGAACTCATCGGACATTACTTAATACCCAAGATGTGTGTGCCTGACTCTCTCATGCCCGCTGCGGTCTGCCGTGTGAACACAGCCTTTGTCTGTAGTTCAATCAAAGTCCGTGCGCCCGTATAGGAGAAGCCACTGCGAATGCCCTTATCTAAGCTGTACAGCACATTCTTTACTGTACCCTTGGATGGGAGAACAGTGGAGATCCCCTCCAGCGATGATGCTGAACCTCTCCAGTCCTTTTGCGCCTCTTCTGACGCCATGCCACGGTAGGTTTTGTGGGGCTCGCCATCAATATAAATGATCTCGCCGGGAGTCTCGGACGTGCCAGAAAGAAGTGAGCCAACCATTACACAGTCTGCGCCTGCAGCAAGAGCCTTTACAATATCACCACTGTTGCGGATACCTCCGTCAGCAATGATAGTAACGTCGCGGTCTGTCTTGGCACAGTCAACCACTGTCTGTAAGCCGGGATGACCATGACCGGTCTGGATTCGCGTGGAGCAGATAGAACCGCCTCCGATGTTACACCGAACAGAGTCGGCACCCCAGTCAGACAGCGCGTTAATGCCATCGAGCGTAGCAACATTGCCCGCCATGATGTGTACGGTGTCACCAAATGTATCTCTAAGCTGCTTTAATGCAGACTCCATTAGCACATGATGACCGTGAGCCACGTCCACACACAATACTTTTGTGCCCATCGCAACCAGCGCCTTTGCTCTGTCGTGATAATCTCCGGTCACGCCGATAGCTGCTGCCTTGATACCCCTGTTGACCTTTCTGATCATCCTCGCTTGTTCATCGGTTGAGCAATAGCGATGGATAATGCCCATGCCGCCAGCCTTGTTCATAGCGTTCGCCATAGCCGGTCCAGTAACTGTATCCATTGGCGACGAAATGACAGGCAGGTGAAGCCTTATAGGTCTAGACCATCTGCCACCAAGGTTTGTGCCAACATCAATTTCCTGTCGGCTTCGGATATCTGAGTACTGTGGCACAAGCAACACATCATCATATGTTAGGCTCACTAAAGTTCTCATTTCATTTCTCCCTTCTCATACTTCTCAACAACGCGCTGTGCAGCATCCCAGCAATCTGGGCAGTACAGCCTGACCGTCTTCTGCTGTTCCCGCACTACAACATTCCACGTTGCTAGCATTTCCCTATCACGTTTATCAAACTCTTTCTCGCACATCAAACAAGAATCCGGCAGTTTTGTATAGATGCCCATCTTGTCGGCTAGGTCTGGGTTGCCGCTCTTTCTTTCCATCTTGGCTGCTGCACGGCGTTGCTTGCGATTCATCGAGTGAGCGCCCCCATGACTGGTGGTGCGCCTTGAGCCCATGACGGGTGTTTGCGGAACACAACAACTGCTGACGGGAATGGTGCGGAGTTGTCGCTATCACCAAACTTAAGACGACCCTTGATAAAATATACGAACTCTGCCTTCATCACATAGTCGTGCCAATACTTTGTATCTGTCCTCGCCGGGATCAGCATGACAACCTTAGTATTGTTATCTGCCTCGGCTGACTCGTACCCCTTACGGATCCACTGGTCAATACCACGACCGTACGGAGGATTAACAAATACGGTGTGTCCCGTCCAGTCCTTAGACAGACCATCCTCTGCTTCTGTGTAGAAGTTGGCGCACTTTGTGTTGTGCGGTGATGCGCATGGGTCCAAGTCAAAGGGACCGAAGCGCCAGTTTAGCTTGTCAAAGAAATCCTGTGGCGTTGCCCAGTCACCAGTTGCGCTGGAGAACATTACTTTTTGTGTTGCTTTATCCATTGCGTGCCTCCACTTGTACAAATGCTTGCTCTGCCACATCCCACTCCCACGCTTCTGTCTCAGTCAAATCAACGATCTGATGAACCCAGATGACTCGCTGAACTAGTGGGTACTTTGCATTTCTGTGGCGTTGGTTAAGGTTGAACTCGGTTAGTGCCTTCATTACGCTACTTCGCTCATCGGTAACTGACTTGAGAGAAGTCAAGGGTGATCCGTACGTTGCTCCCGCTCGTAAAATAAGGTAGTGAGGATGGTTGTCGTTTGTATCCACTGGCTGTTTCGACCACCATTCGCGCATACGACGGAGCACCGACTGCTTGCCGCTGGGCATAAAAATCATTCGGGCGTGTTGATTTTCGGTGTTCCAAGTGCCGTTAAAATATTTATTGTACAAAGCAGGAGCACCACTCCAATCTTGTTCGTGAACGATGACCTGACCGATATGCGATGCAAAGCAGGCATTAGCGAGAGCACCCAGCTTCTTAGCCATCTTCGGCAAACCATACTTACTATCGCGAACAATAATCTCCTGCTTTGCCCACTCAAGCTTCTGCTCTTCTGTGTAGGCGAGGTATGTCGGGTCTTCTTCGGAGATAAGTTCCCACTCCGTAAGGACTTGGTGAACTAAGTCTCCGCTCTCTTCTGGTCGCGTCCAGTGACTTTGCCGGTTACCAATCTCTGCCAACGTCTTAATGCGGCGCTTAAATTGAATCTCTGAATAGTCGCTCAAATCAATCACAACCAAGTTGCACAATGATTTATTTCCCGCTGCAATGCCCATTTCATGAGCGCGTACGCGCTTGTTACCGCAAAATACCCAAAGCATATCATTCCACAATGCGGCATGGATAATGCGGTCCTGTGGTACATCGAGAGTGTAGAACTCCTTAAAGTACTGTCGAGCGCTAGTTCCGTCGATAGAGTTTGTGCCGAGAATTCTAGTCTGAGCGTATCTGTACAGCGGGTGGGTCGCAGGGGCAAGGTTGGAAAGGTCGTGCGCTTCCAAGATTTCTAGATCATCATCGTGATCAATGTAGTTCTGCCAAAGCTCTCCTTGTCGAATATCAGAGTCGGAAGTCGGAGCAAAATGCTGTAACCTTCTGATTCGACTCTCTGCATCGGTATAATACTTTGAGTTCTTAGCTTCTCTGATTCGTCGCCATGTTGACTTCTTGTTTTTACTCATCTGTGCTCCCTGCGGGTTGGTTGTGGTTAGTGGGGAAATCATCAGGAGGATTTTTCTTCACACTAAAAGACTTTGTTGGAATTTTAGAATAATTCTCAAGTTTATAAAAATAACAGGAGTCTTCTGCTTTGTTGTATCCAACTAGCCAGTCAATCCCATGCTCTGCATAGTCAAGAGAATTTCTAGGTTTTCCATTTTGACTAACCACCTCACTTGAGCGATCAACTACCTTGGTAATACTGTTACCCTTCATTGTCTTAACCTGAATCGTCTGAAACGATCCATTGATATCAGCTACTAAATCGTACGTCGCATCGCGACTGATTGGCTCTAGTACATGCCAGCCTCGCCTTACTATCTCCATGGATACTGCCATTTCGCTGAGATCTCCGCTCTGATTTGATAAATGTCGATAGGTCATCTACTCACCTGTGCTCCCCAAGGCTCCATCGCCCCTGTCGCTAATTGTGATTGGATACCAGCCATATAGATCGTCGTCACCGTTGCGCTCCATAGCACGGAAGTGAACGACAGGGACCATAACTACTTGTGCAATCTTTGAGTGCGACTCGATAGTTTGTGGCTCAGTCCCAACGTTGTGAAGGTTAATAAACACCTCGCCATCATAACCAGAGTCAATGACGCATGCGCCGACCAGCAGACCACGCTTTGCAGCCATGCCTGAGCGATTCTTGACCTCCAGCATATATCCGTGTGGAATACCGAACCGCAATCCAGTTGGCAAGATAGCGCGACTACCGGGCTCAATTACCACCGGCTGATGATCAGGGGGGCTGAAATGGATATCCAGCCCCGCATCAGACGGGTTAGCTCGGGAGGGAGGGTGAACGTTAAGGTGCGTACGGCACCACTCGATCATCATTACTCATCTCCATCAGGGTTAGCAGCAGTCGAAAGGACGCTGTAGGTATCATAAAGAGCGTCAAGATCAACTTCACCCTTCATGAGTCGGTATGCCTTAACAGCAACGCTCATTTCCTCACGGGTAAGCCAGCCTTGGCGTCGGTAATCATTCCGAAGCTCGCGGCGCTGATCCTTGTAGGGCTCCATAGCGTCTTCAATAGTTTTAAGAGAGCGGATATACTCTACGATATATCGCTGACGACGTGCTTCTGCCCCAGAAAGTGTGGGCTTCTTCTCTTCACTCATTGTATCTCCTTAGTGAGAGTGGTTAGTGTGTATATAATACCAGCTTACTTGTTGGCTGTCAACTACTTTTTTTCTTTTTCATGCTTTCGCCACCAATGGTCACGAAGCTCTATGATGTTATCACGCAGGAAGCCATCATCCGGGTTCTGTGCATATGCCTGTTCGTATTCGCGCATCATTTCTTCAATCATGCGCTCGCTACGCCTGATACGGATCCGTGCCATCACCAACCCGACCAAGAGAAAGACGAAGAACAGAACAAAGAACGAACCGAATACTACAGCAAAACCTTCCATGTTATAACTAGTCCGCTGAAAATTTGATGTCAACGTTAATGTCTACCTCAAACTGAGGGACACCAATGTGGTCAACCAAGCCATGCTCAAGTGCCTCGTCGGGCTCCAAGTACCAGTCTGCGTGCCCACGGTCATGGATGTGCTTCAAGAAATATGTTTTGTTCTTGCCGCAGTTCTGTGCCATCATGTGGTAGACGCTCTTTTGTAACCTCTCGGCTTCCTTCGCATCAGATTTGATCTCTTCAATCTTGCCCCATGCACCACTTGATACATCATGAATCATGACAGTTGCGTACGGGTCGCAATATCTCATGCCCTTGGTTCCGAAGGTCGAGAAGATAGCACCACAGGACATAGCCTTGCCCTGAATGAAGGTGGCGACAGGCAGCTTAGAGCTACGCACATCTGAAATCATAGACATCAGACTGTACACAGCGCCGCCATAACTATCAATAATGATAGGGATGACAGGCTGACCAGTGTTGTGTGCCTTTGCCATTTGATTAGTGAAGTCTCTGGCAGCGACCTCGTTAAAGTTTCTCACCCTGATGATTACAGGAAAGCCTTCCTTCAACGTGTATTCTTTCAGTAGAGGACTAGCGTTAATAATGTGTTTCATGTTTACCCCAATAGTCTAAAGTTGTGGTGAATCGAGCGCGTGCTAAATCCCCACTTTGGATCATAGTCCAGCTTCGCCATGTATGGACGATTGATTTGAACGTTGTCGCCTCGCTCGGGTCTTACGCCCCAGCACTTAATCTTTGTTGTCTTGTTAGACGAATCGATTGCCTCAACAATCCAATATGTCTTTCCGTTCTTTGTCTTGCGTGGAATAATCTTACGAGGCACAAACCATGCCACCTGCAGATCTGGATCAAACTCGCCGAGAGGCGGGACAAACTTTTCTTCCAGCCGCTGACGAACACGCTCGCTGAGAACTAAGTCGAACGGGAACACACCGGTAAGGTCAACTTGATACTGAATCAATTCTTCCTCGGTGAATGCACCCTCGTCTGCGTATGCCTCGATGTTCTCGATGAACCGCTTCTTGTTCTTTGGGCGGTCCACGGCAACACATGACCAGAAGTGCTTGAGTCCGGTGAACCGGTCGTCCATCAGAGAGTTGAGTGCTTGACAGCGAATCAACACATCCAGAGCCTTCTTGTTCAACTTAGAGTATGTAATGTTTTCGTTGAACAAAAACTCTTCAACGTTAGCAAATGGACGGTTAGCAATCACCTGTGCGATAGCTGCCTCGCCCAAGCCCTTGACCGAAGTGAGTGGCTGGATGAGCGTTCTGCCGTCCTCGCTGATCTCCCAGACTGTGCCAGACTTGTTGATGTCAAGCGGTGCAATCTCAAAGCCATAGTTCTTGGCGACATTGATTGCCTTTTCCTTGCGAGACTCTGGCTCCTTGTCCAAGAAAGATGCCAGCCACTCGGCAGGATAGTAATTCATCAACCACGCGCACTGGAACGAGAGGACCGAGTACGACACTGCATGTGACTTATTGAAGCCATAACCAGAAAAGTACTCAAAAGTATCCCACAGTCCCTCAGCGTCTGCGACCTTGATGCCTTTCTCTTGGCAACCTTCAACAAACTTTTTATGAATAAGCGCTTTCTTATCATTCTTGCCTGTACCCTTCTTGGTAAGTAGTTTCCGCAACAAGTTACCCTCATCGAGCGTCAAGTCCTTACCCAGCTTGTGAGCCAAGATAGCAATCTGCTCTTGGAAGATGAGGAAGCCAAATGTCTCTTCGGTTACCTCTTGCACGATAGGGTGAATGTACTTCACATACTGTGGGCTGTTCTTGGCATCGACGTAATCTTTATCAACGCCAGCACTCAGTGGACCGGGACGAAAGATAGACGTGATAGCAGAAATGTCAATGATGCTGGTCGGCTTGGCGCGAACACAAAACTGTTGCGCTCCGTTCTCAGTAAACTGAAAAACGCCTCCCCACTTGCCTGCATGAAAAACATTTTCGTATACCTCTTGGTCATCAAAGTCAATCGAATCGGGATGAAGGTTATTATTATAGAACTCACGGACCTGCTCAAAGCTAGGATCCTCGACCCCATGATGGCGCTGGAGAATGTGACGGATGGCACCTTCAATCATTCGCAGCGTAGACAAGCCGAGAATATCAAACTTAATAAATCCCATCGGCTCAAGGTGTCGGACGTTCTGACCCTCGGACCATGGCGTTTGTCGAACACCGCCTGAGTTAATCAGCGGCATGTACTGGTCAAGATTCTCAGCGACCACAACACCGCCAGCATGACGCGAGCATGAGCGAGTCTGTCCATAGAGCGCGTTAACGTGTGTCTTCACATGTGGATACTTGTTAAGGAAAGCCTGCAAGGTTCCGCTAAACTCCATCACCTCTTCAAAAGTGGGAGTATAGACGCCAGCCTTGATTCCGTGGCGCTGCTTCGCTGGACCTGTAGCCTCAAACATCATCGTGCTCGTCACCGCATTGACCTCGGTGAACGGGATACCATAGAACTTAGAGATATCCTTGATGAGCGACTTAAGTTGCAGAGTGTTCCAGTTGGAAATGGGAGCAACGGTATCTTCACCCCACTGCTCGATAAGCTCTTCTTTCAGGACCATCGGGTCAGACACATCGTAATCAATATCTGGGTAGTCCGTGGCATCGGAACGCAGGAAGCGGGAGAACAGCAGACCGTACTTGATAGGATCAATCTGTGTAATGCCCAGCGCATATGCCACTAGTGAGCCTGCAGCAGAGCCTCGACCGGGACCAGCCAGCATCTTCTCAGTAGCCTTGTCAGCAATAGCCTTCATGGTCAGGAAGTATTTGCTGAATCCACGGTTATCGATGACTTTCAACTCACGACGCAGCCGTTCTCGATACTCTTCATTCTTGTCAAAACCAAGTGCTCGCAAACCTTGCATCGAATATTGTACTAGTGCCTCCGTTGCGGTGGAGCCTGCTGGTACCACAAAGTCCGGTAGGCGAACGGTGTTGTCTGGAAAGAACGACTCAACGCGCTCATGAGCGATTTTGTGACCGTTCTTAATTGAACTAAGAACCAGATCATCATCATATACAGCCCCAGCCTCAGAAGAATACTTCCGATAGGACTCCCACATTTGGTCACCGTTCTTCGGGTACAGTTCATAACCGATTTCCTCTACATCAATAGGTAGCTCGTTGCTCTCATAATCAGGCTTAGCTTTTCCAAGCCAGCCAAGACGCTTGTACAACTCGCGATCCTTCCATGCTGTTGGGCTCGGGTAGTGACTATCTGCCGTTGACAGTAGCTCCAGACCAAACTCGTTATGCATTTCAACGATACATTGGTTCAGTTGATGCTGCTCGGGCACATTGTTCCACTGCAACTCGCCGTACCAGCGATCGCCAAAGATAGACTGCATGCGCCGTGTCGTCGTGCGCATACGGTCAAGGCACGCTTCCTTGTCGAATGTGCGGTTGCCGTCCTCATCAGTCTCCCAGCTTTGCCAGAAGTCTTGAGCATATACGCCACCGAGACATGCAGAAGAGGCGATGATGCCCTCTGAATATTTCTCAAGAAGCGCATAGTCCATGCGCGGATAACGATAGAAATTGTCAGGCTGATAGCTTTCGGAGATGAGCTTAAAAAGGTTATTAAGTCCTGTCTGGTTCTGCGCGACAAGCACAAGGTGGGCACGACGACGTAGCACGTCCTTCACTGCTTTCTTGCTCGCGTCTTCGTCTTCAATCGTAGTACCAGATTGGGACTCCTTCTTAACGTTTTTAAGTTTGGCGCGTGCTACCTCGTAGTCCGTTCGCCATTCCTCAATAGAAGGAATGAAATATGCTTCAACACCATAGATAGGCTTGAAGTCCTTGCCATCAGCTTGCATCTTCTTAGCATGCAGAACTTGATGTGCAAGACCATTCATATTTCCGTGGTCTGTCAAAGCCAAAGCTGTGCAGCCATTATCATATGCAAAATCCATATGCTCTTGGGGATAGCCAATAGCATCGAAAATGGAACCTGCAACGCTGTGCGCATGCAGATTCACGAACGGAATCTTTGAGGTAACTCGCTTTGTCATCTATAATTACGCCTCGTCAATGATGTTATCGACAAGACGAACGAAATCGGTAGGACCGAGATCGTTTCCGTTAGCACTCTCAGTGATCACATGGTAGCGCAAACCACCCAAACGACGTTGGATAGATGATAGACGAGAGCGCAGTTCCTCATTCTCATTCTTGAGCTTTGTGGTGGGGGTTGTTTTCTTAGTGGACATTTTATTCTCCTTGTTGAATGTCTGTTCCTATAGGATTGAGCTTCGATACAGGCAATAAGCAATCAGGACGCTCAATGTGTTGTGCCTCTTCTGAGGCTAAAAAGTTGCGGTATTTGTTCCAGTCTTCAATGGCATGGAACCACGGGACTTCGACTTTATTAGCTTCATCCATTATAGCAGAACCAAACACAATGTCAAGCGGAAAATGGCGGGCAGAGTATCTTTTTTCTATTGGCAATTTCTTACTCGGATACTTCTCCCCTTTCTTCGGGGCATACCAGCCGCCAGTGCCTTTCTCTCTGACATCGCGACGAAACATCTTGAAGTCCTCCCCGTCAAAGGTGAAGGGGAGCGGAAGACCATCACGTATGGTCTTGTTGTTATGTGCTAAATAAAATCTATTGTTGGATGAGATGTGCTTTCGACTAGAGCGCAGCACTTCAGCATTTATAATCCCTGTTGGAAAGGCGACAAAGAACCTGTCTGGTATCACCCACTTACTCATCTGACCAGAGATGTGGTATGCAGTCAGCGCTCCATGCAATACGCTCCAGCCATAGCAGTCTCTTTTGTCTCTGTCTTTGGGGTGAATCGGAACATAATAAATAGGAATCTGCTGTGTTTCCTCGCTGGGAAATCTTGTCATTGTGCGGTTTCTATAAACCGGATCTTCTACAAAATCGCCTAGGGTATGTTTAATAATAGGGGCAACATCATCATTACAAACAATCCAGACTGTCTCGCATCCAGCATATGCACATTGGACTACAGCATGTTCAATTGCCGTGTAGTTCTCAGCGATCATTGCCATGCAGTTTGGCAATCCAAGGTTAATGTTTGCTGACATGCCAGCCACCGGAATAATCCCTGCAAGATGATATGAGAGATTGCTCCCTTTGCCCGTTTCAATCATGGTGTCAATAAAACTTTAGGAATGTAGGGGTTAGCGGGGCGCGGATCGCCGTACGGCTTTGTGTTTGCCAAACACTCGTTCAGCAACATGTGCGGCTCAATCCTATTAAATACAATGTTTGGTGTTTCTGCATATTTGTGCATATCTGTTTTGCGGATACGCCTCTTCTGAAACTCTATCTTGATGGCATAATGTTTTGGGTTGCCATTGGGATCACTTCCGTTGCGGGCTCCACGGATACCTACTTCCTTCATCTTGCTGATAACTTTGAAGCGTGCATATGTCGGGGAGTACTCAAACTCATCAAGCTGGTCTTCCGAAAGAAACGACTCGGAGCATAAATCTTTCTTGTCGGCATGGTTGCCGTGAAGACGCTCCGAGGGATAAAAATATATATTTCTCACAAAATCCTCAGATGGCTCTATTAATTTGCTCTCGCCATGGCGCATTCCAGAACGCACGTCAAACCAGTCAACAACTCGATACGTGTCACAAAGGTTTAATATATCGGGCATACCCTCAATCTTGTCATCATCGAATACCCATGCAGTGCTAAAGTCTCCCCTCACAATACGTGAGCGATTAGCTGTGGTTACCACAAGAGAACTGTCATCGACACGGATTGAGGCAGCATTGTCGGCGAAAGGAAGCTGACCGCCCATGGATAGAATCATATAAAGATGATCCCAAAGGTCAATCTGGTGCTTGATCTTGCCGCTGCCCATTCCGTATGCTGACAGGTCAATCTCTCTTATCTTCTCAAAGTTCCAAGGTGCCGACGAAGGATAGCCAACTACAGGCATGCCGGTGTAGAATGCATAGATCAGTGCGCTTAGGCTGTAGCCCACAATGACTCCATCCCATTGGTACCTATGTTCCTTCATTAAGCAAAAGATGCTAACACATAATTCTCCAAAACCAAAAGATACTTTGATCCATCAAAGTCCAGATTCTTTACCATGTGGCGCTCGACAGCAATAAGATCTCCAGTCTGGTAATTCTGGCTACAGTCTTCTGCTTGCGATACCACGCGATAACATTCGTATTCCTTTGCGGGAGGCTTGTAGCTATCGGGTAGCACAAACCCCTTTTCATCTTCTGGGTTGGTGTTGACTTCTTCAACTTGAATGTGTCGGTTCTTTGGTGTTAGTTGCACCTTTCCTCCTAGATTGTGCAGGTGTCGTTGGTGCAGAACTTAGATCCAGCACCTTCGGCTTCGGTATCGATACGATCAATCGGCGTGATTTTGCTTGACATTTTCTCGTATTCTTCTTTTGTGATTGCTTCATAGGGAGCCTGTTTATATCCTGTTTCTTTGTATGCTAAGAATGATACTGCCTTAAGGCGAGTCTCGTACATCTCCAGCGCACTCTTGAGAGCATCGGCTTCGTGAGGCTGGAAGGTTACTGTTACAGACACAGAGTTGTCAGCCCAAAAGTGCTGGTACTGTGCTGCGATCTCAAGCTGCTCCCACATGGACACATCCTTCTTGCTCTTCTCAAAGAAAGGCTCTTGCACCGGAAACTCTACAACAGTAGTGTTGGGCGAGTATGCATCCGGTTCCATATTATACCCTGCTTTCTTCAAATGGTCAAGCATATCTGACGTGTTTGAGAAACGAATCCTACGAATGTAGTACTCGGACTCGGGAAAGTGAATGCCGGGAGTCGAGCCATTCAGCAATGACACTGTGCCGCTGGGCTTAATGCTGGTCATGCGTACGGAGCGAGGGATACAAAGCCAGTTTGAATATTCCTCATCCAAATCCTGCACACGATCATATGCCTTATCGCACCAGTCATAGACTTCACGGCGACCATGCTTGGCGAATGCCTGTACAACTCCAGACTGCGACAGTCCGATGCGTCGGTTCTTGAGCATGATTGCGTTTGTCTCTGGCCAGTGCGTGTTGACCAGTGTAACTGTCTTGCCATACAAGTATGCGATCTTTAATGTTTTCAGATAATCATCATAACTCTCATGCTTTGCTGGGTATGTCTCGACCAAGCAGCACAACTCTGCATCCTCAAGCTGTTGCTCAACGCAAGGGTTGAATCCCATAACGTGACGATCATCGTCGCGAGGCTCATCCTTGAAACGACCACGGGTGCGAGCGTTGTTCAACCAGATATAGCCGGGTTCGCCGTTCTTCTGTGATTGTTCCGCGTGCCATGTATAATCCATTCCAACCATAGCCTCAAACGAGTTATTGGATCCCCAGCGATGTGAGTAAAGCTTTTCCTGATCATTCTTCATCGACAGATATTCTTTATCGTCGTGCGCGCCAAGCGCAAGAGCAGCAGAACGTCGGACGTTGCCTGCAACAACACACTTCCCAATAAGGTTCTCAGTGTCAACAATATCAACAGATGTTACAGTCTCACCAATGCGAGCGTCATAAAGTTCTTTAAGGTTATTATGTAACAGCAACAAAGGCTCATGCCCAGCAGACGTACCGCCGAAACCCTTGATGGGGGCACCCAATGGACGAATGGCACTGTAGTCGAACTGAGGCACGTCGCTTCCAAAGTAGTATCCGTCAAGCAGAATACGAACTGAGCGCACCCAACCTTCGCGGCTATCATCAATGACATAAACGTCATCAACAAAGTTAGGCTGGCGAATTGTCGCGGTGCCTGCACCCTTGGTGTCGAACCCAACACCAATTCCAACCATCAGCGCATCCATAATCCATGCAAACAGATAGCCCCCCTTGGTACTAATATCTTTAGTAGAGCGGAAAGCGCAGTTGAACAAGCCTGCGCCAGTGCGCTCTTGGACAAACTTCGTTCCCATCATCCACAAGCCGCGACCGGGTGGCGACCACTTGAGGGTGAAAAGCCTATCGTACGCATCCTTGGCAGTGCGCTGTGCCTTTGCATCATTCCACTCAAGCCCTAAACGGGCAACGTGCTGCTTCTGTATATCAAACATACCCTCGATAACTCGGCGACATGTCTGGAACCACTCTTCGGTTCCCGATGTGCCGGGTGTTGTTTCTTCCAGTCGGCGGGCGTACGTCCTCTTAAACGTCACGTATCCCAACGGACCCCACGGCACTTGTCGATCTCTATAGTTATCAATAAAAGATTCTGACAGTCGAAATCGACGGACTGACGGATCTCTCTCGGTTTGCTCGTACATTATGTTTGCTTACTCCTATTAGCCTTAAAGTTTTTGTATTTTTCTTTTAGATTTTCTGCCTGTTTCTTGGCAGTGTTTTCGATGATTTCACCGGGTGTCTCACCAGTTGGTTCAAGAACCTTAATCTTCACAGACGCAGGATCCATGAATATCGGGTAAACGAGTCCATCGGGTCCGTTTCTGTTTTTGGCAACGAATACTCGTCCGGTGTTGTTGTTTTTGTCGTCAATTGTTCTGGAGACTGAGAAAATAAAGTCTGCCACAAAGCACTTATTGAACGCCTCGCTGATCGACTCCATTGTAATAACTTCTGCATTCAGTCCTGACCTATTAGTTTGCGATGCTGTCCAAAGTGGACATTGATTTTCTTGAGCGATTGCCCGCAACTCTTCATAGATAGATTCCAGTTCATTTCTTTTCTCTTTTTGATAAGTAACAGGTCGCAAAAGATCCCCATAATCGACAATAATCATATCCGGTGTGATGTCTCGCTTGCGCAATTTCTCTAAATGAGTGGATAGAGTTCGCGTGCTTGCAGACTTGGTTGGATACTCTTTAATAATTAGTGTGCCTTCAATGTCTTGGACAGTCTCATACACTAATTCTTTTAGTTGAAACAGATCACCTAGCGGCACCCCCGTAAGGCATGAGTCATACCTGTTTCCAATAGCTGACTCTGCCAACTCAAGAGTGTAATGAACCACAGTCTTGCCTTCCTTGACAGCCTGTGCGCCTAAGTGCGTAAGAACCATAGACTTTCCGGCACCTGTAGGTGCGATGACGACACCAAGCTCGCCAGCACCGATGCCGCCTTTGCAGATATCGTCGATGCGATCCCAGCCGGTAGTGATCGCGTTTCTTGTTTTAAGCTGGAATCTTGCTTCAAAATCTTTCACATAATCATGACCGAAATTGTTATCGCTGCCAAGCTTAAGAGCGTTATTAATCACAGCACTAATCTCGTCGAACGAAGAAGACTGCAGCAGCTTGACCGATTCCATCATCGCCTCTTTAAGTTTCTGCTTGCGGCAGAAATCAAGCGACACTTCTTTAATATATTTACGACCCTCGACCTCAGAATTGCAGATGCGCGCAAAGTAACTGCGCACCTGTTGCTTGTCTGTGTCTGTCTCTCCCTCTAGTTCCGACCGCAAAAGCGTCATCATGATCTTGCGTGACGGATGTACATTATATTTGTCACGATATGCAAAGACTTGCTTCACGAACGTGCGCAGATAAGACAACTCCAAGAAGTTTGTGTCCAATACCTCATGAATCTGATCCGCGAACGGACGATCTTCAAGGATAAGCTGGCACAGTCCCTCTTGGAAGTTCTTTCCAAATTTACTGAAACTTGGCTGCTCTGTCATTTTTACCTCTGATGCAGATTATACCGCGTTCGCTACTTGTTGTCAACCACAATTCGCCTCATTGTTTGGAACAGGTCAGACCAATCGCCAGCACCAAAACCATCATCAATCATCATGCCCTGAACAGCGGTCTTATTAAATAGCATCTCGGCTTCTTCAACCGCAAAACGGACTTGCTTTTTTCCCTGTGGGGAGATGGCTGGGGCGTACAACTGCATCAGCTTATAGTTCTCTCTGATTGTGTCTTCGTTTGCCACAATTGATTGAAATACTTTAAGTTTTGACTCGTTGGCAATCTGATCTTGGCAGTGCTCAACGAGGTCTGTAACCGTGCAATAATCGTCATTAGAAAAAAGATCGCCGAAGCGCTTCTTGATGGTGCCCAAGCCAACACCGGGAACTCCCGGCAGGTTGTCTGACTTGTCGCCAGCGATAGCGCGAGCGAGAGCCATGTTAGTTGGGTGGATACCGAACTCTTCAAGCAGTCGCTTGGAGTTCATGATTTGTTTTTGGATTGGTCGAAAGACAACCGTATTGTCGTCGCAAAGCTGAAAGAAATCCTTGTCACTGGACACGATGACTTTCTGCCAGTCTGCAAAATGTCCTAGCTTAGAAACGTATGCGATAACATCATCAGCTTCCACTGCCGGTAGCATCGTCTGAGAAATCGGCATTTCATTTAGGTACTCAATCAGCCGTGTTTGCTGCCACACCTTGTTTTCAATTTCCTCATTCTCGGACAGGTTGCGCACCTCTCTGTTAAGTCGGATTGGCTTGCGACCTTCCTTGTAACCCTTGTTGACCGACTTGCGCTTCTGTGAGCCGCCAGCGCCGTCCCACGCAATCACTACATGATCTGGCTTTGTCTCACGTAGCAGCTTTTGAAGAATCTTAAGAAACCCCTTGACCCCACCGATAGGCTGACCATTGGTTGATAGGCTGGGATCTACAATGTATGCGCGAAAGTACATGTTCAGCGCGTCAATAATCAATACCCGTTTCATACCCTCAGTCATTTATCTGATTCTCCAATTCTGTAATCTGTTCCATAATAAAAGCCAATCCACGCAAGTTACCATTCCGCTGGTAAATCATCGCTTGTTCTTGTAGCTTAGATATTTGTTTTGTAATCTTGTTTCGCTTTCTCTTATTCAAGAAATCAGTTAAAAATTTCACGCTGCCACCTCTTCTGCCAAAATCTCACGATAACGCAGCAGTGCCTGCTCCTTGAACTTAGCCTCGATCATAACATCAAAGTCATTACCGTAATCGTCGAAAGGTTTAATAACATAATCAGAATGAGCTTGTGGCTTGATCTTTGGATTGTTGTGCTCGACTGACCGCGACTCGGCATAGTGGACCACAGGCTTGATATCGCCCCATGTAGATAGGGCTAGCTCTAGTGCTTCCTGTTCGGTCTGTCCACCGGGGTGAAGCATGTGATGGTGGTAGTCGAACACAATAGGGATGCCGATGCGCTTGTATACGCCGTCGTATAACTCCTGTGTGGAATAGAGCGATGGCTTGTCGTCGTTCTCGACCGTAAGGCGTGAGCGCACAGACTCTGGCAAGCGTTCAAAGTTGCGACAGAAGTTGTCGAGGGCGAATGGCTTGTCGCCGTAGGCGGCACCGACGTGAATGTTGAGCTTGGCATACGGAGTGCGAGGCAAACCGAGAAGGTCGAACATGTCAGCATGCACAGTCAAGTCAGTAGCCGTAAGCTGAAAGACCCGCTCCTTGGGCGAAGCAAGTTTGTTGAATGGACCGGGGTGAGATGTGAGCCGCATGCCGTGTTCGCGAGCAAAGTTGCCGGCTGAGAGGGCTGCAGCATGTAGAGCGCCGTAGTTAGGCATGTCCTCAAGGTTGTACTCGCTAGCCCACGGAATCATGTCCGATGACAGGCGATAAAAATAAATGTCATTCTCAAGATTCCATTCCAGAATCTTGCGCAAGTCACGCATGTTTTGCAAAGCTAGCTCGGAAGCATACTCAATGCCGCGCTCTTGGAATGTGCGCTTGATCATCGTGCGATTAGTGGTAATGCGTTGCGACTTGGGGCGGTCTGAGAATGTTTTGTTGATGCATGCGTAGCCGTAGTTTCTCATAGTGTGACTCCTGTTAAGTGTGTGTACAATACCATATGCTGATTCATAATGCAAGCGTTAAAAATAAAAAATGGTAGGACTGGCGGGAATCGAACCCGCATGACCTATGGTCGAGAGATTTTAAGTCTCTTGTGTCTACCAATTCCACCACAGTCCCATACGAACAAAGAAACCCTCGGGGAGATAAACTCCCCGAAGGCAAGGTTAATGTCATTACCGACGACGTGGACGGTGCTGACGAGGGTTTGCTGGGCGGCGTTCCCAGTGACCGGGTACCCATACCCGACGATGGCTGCGACGAACCCAGTGACCGGGAACCCAAACAGCGTTTGAGTTTGGTCGGGCTGCTGGTCGGTTAGGACCAAAATCGCGTCCATAGACAGGATGTGACCAGTGGGCACGGTGAACACGGGTGGCAGGAACCCACACCCAAGTAACAGACACAGTAGGAGTACCTACGGTGACAGCAGCACGGGTGTTTGGACGATGCCGGTTGTGCGCATCAGCAATTTGCGGCGCTGCCAATGCAGCAGCCGCGAGGAACGTGATAAGGAATTTCATGTTTATACCTCCTTCCTTGTTTGTTCACTATGTTAGACGTATGAGACTACATTTTATTCATCCTTTTCTTCATTTTCTTCATAAAAATCTGAGGCTTCGCCAATACGTTGGTCGAACTTCATGATAACCTCATCGTCCATGATCTCCATGACCGTCTTGCGGAACTCAGGATCTTGCAGGCGCTCAACCCACTTTGAGGCTTGGAACTTAGGACCAACTGCCTCGCCCTTGCTGTCGAGCAGGGAGAACCAAGCGCCAGCGCGTGCAAGACGAGGCGAACTGTGGATTGCATCAAACCAGCTTTCCTCGTCCTGCACACCGATAGCGTCACCCCACAGAATCTTAAAGTTGCACTGTCGCCCCTGTGTGCCAAAGCGTGACTTTTCAAGCTTTACCTTGACCTCGGAGCCAATACGGAACCCTTTATCATCTGTGATATAACTCGCTTTCGCCTTACGACCGGTCAGCCAGATGCGCAAAGAATATGCGTAAATCATAGCCTTTCCACCGGGAGTCATGTAAGGGGTTGTCAGGGCTTCTGACGGCGAGCGCGTGATGTTGGTCTTAAGCTGATTAAGAACAAGGAACGTGCTCTGCGAATTGGCAATCGGCACAGTTAGTTTAGACATACCCTTCGCAAGAATACGTGCCTTAACTGCCATAGATGAAAGTGGGTTGAAGTCTCCCTCAACGTCTGATACAGACGGAGTTAGCGCAAGCGAATCCCACACAAACAACATGCGATTATCATTAGAGCCTAGAAGCTCTTCAATAGTCTCCAGCACAAACTCAACAGAAGTTGCCTGAACATACAAAAGGTTATTAAGATCGCACCCAGCGCGCTCAAGGAACGTCGGGTCAATCGCAGACTCAGAGTCAAAGTAAATAACGTCGATGCCCATCTTCTGTGCATTCGCCGCTACCTGCGCAGCCATGTAAGATTTGCCCGTAGCCTCAAGCCCAGCAATCTCAACCACCTTGCCGACTGGGATTCCTGCTAGTTGCCCACGACAAATAATAGAATCAAGCCAGCGAGAGCCGGTAGGGATCCAGTCCTTTACCTCCGTTGGATTCTCTTCCTTAAGATCATGAGCCACGTTGTGACCAGCCTTCTTGTTGATCAGATCGCGCATTTGTGTGATAGAGAGCTTGCCAGCCCCATTTGATTTCTTAGATCGTGCCATTCTCAATTTATTCTCCTGAGTAGTGATACTATAGTACCATAGATTATTTCGTTTGTCGAGCGATTTTTTTAAAAAGATCTACCAAGGATCTCCGCTCATCTTTAGGGACGAAGCGAGCTTCTGTGACTCAAACTTGAACCTCATCTTCATCACTCGCTTGCCGCCAGCCATAACACCAATCGAGTCATTGCCTACAGGTTGCAGTGTAATCTCGTCTGACATTAAAGCTTTATATTTTTCATTCTTAACCGGGTCTGAAATAGATGCGCTAAAGCCTTTCTTTCCACCGCCGCGACCGGTCACCTTAATATAATATGGATAGTTATCCTTCGCGTCCATCCATACATCTAAAATATGCTGGCGAATGTCCTCTTGTGACATATTAGATATATGCTCCAGCAATACGCCGCGCAACGTGTTAAGCATTGTTGCACCAATCTTTTCGGCTGCAGCTTTCAACTCTTCGTTGCCAACAGCACGTAAAAACTTTTTTCTCTCCTTGGCAGACCGAGGCAGACCCATGCTCTCAATAGCAATCTTGTCCATATCGTTCAATGCTGCAAGCAAATCAATGCCAAGCGACACCCCCACTGGTCGAACGCCGGGATTCTTAAATCCAATGTCTCCTGATGATTTTGTGCTCTTTGCGCTGATACCAAGAAACTCACCGCCAGAAAACTGTAACAGGATGTCGGTTGGATTACCAGCAGAGGCTTCTGTCCCGACTGCTTGACTCAGAACGCCGGGGCGCGCTGTCCACCAGACATTAATAATATTGCCTTCCCAGCCATTCTCGTCAGCCCAATTCATAGTCTCATCGAACATAGCTAGCGCACGACCCTGTTGGGCTTGAAACTCTTCGGGAGTCACCTGTGCTTGGCGTTGCAATAATGCTTGCTCTGCCTCTTCACCATTTACGAAGCGGTCCCAGCTATTTCCTGCTGCGATAAATCCAAATAAAATTTCGTTAATATCAGCACCAAGAGTGTTCTTTGACTCTCTCATATTGTCGCGAAACTTATGCAATACTGGTTTCATTTCTTTACCCTATAATTAGTATTTCAGATGAGGATCCCATCGTTTTTTTGCCGACGCATTTGCCATCGACCCACTCGACATTCTTCATGCCGTACGCCCATTCAGCAGTGACGATCTTGCGGTTAGAATAGAGGTCACGCACCTCTGGACAATCATTATATGACATGACCCAATCGGATCTGTCGGAAATCAAGTTATAAAGCGCCATATGGTCGAAACCGGCGTGTAAGCCCCCTGCTTGCCCGTACAGCATCGCTGCGTCTTCAGGCAGCATGTAGGGCGGGTCAAGGTACAGGAAGGCTCTAGGGTGCCATGGGAGGCTCGTCTGGAAGTCTGCATAGTCTACCCTGAAATTCTCGGCGTTAAACTTACGCAATCGGTCGATGGATGATTGAGTGAATCGAGCGTATGATGCTCGCTTGGACCAGCCACCGGAAAAGGTAGCTCCTGAGAAGCTAGACCTATTGATTGCATAAAACTTTGCAGCCTTATCGTACGAGAACATGAACGATGGATCTCGTAGCTGTTCCCGAAAGTTAATAAAATCTTGTTTGGAGCATCCCTCTACAAGTTTAGTAATGCCCTTCTCTTCAATCTCATACTCCGTGCGCAAGCCAGCGACCTCATCAGCCAGCTTGTCATTGTCACCACAGAGTGCTTGCCAAAACCATACAAGGGGCACCAGCTTGTCATATCCAATGACTTTGGTGCCCCTTGATGCTACTGCTAATTCCACAGAGCCACCGCCAAAGAATGGCGAGCACAATCGTGGCACATCTTCCGGTATGTATGGGAGTATGTGCTTAACAGCGCGTGACTTACCGCCGGGGTAACGTAGTGGAGTTTTCATAATTTACGAGTTTTTAGTATTCTGAACGTCAACACGAATCTCTTGGGCTGCAGCCTTTACTTCCTGCATAGCCTTTCGGACGCGAGTTCCAGCGGCGTTATTGCCTTTCTCATAAAACTTATGAAAATCAACCTTTACTTCTTCAAGCAAGGTGATCAACTGGTCTAGTTTATTGCAACTCATCTTAGTTCCTCCTATAAAAAGTGGCAGACTTTAACCGGTCTGCCATCGGTTTGGTTTACTCTGCTGCTGTATCAACAGAGTCAGCGGCAGTGTCTTCACTGCCAGTGTCTTCGTCCTTATCGCCGCAAGCCACAAGAAGGCTAGCTGCAAGGACAGTGAGAGCGAATCTCATGTTGTCTCCTTGGGAAAGTGAGGCACCTGATGACCCTGTGCCTCCCTGTGGGCGGGCACTATGCCCCCATCAGTTCATCAAAGGCGGCGTCAACCGGATCAGTCGTGGTGGTCGTCGCGGTGTACTTCTCAGTTTCATTAGAAGAAGTCTCGGCACTTTGATCCCCAGACAAATACTCATCAAGCATAGCGGACACCTCACCGGTAGTCTTACGCTCAAACAAGCCGTCGAAGTCGGGGATATTATCTAGAAGCTCTGCACAGCGCTCATCACCACCCACAGCTTCATCACAAAGCGGCGAGGAACGGCGACGAGGGGTCAGCTTCGTCTGGGGGAAAGACGCACCCGAAGGCTTGCCATATGTAAGAACCAAGTCGGTACCAGTCTCTGGATCAGTGATGTCACCGTACTCAGGGTTAAGGACCAGCCCCAGCAAGGACTCGTAAGCCATCTTGCCATAGCCCCAAGCGCGAACACCTTGGTCTTCTTCGCCTCGGACAAGAACAGGGCTAAAGAAGCGTTGGCGGGCGAAAAGCCCCTTTGCCATCTTCTTAGCTTCGTTGTCATCGTTTGCAGCACCCTCCTTCCAGAGTTGGGATGCAAACTCGCAAACCGGGCAGTCATCGCCGAAGTTGCGCTTAGGACAAAGGAAACCACGGTTTTGTCCCACGTTATAGTGGAAGTGGAACTCGCGGAAGGGGTCGCCATCTTCGGTGGGCACAATACGAATCGCTTGCTCGCCGTCGCTGGGACGCCAGAACTTGTTGTCGCCAGAATCTTTGTTTTGGAGAGCGTCTAGCTTCGCTCTCATCTTTGACAGGTCAATTGCCATGTTTTTTACCTCTTGTTGTTATAGTCAAAGTGACAAATCTCTCACTTTGCTTTGCTTAGTATAGCCTATTCTGAATCATAAGTCAAGCCTTTTCTCAACTATTTTCAAAGGGGCTATCAACCTCGATTTCGGTCACGTTGCCCTCCACAGTTTTCCAATTAAACATGCGGAATGCGTTCGTGTCCAAGTCCCAAACAAGTTCCATACCTTCGGCAAGGGTTGGCTTGCGCCCAGTGCCCTTGATTTGAGTAGTGATAAACTTGTCGGGAATATCTGTAATACGAATGAAACGCATGGTTCGCGCCTCACCATTCTTCTTTGTGAATGTGCCGTTGTAGGCTTTCATCAGCATTATACCTCCTGTTCTTGTACTTCTGATGAGTTGGCTATTAGATAGCCATAGTTGTCGTTATAGTCAGTAGAGTGAATCCGAACCGATACGATTGTTTCATCCCCTACCATATTCGCGCTACGCTCGCGCAAAGTCGTGAAAAGATTTCCGTCTGTTTCCAGTTGTTCTTTGTTGATAGCATAAATATAGCATCTTTCATTAATGGTGTCAAGAGGGAAAAACAACTTTTCTTCATTTTTCTCGATATCGACCAGACCGAACGTTGAAACCCGTGCTGTTGCCAGCGACGTGGACGGCGTGTTGTAGACCGTCTTGGTGTTCAGAAAAACGTTGGTCATGTGTACTGTCCCAGCAATCAATTCATTCAGTCGCTTATAATACCCGATGACTGGAACATTTACAAGGATTTTTTCAACTTCTTTGTTGTCGATCATGTAAAGCCGCTCAAACACTCCACTTCTTGCATACTGCTGCAGAACATTTCTCACCACACGCTCATGAAGGCGAGACTCGTTATTGAGCAAAGTGCGATCTGGCATGACATAGAGAATGCTGACTTTGCACTTCTGCAGCTTCTCCAATACTCGCAGTGACGCTGCCGACACCCGACCAGCACCACAGACGATGAACAGCACTTCTGAGCCCTTGCGCAGATACCGAAAGAACGAGCGAAAGTTAATAGGAATCGTTTCATATTCCTCAATGTTGCCAACTTGTGGCAATGCAAAATTTCCTTTTTCCTTCGGCAGTCCCACGTCAAGTTTATAAATGTTATACTGTGGGTACTGAGCGAATTCCTCTGCGATGTTACAGCCCGCAGCGCCTAAGCCTACAATGTTCACTGTTCACCTCAACTGTATAAAAAGTTTTTCCAGCTACGAACGATGGACTCGTTAGTAACCTCTTTCGGCGGCTCTTCCGTCCTGTCGTCAGTGGTCTGGACATGTTCGCCCACCACCTGATTGAATACCGCTTGCACCCTTGCTGCCAACTCGTCTTCATCATCGTTATGTTCAATCGTGATCTTCATAGCCTCGACTTGCTCTTCGCTGCTGTTGTCGGTGACCTGAAGCTCCATGTACAGCCTGATCATGGGTGATCCACCGGTCGTGCGAAGTTCTGACACCCTTGTAATCATGTTTGGATAATGCCTGTCGTCACCCGGTGTACCCTCTTCGTTCCATGCATGCTGAGTCAGCGCCTGACGCAACGGAACGCTAAACTCTCTACTCATTAGAATCGTCTTAACATCTTCGGGCGACATGTTATCGGGATAATCTGGATATGCGTATGCTGTAGCTTCGACGCTATAGTATTCCTGATAGTCTGCTTCTTCGGTTCTAACGTCCCACTCATATGCGCTAAACTCGCCGTCGTCTACTTCTCGACCAAACGTGTTGAGTGCGCCGCCATCCATGTATCCGTCGCGCTTTGCCATGCGAGTTAGCTCGCCCTTAATGCCATCGTACATGTCGTCAATCTCATTGACCTTGATACAGGCATCTTCAAAATTATCAGCGTTGAAGGCATAGCCGCTGTCGTCGGTGATATACTCATTATCAATCTGTATAGTCAGAATGATGCCGTCGCCATCGCGGTGCAGGCGTGTGCCCCATGAACCGTCATCCATGAAGCCCCATTCCATATCGCGCAACTCATCAGCCCAATACTCGACAATGCGGCGACTATCTGGAAGCGAATTCCATTCGTCAGCTTCCCACCTAATGTGTATCTTGGCATCTATCTCAACGTAATAACCTTCACCGCCGTCGTATGTAACCTCGCCTTTGATTTCGCAGGCTTGATAGCGATAGGTCCAGTCGTCGGCAAGCTCGTTGCATCGCTCTTGTTCCGCTGCCATGGTGCTCTCAAGAAACTCCATTTCTGGCAGCGTGTCTTCTGTTTCTGTATTCTTTCCTACTCTTTCAAGCTCGATGCCTGTCAGATCTTGGATTAGTCCCTTAATATTATTATCCTCGTAAGATCCACCATACTTGATCCAGTTATCGTCTGGTCCGACCTTGGAAATGACAGATGCTTGGCTTTCTTTCGCCCACTCAGCAACTCTCTTCTGAAAGCCGGGGATCTTGGAGCCATACACGCGAGTTTCTGGTACAGCCAATTGGAGATCGACCATGTTAGGGGGATCACCCGAGTTAACACGCACTTGGCGCAGACGGACGCGAGAAAGCGGCACCAAATCAGTGCTAAGCCCAACGTAGCTACCACGCATGTCATCAGCAAAAATCTCGCCCTCCTGAATCTCTTGCTCTGCACTGTCTATGTTGCTAGTATTTGTAGCATGCAGCAAGTCTTCTGTATTCACCACATAGGCGACAGCGCCGTGTCCATGGGCTTCTGCGACTGCACACTTGAAATAGCCATCTGTGGACTGCTCTCGCGATGGTGGCGAATGGCATGATGTAATTCGCTGGAAATCTGACATGCGGAGAATGTCTACGGGATCGCGTGTAATTATAATACTGTATCTGTTGCTGTACAGCTTGTCCATGTTCTTCTTAATATATTCGGCATTATCCTTCCAAAAGTTTGCCATCTTCTGAGCAACCTCGTAAGTGTGCCCCGATTGCAATAGACCGGGATTGGGAATATACAGCGACATCTGCTTAGACAGCCGCTCCCAATTCTCCAACTGTTCTGCGTTCAAGGCATCTGCAGCCTCGTTGCCAGTAACGTTGCCGGGGTGACGGAGAGTGCGATCTGCCTTTTTCTGAATAATGGCAAGTAGCTCATTCTGCCTCTGTGCGACATTTGCGATTTTCCCGAAGAGCTTGCCGATTTTCATCTGAATCTTCTTCTTTTTCTTCTCGGGGCGTGCGCCAGTGATTGCAGCCATGATATCGTCTGTGGCAGACTTCGTTGAAACCTCTCTTTCGGCAGAAACCAAGCCCTTTTCCCAATCTACTGCGTATCCTTGGTCTTGGAGAGTTTTCGCAAACTTGCCCAAATCGCTTGTTTCGTCAAATGCTTTGAAATCGATGACGAGGCGCGTTTTGCCCTCAAACAACTCATTGAATGCCATATCCTCCGGTTCCATAGAATCGATAGCGTCTTGAATGATCTCAAATTCGTCTTCGGTGAGTTCTCGGAGCAATTTGCTCTCTGTATACATTTTTGGCTTTTTAGCCGGATTTCTGGCTTCTGTTAAAAACTTGCGCCAGCCATATTCGTCGTAATTCATGAAATAGCCTCTGTGCTATAAATAGTTAGCAAAACCGCAAATCTGAAAATTATGGCGGCGAAAAAAATTTGCAACAACGACATTTTGAAGGGCATTTAGTTTCACAGGTTCAACGCCTTCATATTGCCAAAGTCTCTCCCCACTTGGACGTTAACTTTGAAGTCACCTAGTTCGTTGTGGCCAAAAAGGTTAATAAGTTCTGGAATCAGTCTTCGGTCTTCATCGGCGAGGTCGAGGATAATGGAATCGTGTAGGGTAAATGCGATTGTTGTTCTATTCTCTTTAAGGCGTTCATTGATTTCGATGAGCCGCCTAAGCACAACGTCCACACAGCTACTTTGAATAATATAAGAGAGAGCATGGTGGTGATCACTATGAATACATCGACCGAATCGTGTGTTGACATGTGTGCCGGTCCAATGCGAGCCAATAATTCTCTCTCTTCCGTACGTCTTTTCCAGTAGTTTTTCCACAGCCTCATCATTAGTACCTAGTGAGCCTGAGACGTTTTTACTGCCGTACAGCCACGCAAAGATTCTGCGCTTGGCTTGTTGGCGGTCCATGGAGCCGAAGATATTATCTATGTTCCACTGGTGAATGTCTTCTGTTGGTTGCTTGTTTCCAGCGAGCGACATGGCAACTCGTAACTCTGCCGCGTTGTAATCTAGCTCAAGGAACCAGTCATTGTTGGGCTTCAAAATAGAACGGTATTGCTTGTCCAGTGTGAGGATAGGGAACGTGCCCGGTGAGTTAGTTAGGCGTCCTGTCTTGGTGCCCCACACGTTATACTTGCAATAGGGTGTGTACTTCTGAATCTTCTTGAGGAACTTACGTGTTGCGGTCTTGTGATACACGTCACGAATCCCATCCATAGATACGTTCAGTTTCTGATATCTGATGTCATCTAATGCCTCGACCAAGCTTCTTATAAAGTTATAGTTCGCGGGGCGTTCATGAGTCTCAAACACATGCTGAGTGATGCGGTTGCGCACCTCACAATAGTCTAACAAAAAGCGCTCTGGCACCAAGTCGAAGAAGCAGTTCTCAGAAAGAGGCACCTTGGCAAACTGAAATGAACGGTAGTATGCGCGCAACTTGTCTCTCACAGTCTCCCATTGAATAGACAGGTGTGGTGGGCATACCTCATCCAACGACTTGCCGCCGCAGTATATCTTGGCAAATTCAACAGGAGTCTCGCGTAGGAATGTGCTGTAATCCCATGTCTGTGTCAACGTCGATGGCAAGCCATCATACAATAGTTCTCCATCGAGATATACACCAACGCAGTCTCGCTTGTCGTCCAATGTTTGAAACAGCATGTGCCGTCCTTGATTATGTGATGTTTAACATGAACATGCCTCTTCCGGCACGGTGTCTTTCGCGGTCTTCGTAGATATTATACGCCTTTGAATAGTGCTCAACTGTTCTCGGCATCGGATTACCACCGGGGGTCGGCAGTCGTCTTGTTTTGCTGTTAATATAATCCATTGCTGCCTTGCCGTCAAGAGATTTCTGCAACTCTCTCAAGATTTTTACATATTTGTCGAATCGTTTCTGGCTCCAACCGATGCCAGCCTCGCGTGCGCGCACGAATAAATAAAACTGTGCTGGGAATGCGGAGCCAAACGTTGTTACCCACACATCCCACGGTGACATGCCTGCAGTCGTGACCTGTTCAGTGCGTTGACCGGATGCACGGTAGATGGACTTGCCGGCAAGAATAGAATACGGATCTCTCAAGTTCTTCACGCTTGGATTGGCATTGGCATCGTAAACAATTTTTTCACGCACGTATTCAATGGTAAGCGTCTGGTTGGCTGGTCCCTTTTCGTTCATTGCATAGGTGGTCACACGCTGAATCGGGAAAGCGTTTGAGAAATCGTTCCACCATGATAGGATGTAGCTCATGAGCATCTGCAAATCCGTTAGGTCAGCCCTATAGTAGCACGTCTTAAACATCACGTCAAGGTTCTTTGTCTGCGCGCTCACCGCTGCCCTGTCATACTTCTCAGCCAACTCAAGGGCTCGCTCTGTACCTATGTCCCTCATTTCTTTAGCCTTAGCGCGCAATGTCGGAATCTTTTTGTGGACCCCAAATGGGTCGCGACCTTCGACGGCATAGTCACGAATGTAGTTGCGCATCGGTGTGGAGTTCACATCAGCAACAACACGCCATGGAATATTAAAGTCCACAGAGAACCCATATTGTCTCAGCTTAGCAACCCAAATTTCAAAGTTAGGATCATTCAACCATGTCTGTTTCTTAAGCACGTCATCATTGGGATCCTCGTCAGTCAACTCAAGCTGAAATCCACTAACGGCGCGGGGGCATTTCCTGCTGAGAATGAAGGCACTGCGAGTCAGAAAACAATCAGGTGCGTGCGTGTCAACCCAGTATAACAGAGACTGTACAAACTGCTTGAAGTTTAATATCTTTCTGTTTCGATGTTCGATGAAGAGCCACTGTTGAAACTTCTGGAACATCTCTGCCATGTGCTCATTGTATAATGGATGCACGCTGACCCAAGCTTTTTTGAGTGGGATATTGCCCTGCTGATCGGGACGGAACACACCAGCATCAACCAGCAATGCCTTTTGGGTGTTGCCTGATGTGGTGTGGCGAGTCCAAAACCTAGACCAGTCTTTCTCAAAATGACGCCATGCTTGTGCTACAAAACTTGGTGCAAGCATGCTGTCGTCAGCGTCAGAACATGACATAAGGAACGCTTCTGACAGATAGATGGGAGTTTGATTAAGATTGACCTTTCCGTACATCGCCTTGTCGTACCAAAAGTCAATCATACCCAAAGGTGATATAAACTCGCCTTCAAGCTTGGTCTGACCAGCCGGCGCTGGCTGTACCAAGAACCTAGGGGCATTAAGCTCCCAGTCCATGCGGTTTATAAACGTAGCTTTCGTAAAATCGTCTGGTGTTGCGCCAGACCACATTGCATCCTTGTGCATCATGGGGATCCTCACGAAAGAATCAACATTAGGGTGACGCTTAGAGCGGAAAGCTATTCTTTGCATACCTCGGCGACGGCGATCATCAACCGGCTCTAATGCGCCGGGTGGTTCGACTACAAACTCAACGGAGTTATTATTGGCGCGCAGTTTCTCTTGAATAAGCCTCTTTTGCTCTTGTCCTTTTTTGAAATCTTCGTCAGAATAATCAGCCATATCTTATACTCCTTACCAACTGAACCAGTCGGCGAATTCGTTAGTGCTCTCCTTGCCGCCACAGGGATCTTCCGAGTCCACATCAACACCAGCTTCGCCACGACGGAAATCGTCATCACCCCACATGGCATCCCACACATCACTGAGCGTCATGTCTTCCCACGGATCATCCGGCACAGTCGCGTTGGCGGCGGCGACTGTTTCACAATCTGGAGCGCAATCGCTCTTCTCGGCACAGTTCTCGCTTGTCGCGGCTGCAAAAATACATTCTAGTGTTGTGTCGTACTGACCGCCTCTGCGTATCTTCGAGCGAACTTTAATAACATTATAATAGCCACCCAAACCAAGCATGTTTGCATCACTACCACAAACTGATGGATGACCTAAGCCGGGGGGCGGGTGTAGGAACACGGTCATGCCGGGAATGTAGATGTTGTTGCCCAGCATCGTAACATCAGCATTGTACATCTCTCGAATCTGAGATATAGCCCCTGACTCGTCTTGCCGAGCCTCCTTCATTCCTTGCACATCGTTCTTTTTAAAATCAATCTTCTTAACAAGCCCTCTATCTTCACCGATTCTGTAGTGGTAGATGCCGCGTGCCTCATCTAGCGCTTGCGCGCCTGTGCCGACATATGCCGTGTTCATATACAGGAAAATATAGGTAAAACCAGACAGGTCTTCACCGGCAATCGCACCTTGTGACGAAATGTAGTCGGCAATCTCTCCAATACCGGGACGCTGACCCGGCATCTCTCCGATCAAATCGGTAGGGGCAGCACCGGGAGTGGCAACCGTGAACATGGCAGTAGAAATAACCACCTCTTGGCGAGGGGCTTGTGGAAAACAGCCGGCATTGATCGCGGGCGACACAAGCCTCGCAATAACGTCCTTCAAAAACTGCCTGACAGGGTAAGAATTGCGCTCTGCGTTGACGACGGTATCATTCCAAAACTTCATAAACATTGTATATGAAATGGGCACATCAGCCAAGTTCATCGAGATGATTTTAGGTGCCTCATCGTTATCCTTGGTCCACGCATGTCTCGGATCTTGATACTGCAGAGGACCAGTGATAAACTTCATATGCTTGACTGGGTTATCAGGGTCGATTTGGGCATCGGGAGCAAATGATTTACATGCCAACTCCATAATGTCACCAAAATAGACAAAGTAAATATCGTCATCTGAAACATCGCTTGGGTCTGCGGACTCTGCTTCTTTCTGCGGGTTGCTGAACCATCCTTCGTCACCAATGGTGATTGTCGCAACACCACCAGTGCTGTCAGAGGTCAAAGGCACGCGCTCATTCAATGTGTTCTCTTCCCATTTCTTGAGGAAGCCATTATCCAAGTCCAAGTGCCTGATCTTGCCGGACAAGTTTTTAGTAAAGTTTTCGTACGCCTGTGAACGGTTCTTTGAGGTCAGCTTTTTCTTAGTCTCTGTAAGTTCTGCCAACTCGCCTACGATTTCAGACCTTCTTTCGTCGAGTTGCGGATCTTCCCCGCCTGCACAACCAAGAGCAACGTCGGCATATTCTAAAGCCTCTTCCATTCGCTCGATCTCAGCATCAACATCTTCGATTGTGCGGTCATCCTCACCCACACCCAAGAACCCGCTACTAACAGTCGCACTTTGCGACGAGCCGTAGGGAAAAATCACATCAGCCTGACCAGATTCAAGCGCAATCTCTGTAGAGCCGATGTATTCTACATCGACCTCGATTGAGCCGTCTTCTTTGACCTTCAATTCGTGCGTGATCAAGTTAAGATACATGACCAACTGCGTGCCTCTGAGTTCGCGGACGAGTTGCTGGTCCATATTCTCAAAAGTGGGAGGAACAGACCACCCGACAGAAGCTTTAATCTTATAAAATTGTGGATTGTATTCTCTTGCCTCTCCGCAAGGTCCAACCTTCATGCCGGGTGGGAGCAAAATCAACTCCATGAAACTGGGTCGTGATCCACGCGCAGTACCGGCGTCAAAACCAGTACCCGGATCCTGTGTTTCGCCCCAACCTCTTTTAAGCTCTGACATGTTCTGAAAGAACAGTGTCATTTTTACATTGATGACTGCCTCTGCTTCTGCAGGGTTGGTCCCGGCGAACTCCCACTCAAAACTTTTGATACCAGAACCACCAGCGCGGCTAGATGTACCAGCAGTAATAGCTTCGATTGTGTTTGGGTTCAGCGCGGTGTCAAAAATAAATTCATCTTCTGCCTCATCAATACCGCCGTCAGCATTGGCAGGGAACACTCTCCACAGGCGCAGTTGTGGCTGCAGAAAGCCTTGCTCAGATGGTTTCAGTCTGATCATTTTCTGCAGACCCATGCGACCGGTCAAAGAACTGATCACGTCATGCACACTTGCGCCATTGCCCAAGCCCATGGCATGAAAGTTTTCGTAACCGCACTGCTCATTTAGTGGCGACAGAATTTCGTAGTTGTCCATCAGAAAGCACTGATGGTCAAAGGTTAATTTATAATCGTCTTCCTCAGCCATAGCCTATCTCCTAACCGACAGAGTAATGATATAGAACAGTCTCCAAAGGCATCGGAATGTAGATAATATCTCCCAACTCGCAGTGAGACTCGGTAGGCTTCTTGTTGAACCATGCAATGACCCACCATAACTGTGAATCTCCGTAATGCTTTGCAGCTAGTTTCCAATACATGTCTTTCGACTTCCAAATATGTGTAACTCGCGTGATTTCGTCTGCAATAGCTTTAGGACTTGGGTACATCATCTTGGGCGTAGAGTATTGACGAATCTTCTTAACGCCACGCTGCTCCATGTAATCCTCATAAAAGCGTTTTGTGTTTGTAAGTTTTTTTCTCTGGTTATAACGACTGCTCATTCTATAATAATCCTAATAATGCGGCTTCGACTAATGCCCCATCGTCGCCGGGGTCAGTGCCCTCTGTTGCTTTTGTTTCGGGCGAGCGTGCTGCGCCTGTACCTGTAGCGCCGTCAGCACCCTTTCCAGACACGCCCTCGAATCCAGCCATGTGACTTCCCGGTGTAGAATACGGATAGCCTGCCTGCGCAAGTCCGACTGCGCCGCCTGTAGAGGAAATATCCTCTGCCCACGATGGTGCATTAGTAGAGCCCGCAATCCAGCCCATGTCATGAGTGTGTAGAACAGTAAACTCTGCCGACAAGGTAAGCTTTTGCGGGTAAAATTCTCCCGGCTCAAATGGTGCAGTGGTAAAATCATCAGGTCCGTCAATAATACCAGATTCAAAGTCGGGCTCAAATGTAAAGCCTCCGATGTAGCCAGTGAGTCCAGCCGACTCTGCCCGAGCGCCAATGGCTGCCGAGCCTTTAGATGCGTCGTGTGCAAAGTTTCCAAATTTAAATTTGAACAGGGGTGAGGCATTGATCGTGTTTGATTTGCCGCCCTTAGCATATGTTGGATAAAGCATTGACATTAAAGTTTCGCACTTTTGCATGTTCAGCTTTGCTTCTTGAACTGTCGAAGCAACAACGTCCCATTCAATACTAATAGTTCTGGCTGTGCCCTGAAAGGCAGAGATCGGATCCATACGACCATAAACTGATTCTGAATTCCATTCGGAGGAATACTCATCAGAGAAACTGTTGATCATTCCCTTGAATGCGACCGAGTATCCACTAGGAATGTGATAAAAGTCGATCACCATTCCCTTGAAAACTAAGAATTTCTCATAGTCTACATAACCGGGGTGACCTAGATCTGGAAATTGCTTGGTCCAGTCAGATGCCATTTAGAATATCCTCCCATGGGGCGATTTGCCCATAGTTTAACTAGTCAGCCGAGCAAGATTATTAGAACGGCATATTGTGTTTGCTATCAATAGCAGCGGACACTGCTCTGGCAAACTCCTTGCCATCGATCTCAAGCACAACGTCTTGTCCCTTAGCGCCAGCGGCAGCGCTGCCCTTGGCAATCCCTGCAAGCTCCTTAAGAGCGGACACAAGAGCATCGTCTTCGCTGGTGCGCATAAGGCGGCTGGCAATACCATAATCAATGGCTGCGTCTGCAAGGTTCTGCACATTCTCTACAGCCTCCGGGGTTAGATCGACAGCTTCTGCTGCAAGTTCTGCTAATGATTCAGCAGCGACTGAGAACTGTACAGCCTGAACGCCCTCTGGCATGTTTTTAAGTCCAGCGCCAATAGCCCAGATACCCCATCCTAAGCTTCTAAGTACTCCACCCACCTTTCCAAGTGCCGTGAACTTAGACAAGCTCTGGAACAGTGCTCCCAGTGCTAATGCCTTTTCCTCTGGAATGTTTGACACTGCTGCTGCGAACATTCGTAAGCCCCTGCCCAGTGTCTTAAGACCTGTCTTAAAGAATGGCATACTTGCGGCAATACCGAGTTGGAAAATGCCCCAACCAAGGCTTGGCAGAGCGTTTCCGATTGCGCGCAAGCCAACTCCAATAGCCGGCATCAGTGGTGCGACCGGTGCTAATACAGCTAACGTGTTCGCGAACTCTTTAAGAGGCTCATTCAACACCAACAAGCCCAGACTAATCAGCACAGCACCAAACAAGAATGGAATACCTGCATATGCCATGTATATTCCGGCAATTAACAAGCCCATTGAAAACTCTGCTAGTGCCCAGCCCAGAGTAGGTAACTGATCAAGGTTAATTGCCTCGGTCATCCACGGTGCCAGACCCAGCCAGAGCACGGCGAGTCCGAGCGCGACTCTCCAACCTCCGAACAGCAAGAATGCACCAGCAATAGCCATCTTAATACCAGCCCAAACCATACCATCTGTCATATCATACAATGCTGAACCAAGACCACGAAGCTTGTCATAGTCCATCTCCATCCATGGCGCAAGAGCAACCGCCAACATAAGCAAGGCGGGGGTGGCTGTGACTGCGCCAATCAACAATAATGAGCCACCAATAGCAAGAGCAATACCAGCCGGAATCAAGGCATACCCAAATACCAACAGAGCTAGCGGCAACAGGATCATACCAACACTGACATCTTCAAATGCCTTGATGCCTTTCGCCAACAGTAACAGTCCAATTCCCAAAACTCCCACGGCGGCTCCGACCAAGAAAGTACCCTTTGTGATAAATGGTGCAGCAAGTATAAGCAAAGTGCCGAAGACAACCAAACCAGCGACCGCAGCGAAGGCTGCTCTCAAACCAACGTCATTCCACTCTTGTAAACCCTTGCCCAGAAGCAACAAGCCAAGCCCCAAAATGCCAACAGCAATGCCAACCTTTTCAGCGCCCATCTTCATCACAAAAGCGAGAGGAATCAAAGCACCAGCAAATGCCCACAAGCTCACATAGGCGAGAACTGCGTCATCTACACCCACATCGTTCCACTGCTTCAGTGCCATCCCAAGAAGCAGCAATGCTACAGCTAAAATACCGACATTGATACCCACCTTTTTAAAGCCTTTCTTCATGATTGGTCCGAGCATCACTAAGCCTGTGCCAAATGCAAACAGCGAGGCAAGAGCCAACACCATAGCTTCTGGCATGCCGGCTCCCACGAACTGTTGGATTGCTTTGCCCAAAAGCCACAGCGATATCGCAAGAATACCAAAGCTAACTGCCATGGTTGGCAGCACTGGCATTAAAATGCCCATCGCTGGAGCCGCAGTAGCCAAGATGTTAAAGAAAGAAGCGAATGCGAAGGCTAGTATTGGTAGCCCGATTGCAGCAACAGCGATGAATGCCGCCAAGCCCAGAATAGCTGGGGCGATTGCTTCGGGCGCTTCCATAAATGCCAAGATCAACTCTTTCATCGACCAAATAATAACAGCCAATAACAAAATCGGAGCAGCGACTGCCACAGCAATACCGGCAATAGGTCCAAGGGCTGCTGCAATCTTGGGTGCTGCTTTAGCTGCAGCCTTTCCTAATGCAGACATGCCTCTTGCCATCATGTACGAGCCCCTTGAGGCTGCAGGCGCGGCAGCAGTCTGTGCAGCAGTGGCAGTAGTCAAAGCGCCCTTAGCTGCAGCTAGTCCACCCTCTGCGCCGGCTTGTATAATAGCTTTGCCGGTCATAATGGTGCTCCACATTGCCTGCAATTTAGAAGCGTGCTGGATAGCCATCATTGCGGCAGCTAATCCGATCAAGGTTGGAATCAGCATTCCACCGGTCATGTCATTGAGACTAAGCAATCCATCTAAAAGGAAATGTATAACGTTAATAATGGGCGTAACAGCCACAGCGAATTGCTCCATGATTCTTTTAAGTTTGTCCTGCATATTCGCCGCTGCTGCAGCACGCTCTTCAAGTTTAGCTTGCGCTTCGGCGTTGTCTTCAACTTTTCTTTGCGCCGCATCATACTCAGCAAGGCTTTGTCCAAACAGCTTATTCGCCTCCGTCATATCTGAGATGCCTGCAGCATTCATAACCGCTTGTTTTTCAAACTTGCTCATTTGGTTGAAGCTTTTACCCGACATTTCAACCGACTGGATCAACATGCGAACCCTCTCTTCTTCAGAGGCGTTCAAAAGATCCATAGAGTTTAATAATCCACCACCAAGAACAGCATTTAACTGTCCTGCTGCCTTTGCCGCGCCCTCAAAAGTGTCGAACTGTGTAGTAATGCCGAGCAGGGCGTTCATCTCGATACCAGTAGCCTTGGCAGCGGCTGCTGTTTCTTTGAATACTCGCACCGCTTCATCGCCGTAGGCAGTGAAAACATCTGAATTTCTCTCAAAGTCTTTTGCAATCTTACCAGCACTAACACCCAAGTCTGCTGCCATGGCTGCGAAATCTTTCTGTACGTCTGCTGCGGCAGCAGAAGACATGCCCAATGCACCAGTCAGAATCTCAAAGTTTGCTGCAGTTGTCTGGGCATCGATGCCTAAACCTTTCAATTGTGCGGTGGTTTCTACTGCCGCAGCCTGAGCCTCCTTAGACATGTTGCTAAAGTTGCTCATCTCTGTGAAGAGCGCGTTCACAGACTCGGCAGCATCCTCAACACTAACGTTGTACTGCTGGTTGTTCTGCATGGTGTCCATGATCATATCATTGTATTCACCAGTGCTGTTTGTTAATTTATTAACCTCTGCAAATTGCGCATCGGCTGAAACAACCATCATCATTGTAGACTCTTGCACCCTCATCAGCGCAGAGCCAAGCATATTGGCTGCTGAGAAGTTGTCTGTGAGCGCCATGGCAGTTCTTTGAAGGTTCGCTTCAAAATCGCCTTGGAAGAACGAACCAATAACTGTGCCTTTCCAAGCGCCGCTGACCCCGGTGAGGGCTTGGGCTACCTCTACGGACTTGTCAGCAGCCTGATCAGCTAGCGCATTCTCTTCATGAAGCTGCTTGATCCTTAGCTTGCCATTTTGCAACTCTTCTTCATCAATTTTGCCCTGCTCAAATGCGAGTTCAAGCCTCTCTTCTTCAAGCTGTATGAGAAGAGTCTGCTGTTGAGAAAAGTTTTCAGCCCATTGACCTTGTTGTTGCTGCTCTGCTGACACGCGGCGAAGCAGTTCTAACCTTTTCTCGATAAAGCCAATCTGCGAATTGGATTCTTGTGCCGAACGCTTTTGCGCTTCGGTCATATTATCAATATGATCAATAATCTCCGCGAGGGTCATGCCCATCTCAGAGAATTGCTGTGTTAGTCTCCCTACTTCTTCGGCGGTAAGGTTAATTGCCATATACTAAAATCTCCCCGAGCAGCAAGGCTTATTTGAATGGCCAGTCAATCCCTGTACTACGTTCAAACTTCTTGACAGCACCCTGTAAGGCGTACTTGCTGCGGTAAGTACGAGGATCATCTAATCCGTACTTCACATAATCCTTATAGTATCTCTTCTCGCCGGCAAGCGTGCGCGTAAAGTCCTTTACTTGGCGCTTGTTCCCTCTCACAACCAAGGGAATCTTGTCGCCGCCAAACATACGCTGGAGAATCATCTTAATTCCACCGCCAAACATAGTCAGCCAGCTTTCATTTAGTTCGCCATTTTCTGCTGCTGATAGGTCAATAACAATAGGCGCTAAGTCGCCATGATTTTCACTCATTCTTAATCCTCCAGTAAGATATACTACTGTTCTCATATAAATAGTTTGCTAAAAAAGAAAAAAGACCGGAAATACTTCCGATCTTTTTAAGATGCGTACCCGCTAACGAGGTCCGCGTGGCATGGAGGATGACTTAGAGCCCTTCTGGGCTTTCTTCATTTGCGCTGCTTCTTGCTTAAACTGCTTCTGCAGGCGTTTCATGAACCATGTGCGTAGTTTTACTGGGAGGTTATATGCTTCTATGAAACTCCATCCACCATGATACTTAAGCAGAAAGAACTGCTCGTAGACGTTTTGCATGTACTCATTGCTTAGGCCAAAAAAAGTCCGCAGTAAACGGCACCTCCATGTCCTGCTCGTAACCACATGCATCGCACACAAAGTGCTGTCTAAGGTCGAAGTTTGGCATTAACGCTTGATAAGTTGCTCTTAAGAAGCGCGAATCGGATGCTGGCATGGCGTTCACAAATCCGTAGATGTGTGCCGTCTGTGAGCTTCCGTTAACTGCTGAGATATAGCATCTCATTTGGTCAGTCATGCTAGTATCATGCCCAACAACACTGCTCTTATTCTTTTTGGTCATGCTCTGAGTCAGTCTAGCCTCGTCGCGACCGGTCATCATGCGAACCGTGACAGTTACTTCTGATTTTGGTAGCAAGATGTTGAACGTGTTGTCGCCATTGTCAGTGACGCGACCATCGAAAGAACCGTGGTCACAGTGCTCAGTATGGTAGCCTGTGATTACACCTTGCTCAAGGTCGAACTCGTATTGGTCTGTGGTGTTGCAGGCAGGACATGTGGTGTTGGTAGCGTATTCTGCACCGTAACCGGAAATACGCGCAGCGGTGAGCATGGCATTCTTATCTCCGATGAGTAAGTCTTCCACCTTCACGCGCTTGTCAACAATGATGTTCTGCAAGAAACGGTTAATAGCCAAACCCTTCTTGAGCAAGGAACGTGAGGTAAGGATGTCTTCATCCTTAGCAGTCATGTACTTGATCTCAATCGTAGTCTGACCATGTAAAGGGTGACCATCGGCGTAGTATCTACCGCCCGATGGCAACTCTACAAATTCTGTTGGGACGACAAAGTTAAGTCCCGGCTGGTTTGTTTCTCTTGGGTGCTGCGTTGCAGCTTGAACGGTTGCAGTCGAGTCGCCATCGTTGGCTGCTCTAGCTCCTGTCCGTTCGTCGTTATTACGACCTGACATTAATCCTCCAATGTATGATTAGTATAACTTAAGTTGTCAGTTGTTTAAAATATTTATACGGTTTTCTGTGCGAAGTCGTAACGCATCTTAACGGTAATCTCGTTAATGTCATCCGACTCGTAATCCAAGTCGCCGAAGTTAACTTCCTTAACCCATGCGTTCGTAAGATCCCATTGCTCGATGATATTAGCGTCGGCGTCGATCTGCTGAATGTAACAGTGGTTCAAACGAGCAACTGCCTCACCCTTGGTGATCGTCTGCTTAGAGATCTCGAATGCCTCTGGCAATTCATATCCTGAGCCCTTGATAATATCTAAAAGGTTTGCTGCCATGTCAGGGTCAACTGGGTCCACAAGCGTGAACTCAATCTCATTATATTCGACACGACCGGGATAATAGAACGAGTGATTAATAAAGCTATGCTTAACCTCACTGATCGTAAAAGTAGGCTTGGTAACCTTCTTAATGACCCAAGCAGGAATATCGCTGTCTCCCACGCTCAAAATCCATCTAAATTTTCTTTTCGGTTCGACATCGGGTTCGTTCCAAAATCTATCTGCCATTATTAATATCCTCCGAATATTCTATTGCTGGGGCATCTTTTTTACATGCCGGCGTTTCAATAATAAATAGTAGAACGGAGAGGAAAACCCCCTACCGTTCCGCTATTTTATATCTTAGTCCTCAAACGCTGCACCAGAGTCGGTGATCACGAAATCGATAGCGATGAACTCGACTGCCTTAGCAGGCTTCAAGAAGATCTTAGCGTACATGATGTTTCTGTCGATAAGATCAGGGGTTGTCGTGGTGTTATCCAAGACTACCTTGAAGTCCATCAGACCAAGCCTTGACTTGATACTGGCAAGGAAGGGGTTCACGCGACCGGTGAAGCGATCCCAAGTGGACTGAACGTTCTGGTCGAAGAGCAGGGTTGCTGCCATTCTGGAAATCTCTCTCTTGACGAAAATCATGAGGCGACGAACGTTGATTCGGTCCAGTGCCGACTCGGTAACCTGCAGGGTCTTCTGACCGAAGATCACAATACCTTCTGCTGGGAACTGAGCGATTGGGTTAATGTTTGCGTCGTAGAGATCGTCACGCTCCGATGAAGTCAGGCGCTCAGAGACTGCGATGACTGGAAGTCCACCGCGTCCCTCGGACAGTCCACCTCGGGTGAAGCCTGCGGGAGCAAACCAAAGCTCCTGAGTCTTCTGACCGTAGGACATTGCGCCGAGAGCGACAACAGAGGGCGGTACCCAAACGCGCTGTGCAGTTTGTGGGTCAGAAATCTGTACCCATGGGAAGTAAGCTGCGCCGTAGCTGGAGTTAAGTCCTCGGCTGCGCATGTTACTAACTGCGGTGCTGACGTTAGCGCCACGGCTTTCTGCAGCGGCGGTTGATTCTGTCTTAGGCGTGTATGCGTTAGCAAGGTCAATGATAGCCAGACAGTCACCACGATTCTCTGCAACGTTAATCATGTGGTTAGTAAGACCCTCATGAGTCAGACCGGGCATGCAGAGCAAGTCCATGTCTACAACCTCTGGGTCAGAACACATGTCGATAGCCTTCTTGACTGAGTAGTATGCGTAGTTAGTAGTGTCCGTAGCGGTCGAGCTAATAACAACGTTACTGAATGGCTCAGATTGTGTAACGTCTACACCCTCGAATCCACCGTAGAGTGGAAGGGTGAAGCGATCTGCTCCTGCCAGAAGAACTGCCTTGTAGGAAGAGCTAACTGCGGTGATTGAAGTACCGGCAGCGCGAGATCCTGAAAGCCATGTAGACTCGGCGGGCTTGTAATCCGTAGGCGAAGAGTTGTTAATAATGTTATCAAGCGTGAAGTAGAAGGAAACTTCTGTATCCGAGCTAGAGTCTGCATCATGTGAACTAATTCCGTATGCAAGTGGGTATACAGTGTCGCTCCAACTGTCCTCAAGAAGAATCGAAGAATCTTCGCGAGTCGTGTCAACACCCCAGTAAGCATCACCTGCGTCCGAAAGACCACCTTGAGAAGCAGAAGCTCTCAAGTACAGTCTTGGGAAGGTGTACGAACCAGTGAAGCCGATTTCGTCGTTTCCTGCGGCGGCTGCATCTCCTGCTTCTGCACCATCGTCGGCGGTAGAGCCCGAAATGTAAACCAGTACATCACCACCAGTAACCTCGGAAAGCTCGACACTGCCGGAAAGCACATCGGTATCGCGACCGAACACGTTTTGGTACGTTCCAGCAGCAAGACCATTACCAGAGTTGGTAACCATGGTCACTCCACCATCAGATGCTACAGTGCTAGGCGCAGAGCCGGATGAGACTGTGAATCCGATATATCGGGGAGGTCCGAAGAAGCCGAATGGAAGCAGAAGCTGGTCTGCAGTACCGTTTTCGATGTCTCCGTTAAGCTCAACACGAACAAACTTGGACATGTTAGCGTGCTCGCCGTACTCTCTGTAACGGCGCTCAGTGTCACTCCAGCCAAGTCGTCTGTCACCAATCTTACGACCGATGAAGTTTGCCGAGAATGGGTTAAGGTTACAAGCTGAGAAGCGCTCGACAATCGAAATAGAGTTGTCAAGGTCATCAACCTTACGAATAACAATATCGAAGGTTCCGTACTTGTTGTAGTCGTTGGGAGAAGTCTTAATGTTCTGGAGAGAAATCTTAAGATTCTTTTGCTCCCAGTCACCCGGCGAAAGCGTCACGAAGCGGAACAGCTTTTGCATGTTAGCAGCGTCGTACGACGAGTTGTTGGAAGTCAAGTCCTGTCCGATAACCCAGCCAGACTTAGCCTCTCTTGCACCCATGGTCATTGCACCGGGAGTGTTGCTTCCAAGCTTAAGTGGGGCTACGAAACCGTAGTATTCACCAGAAGCGCCATCAGAAATGTCTGCGGAGCCGGCTTGACCGTCATAACCAGAAGCCTCTTGACCACACTGCTCTACCAAGTGGCGGTCGTAAGTTTGACCAAGCCAGTAGGTTTCAACGTCAGAAGTAATCTGAGAGTTGGTAAGCATGGGGTTGGTGTTGAACACGTTTCTAATGTAAGTTGCGGAAGTTCTGTCAAAGTTAAATTGTGTCTCATGTACGACAGTAGAGCCTGTCATGATTTGTGCGGTGAAGCCAGCGTAGTTACCGTTCGACTCGACCATAACGTTAGAGCCGGAAACGGTAACGTCGTCAAGAGTAGAACCAGCAGCAGTACCCTTAAGGGCAAGCTCGCCGCTCTTAAGATACCAAATTGCTGCAAGGGCACCCTTCTTGGCAGTAGCGCCAGAGCCAGAGTTTGCAATAAACAGACCGTAAGCGCCACCATCGGTGCCAACAGTACCTGCAGACCAACCAGCGGTGCCGGCAGTCGTTGCGTCCTCATGCTGCTGTCCAACCAACCTAACAAAAGTAAGTGCGTTGGTGTTGCGAAGCCATGCTTGCGCAGCGTATGCGGCATAGGTAGGACCGATCATGTTTCCATCACGCCAAACGTCGTCGCCCTTGCGACCTCCGATTGGGCTACCAAATACCTCGATAAAATCAGAAAATGAATTAATCTGAGTCGGACGCATCGACGGTCCTCTCTCAGAGCGTCCAATAATAACTGGACCAATAGGATCACTCAAACGTGGTAACTGAGAATTATCGATCTCATTGATATACACACCGGGTGAAACAAACTTAAACTTAGTGATTGACATTATGCTTAATCTCCTGCATTAATACTTTATCCCTCGCACAAACAAGGGCATATGCGTTCTTCATACAGCTTCTTTATTGCCATATTTCAGTAATAAATAGTCAATGGAAACTCCAACGGACATGAAAGAATAGAAATCTTATTATGCAGACAAAAAGAGGGGGGTCCGACCAGCGGACCCCCCAAAAAATGAGGATTAATACCTACGATGAATTACTCACCAAGATACCAAACTCTGAGAACGTCGTCGCCGTCCAACTTAAGATCGGGGTGAAGCTCGATGGAACCAGTTGCAGTGGTGTAATCACCAGCAGCAAGGTCCGCAGCGGGTGCAAGCACCTGACCGTTAAGGAACACAAGCTCAGAACCACTTGCAGCATTCTCACTCAAGGTGTAGACGCCAGTAGTGCTGTTGTAGTTGTGTCCAGTGCTACCACGAACAGTGTCGATCTCGTAGTCAAGCGCAAGCTTACCTGCACTGTGTCTAAGACCGTCACCAGCCATTGGCTCAGCAAGACGTGATACGTCCATTCTCTTCAGAACACCACCATCACTAACCAAAAGCTCATCAGTAAGCTGAAGGGTTGCTCCGATGTCGTTTCTTCCAGAAATAGCGTTGTCGTTAAGCATGGAACCTTCGACAGAAGCAGCAGAGATGGTAAGAGCACCTGCGTTAGAGACAGTAGCATCACCAGAAACCTTGCTGAATACCCAACCGTAAAGGTTAGCACCAGTAAGAGCCTTAAGAGCGCCGCCATCTGAGAACAAGAACTCATCAGCATCATCAACACCGGTAGAACCAAGGTTGGTGAAGCCGCTAATGCAGTTGTCGTTCAACATGCTGTGCTCAACAGCGTCAGCAGCGATAGTCAGAGCACCACCGTCAGCGATTGCAGCGTCACCGCTAACAACACCGAAGAAGTGATCACGAAGACTATCAACACCAACTCTCTTAACAGTACCAGCATCAGAGATCATCAACTCATCGGCATCTTCGATGTCAGCGTGAGCCAACTCGTCTTGACCGGAGATGATGTCATCGTTAAGCATGCTGTGGTGAACAGCAGCGGCAGCAATAGTGAGAGCACCGCCATCAGCGATTGCAGCGTCACCGCTAACAGCGCCAAAGAAGTGATCACGAAGGCTATCAACGCCAACCTTCTTGATGGTTCCGTTGTCGGAAATCATCATGTCATCAGCGTCAGCGATATCAGCGTGAGCCAATTCGTCCTGACCAGAGATGATGTTGTCGTTAAGCATACCGTGCTCAACTGCAGCAGCACCAATAGTAACAACACCGTTAGCAGCCATAGAGACATCGCCACTAATAGCTACAGGGTTGTAGCTAGTACCGTCTGCAACAAGCATGTGACCCGAAGTGTTGGTGCCCATGATAAGATCATCGCCAGAAATGGTAAGATCACCAAGGACAGTTACGTTACCGTTGGATTCTGCCACCAGTGGGCTGTTGTTCCCACCGCCTGAGCGAAGCTCGAAGCGCTCGGCTGCAGCCATAGCAACAAGTTGCCAGCGGTCACCGGGGTCGTCTGCTTCATCAGCAGCGAGACTAAGAACACCGTCAGCACCTTCTTCACCAAAGACAGAGAAGCCGAATGATGCAGTAGCCATTGAAACAATGTTCAATGAATCAGCACCATCAGAACCGAGAGTTGTAGAACCAGAAACGAAAAGATCATTTCTAGCAACGATATCGTTGGTTGCGATATAGTCTGCACCACTTACAATGCCAAGACCAGCAACAGACTTGCCAGCGTCGAGAACGACATTCTTGGAAGCCACAGCGGTTCCAGCAGTAGAGCCATCAACGAAGTCGATCTCAGTGTTGGTGAGAGCCGCAAGCTTACTAAGCTTAGCAGCGGTAACATCAGCAGATGTACCATCAAGCTTGTTGAGTTCTTCTGGAGTGGAAGAAATTACGGTAGTCGAAGCTGCCGCAAAAGGAATAAGGAAACCTGCAGCGTCAGCAATCTGAACAATTCTGTCAGCGGTTGGATCAACAGCCTTCAGGGTAAGCTCGTTAGCGTCAGCGGTAGCGCCCTCAAAGATAACACCGTTAGCGGATTGAATAACTTCAACGTCAACAGTGGTGGTGGTGCCTTGAACAGTAAGGTTACCAGCAACAGTAACGTTATCGCCAAATGTGACCTCAGAAGTACTGTGTCCAATGTTCACAGCAATGCCAGAAGTCTGGTTAGCAATGTTCATGATACCAGTTTTGTTGGAAAGGAAGGAATCAGTACCATCGTGGTAAAGCTCCATGTCCTGACCAGAACCAATCTCGAACTTGACGTTATCTGGCGCAGCCAAAGCGTCACGGGATTCGTCCCAAAGCAAGTATCTGCCAGATGTTGCACCGAACATCTTGACATCTACACCAGTGTCATCAACACCGAATGTAGTAGCACCATCAACTTGGAGAGTGCCATCGATATCTACAGCGTCAAGGTTAGCAATTCCATCAACGTCGATGTTGCCGGAGAAATCTCCAGATGCAGCATCGAGTTCACCAGAGATGGTGATGTGGCGAGCACCAGTGATGTCAGCGCTAGCATCAAGGACCATAGCCTTGCTTGCAGCAGCAGTACCGGGGGTTACAGAATCAAGAACTCCAAGCTCGGCAGCAGAAAGAGTCGTGCCGTCGATTGTGAGGCTTGTGTCACCTGAAATGGTGCCAACAACATCCAAGTTTCCTTGCATTACTGCGCCACCATAAAATTGGAAAGCTGAGCTTTCGTATGCGATGGAGCCGTCTACGCCGGTTGTTCCATCAGAGAAATAAATTGTACCCACCTCAGAAATAGAACCCGAAACCATGTTCAGAGATGCGTCTTTTGCGTCACCAGAGCCGGGACCGGGGAAAAGCCCAGAATCGACCTTGATTTGCACCGCAGTTGAACCGGAAAAGGGAGCTAACTGTTGTGAGTTTACTAAAGTTCGTGCCATTCATTATACCTCCTAAAGTATGAAAAAAGCGCCGTGAGATAAACCTATACCCCACGGTGTCTAAGACCACCGTTAAAGATGTAAATGAATACTACTGATTAAAGGACACAAATTAGAAGAAATTAATCTTCATTAGTGCTGCGCACAAGGGAACCTGTGCCCCCATCCTCCGTAGGAAAGTTCAGTGCATAATCAACAGTGGGCTCGACATTATATATAGATCTGAGTTCCATGATTTGCTCTGCCATCCTCTCATTTAATTTAGAATTTAATTCGACCGCTGCAGCACGTTCAGCTTCATGCCTAAGAAGCATCTCTCCAAGCTGCATTTTAAGGTTTTTCATGCCTTCAATTGTTGCAAGCAGGGGAGCGAAATCTTCTGTAGCAATTTCAACCACAGGGTCTGTGTTGTATTCTGGACCGCTCTCTTCTTCCACGGTTTCCTCCTGTTCTTCTTCAACATACTCTTCTGGCGCACTAAGAGCCGTCTTGAGTTTGTTCCATTGTTTTTTCCACATCACTTCTTCTCCTTATTTATTATGATGTTTTCACATAACTAGCTACAAGACGATCATTTTCATCTGGAGCAAATGCTAAAGTAACGGTTGTGCCTGAGATAGTATAGTCGGCACTGTCACCTTCTGATAATACAAGACCATTATGAATCAAAGTCAACGTATTCGATCTAGCGGAGCTTTGCAAACTGAAAGTAGTGTTTGAACCATCCAGATCTCCGGTTACCGACTGTTGAATGATAAAGTCGTCGTGATGAATCACCTCGTCACGGTTGGCTGATGCGCCTGACGACGTTGCTCCACCAGATACCTTAACATTTCCTCTGGCACTGGCTTCCTGCAGGATCCTTCGTACTTCTCGGATTGCAGTATCGCTAGAAAGTCTTGCAAACTTCTCAGGAATCGTGAAATTGAAACCTGCGTCTGATACGAGAATTCCTTCTTGTGGGATTGCGATATGAACAGCGTTCTGTCTTCTCGCATATTTGGGTCTGGGATCGTTGGGTCCACCACCGATCAAGTACCCCTCAACTTTAATAGTCATCTCAGTGCGCAGAACACGATCTTCTTCTTCAAGAGTCGCCAAGTTATTATTGAACGAGAAGTCGTCCAAAAATGCAGTGAAACGATGCCCTTGGTGATTGATGAAAAATTCTTTGTGGTTTTTAAGCTTTGAATGGATCGCCTGCAGGATCTCATTCATTTGTGTGTGAAAGTCGGTCTGTACTGACATCTTATATTCGATTAAGATGCGGCTTGGCATTGGCATGGTGATCGTTTCATAGATAACCTTACCGTCCTGCTTCTGTGTTTTGAACCTGCTTGACATGCTTGGTCTTTGTCCGTCACCATCATATTCATCGCCGCCCCATTTTCTCTTTGTTGCAGCATTACGAGAAATAGCGGTCTTGTCTTGTTTGATACGGCGTGCAATAGTGATCGAGCCGCCCTGTTCGTCAGGGTTATCACGAATATTGGCGGGCATCATGCCCTTGCGAGTCGGGTCTTTGGTGATCGACATGCGCTCAATAGCAATCAGGGGCAGTACGAGCATGCCGCCAGAGTCTCTAATCTCTTTTCGCTCCTTAACTTGAAACGCTCGCTCTGCACCAACCCAAATTACTGGTACTTTCTTCCAGCCTTTATTGGAATTGACGTGGAAATTGCACTCTGAATCAATATAGTTGAACAAAGCAAAATCGTGCGTTTCAATGGTGGATGGTTGGAACTTAATGTCTCCTAATTCCACCTCTCCAGCCATGGTGAACGCATCAGAAAAATGGTTTGAATCACTCGCCATCGAAAATACCCTCTCTTACCTTGACGCACTTTGCGCTGATTTCCATCATGTGCTCAATTTGTCCGAAAAGTCTTTTAGGCTCCGATACAGTCACGATCTGATAGAACTGTTCTCCGTATCTCACCATGTCGCCTTCTCGCACAAACAGATCTTGATCCTCTGTGAGTCTTCTTTTGTGAAAATGTGCTGTAAATGCCGTCTTTCTATCGATACCCATGCTTTCTAAGTAAGCTGTCTGCACACCTTCCCACTCGATCAATGCTTTTACAGCAACTGGTGGTAAATATGTCTTATTCATAGCCTCGCCGTACAAGGGGTGATAGTTTGTGTGTTCAATGTCAAGCGGAAAGTACAGAAGCTCCTGACCAACGACTCTCTCGATAAGTTCGTCGTTGACTTGCTTGACCAAATCGCGCTCTCTCTGACCTGTAAAGAGTGGGCTGGGTGGCTGTTCTGGTTGTTTCCATTTATCTTTAGGATCCGACATAGCTTACTCCTAAAATACGAAGATCGACAATGGGATCTTCTTTTGAATGTTATTAACCTGATCAACTTTCTCTGCATCGCCAGTCATCATAGCATTATATGTCAACTCATCGAGCAATTCTTTCAGTTCTGTTCTCAAGCCTTCCTGCTCTTCCTTCGCTTGGGTTAGCAAAGCATCGCCATTGAGCGAAACAGCCTCGCCGGGAATCGGAATCTGAGCGAACTTGCTTCGGACTTGCCCCAATGTCTCTTTCGAGAGCGAAAGTGCGAATCTTCTAATCCACTGCTTACCAATCGAGTTGATACTGTTATAAGGCACGTTTTGGAACGGCACATTATTAAGGTTATTTACACCGTCGATTCCGATATCTGCTGAGCCACTTGTTTCCCATGGTTCAGTAGGTAGCGAGAACGTAACCCAGAAATATTTGGGACTTGACGATACTGGCTTGGGGTACAATCTTAGCTTGTTCGCTTTAAGTTCAAACGAGTAGTGCGAGTTGCGCGTATAAATTGAATCCTCAAACGCCATTGACTGTGCTTTGTTCTGCCACGCTGGGATAACCTCAAATGTTGAGTCATCTGAGTATTGTCCGTAGTTGGACAAGTTGCCCACCGTGTTCAGTCCACCGTAATAGCCGTAGAATCTCCACATTGCGTGCGGTGTCTTGTAAAAAACCTTTTTAATCAGCAGCTTCTTGTTTCCGACAAGCCCTGCAAAATCCACGGCATCGCCATTGGCACCCGTACCAGTGCTAGCAGCTTCTTGAATGATTGCGTCAAGGTCGTAATCTTGCTGATTTGTAACTGTTTTGATGGAAGCCGAATACTCGACAACGTTTCCACCAACGCCGGCATCCTGAGCCATACCCTCAGCGACTCGGCGTGCATATGCGAACTCGAATCGTGGGTATTTCAGCGATAAACCGCCTGCCCCGCTAAGACTGGACGAAAGCACGCCCGCCTTGAGTTCACCATCGTGATCAAATGTGCCCGTCATAGAGCCAAGATAGTCAGAAAGTGTGTTCTTGGCTTGATGCGAGTTAATAATATAGGAATATTCTAGAACGGCTTCTTCATACGCTGCATATACGTTAGCATTAGTAAGCTCGATGTCCAACACATCACCACCAAGCTTCTTATATGTGTATGCTACTTGGTCGGCGGCTCCAGAAATAAAATCTGTGTTGGAGGTGTAGATGCCATACGGCAATGAAGCAGTAACATCATCAGTCGATCCTGTCGATGATAAGATTACTTTGCTTAGGTTGCTTTTTGGCGTTAAATTGGGATGGCTCATTCATTATATCCTCCGTCAATCGTAATTAGTTTCGCACAAACAAAAACTCCCATCTGAACTTGCCAGATGGGAGCTTTATTGCTTTTGGAGGTTTTAGTTATTAAGCCCCAGACTCACCAAGAAGTCCTCGGACAATAACAAGACCGTACATATCAGGACGCACCATCTTCTTAGCGTAGCGAGTCATGACACCCTTGCGTGGCACGAAGTCCTCGACACCAAAGATGGTGGGAGTAACTTGCAGTGGCACATAAGGAGCGTATACATAACCGCTCTCTAAGAAAGATCCACCCTTACGACCAACGAGGACGACGTTTCTTGGGAAGTAAGGATCGACATAAACGTCCCACTTCTTGGAAATGCTTCCAACGTTAACCGCTCCGACTTGACCCTTAGAGTCGTCGGCGGTGATCTTTGCGCGGAATCCACTAGTGAACTCAAGAATGTTGGCAACTTCTGGTCCGCAGACGATGAAGTTAGCGCCACCACGCAGAGTCTTGCGGTGGATTTGAGCCGACACGTCGTTGATAGTCTCAACCAAAGTCTCATACCACTCACTGACAGTACCAGTGAAGTCGGGAGCCTTGGCAGATGCACCAATCTCAGCGCCAGTTGTACGCTTCACGAACAGACCGGGAGAGCGCGACCAGTAGTAAGTACCGGCAGATGCACCCTTGATGAGATCTTCGACGATCTCGCGGTCAATCTCAAGAGCAATTTGCTCAGAGAGAATAGAGGTAAGCTCGACCTCGGCGTCAAGGTTGTGATAGGCGTTAAGATCCTGTCCCAACTCTGGCGTCCACTTAGCCTTAAGCTTCTTCGTAACGGCGGTAACGCTGATCGAATCGACCTTAATGTCGATCTCGGCAATACCTTCGTTTGCCTCCAGACCCCAATCATCAGTACCAACAACAGCGCCGAGTGCTTGGTTAGAACCAGCGGCTGCAGTGCCAGTGAAGTCGTCAACAAGAGGGAAGGTTACCGTAGTGGTACCGTCACCTGTGCCGGGAGCCAAGCTGCTGAAAGATGCGGTCGCGTGGAACACAACTTCAAGAATGGAACCGGACGCCTTAGAAAGACGACGTACTTGAGTAGAACCAGAAGGAGTTGAAGCACCAACTACGTTGGGTGGCTCAACCTTAATGGCTACGGGGTTTTGGTTGCTACCATCAAGACCCATCTGCTCACGCTGAGTGTCAGTGAGAGTCAGGTGAAGAACCTGTGCGTAAGTTCCTGCCGCAAGGTCAGGATCGAAACGAAGGTACTTGTCGGTAGCGTCGGCAGCACCGACCTCGAACACACCCTCACCAGAGTCAAGAACCTTCGCGATTGCGAGGCTGATAGAGCCTGTGGGAGAGCTAGAACCTTGGTTCATGGCGTAGAATGACTTCTCGCCGTGACGAGTAACATTGTCATCATCGATGGAAACACCACCAGTGATTTCTTGACCGACAACATTGCCGCCGTAAAGCGACTCTTCTGCAGCAGCGTTAAGCTTAGCAGAGGTATGTTGGAAATCAAGGAAGAAAATGAGTCCACTTGGGAGACTCATAGGCTGAACGGACACGAGGTCGTTCGCGATGAGGGAACCGAATACACGACGCACGATGGGGAATGCAACAGCGGCAAATCCTTCAACGTCACCACCAGCCATGGTGGATGCCTCACGAAGTAGCTCCTTGGCTTGGTTCTCAAGAAGGCGAGCCATGGTATCCTTGGTTCGACTGTTCTCAAGACCCTCAAGAAGACCAGTGCGCTCCCACTTATCAAGCAGAGCAGCGCCTTCCTTCGACACATCGCGAGCAACAATTCCTTCGGTCAACTTATTAATAATAGACATTTTAAATTGTTCTCCTTGTTTTGTCTTATTTGATTCCAGCTAGTCTTTGCATACGGTTTACCGCATGTTCAGAACCAACTGTCTTTTGGGTTTTGCGTCTTGGTAAAGTGGTAGACTTTCTACTAATGGCTTCGCTAAGTGATTCTGGACCGCGCTTTGTCGGAGCGGATCCCACTGTGCTTTGAAGGGTTTCATAAATAACCTTCACTTCCTCGACAGTACGTGAGTTAGACAGTGCTTCGACAATCTTATTCTTTTGTCGCTCATTCAAGGAGACACTATTCAATACACGATTTGTATAGACGAGCTTTGCGTTGGAGAGATTGACTTCCTCAAGGTTGTCCTTCATCTTCATTGCAATGCTCTTCAATTCATTGTATTCTTCGGCAAGCTTCTTCTTATCGGCTGTCAGTGCAGCAACTTGCTCTTCTAAATCTTTCTTTGATTTGCGCATGCCGTCAAGTTCTTCTTCAAGATCTGAATCGACCTCTTTCGCTGCTTCCATTTCAGAAGCTTCCTCGACTTCTCTGCGAGTGGCATCACCGGGATGCCCGTTGGGAACGACCTCAATATCCACAGTGGTCTTGACTTCTTCTGTCAACTCCTGCAGGATAGCTGCCAACTGTTCCTCAGTTAAATCAATACTTTCCTCTTCCTCGCCCTCTTCGAGTGCCATCATAGCGTCCTCGCGGGGCTCTTGGGCTACGGCACCCATGCCGCCAGCTTCTTCTTCGGCTGCAACAGCAGCGGCAAGCTGGTCTAAATCAAGCTCAATCTTCTCTTCCTCGTCGGGGCAGGGACAAAGCTTCTCTCCCTCGGCATAAGATGGGGGAGCGTCTAAATCAGAAACTGCTGCTTCCTCATCGCCACCCATGGGGTTCTCTACACCGGGCTCTTCTGGCTCCAGACCAAGCTCTTCATCCTCGGGTGCCTCGTTCAACAGGCGATCCACAGCGTCCTTGATTTCTGGTGCGTATTTCTCAAGAATTTGAGTTTCGGCATTCTTCAAGGCAGCTTCCTTAAGAGCCGCTGCATCGACGATAGCCTGTTCAAGCATACTAGACATTAATAATCCTCTCAATTAGAATAGGAAATAGATACGGTTTTCCAATAATAAGTAGTTCGTTCATTAGCAAAGTGCCAATTTTCTATTTTCGTGTAAAGGGCTATCCGCAGTTGTATGTACAAGCTGCAAGATATCTCTTGTAAGTCACTCCGTCGTGCTCAATCGTATCCGTTACCGAAGCCCAGTCGATTGTTTCAACACACTTCGCAACAGTATAGCTGTGTAGCAGATCATCAGCCTGCTTTCCACCGTAACCGGGTACAACAGTCGAGCAAATGTAATCGCCTCTCTCGACTTCTCCATTCTTGTTGGTTACCCACACAAGACCTTCGCCAGTTGAGTTGACAACGATGGGAGTTTCGTTTTCGCCAACATTTTCAGGCGCATGGTATCCACCATAGAAGTAGTCGTCAGTATCGTCGCTGGTTTCAATACGACTCAAGACGCCAAACACTGCCTTGTCATTGTCAGTTGATGCAACAGATACTTTTGGAAGTCCTGTGCTGACTGTTGACTCATTCTTCATCCAAATTTCTCCCGTAGAAGATACGATAAGCCCGACCACAAGACTGCCGATAGGATCTGCAGTGACTGTCGGGTGGCGACCAGTGAACGCATCCAAGTAGGATACGCCGTTTGATCCATCGCCAATGATTTTTCCAACAGCGGCGGTGGCACTTCTCATTTGCAGGAAGCAATGACCAGAATCAATGTCGCCTGTTGAATCATTAACCTTAAGGCGAAGAACGTCGGCTTGGTTTCCGGTCGCTGCGTTCTCAAAGATACCGACAAAACTGCTAGCCTGTGTAGCTGCTACGTGCAATTTGTGATCTGGACTGTCAGTTCCGATACCGACGTTGCCCTGAACGACCATGCCACCCGTTGGTGCTGTGGAGCTTCCTGCGTAAGATGAGCCGATCGCAACAGCGCCATTAATATCGAGCAGGTTAGCGGGCGCATCCTCGCTGATACCAATGCGGGCTTCGCCGGAGATACCAGTAATATACAAGACCTCATCTATAGAGGTGCTGCCGTCAACACCAACGGCAAACTTCATCATTGTACCCAGCGATGAGTTGTAGGTCCATGCTGCCTCATCGCCCTCGACAAGAATGTAAGCCGTTTGTGCGGGATTGCCGGCAATGCCGTCTGTCTCCGTACCGTACCAGCGGATTGAACCAATGTTCCCGCCATTAGAGATGGTTCCACCGGGTCCATAAAGCGCAAGCTTTGTTTCGCCAGTCTTGCTGGCTAGACTCAACTGGGCAGTGTTCGATTGAATAACAACATCGTTGTCGATGTAGCCGTCGTTGTCAAACGAAAGTACAGTATTTCCTGTGTTGCTCTTAATATCATTACCAGCCACCGTCAGATCGCCGATGATAGTAACATCTCCATCAAAATGAGCCCAAGAGCCAACCAAGAGAGAACCAGACTTAGCAATTGAAATACCGCCGTTGTCATAGCCGTCAACAATCAGAACTTGTTCATTGTTATCAGCACCGTCAATAAAGAATGCGTTTTGCTTTCCGTTTGATTCAATACGGAAATTGGCAGAGTTGCTGCCCTCGTTAAAGACAACGCTATTCTGCGAAAGCTCAAGTAATGGTTGTGTGTTGTTACCTGCATGAAGGCTCATTGTGTTAGGCGTGAACTTGATCGCTGTGTCAACATCACTAACGTGTACAATGTTGCCTTTGATTGCGAGATCTGCAAACGTAGCAGAACCACTAGGAGTGATGTTCCAACCTTCTGTGGTTCCTGCCGCCTCATAGCCTCTAAGTGTTTGTTCCTCGTCGATCATGATGGCTCTGACAGCTTCGGGTGCATCTTGACCCGCTGTCTTGAACACCAATGTTGTGTCGTTTCTGTCGGATGCGTGCGTGAATGATGCCGAAGCTTCTACGGAAGCCAACAAGTTTGCGGAATCTCCACCGCCTGCATCAGAACCCATGAAGTGGAGAGCGCCAATTGGATCTGCGTTCGCAACAGTACCGTCGCCGCCCTTTAAGATCAGGATTGCTTGCTGATTGTCGCCGTTGTTTAGATTCTCGATTCTAAGTCCCGTGTCTGGGATGTGCTGTAGTTTGATCTCGGCGTCAGTGCCCCACTCAATGAACGCGCCATCGTTAGTGTATGTTGACGCTGCCGTGTCAATCTTGATATTGTTGTTCGTGTCAAGCACAAGATAGCTGCCCGGTCCAGCGGCTGAGCCGCTCAGGGTCGCACCTGCACCAAGTGTTACCGAACCAGATACCTTGAGATCTCCAGATGTTCTAAGCTCTGTGCTAGAGTAGTGCGGATCCGAACCTGACATGTCTGGAGTTGTACCGTCAGACCATGCGACCTTTCCACCGAGAGCGTCCCATGAAAGATACTGACCGTCACTCGGAGTGTCGTCACCAATCTTAGTAACCTTTCCGTTTCTTCCGAACGTCATAGCAACATCAGCACCCAAACCATCGTCAACTGAAAGGTTGACGGTGCCGGCTGAGGGCGAAACATTGAACTTGATTCCTGCTCCGTCAAGAGTCAACCCAAGCCCACCAATATGTGCGCCACCTTGAGCACTCAAAGTGCTGGAACCAGAGATGCTTTGCGCCTCAAAAGAACCGGTGACTTGGTGTGTGTGTCCATTCGCAGAACCAAGAATACTAGAGCCTGATGCGAGCAATCCGCCATCAGAAATAAGATTACTGGTTGCTTTGACATCCTTGAAGTACAGATCCTTAGAACCTGTCACCGATGTAAGACCACCTGTGATAGATGCTGCATTTGATACGATGATTGCCTTGTCACCCTCTACAGTACCGGCTGTGCCCACATCTGTCTTGGTGTAAGTCTTGATGCGGCTCATCTCAGCCTTGCGATTGGTGCCGTTAGCGCCGTCATCAACAATAATAAGGTCGGAATCAGCTAAGGCTGCGCCGATGTCATTAGCGCCGTCAATCTCAAGAGCAGAAAGAGCAACCTTGCCTGCGGTTGAGATTGTGTTCAACTTGCTGTCGTCAATCGAACCTGCGAGCATACTGTTCTCAACAGCAGTGGCAGCGATAGTAAGAGCACCACCTGCAGCGATTGTAGCATCACCGGAGACATTGCCAAATACAGTGTCCTCCAAGTTTGAAATTGTGATAGCTTTTAATTTTTCGCCAGCATTGCCATCAGCATCAAAAATCAACAACTCATCTGACTGGGCAGCAGTGGCTCCTAAGTTTGTTGCGGAGCCGATAACGTTTTCATTAACCATGCCATCTTCAACAGCGGCAGCAGCGATAGTCACAGCGCCTGCACTGGAAATAGTAACATCTCCTGAAACAGTAACCTCTTGATAACTTGTGCCATCTGCAACAAGAATCTTCGCAGCTTGGTTGTCGGGCATTGCAAAGGTGGTTCCAACGGTCAGAGAGCCGGAAGTTTCAATATCGTTTGCAACAACCTTAGCCACATGAACCTCACCAGAACCCGTAACTGGTCCGAGAGCAGCAGAGATATGCATCGAAGAGTTGACTTGAGGATGGGAAATGAAATCATCTTTGACTCTTACATGAAATGCAAATTTCCCAAGATCCGTAGAATACATAACCATGTCAGTATCAGGAGTATTGGTGCCGGCATTAAAACTGATTAAGTTGTGACTACCGGAGCCATCATAACTCGTCATAGTCATCATGTTGTTACTACCGGCGCGGAATTGAATAGTATCGTTGGCTAAGTGTATGTATGTATCTGAGTGACCGTCTTCACCATCACCTAGGTGACGAATGTAATCAGCGGCGTGAATCTCTCCACCAAAGATTGCGTTACTGCTTACTTCCAGCGAGCCTGTGACTTGGTGAGTTTCTGCAGCGGTAGAGCCAAGGATGCTTGAGCCAGAAACATACAGATATCCAGAGGTGTCGAATCCAACTGGGGAATATGTACGATTGGTTGTGAGACTGGAAGAAGCATAGTTTGATCTGTCAACTACAATGCCGTGTGCCGTACCTGAGATATAAAGGTCGTTAACATAAAGGTGCTCAGCTTTAATGTCATGGGAAGCCGACATACCACCTACGATATAAAGTGCATGGCTTGAACCAGAAGCATCGATTGTCGCGATACTATTGCCAACCGCCGCGCCAGCTACAGTGGCGGCGCTACCGACAGCAAGTACGGGTCCAGTACCGTGAGCAGCGGCACCAGAGATCCACATATCATTGCCTACAAATTTAGCTGCGTGGATTTCACCGGAGCCTGTGATTGGTCCGAGAGCAGCGGAGATGTGCATCGAAGAGTTGACTTGGGGGTGAGAGATGAGTGGATCGAGAGCGCGGACATGGAATGCAAACGTACCGTCAGTTGAATACATCGCCATGTCAGTATCTGGGTCGTTTGATCCGGCATTGAAGCTGATCAAATTCTGACTACCGGAGCCATCATAGCTCGTCATGGTGATCATGTTGTTGCTACCAGCGCGGAATTGAATAGCATCGGTAGCTAGGAGCATGTATGTATCTGAATGTCCGTCTTCGCCGTCGCCTAGGTGACGGATGTAATTGGCAGCGTGAATCTCTCCACCAATGATCGTATTACTGCTTACTTCCAGCGTGCCCGTGACCTGTGTTCCTACAGAATCGACAACCATCCGTGTGTTCAGACCGTCCGTACCGATGCGTAGCTTCTTCGTGTTACCGGAATAATCAATCCAGCCTTCGCCATCGTTTGCGTTTGTATTTCCAGCAAACCTAATAGTACCGACACCGGTTGCAGTAGAGGCAATTGTCATTCCACGGTTGCCTGTTAAGTCACCAATAACAAGATCGTTCTTTTCATCGGGCTGTGCGAGAGGATTGCTCCCGCCAATGTGGACAGAGCCAGAAGTGTGGATATCGTTACTTACAAATCTAGCCGCGTGAATCTCGCCAGAGCCTGTGATTGGTCCGAGAGAGGCTGTGATATGTAATGAGCCATTGGTTGCAACATCAGCGTCGTTACCTCTAAGATAGAAATGGTATTTTGGGGAATCACCATCATTGTAATGACCGTCACGCATAAAGAAATCTGTATCGTTCGTAGTGCCGTCATCGTCAGCATTGCTGCTAGCATTCAACCCAATGAAGTTTTGGCTACCGGATGCGTCAGAGCCATATATTCGCAGCATATTTGTGCTGCCGGCGCGGAAGGTCATCTGATCCGTGCCCAAAAGGATATATGTGTCCGAATGACCGTCTTCGCCATCACCATGGTGGCGAATGTAGTTGGCAACATGAACCTCGTCGCTCAAGATGGTTTTGCCACTAACTTCCAGCGAGCCTGTGCGCTGGTGAGTGTCGTCGCTGGTGTCACCGAACTGTGTACTACCCGATACCTGAACCTCTGTGGAGGTCACCTGCCTGATTGTGTAAGTCTCAGCATGGACCGCGCCACTAATGTACATGTTTCCATACAAGTACAGCGCGGAACCGCTAGCGTCAGGAGCAGACTTGTGCCCATCTGTTGCGGCATAAAATACTAAATCTTCTGAGCCGCTGAACTGACCGGGTACTAAATCTTCACTACCCCATCTAAACTGTAGTGAGCCGGATGGACCGTCAGCAGAAGCTGTTGCTCGCTGAGCGTCAATATACGCCCATCCATAATCATCGGGTGGTGGAGCCATTTGAGCCGCCTCCCTTGGCTCTCATACGGCGCAGCTTACTTTGGCGCTTGCGCTGGGCTTCTTTCTTTCGTTCAGCCTTCTTGCGGAGCCTTTCTGCCTCTCGAATAGCCGCAGCGCGCTTGAGGCGCTTGGCGTCAGAGGGTTTTGTGTAATATCTATTCTCACGGACTTGTTCAACAATCCGCTCTTTCTTGCACTTACGGACAAAGCGACGGATCATCTTCTCGGCAGGCTCGCCCTTGCGTGCAACGACAGTAACATTCGACTGTCTTGGTGGTCCCGGCACAACCTCTCTCTCGTAACGGCGAGGTCTGTGCGTACGGCGTCTGTTATGATTTCTGTTTCTACGGAATGCCATTTAAGTTACCTATGCGTCACTGCCAGCAGGGGCTTCGGTCAAACCAGAGCCAGTCAAAGCGTACATTCTGCCGGCAGGAATGCCGGTAAGTTCAGCATAAACTCTGTAGTGTCCTTTGCCTCCACCATCGTTGGGCACAGAAACATAGATACCAGTGCATTTAGCGCCAAGTTCAAGGACGCCGCCAGCAGAGCCTGTTACGGATTGTACTTCCAAATAGTGCAAACCACCATAGCCACTGGTCAAGCCGCCGGCAACATCGCCGCTAGCGGTAAGTGAGTTGTAGTGTACGCGAAGAACTCTATCGGAATAATTGTGGATGGTCACTTTAGACGCAACCCATTGGAAACCGTACTCTACCTCTGTATTAACTGCTTGTGAATCCGAGCCTGAGATATAGGGATCTCCCGATACCATGTAGGATCCAACGTTTTGTAAGCCCGCTGAATAGCCGAATGTGCTGTTGTCTGCCATCTTTTATATTCCTTCCCTTCGATAAATAGTATTGACTAAATGAATTTGCCCCAAGCGTCACCAGCTATATTCAAGATTCCATCAATGTTTACGCCGGGATCATTAGGCGCTACATCTCCCAAGGGACTACCGGGCTGGGGCTCTGCTGATGATCTGCCTCCAGATGTCATTGGCTCAACTCCCTCAAAAATATCGACGCCACCATAAGCATCTTTATTAATGGACTCAATTAATTCTTTTCGCGATCTTTCTGCTTGGGCAGATCGCTTAGGTGTTCTTTGTGGTTGGCGGCGCTCCTTAGCCGGGGGCGCTGATTCAACCAAAGGTGTGCCTGCGGTAAGCCCTTGAGCTACCTCAGTGATAATACCTGACAAAACCCCTTCCTCAAAAATTGCTTCTTTAATACACTCTTTGATTAGGGGTTTCAATACAGCCTTTAACTCGGCTTTGTTCATGCTACTCCCCTTCCGGCATATCGAGCGGCGGCTCGCCATCCTCGGCAGGAATAGCTCCCATCTCTCTGGCTAGGTCCATCATGAGTTGTGATGGCGTCATTCCCAGCGCGTCAGCGGCTGCATCCAAAGTAGGGGTTCCGCTATCGCGAGCGGCGACACGTCCGCGAACCGTAGCGGCTTGGTAGCCGGGACGATCACGGTGAGAAGGACCGGGCTTGGCTCCAGCATATGCTTCTTCCACAGCTTCGTCTTCTGTCTCAGTGTTCTCGGTCACTTCTTCCTCTTCTTCGTTCACGACTGCCTCAAGCTCTTCCTTAATAATCTGCTTAAGTCTTGCTTTACTAATCTTCATTTGTTTAATCCTCGACGATATCGTTTAATAGGCGATTAATCTTATCTGCCTTTGTAAATACATTTGGTTCTTTGTAGGTCTTACCCTCGCTGAGCCCCATAAAGGCATTGGGAGTCGAAGGCTCTGATACGAAGTCGAAACAGATTAACTGAAAATCATCCTCTACAATCGTGCGCCCTTGAGCCTCGCTGACCGAACCAAGTCCGCGTGACGAAATCCCGAGTTTCACACCGTCATTGACAAGCTCTTGAAGAATCTTGCCGGATGGTGTATTTAAAATTTTGACCTTTCCCATAACATTAGGACCGTCCCACCACATGTCAGTGACCATGTGCGAAGCGTTCTTAAGGTTAATAACCGAATCCTCGGGGTGGTCTAATTCCCCAAGGGCTCTTTTTTCTTGTACAAGCTTTTGATAGGTCTTCACCTCTCTCTCAAGAATCTTTCTTGGATAGATGCGACCATTGCCATTCTGAACATCAGCTTCTTGCAGCTTGCCAGAAAGCATCATGCCACCTTGGTTGACATAGATCTTTTCCTCTTCCGTCAAGAGATCCTGACAGACGCCGCCTTCGCATAGCTCATAATATTCTCGTAAAAGTACTTTCTTCATAATATCTCTCTGGTGAATGACGGGCGCTACCCGCCCGAGTCAGCAGCCCTTCTTGCAGTTACGCACTGGCTGCAGCATCCACTTAGCTGTCCAAATGTTAGTGTTCATCGTTACTCCTTGCAATTTGAATGCCGTTATCTCCAAAGACCGTGCAAAGCACATATGAAACGGCTGACGATACAAATCCACAAATCAGAAAATTAGCGGCTGTATACTCAAACGTAAATAGTTCTGTATTGTAGTTAACGCCGAACAAAAATAAGCCCACCCAGAAGCCCAAACACATCGGACACTGGAAGAGCTTTCCCATAGAACCTTTTGTCGGGCGAATATTATCAAAGATAGAACCGTAGACTAACATCTGGGTAAGCCCATATGCGGCTAAACTAAACCATAATAAATCCATTAATACCTCTTATGCTCTGTAAAATCTGTTATGCATGTATGCGTTGCGATAAATACCGGGACGAATCGAGCCCTTCTCTCGCTTGTGCGGTACTTCACCAAGCTCAGTTGACTCTTCTGCATCGGGATTGAGAAGCCTATCTTCTTCCTGCTCATCGTACATACGCTGGTACATGAACCTCGGCGCTTCCTCTTCCATAAACTTAGTAATATTGAGAATCGCGACATTGATCGCATCTAAACCTTCGCCTACTGGCTCTTCAAGTACTCCTTGCATAGCTCCGTATACATTCCCGCCTTCAACAGAGTCGCGCTTGATCACGCCTTTCTTAGAAAGGTAATCAAACAATCGACTCTGGGCGTCGTACACCATGTCGTTCACCTCGTCTTTCGCAAAAGCGATTACTTGCTTCTTGCTGGGTGACACAATGATATCGATATCTTCGTGATCATAGATAGCAAGATCCCCACCCATGGTCTTACGCACGTCAAGCGTAACAGTGGCTTGGGTTTCCCTTTCAGTGTCTACGCGATTTTCCTCATCGTACTCGTCGCTCTTTCCTACCTTGATTACGAACTTTGCCATTAGCTTTCAATCTCCGCTACCAGTTCTTGAATCTTCATAACTTGCATAAGCATCTTGCGATCAATCTGGCGGTCCTTGAATGCATCGATAGTCTCCACCACCTTGTCAGTCTTTGCAAGCATAGCGTCATCAGACGAAATCTCGTTCAACGAGCGAGATGAGACAAGCGCGCCCTTCAAGCGTGATAACTCTTCATTCAAAAACATTTTCAGCGCGATGCCATTGTCCGAGAAGGAAACAATGTATGCGCTGAGTAACTTGTTCTGCTCTTCTCTGAGAGTGGATGAATACTGTTCATTAAACTTTTTAACAAACGTGTCGTACACAATATTATCAATTGGCTTCATCGTGCTTTCGGTCAAAGTCACGACGCCGGCAGTCATCTTATTAAGAACGTTATTCTCTAACAATGTGCGCTGCTTGATAGTTGTGCGGTTATCAAAAATCTGGGAGATGGTTGCAAGGTCTTTGTAGTTAGGGACAAACGTGTTGAATGTGTCCTTGCCAAGCTCCCTATTGATAGTGCCGATAAGCTGTGATTGCTGGTCAAATACTTCTTCCTGATTCAGCGCCATGTATACGCGCTTGACCTCTAACAAAAGCTTTTCAGCAGTCATGGGGTCAACATCAACGGTTTCGTACAAAGTTCTATACAACTCAAGCTCAAGACCCAGCGGGGTATCGCGTCTGAAAAACTCTTTCATAATAGAAACGATTTTCTTGTTACGAGCAGAGTCGTTGCTAACTACGCTGCTGGTTAGCTCTCTAACCAGAGTTTCATACAAAAACGCTGTATTTCTTTTCTTATTGTGCTTCATTCTTTTTAGACTCCAATCTTTGTAAACTCTCAATCAATGACTTAGTTTCGGAATGGCTAGCGTGAACCTTCTTCTCTTCGGTATAATTAGGTTCAACATTCTCGTTTAGCCCATGTCCAAGTCTACTCAAGTCATTAAGTCCTTTGAAAAGATTCCTGTTCGATGTACTGGCAATCGACATTCCTGAATCGGCATGATGGCTGCGCTTACGAGCACCGCGCTTTCTACGGTCCCTCTTGACAGGATAATATGCTTTGCCCTTTGAGCCGGGAGTTACATAGCCTCCATCTTCACGGCGACCGGGTGCTGCCAGAAGCGCTGTGTCTTCTTCCTCTCCACCACCTTCATCGCCGCCGAGATCGCCACCAAGGTCATCACCACCCTCGTCGCCTCCGAGATCGCCACCAAGGTCACCGCCCAGATCGCCGCCTTCATCGCCACCAAGGTCGCCGCCCAAGTCTCCGCCTAGGTCACCACCTAAGCCGCCGCCGCCACCTTGGTCAGCTTCTTCGGGAGGCTCTGCTGCTGCTTCAAGCATTGCCTGAATTCTCTTATCATAAAACATTTCACGCTGGTTACGCAGGAATTCTTCTGCCGACATGCCAAGCAGGTTCTCTGCAACCCAGCGGCGACTGAAAAATCCTTCTGTTGCTGCCGATGCAGTGTCAAACTTGGTATTCCAGTGCTCAAGCTCTTGCAACTCTGCAATCTTAGAAGGATTGTTAAGCTGCAACTTGAACGAGATGAGGTCATCGCCTCTAAAGCCAAGTGTAAAGAGATGAATGATGCCAATCTTCTCAAGTTCAGAGATAACTGAGCGCTGTAAGCGCTGAATGGTTCTTGCGAAGCGCACATCCTTCTGCGCTAGCGTGGTTTTGTCCTCTTCGCCGCCTTCACCGCGTGAAAGATAGGACATTGGAATCTTCAAAGCAGAAAATAGCTTGTCGCGAAGGTATTTAACGTCATCAATGTCGCCAGTGTACGTTCCACCGGGCAAAGACTCGACTCTGCTGCTCTCTCCACCACGTACAGGGATGAAATAGTCCTCATCAATGCTCATTGGGTTGTATCGGAGGTCAACACGACCAGTTTTGGGGTCCACAACCTGATTTCTCTTCATCTGGGTCGTGACTTTCTGCATAAACTGTTCTACATCGTGCGGTGGGATGTTACCAACGTCAATATAGAACACTCGACGCTCTGGTGAGCGCACAATACGGTATGCCATCATCGCATCTTCAAGCAAAGTAAGCTGACGCCAGATTCGGCGGGCTCCTTCAAGCACAGAAGTGCCGTATGGGGCAAATTTATCATTACCAAGGATGCGGAAGTGTGCAATCTGCCAGTTCTCAAAGGTCAAACCGCCTGAGTTCCACTGATACTGCACATAATTGGGGTTTGTTTTGTCTTCGCCCTCTAATCTTTCAAGCTCTTCAAGCGGAATACCAACTGCATTCTTAATTCCATGGACTTCATCAATGTCCAAGTACAAAAAGTAGTCTCCAAACTTACACATCGTACGGCACCAGCCGAATAAGTTGGAGTCAATGTTCAAAATCTTGTGATATAAGTTGTCCAGTACGACTTTGATCTCATCGTTGGAGCAATCAATCTTTAAAAGTGGGCTGAGAATCGTAGATGTTGTCATCTCGTCAGCATAAATGTCTAGCGCAGAGGCAATCTCTGGCATATATTCCATCTGGTCAAAGTCAAGATAGCGTTCTTGGCGGTTCTGGTTCGCCATAACCTGCGCGCTGAGATTGTCGTACGGATTGTACGACGTTCTCTTAAAGTTCAAGCCGCCTGCGGACGTAAAATTGAACTTGTCAAGTTGCGCACGACGATATCGGCGCTGCATTTGCACGCGGCGATTGACAATCGGACCAGAAAGCAATCGAGTCAGCCGCTTGAATAACGGTGACTCTGGGTTTCTTGGATTTTTAAGATTTGGGTTTCCCCGCTTACTGTTATCAGCCATTTTTTATCCCTTGTACAGCCATGAATATTGGCGATATTCTTCTACTTGTTTATCAGCCTTTATTTTATCAAATGTGCCGCCTTTTTTATAACCTATTTGACCTTCAATTGTCGTATTTAATTTAGTGTTAGTTCTAATCATCGACCCAAGACACGCCTTTTTGTATTCAATATTCCGTGCATTTGCTACAAATGCGGTATCTCGTACCCAACAAGCGATTGCGAGCGACATAACAAGGTCATCATTATAACCTCTCATAGCTTGCGGCTTGCCGTTGTTCCAAATGAAGGTCTGGATTTCTCGGTAGGTGCGGGTGGAATATATCGTAATTAGTTTGTTTCTGATAAACTCTTCCAATTTCGCAACAATCAAAGGGCGCGTTTTCATAGAAGTGGTAAAACCCGGCACCGAGTTAGACATTCCCTCAGCAATGTGCTGCTCAACATAATCATGCGTAGACTTGACTGAGTGGTAGATGTTGGGGTAACTTTTGTCAATAAGTTTTTCGAGCACAGAGAAGCCAACGTTATTATTCTCAACCACGATCATGCAGTTGCCGTATTCTCTACCAGCACTGTCAAGG
>CEUT01020569.1_pt1 | contig 81171 bp, 68 predicted proteins | sample 531401 | NCBI WGS metagenome assembly CEUT01 (sample SAMEA2622821, study PRJEB7988) | marine metagenome | biome: marine biome (ENVO:00000447); feature: surface water layer (ENVO:00002042); material: "saline water (ENVO:00002010), including plankton (ENVO:xxxxxxxx)" | depth 5 m | reverse complement strand
TTTCTTGCACTAGTCTTTTCTTTAATGAAAGTATTCATTTCACCTTGAGATGCAAATGATGTATAAAGAAAGTCTTCAGACGTTCCAATTAAATTTCTAAGTATTTTTTCTGTTTCTCTTCTTTGCTCTTCGCTCTCGTCTATATTGTTATTTAGCGACGTTAAATTAAGCTTTGTTGTCGCTGAAGTGATATTTTTGTTATTTGTCTTTTTAATTGATTCTCTAGAAACTAAATACTGACCAGTTCCTATTGTTATCATTGCTTCAGACTTACAAAAGCCTTTTCTAATATTAACTATATCGTGATTTTTTAAGCTTCCTCTATCAGTAGCATTAAATAATGTATACATTAATGTACCAGGAATTGATGATTTACCAGCCCTATTATTTCCAAAAATACCTACCACACCACTTAATTTATCAAAATTAATAAAATTATTTTTTCCATATGAAAAAGTATTGTCAAAACTTAGTGTATTAATAGACCATTTTTTACCTATTGAATCTGAAAGTGTATCAGGAATTTTATCTAAATTTAAAGCAAATAGATTATCTAATCTTTCTAAAGTTTTTTCATTTAAACCTTCAAAACAGTCATTTAAAATTTTAATTCTTGTAGATTTATCTCTAATATTAATCTGAGAATTTTTTTGAATAGTACTACTTTCTTTTATTTTGTCTTTAGCACTATTTAAAACTTGATATACTATTTCATATGCTTCTTTGTCATTTTTTAAATAATAGTGTAAAATTTTAATTTCAGCTTGAGATAATCCATATTCTGATCTAATTCTAAATCTAACACCTTTTTTAACTGGTCTAGCAAAATCTATTGTATCTTCAACAGATCCTTGCCAGTCAATAGTTAAGAATGGATGTGGGTTTTTTATCTGTACAAAAGTCGACTTAAAATCATTTCTACTGTTAATTTCCCAATACACAAATCCTTTTTTAATATCTTCACCATAATTTTGTTGAACTGTACTTCCTGGATAACATATTCTTTTTTCATCATCAAGATACTGAGTTTTATGTATATCTCCTAAAAATCCAAAATCATAGTCTTTAAAAAACGATAAACCTACTTCTCCTTCAAGTTCCCAACCTACATCAGTTGAAGATCCTAAAACGGCACCATGAAAACAAGCAATATTAATTTCATCTTCAACCGGGTATACATCTTCCCAGCCTTTTTCATCAAAACAGCTAAAAACACACCAATTATATCCTTCTACTCCTGTTGAATATACACCACTTTTTTTATAAAGATAAATATTAGGATTATTTATAGCAGTTAAAATAGGAGATATTGCATCTTGTCTGTCTTCATTTAAAATTAATCCATCATGATTTCCTAAGATAACGTGTGTTGGAGCAATATCTGCCAAACTATTAAACCACCATGTCAAAATATCAATAATCTCTGGTGTAATACCTTGAGTTTTAGAGTGAACAATATCACCACCTATAAAAATACAGTCTAAGTCTAGTTTATTTAATTCTAAAAAAAGATCCGTAAAAACTTTTTTGTACTCGTCATGTCTTTTTAAACTTCTAAAGTGTACATCACTTATATGAGCGCATTTAAACATTTAATTTTCCTATAACATTCTTATTTTTGATAACAACGAGTCTTCTTCTGTATACTCTTTAGATTCGTTATAAATTTTGTTAAATTGATCTCTAGACATATCACCAATATCACTAGGGCCTCTTGTATCTAGAATATCTACTTTTATATCATATGCTGAAAGTGTTTTTGCTATTTTAATTGCTTTAGAATATGCATCACTATCCAATGCTAGTTTTACTTCTGTTTTATTTTGGACAATTTTTTTAAAAAGAAGCATATCTTCTGTAAGAGAAGATCCTAACAAGCACGTCGCATTGTCATTAGTTTTTAACAAATCTAAAGGACCTTCAACAATTGTTAAAGGAATATTCCAATTAATATTAATTTCATTAAATATAATGTGCTTTTTAGGTATTGTAGCATTTCTATACTTGTAACCACAACTTGTATCAACATCAATATTTCTAGAAACATAATAGTTTAACTCTCCTTTTTCATCATAAGAAGGTAAAATTAAAAATCTTCTAAAATCATTGGAGGTAGAAAATCCCATTCTTAACATACAAAGTTTATGTTTACTAGTACCTCTTTTTAATGCATATTTAAAAACTTCTCTAGCATCAGGTGAAGAAGGATTAAAGTTATCTAAAAAAAACTCAAAACCTTCAGGTAGAAAAACCGGATCTAACTCTTCTATAACTTCTTCTTCACCAAATAAATCAAAGCTATTTGAATTATTTCGCTTATAAAACAAACCTTCCGGTATTTTAACACTTTTGTTTAATTTACTTACAAGATAAGGTACATTAGATCCTTTTTTACCACAAACCCAACAATGCCAAAAACACTTTTCTAAGTGTATTGCTAATTTAAGTTTATGTTTGTTTGGATTATTACAGAAAGGACACCAAATATTTAAATTTACACCATCCTTTGATAAATGATAATTTTTTAAAAAACTATCGAAAAAGTCTAATCTTTTATTTAATTTATTCATTTTTTATTATGATACCAGCTTTACAAATTACATATGCGTCTGCTATATCATAACAAAATTTTTCATATTTTACATGTCCTTTATTAGGCCCACGTGAAATAATTTTTGTCGGCCAATTATATCCACCTAAATCTCCATCAACCCAATCCATAATTTGCTCTTTTTTGTCTTTATTACTGTTTTTATCTATTTTAATACCTAATGTTTTCCTAGCTGTATTTACATTAATAAAAACAGGCTTAATTTTCGTCATTCTAAACGCTATATTTGAAACAATTCCGTTAAATCTTGATAATTGCATTAATGTTCTAGCAGAAGATAAACCTCTACTAAAACTTTGTAAGGTATCTTCTACGTAAATATATTTTATGTCTATTTCATTTCCTGAAGTATCTGTAGTTATTTTTTGTACAAACTCTTCTTCAAATTTACTTGCTTTGTCAAACATGCACTTCGTCTTTGTCAAGTCAACATGCATTAATTTAATAAGATTATCACCTTTAAAAAGTGACATACCAACAATAGAAGTAGAAATATCTAATCCAATACTGTATTCTGTTTTTTCCATTAATAGTCCATTTTAAGTCTAAAGAGAATAGAATCTGATTTTTTCTTAGCTGCAGGTCTAGCAAGTTTTGCTCGAGCAACAACATTTAGATTCTCATCATGTAAGTTTATATCTGTAATATAAACAAAACTTTCTTCAGAGTTAAATGCACTTTCATCATATCTTAAGTCAGCATTATATGTTTTATTATTTGAAACATCAAACATTCCGATATCAGCAGGGATATTTATCTCATTAACAAACATACTAAAATCTGTTTCAAACTCAACTTCAAAATCTGTTTCACCAAAATAAGTCAATTCAGGTCTATTAATACAAACAATTCCTTCTTTATAAAATAAATGTCCAACATAGTTCCATTCAGCAACTTTAGTTAAACAATCACTTCTATATAAAACTCCTGTTTCGTCATCTTTAAAAGTCAAACTGACATTATTATTAGTGGTCGATAAACTATTGTCTTTAATAGAAAAAGTTCTTTTATTTATTTTTTTATTGTAAATTTGACTAGAAATGTCAAAAATACTAGTAAAGATACAATCATTATTTCTATTAATTACAGAATACGGGAGTGGAAGTTTAAAATAGCTTACGTTATTATTTAATATACTTTCTGTAAGATAAACATTATCTGAATTAAAATTTGTATTTTCTAGATCTTGTTTATAGTTTCTAGTAACAGGATTACTTTCAGTTACGTTATATATTCTAGTGTTAAAATAATCTAACTCGTTAAGATATAATTGCTCTGTAATATTTGTTTTTAAGTTTTCTATATTAGAAATTCTATTATCGTGAAAAATTATATTACTTAAGTTAAAGACTCTATCTTTAGTAAATTTAAATTTTTTATTACCGTTGCTTCTATTAATAGTAAAGGTTTTAGAATTATCCGCAGAAATATTAGGGACGAATCTTGCATTGTTTGTATTTAGACTCCATGATTTAAGATATAAATCATCTGAAAAAATATCTTCAGTACTTATATTATATTCTTTATTACTTTCAAACTTACTTTTATTTGTCTCTAGACTAATATTATCTATAAATGTCTTAATAATAGAAAAATCAACTTCTTGTAAACCGTTATCATTAGGTAGTATTAGCAAGTTTCTATAAGTTAAGTTTCTACTTAGATTTGCTGATTTGTTTGCATGAGGAGTAGGATCATTAAAATTTTTATTGTAAATAAATTTAGCAGTTACTCCAGTTTTAATATCATTAATATCATCTGCAGAATCAACTAAATTAGATAAAGAACTAGCAAAAGTTTCTTTATGCACATTTGAAGTATCAGCACCACCTATAATAACATTTGGTTTTGTCTCATTAATAAATTCAATTAAATAATTTTCTGCATTTGATTCAAATCCTCCACAAGTATTTGCTAAAAAAGGATTGTACAAACATGAATATTTTAAACTATAAACATCAGAGTTTGCATTAAAAGCACTTCTTCTTTTTGTATAACTAGGAATATAAAAAACTGGAACATAAAAAGAAAGTTGGTTATTATTGACTTCGTTTGTTATACTTTGAACTGATTTTTTAGATATTTCTAGAAATTTTTCATCAGACTGAATTTGACTATATATTCTTATATCATGTATTTCACCATGAAATGATTCACAATTATTAGATAAAAGTTCACTAAATGTAACATCAGTTAAATCTTGTATATTATAATTTCCTATATCATTCCAGGCATTATTTTTTCCTAGATTAATATCTTTGCTAACAAATGGAGAGTTTAATACATCTGAATTTGAAAATTTAGAACCAAACATATAATAAAAAATTTGATCATAGTTTAAGTCGCTAATATTAGTATAGTCTACTTTGTTCCCTAAGCAAATAAAACTATTTGTTGGATTGATATTCTCTTTTGTAATATTTAATTCAAAGCTTGATGCTAAAATTCCATCAATATATATTTGAATATCTCTAGATGTTGCAGTTTTTTCAAAAACGTTAACACCTATATTATACCACCTGTTGTTAAAAATATTTAATTTCTGCGTAACGTAAGCATCTCCAGTATTGTTTTTTTGTGCAGAATTATTTGATAAAACAATATCAGACAATTGCTTAAATTTTACTTTAGTTTTGTTACCTAAAGAAATACCGATTCTGTAACTTTTTTCTGTATCATTACTTTGAACTATATATAAATTCAAACAGTCTGGAATATGAATTACACATTCTGGATCTTCATAGCTGTTATATTCTTTTCTAAGATTTACATAAAAAGATAAAGAATAACTATCATTTAAAAAATTATATTGATTACCTGATGTTGTTTTTGTATTTGGCCAAACAATAGCATTACTATGATGTCTATCATTTGTAAGCTTTTGAGAAAAAAAGTTTATAGAATTCCAATTACAAAATCCATTATTTAAGTTATTATAAAAATCATAAGAAAAATCTTCTCTATAACTTTTATATAATTTATTTTTAACAAAATTCAATTTTTGTAACTCAAAACTATCAGGTAAAAATGTTTGTTCAATTTTTTCAATTTTAAAATGATTTTTAAAATTATTTTTTTTTACATTTTCGTTTGTGAGGCCATTATCTACTAATAATTTTTGAAATTGAAAATATCTTTCAGGTTTTAAATTTGGATTTTTAATTCTTGAATAAAATCTATTAATTTGACTTTTTTTTGTATTTAAATTAGGATCTGTACTTAATAAATTACATTCTTCATTACTTATATTTTGATAATATTCTGAATTTATTATACTCTTGCTATCTATATTGTCATCATAAACAAAAGTTGTAGAATCAGAATCTTTATATTTTACCTTTACAGTATTTTTAATTCTGTTTTTGACAAAATTTTTATTTCTTAAAGGTATAAAAGTCATTTACTTTAACCTTATTAGTAATCTAATCTAATTCTTATTGAAAGATCAGTTTCTGGATTTTTTTCTATAGGTCTAGAAGTTTTAGCAACTGCTAGTAAACTACCTTGTTGGTCATATAATCCTACTGTTGTTACGTAAGAAAAAGGCTCATTATTAACACTAGAACCTGTTACGATAATATTTCCATCATTATCTGTATAGGTTGGGTTTGTTGAATAATTTAATTGATTAGGTGCTGCTCTACAGAAAATCAAACTAGAATTAATAACAGTTTCATTTCTAAATGAAATTGCTGAAAGATTTCCTCTTCCAAATCTAGTCTCACATATATGATCAACAACTGTATCAATAGTTCCGCTTACCCAAAAATCTGGATATAACTTTCCATTAAACAGCCTCTTACCCGCAGATTCATCAATTGTACTACCAGAATAAAATCCTGTATTATTAGCTAAAAACCCGCTAGATCCTGATACTAACATCGGATACGATGTTGAAGGTTTTGTAGATCCACTTTGTATGCTAGAATCGTAAAATAAATTAACTGCAGTTTGTGCAACATTTGAAGAGTTGACTGGTACAAACCCAGTATAGCTAGAGCTGTGACTAGTACTTGTAGCAGTATATACTGGGTAATAAAATAAAGCGTCACCTGAAGTTTGGCTGCTCTGATATCCGTATACCATGAAAGGTCCAGTATTATCTACAGAAGCAGTTGGAGTAACTGTCGTATTGTCGATAAGACCCCTAATTGTTTGATCAGGATCAAAAACTCTTTCTGCGTCAAGTATAATGATTCCACTATCATAATAAATTAATCCAATATGATTGCCAGAGTCGTCTAAAAGCGTTGAGACTTCACCTGCAACTGGGCTAATTGTTAAATTAGTCTCTGAAAGTCTATCATCACCTACATATGCAATATTACTGTCACCAGAATTAGCATCTGCTTGTCTATTTATATTTGTAATACTTTCTCCAGTTGCTCTATTGCTGTCACCTGTTTGTCTAAAGTCAGAAAATAACAAAGAAGCTTTTTTATGAAGTTTAATGCCAAAAGAGCCTTTAAAAATATTATCTCTTGTAAATAATCTTCTAAAACACAAAAACACAGCACCTCTAATTTTTTTTGCTCTGGTTCCAGCATTAGAGTTATCCTCAGCTAAAGCTTCTTCAGCAATAGCTGAATGTGGAGTAAAAAAGGCAGCGTCTGAGTCTCCTAAGAGATTTTGTGCAAATTGCTTGTATATGTTTACTTTTTCTCTAACCATTGCAGTAGTATCTGAAAAGCCTGTAATTTTTCCACCTGCATCATAAGTTCCTTGAAATGTGTTAACTTCAGGTCGAATTGTATTACTTACAGTTACATCTTCAACTAATGAACCTACTGATATGTCAAACAAAGGGTTTGCAGTCCCTAAAGTAAAATCTTGATCGTATACAGTTTGATATAACGAACTAGTAATAGAATTTAAATTAACTCCTCCACTTGTAAAGACTTCATAAGATTTTCTCGTATTTTCTGAATCTACACTAGCAATATCAACCTGAACAATGTCAACTAATTGCTGAACTGATGATTTACTAGTATTTACGTTATTTTGGCTAATCGAAATAAATGATCCTGGGATTATTTCTGTCATGTTTTATGCTTCCTTGTAATTAAGATGTAGGTCTTTTTTGAATAAGTACTGGAATTACTAATTTTGCGCCTGATGATAAACCTAAAATTTGAATACTTGTTACAATTTTATTTGCATTACCTACAGTTGAATAGTTCTCAAAATCACTAGCAGATACAACGCCATTTGAAAAAACTGTAAAAGAAACGCTTGTTTGATTATCCCATTCACTTTCAAAAGTAGTTGTGTCTTTAGTTAGAGAATAAGTATCAATACCATTAATATCAGTATCAATAGGCGTTTCATCTTTTATTTTTAAAAGTGCACCGTGTACTTTAATATTAAAAGTATTATCTGTAATATTTTCATCAAGCCTGTTATTCTCTAATCCTGCAGTATTTACATTATTTTTTATAATTAAAGGTTTTTCAGTTCCAGTTATATCTGTTCCTTGTGCAGTGTCAAAAAGCTCAATTTTTGTTTCTCCTGAAGCAGTATTTGACCATTTTAAACTTGGAATTTGATTAATTCTAAGTAAAGGATTTGAAAAAGTAATAAGTGGATGTTTTATTGCAATATTTTCATTAGGATTAGCTTCAAAAATTGGTGTATTTTTTTCAATTTTTTCTTTTCCAATATCTAACCCATATTTTTCAATTAAAGAGTAATCGACTTCATCATCACCAAAAGCAAATGATTCAATGCTGAAAGAACCATCATTTCTTGATAATAGTTCTCTTCCTCTTTCTGTAAGAACTGCATCAATTATAATATTATTAGTTGCGTGATTTAAAAATCCCATTTATAAAGTACCTCACTTTTAAATAAATATATTACTTTTAGGACAAAGGTTAATTATTTTTTGCTAAAATTTTTAATATTTATATCATCTACAAAATTTTCGCCTGTTTCTAGTTTATATATATTAAACTTGTATTTATCTTCTAACACTCTTTCTATTTTTTCTCCGTCTAAAACTCCAAAATACTCAGGTGTTGCATACAAAGTAAACTTTTTTACTTTTTCTTCAAAAGGTAAATTAGTTGTAATATAATCATCATTATCAAAAAACTTTGTTTTTCTCTTAATAAAAATATTAGGCATATGCAAAGGAGCACCTGATTCACTTACTAGATCTGTAATGCATTTTTTTTCATAAAAATCGTACATTACAGCGATTTGTGTAGAATAGTTTGAAGAATAACCGTGAGCATCTAATGAACATATAGTATATATTTGAATTTTATTTTGATTAAATTCCATATCAGAATAATAATTTATCTCTTGTCCTTTTGTATCATGAACATCATCAGAAATTATGTTTTTATTTCTTGTATAAAAATCATTTTCAGAATAAAACTCTATTTGTTTTAAAAGTCTATAAGGCTCTTTTAAATTATTTCTTTTAAAAATTTGATAACCCTTTGTATCGCCTTGAGGATTTTCAGGCTTTTTCCATGTTAAGTCTAAGCAATTAGTTTTTTTATTAAATTTAAATCTTATTGAATTTGGAGGTAAAGGTCTTGTAAATTCTTTACATTCAATTTTACTTGTTACATAAGGACTATCACAAACAATAAAATTATCAACAAAGTGATAATCTAACTTTGTAGGAATTGATACAACATATGTTGGGTAAACAATATAAAAATATTCTTTTCCATATCTTACAGCATTGTCTTTTATTGTTACATTGTTTTCAATAAATAAATTACTGCTAGCTCTATTGATTTTTTCTATTTCTTTATTGTAGAAAAAACTCGATGATTTTAGAATATTTTTACTTTCTTCAATACAATATTTTTCAACTAAATATCCGATATTTAAATAATAAAAACTATTAAACTTATATGAAGAGTTTCTACTAAAAGGTATAAAATTCAAGTCTAGACTAATATTTTCGCTATTAATATTTAACTGGTCAATAGAAACTTCAGATAAATTTTCTTGTATTTTTATTTTTTCTTTCATAGCGTTATCAAAATTATGACTCTTAGAATTATATACAACATTTTGTAAATAATTTTTATTTACATTTATTTTTTTGTTTGAAGTTAAAAATCTATTGCATAATGTATACTTTTTATTTGGTATCTGAAATATTAAATTTTCTTTTGTTAAATCTTCTCTTTTTTTATCTAAATTACTTGATAAAATATAATCATTTTTTGGATTTAAAAAATTAAAATATAAAAGATCTTGTTCAGAAAGATTTTTTCCTGAAATATTTTTAATATTTTCTATATTAACCTTGTTATAGTAACTTAATATATTTGAGTCATATCTATTGTTTGACTTAATGTCTAATTGAATATATGCACTAGGATTGACTTTAGAGTCATCTATTTTATTGTCGTTTTTAATTGTTTCATTTTTATGATAAAAACTATAAATAAATTTTTCCTTAATATCAAAATCAAAATCAACACTATTTCTTAAATAAACACTACTCATTTTTACACCAACTCAGCTTCTACGATTATGTCAAAATTATCTATGTTTAATAATGGCTTCTTAAGCGTGTTATTTTCAATAAAGTCTAAAGAAATTCCTGTTAAATCAAATAAGTTTTTTTGTAACTCGCTTGCTTCTACAATTTCATAAGAACTTTCACTTTCACCAGAATTAACCATAGAGTCAATATAAATAAAGTTTTTAGGATCTATTGCTATCTTATATAAATCATAGAAGTCTCTTTTGTCTTTTATAAAAATAGAGTTTTTTCCTATTTTTTCTAAACTACTTAATAAAAAATAAACAATCATTTCTTCTTTGTTTTTTATCATTTTTTTATCTATATTATATTCATCGTTTTCAATTTGCAACATTAAGTTACTAATTAGCTCATCTTTTTTAGTATCATAAATTTTAAAAAATGACTTGGCTTCTAAGTTATTAATTAATAGATCAACAAGATCTTTGTTGACTTTTTTATTATTGTCTACGTAGTCTAGCTCATATATATTTTTACTAATATTACTCAAATAGTTAGATACTTGATGACATTCTAACAAGTGAATATAGACTTCAAGACTTTCAGCGCTATTTAGTCCTGTTTTGCTTTTTATTATTTGCACAAAAAAACTATCTTCATTTAATTTTTCTGCTTGCGTACTTATAATATTTAGCCTATTTTCTAAATTTTGATTTAAATTAAAATATCCTAAAACGTCTGTAAAATCATTTCTATCTATTCCTAAACTTATTAAGTCGCTATTTTTTACATAAGATAAATCAAGAAATAAAGGAGAGAATAAAAATATTTTAGGAAGATATATTCTATTTAAGTTTTGTTTATCAATTAGAGAAACTTTAAATTTTAATAAACTATCTATTTTGAGTTTACTAATAACTTCATTACGTAAGCCAAAAGTATAAATATTTGAGTTTAATAAATCACTTTGATTTTTTACTATAATATCGTTTTTTAAATTAATTCCATTTTTACTTTTTTCTAAATATTGTTTTTTTATACTAAAAATGTCTTCAAATATATCAACGTTTTCATAAAAACTTTTAGATTCTCTTATTGCTAAACTATTTAGTTTTTCTTTATAAGCTGAGTTGCATATGTCATTCTTAAAAATATTTTTGCTTAAATTGTTAATATAGAAAGGATTATAAAAATTATTTTCTAAAGTTGTTGTATTTTCTTCACCTAAATCTTCTTTAAGTTCGTTAAAAATCTTACTACTTACAATATCCTCTCTATCAGAATTTATTGCATTATCTTGAAAACTTATACATGCTTTAATAATATCAAAACAAAAAGCTTGCAAAAAATCTGAAGTTGCTAGACTAGAAAAAATATTTATTAATTTATTTGTATCTTTTGTAGAAAAGTTTTCATTAGAACTCACAATTTCAGAACTCTCATTGCTTAAATTTACATAGTAATTTTTATTATTTTTATAGTTATCATAAATCTTTACTATATCTTGAATTAAATCTTTAGCATCTTGTTTGTTAAATATTGGATTTTCAATATCTAAATTGACCGCTCTTCTAAGACTAGAGTAAATATTTTTATGAGAAGATATTATACCTGTATATGACAGTTGCGGGTTGTTTATTGAGTTTGATGGTTGGCCATGTAAAATATTATCTGGTAAATAATTGTAAATTTTTATACAATTTTCTCTTTGAAGTCTTAAGAAATATAAAAAGTATATTTCTTTATATAACGATATTAAGTTTATTATTTCAATAAGAATTTTTTCATTACTATTAATAAAACTATCTATTTCTTCTTCACTACTAAAAAAATTACTATTGTAATTAGCTATTTTAAGTCTTAAAAAATCTTGAATTGTTTTACATATACTATGAAAGACCATATTTTTTTTGTTACATGCACTTTTAAAATTATCTTCTAAAATAATGTATGGATTATGTGACTCAAAAAATTTTCTAACTAAATCACTTTTACAAACAATAGGTTCTATTTTGACTTTTATATTTTTTGAATTAACTATAACAAAATTATTATCTGATTCATCAAAATAATATCTTTCGCTGGTTATTTCTCTTTCACCAGTTAATTCATTTATTTCGCCATATTCAATATCAGACTTTATTTTATTTTTTGCGCTTCTTTTTAACTCAAGTTTAAGATCATTTTTAGGCTCTATAGATCTAAAATTATACAAATAGTTAAAATTAGGAAGTATGTTTTGATTTACTATACCACATAAAGAGTAAAAATCACTTATCTCACTTACATTTGATAACTGTGCTATAACACTAGCTATACTACTTTCACTTTTAACTTCACATATTTTTACATTTCTTATATTAACAAAATCAGACATTTTTCTGACTTCATTTATATTTTCAATATTAAATACCGTATTTTTTATTTTTTTAAGATTTTGTGAAGATTTTAGTACATCATTCATGTACTTTTCTATTTCTTGCAAACTATCACTTTTATAATCTTCACTATTAAATTCTTCTATTTTATATTTAAAGTCATTAAGATCAATATTGTTTAAAGAACTATCTGATACTGTATCATTTAAAATTGATGTTTTTAAAAATCTTTTTGCAATAATTTTTTTAATTTTAATATCTGAATTTTCATTTGCAATATAATTTAAATAAAGTGCTTGATTTAATGAATCTATATCATAATTTATACTTTCAACTTCATTAGTCTCTTTAATAACGCTATTTAATATATTTGCATATAAATTAGAAGATGAAAAAAACATATTTTTAGGATAATAATATGATAAAATATCATTAAAATGTTTAGTTATTTCTTCTCTGGACTCATTCACTTCAACTTCATCTTTTTTAAAAGAATCAATACCTTTGAAGTTTATATTTTCAATATTATAGTCAGTGTACAAGTCTAAGTGACCATAAACTAAGTTTTCATTTTCTTTATTATTTGTAAACATAACATTGTAAAAAGAAGACTCTTTATCTATTATAGAAATAGATTCGCTATCTTTTTTGCAGTAAGAAAGCATAGTATTGCTTCTTTCAGAATTATTTATATTTTCAATTATTTCTTCAAACATACTTAAGTTTAAATTGTTGTTTTTTAAATAAGAAATTTTATTTTTCTTAACTAAACAATCAAGGTCAATTTTATATTTTAGTTCATTAATGTTAATTTGACTATCAATTTCAAAATTATTTGCTGAACTTAGAGTTAAATTTGAATTTGTTAAAGATTTTTGTGTATTTACAATAGATTTGTTTTGAAAATAAGTAATGTTAGTGTTGTTTAGATAGTTTTCAAAAGCAAAAGCTTCAGCAGGTTGCCTATTACTATTTGATAAACTGCTCTCTGGTGTTGCATAATTTAGTATTCTAAAAAATACACTTTCTTTTTGGGTGCTATTAGGAATAACACACTTAAATATATCTCCTGAATACACTTCCTCTAAGGTTTTATAAACTACATCGTAATTAATATCTCCTGTTAAATTACTATTACTGACTATTTTTACATTTTTTAGTTTATTAAACATTGTTCTATTAACAAACTGATTTAATGTAGGTTTTAAGTAATGAATACCATTAGTTTCATTATAAGAGTTTTCTAAAATTACATCTGATTCTAAAAAAAATGGATTATAGCTTATTATATTATTTTCTTCTATGAATAGTTTTTTATTAAAAAAATTATTTTTAGTATTAATATACTTAAATATATTAAAATTATTATACTCTGATATTATATTTTTTAGAGCAACATTATCAAAATCAATAAAATCATACTCAGATAACATGTTACTTTTAAAGCATGAAGTTGATAATGTATATAAAGATCTTGAAAGATTTACTGCTGCCTGTATTACTAAATCACTTGATGTCGTTCTAATAGAGGTAGAAAAATTTTCTTCATTTGATTCTCTATTAATAAAAGTCAAATTTGATCTGAGTAAATCTTCACCATTTACATCTCTTGAAAATATATTTTCTTTGTTTTCTTTTTCAAAATATTTGTTTTTTTCTAACTTTGTTTTTAAGTGGTTTTTATTGTTGTTGTCTATAAAATATTCGGTTACGTTACTAAAAAGATTAGACTTTTTATTATCAAATAAGTGTCTTTTAAGTTTATTTTCAAATGTAGAAAATTTAAGCTTTTTAGTTTTTTCTTCTATTGCACTTATTATTTTTTCTTTTTTATCATAGTATTTGTTTAGTCTAGATGTTAAAATATTATGTAAATCTTCAAAATTATTTTCACTATTTAAAAAGCAATCAAGTTTGTTTTCTGTGTTATTATTTAAGTTTTCTAAAATTTCCAAGCGATAATCTGCTATGTCATTCAACGTTTCAGCTGTTAATAAGATATTTTTATTATTTTCAATAGAAAATAAAAACTCTATATCACTTTTTTTACTTTTAGAAGAGTTTTTATTTTCTATAAAGTCTTCTAATTTACCTGTATTTTCTTGTAAATTAAAACTAGACAAATTTTTATTGCTTAAGAGATTATTCTGCCTATTAAATTTTAAATTTGTAGTCGATAGTCTTATGTTACTAATTTTAGGTAAATTTTGCTTCTTATTTTCAGAAACTAGTCTTCTATTTTGATCTTTTTCTTTTTCGTTTATGAAATTTACGCTTTTACTTTTATTAACAGAACTACTCATTTATTGAATTTCCTTTTTAAGTAATTATTATAGACTGAACATTTTCAATGTTATCAATAATAAGTTTTTGATCTACCATATTTGTTCTATCGAGCAAAGAACTAGTAACTAAAGTTATGTATTCTTCTTCATTTTCATCATTTAATATTTTAAAAGAGCAACTTAATCTTAAAACTATTTTTTCTAATATATTAACATTATTTTGCTTACAAAAATTAAAAAAGTCTCTAAAAGCAGTATACGATATATTGTTAATATTCATTGTATTATTTACTTGATTAGAATTAATCTTTATTTTATAGCCATTTGTATCAACTTCAATATTTTCCCCTAATATGTAATCATTAAAATTACTAAAATATTGCCTTCTATTTTGATTAGACATATATAAATCGTTAAAAGTTAAATAGTTTTTTCCATTCATATTGACAATACTAAATTCAGAGTTTTCTACAATACTTTGGTCTATTATGCTATCTTCATTAGTACATAAAAAATGTAGTGACATTCTTATTTTTGGTACAATATTTCTAATTGACTGTAAACTATATAGATCTTGTATAAGTGATATATCAAAATATAAGTTTTCATTATTATGTGTATTATTAATTAAGATTTCTCTAAAAGTATTTGTATTTTGTCTACTATTATATCTTAGACCAGAAAATCTAGTGTTATAGCTTTGATTAACAACTGGTATTTCTAGATTTTCTACATTAAACAAAAAGTATTTTTGCATTAGATTTTCTTCAAAAGAACTAGTAATAATATCTAAGTCAGTTATTTCTGTGTTAACATTTATACTGTCAAATATATCGTCTAACGTTAAACTAGTAAATTTTTCAAAAATGTTTTTATTCTCTACGTTTGTAGAAATCATATACTCAAACATCTCTGTATACGAGTTTATTAAAAGACTACTTTCACTATTGTAAAATAGTCTTATAAAGTTTTTAAATCTATCAAAATTTAATATATTGTTTGCGGAATAAAAGAAAACTGTAGTTTCTCTTGAGACTCTGTTTTTATCTTCAGAACTTACTCCACTGTTAATATTTTCATCTACAGGATTTTCTAAATTATCAAGTCCAAAACCTCTAAATTGAGACATTATTTTTGGAAAAGGTAAAATGCTAATTTTAACTTTATTTTGTAATAATAAATCTTTTTCATTTAGTATTTTTCTATAAGAAGTTTCAATATTTTGATTTGTAAAAAATTCAATAATATTTTTGTTGGAAATATTTTTTTCTGTACTTGCAAGCATATAAGAATCATCTGTATTTATTCTTGAAAGTATTTGATTATTTTTAACTCTGATTATGTTGTTATCTATATTGTTTGTATCAAACAAACTATTAAAAAAGAAATAATTTATTTTATTATTGTCAAAATCTAAAATTGGTATTTCTGTTTTATTCTCAATTTTGACAATACAATTGTCAAAAAACTCTTGAATATTAACATTGCCTTCTAAATGATACCCAAAGCTAAATGCTACATCTCTAAAACTATCTATATCTTCTAAAAAAATGCTATGCATATCAAACAAAGATCTGTTTTGTCTATTTAGTCCAATTTTAAATCTAATATTTGGAATTTTTAAATTATCTTTAAATACTATGTTTGCATTTTCAATTAAGCTTTCATAGTCTTCTTTGTCATATATTGTATTTGAACTAATTTTTAAATTATTATTGAAAAGTTTAAGAAAAATATCTATTTTATTTTTTCTATTCTTTTTTCTAATCCAAAATTTTTTTATTTTTTGTCCTAAAAGAAAACTATTTAAATTTTTTCCTTTATAACTTTCTTTATTTTCTAGATTAAACGAGCTGCTCCTATAAATAAAATCAATTTCTTCGTTATTGACTAATATTTTTTCAACTATTGTATTTTCCATTAAAAAACTAGGAAAATTATTAATTTCAAATATACTTTCTATAGAGTTAGTTAAACTTTTAATTTTAAAATCCTGTTTAAAATTTTTAAGTATATTTGAAACTATATCCTGTTGATTTACTAAATTAATATTTCTAATAAATCTGTCTGTATCTTTAAAGTTAAAAGTTTTTGTAATTGTTTTACTTCTTTTATCTTTTTTTGTTTTTTTGCTTATTTCGCTATTTTCTAAGTTTAGATTTATATTATAATTAAGTTCTACTATAAAATTTTTTCTTCCTAGAAGAAAATCTTTACATATTTCCCTAACAAATGGTAAACATTCGTCATTTTTAATGATTACAAATTTTTCTTTAGTAGAAACTTGATCAATTTCTATTTTGTATGTTTTTTTAGAAATATACACGAGTTCCAAATTAAAACTTTTAAAAAAGTTGACATCAGTTATATTACCGTGCGAAATTACAATATTTTTTTCATTTTGATAATACTCTAATTTTGAATTATCAACAAAGCTATTTAATAAATCTTCATAGAAGTTAAAAACACCTATTACTTTATAGTTTTCTTTTAAAGTAACAGGATCAAACATAATAATATTAGTCTGATCTACACTTTCATTTTTTTCATTTAAAAAAACAATTCTTAGACTTGATATTTTTTGATTTACTATTTTTTTTGAAGTTAAATCATCTATTTCTATTTTATATACAGCATTTTTTGTAGTAAAAGAAGATTCATTTTCTATAAAATTTTTATCTTGAAAGTCATAAGTTTTATTAAAACTAGAATTGTAATTATTTTTTGTATTGTAATTTAAATAAATACTTTTTTGTAAGTTATTACCAAATACTCTTTCTAAGTTTTTATTTTGTTTATATGACAAAAAATTTTCAGTTTCATTTAAAAAAATATTTTGAAAAGATTTGTCAAATTCATTCTTATTTTGAAAAATTACTTGAATTTTTTTTACTTTTGCATCGATAATAAAATCTTTATTTAAAACTATAGGAAAAACAAATCGAAAATTTTCTAAGCTTTTTGTTGCTGATTCTGTATAGAAATCTTTTGCTGATATTGACTTTATTATGTTATTTTTAAAGCTTGTATTGATTGTCATATTTTATTTTCTTTCTTACTCAATTACTAAAGTAAATAAACAAATAAAAGAATAAAAAGCTGAAATTGTAAAAACTTGTTTGTTTTTAAGGTTTATACTATTTTGATCTTTAAAACTGCTTATTATATCTAAATCATCTTCATCTTCTCTAGAGTTAATTATTTTACCAATCAAGTAGACTTTTTTTGTATTTTTATCTTTTTTATCATAGAAGTCACCTATTTTAATAAAAGACATTTTTTCAAGACTATCTTGATCTTTTTTGAGTTCAAATAATTCAAAAATAAAAGAATCTTTTTCTGAAGTATTTTCTAACAAATAAACTTTTTTTAATATTGATCTACTTTTTTTCATGCTTTTTAGTATAGAAATTACTTCTTCTTCTCTTGTAAGTTCAATGTCATTTTCAGACTCAATTTTATTTTTAAAACTAGTAAGCAAAAATGATATTGAGTTTTCTTCGTCTAAACTTTCTATATTAGAAAATTGATTGTCTTCATATATTTTGTTATTTTGTAGTGTAACTGGGGGCAAGTATAAAAAATTATTTTTATGTGAAAATCTTTTATCAAAAACAAGAGTTTTTAAGTTTTTTTTGCTTTCTATTAAATTTTTTACAGTTTCATATTTGCTTACTTTATTTTTAAAGTCAAAATCAATATTTAAAAAACCATTGTCAAAAAAAGATATTTTTCTATTTTTTTCTAAAATATTTTTTGTAGTTAAGAGACTTAATCTTTTAAGATTGTTACCTAAAGAATTATTAGATATTGTTTCTAAAGCTGCATTATTAAACTCTGATTCTAAAATGGAATTTTCTGTAATGTCTTTAAATTTTTTATTATAAAAGTTTTTTAGATCAAACTCCTGATTTATTTCGTCTAAGACTTTTGTTCTAGCTTCCAAAGGTAAATAATTAAACTCTGCATTAGAAATATCAGATTTATTTTTTAAAGAAGTATCGTGATCTTTAGTATATAAAATCGATTTATCACTAAGCGATGCAAATCGGTATCTTATATCTCCACTTTGCATTTGAGATCTACCATTTTCTGTTATTTTAAAATCAATAATTCTTTCTTTTTTATTTAAAATTCCTGACATTTTTTATTACTCACTCTAAGAAACATAATATCCAGATAATTGATCTTCACTATTTTCAATAAACGGGTATGTTGATCTTGCATATTTGTCTTTATTAAAAGTTGTAGTTGTTTGTATGTTTTCAGCTTCCATATCTATATATTTAAAATAAGAGTCCACAAACTTTTTTTCTACTGTTTGGTTTGTTACATTTATATTATTTTTTCCTCTATAAATAGTACAATAATTTTTTGAACCCATTATTTTGTCTTTAAACATTCCGTAAGAGCTATTAGAATAATAAAATTTACTGGTACTAGCTGTAGAATTTTCAACTCCATATTTAAATCCATCTAGATTAAAAAGAGGATATCTGTATTTTGATCTTCTACTAAACCCATAGAAAAAGCTTTTTACTTTATTTTCTTGTAATGTTATATCACTATAACCTGATGGTGTTTTTTTGATTTCAAAAATAGGAGTACCTAAATTAGAAGAAAATAAGTAAGATAAAAATTGTTCTAGATAACTTTCAGGAATTTTATTATACGTATATGGAATAATTTTTATTGACTTGGTTACTGTTCCGCCAGGGTTAAGAGTTGTTCTAGAAATGTCTTGAGAATTTTGTGACAAATCAATTTCAAAATAAGGAACATCTTGTTTTTCATCTAAGAAAAAGTTCTTATAAATATTATCTTCATAAATTCTTATTACATCATTACTATTTAAATCATAATTAGGTTGATTTAGTGTGAAAAATTCTTTTTCAAAAACTTTATTACTATTTACAAATTCAATAACTTCTATTAACTTAAATTTATCAAACTCAAAACTTGATCCAAAGTTTGCATTTATATTTTTAATTTTATAAATTAAGTCAAAGTTTGTTTTAGCAAAATAATTTTCTACTTTTTTGTAAACAGGTGACTTATATATTTTTTCATTAATAAAGTGACTTGATAAATTTTCTCTTTTTTCAAGTCTATTGTTATTTCTATTTTCTATTAAAACAATGTTATTTTCCAAATAGGCTCTATTTGTAAAGAACAAAGAATTTTCTTTTAATTTAAAATTATTATTAAAGTTTTTTGTGATATTATCTTCTAATGTATATGCTGGGTTGATACCATTGTTTTGTGTTTCAAAGCTACAAGGTGAAACATAAAAATTTATATCAAAAATCAAACTATCAATCATAGCATCAGGTAAATTAGTTTGATTTCCTCCTTTTAAAGCTTGCAAAGCTGATTTTGTATATGGTAAGTCTGTTATTAATCCACTTGATGATCCAATTTCAACAGGTAAAACAAAAGTTTCTGGACTTGCTGAATATGACGAATATTGACTATAATACGACGAGGTAACAAAAGGATTGTATATCTTACTTGTTTTTTTAATTTGTTTTTCTGTGCTACTTAAAGAAGCATACCAGATAGGATCTGATGCTAAAGGTCTACTTGAAGAAGTATAAATATTATTATTTGTTTGAATTCTTGCATAACTATTTGCACTACTTTTTATAAAATTATCATCTACTTCTAAAGTTTCCCAAAAATAGAGAGGTGTAGCTAACTGTACATAATCATTTTCTTCGTCTATTTTTATAATTTTAAATGTTTTAAAATGAGAAACATTGAAATTACCAGATTGAAATAAAAATAAGTCTATGTATGAATTTTCAACTATTTTTTCCTTACCTTCAAAATTTACTTTTATACTTTTAAATTCATCAATAGTAATTTCTAATACAAGGTGCCACATAGGACTGTAGTAAAGACCATAAAATTCTAGATTGTTAGTCCCTCTATAATGTCGACTGTAATCTTCAAAGTCACTCAAATATTCAGGTAAATGCATATTAGAAGAGAAATATTGTAACGAAGCATTACTTATTAAAGTTTTATTGTTGTCAACTTTTGAAGTTATATTATAATTGCTATTAATGAAACTTTTATTTTCAAATAAACCTGTTTCTGAGTTTATTGTTTGAAAATTTTCAATATTTTGTATTTCAACTGGATATTGAAAATTGTTTTGTGTACTTGATGGCAACGTATAGCTTTCTATTGACTTGTAAAAGTTTCTTATTGTATCAACAGGGCCCGAATAAGATCCATCAAAATCTATATATTCTTCGCTTAATCCATATATTCTATCATATAATATATCATTAATTCTACTTGTATAAGAACTAATATCAAAGTGAATATCTATACCTTTTTCTGGACTATTAACGTGACCTAAACTTATATCGTTTTCTAAAATGTTATTTTCATTTGTAAAAAATGGATATTCTTTTAAATGATATTTTTTATGCCAGTCATCAATTATATATTTTGACCCTAGATTAGGAAAATAATTAGCCCAAGTAGTATCAATGCTTTCAGAAGTTTTACTTTCTGTTATTATAATCTTATATGATCGATTATCTCTTTCTTCATTTATTGTAGAGTTAGGTTTTTCTCTTAAAATATTTAAATTTGTTTTAAGATTACTATTCATCAACTGATTGTCATTTAACTCTTTACTAAGTATATTTTTATATACGTTAGCTATTGACAAATTAAGGCTATCTTTTTTAAAAATATTTTTATTATCTATTTTTTGATTTTCAAAAGTATAAAAATCTGTTACTTGTCCTGCATCACTTTTTAGCGATTTTTGGTTTATTATTTCTTTATTTTGTCTAAATACAGTTAAAGAATTATTTAAACTGCTACTTTTATTCCATACATTATCGTAATATGATCCTGATGTTTGATTTAAGTTTTTACTTGACTTTTTTATAGAATTATCACCTATAACTACTTTAGAAATTCCACTACTTAAATTAGATTTTTGTTTTGCAATGTCTATATAATCCCTACCAATTAGTGTAATCTCTATCTTATCATGAAGTTTAAATACTGTAGGCATAACTTGACCATTACAGTATGAAGTTACTCCAAAAACTAAGTTATCCTCTGGTTTTAATAAATAAGTAGAGTTAACTGTACTATTAATATTTTCGCCACTGTTAATATATTTTCCAGAGTTTGTTTTTGCAAGTGGTATTCTGTCGCTGTTAACCAGTTTTGAATCTATAATTCTTTCAGATTTTAATCCTACACCGTTTGGTTCACCTCTATTTTTTCCTTCTAGAATATATGATGCATTGTAATAATCTTCATCGCCAGTTACTTTAAGATTTCCTTTATAATTATTTTGAAAATCAAAGCTAAAAATTGTAGATATAAGACTGCTACTTGTAGCAATATTTTTATTAATAGTAGTTGACGATAAACTTGTGCTAACATAAGGATCAAATTTAGATCTTAAGAAAGAAAATCGAGTAACACCATCTTCAGGGGTAGTAAAATTATTATTACCAATATCAGTCATAAAGTCTGTATATTCAGTAGAAAAATTATTTGAACTACTTTCAAGAAAACCTACACCGGGTCTATATCCTTGATAATTACTTCCTGATATTGCTTTTTTAAGAATAAAAGCATATGAAATTAAATTTCTTAATAAAATTAATTTATCATTATCATCTAATGCTGATATGTTATTCGCACTTGACTTTGTATTTACAGAAATATTAAGATCAGAAGTTGTAAAATTTCTCATATTATACGTTTCTGAAGCTTTTTTTCCTAAATTAAAAAAAGAATTATAGTCTATAGTAGCATTGCTCCAACAATCAAAAATTCTTAAATTTAAATCTATTATATTGACATTTTTAATTTGATTTCCGCTTAGATTTAAAGGATTATCAAGAGGATCAATATCAAGTGTAGAATATGTAATAAAATCACTTAAGTTTACAAATTTTTCATTATTGTAATTAGAATAATTAGATAACCCACTTGGATCTTTATAGCTAAATTGAAATCGACATTCTGCTGTATATGTCTTGTTGCTTTTTATAAATTTAAAAAACAAAGTAAATAAAGGTATAGACGTTGTTAATGCACCTAGAGATGTAGGTATATTTCCAGAATTAGTTAAAGCTTCACTTCCAAGTATCTTCTTTAAAGATGTTGTACTACTTGACTCAAATTGAAAAAAATCATTTGAGTTTGCATTATTTGCTATTCTAGATATCTTAAAATCTATGAATGAAGTCTCTTCAGGCGTAATTTCGACTTCTTCGTAGTAGTTGCTTTTTATTTTATATTCTGATTCATCAAGATAATGATTAGAAGCAATTTGATTTTTACATAAACTTTTAATTTCAAAGTCTATAGGGTTTGTATTTCCTAGATTTAAATGCAAGTCTTCATTGTCTGGAACACTATACGTAATATGTTCATCAATATTTTTTAAAACTTCATTATCTATAGTAACACTGTCTTTCTTTTTAGTAATTAGTAAATTAGAAAAAGTTACTAGCTCTCTACTAGTGTTATTATTAGGTGTTATTGTATAATCTTTTTTGATTCTATACTTTAGAAAAGTATCTCCAGAAGTTAAGTTTTGATTAAAATTACTATCTGACCACTCATTTTTATCATCATGATAAAAGTTTTCAACAAAGTTAGAGTCTGTCTCTGTAATGTTATCTTTATCTGTAAGAGAAAGAAAAGTGCCTTTATTAAAATTAGACAATATTAAACCACCTTCGTATATTGAAGGAACATTATTTATTAAATTATTATAAGCATCTAGCGAGTATACTTTATTAAAATCTGAAACATAACTTTTTAACTTAAGCGTATTGCTATAATTTTCATATGATTTAAAGTCACCTAAGAAATTTTCAATAGTTTGAACAGATAAAAGTTTGTTTTTATTCACTGTACTTTCTACAGTATTCGATGAACCATCTCTTAAATATGTGTAAAATTGAATAGGATCTATGATAATATCTTTTTTAAAATAATTTATATTTTTTCTTTCATTTAAAATAAAAAAAGTTAAATTATTAGATATACATTTTGAATCTGCACCGTCCTTAAAATTATAGCTACTATTACTTCCATCAAAATAACTTTTATTTGAAATATTTGATGTGAAAGATCTTTTGATATAACCACTATAAAAGTTGCCTTTTTTAACTGGTAATTCTCCGTTAGAAGAAAGTTTTCCTTTTATTAAAACTTTTTCTACTAAAAAATCATTACTAATATATTTTGACATATCTAACAAATGGTCGTTTTGAGGTTGCCAGTTAGATTTATAAGGAAAGCCGTAAGAATTAGTAATTTGACAAAGCATAGATTTGTTATAATTTACACCTACATTATTTGACAACATACTTCCATTTATTCTGTAAGAAGGTGTAGTTAAAATAGGTTTATTGAATAATGTATTTACATACAAGTCTCTATAAAATAAATTTACGCTTCCTAAGTTATAGTTATTACCTGTAAAAATAAAATTATTATAGATTTGATTTGCAAAAGATTCATTAAGATTTTCGTTATAAGAATTAAAAGCGCCATAAAATAAATTTTTATGATACCAACTACTTTCATCATCAGATGTAGCAGGATCATCTTCTAATACAGTATCAGTGTTATCTAAATAATTCCACTTACTGTTAGAAAAATTCCAATAAGCAGTAGGTAAAAAGTGTGAACTATAAGAATTACCTGTTTCATTTACAAAATTAAAAAACTTTGTTGATACTATTCTATCTCTTTCTCCTCTGTGATTTGCTGTTACATCAAAATTACTTTTTAACGTTGATCTATTAGGATAAATAAAAGAAAACTTTGTATTCATTAAGTGTAAGTCTATGTCATTTGTAAAATCAAGTGTTATCTTAATTTGCTTTTGAGATCCTAAAGAATAATTTTTATCTTTAAAACCGCTATCGATTGTTTCTTTATAGAAGCTAGAGTCTTTGTTTTCATAGTGATAGTGGCCTTCGTCAAAAGGTGTATATTTTTCAATAAATCTTTCTTTTATTAAATCATCATTTACTGGAATTTCATTGAGTGAGTTATAATCACTATTCAATAAATTATCTATATTGTCTTTTGTTATTTTTCTAGTAGATTCGTAATGATTATTTTTTGTACCAAAAGTATGTGGTAAACTAATGATATTTGTATTTTCAAGTTTAAATTTTTCTCTAAAAATACTGTCAGACTCTAAAATAGGGACACTGCTATTGAGCAAAGAACTATTTGTTGATAAATAAAACTTTTCACTTGTGTTACTATAGATGTTTTTTAATGGTAATCCAACATTAGAGTTTGTGTTTGTAATAGTATTAAACTCTATTATATTTGTATCATCAAATGCTTGACTAAAATTTTGTAAAATTTTACCTGATGTTTTTGATGAAGAAGGCAGTCTAGAAAACTTATTGTTAATATTTTTTTTAACTTTACCTATAGATTTACTTAATACTCCAGAGTTGTATTTTGGTAATAATGCACCTGGTTTTGTAAATGAAGCATTGTGATCTAAACTATCAATAAAAACAAATCCATTGTTTAATGCAGAAAATGTAGAACTAGTTGACGTCCAGTCAACTTTAAATTTAAAATAAGGATTACTAGAAGTATTATAGTCTGAGAAGTCTGCAGATTTTATTGTAAAAGTATCATTGCTCTCCATGTACAAATTATTAGGATCAGTCACGTCTAAAAACATGTCTATTCCAAAAACTCTTTTGTAAAAAATTAAGCTTGAGAAGAATATTTTTTTACCTGGAGCGTAAGCTCTATCTAGTCTGTCATATGAACTTTTATAAATAGCATCTTTTTTTTCTTTTGCATAAACTTTAATTTCAAATTCAAAAGTATTAGTACTACTATCTGTTGAAATTGATGAAATTTTTGCTTTAATAATATGACTATTTTTTGTATTATTTCTGCTCATTTAGTCTATTTCTCCTGCATAATTCATAGAGTCAGGTAAATTATTTTCTTGATTACTTTGATCATGACCTGATGAAGAGTACACATCATTGTCATTATAGTCTATATTTACTATATCACTTTTGTCTCTATCTTCAAAAGGTAGTATATTTGAATCATCATCTGTATAAAACAAAATTTTATTTGTCGTTCTTGAGGTTAAACTTGATGCATTATCACTAGTATCAAATACGTTTATAACTTGTCCGTTTCTAACTGTTGTTGTAAAGTTAAAAGATCTTCTTAATAACTCATCATTCCCTGTAACAATACTTGTATATTCTTCATCTGAATAACTTTCTATTGATGCTCTTTCGTTTCTCATTTCTTGCAAAGTTATTCTATTAGAAATAGATACAGATCTAGATCTTGCATCAGTACTATTTTTAACAATTTCTGCTTTTAGACCTTTTAATCTTTTTTCTGTTAGTATTGTGCCACCAACTTCTTCAATAGTTCCAAAAACGCTAATGTTTGAATTTAGCCTGCTTAAAGAGTACGCGCTGTAATATCGTGGATATTTTTTTTCATTTGGAAGAATAAAATAGTCTTGAATGTTTTCAAGATTATCACAATCTTCAAAAGGTTGATTTTTTATTTCTTTAAATATTTCATCGTGGTTTCTTTGTCCATATGACTCAGAGACTATTATTGGGTTCATTCCAACAATAATTTTTTTTCCATTGTATGATATATCATCATTAAAAGGTTTTAACTCTTTTTTTATTGCTTCTTCGTCTTGGTTGTAAAAATTGCTATTTAAAATATCTTGCTGCAAATACTTTGAATTATATCCTGGGAATAATGTAATATGAATTATATTATTTTCTACAGAGTTTATTTTTTCCAGAAAAGCTTCTTCTTCTCTACTATCAGTAAAAAATTTAGTATCTTTTATGTAGTAAAACTCTTGTCCGTCTATAAAAGCTATTCTATCATCTATCAAAGCAGGGTTTTCTGTACTCATATAACTTCTCTATAATTTAGTTTCGTCTATTAATATTATAATTACGACTTCTTCTAGCGTTGTTTAATTTTCTAGAAAAATTAACTGAATCTGATTCAACTATACTATTTATGCTATTTTTGTTTTTATGTTCATATTTGTGTCTTTCTAAAACATGAGATTCATAAACAAAATTAAATCCGTCAAATCTAACTTTGCTAGGTACTATATCGTAAAGAATAGATGACATTATATTGTCAAAATATTTAAAAACACTACCTAAAGAGTTGTAATTTATGTTGTTTTTGTCGTCATATTTTTTAAAATATCTTTGTCTAAAATCATCTAGTTCTTGGTACTGATAATAGTACATACTTTGAGAATTAGAAATAATTTTTGTAAATTCTTCAACATCACATATTAAATTATTAATATCATCATCAACAACTTTTGTTATTGACATATCAACAGAAACCTTATTAATAATATCATGTTTATAGTTTATAGGTGTTTTATGTGACGGGAATAAATTATTATTTTCTGCTAATGTTTTATGTTCAGATTTTTCATATGATACAATATTAACTTTATTTGACTTATTAGGTGAGTCCAGTTTTGTACTTTTTATTTTCATAAAAACATCATTAAACAATATGCAGTTTGAATCAGAATGATTTGTGTTTTTGCTTTTTGCGATACATGAATTAATACTTGTATATATTACTTTGTCCAAAACAGAATCACTATTTGTATCAATCATGCTTTTTTGTTTAAATTGAGATTCGTCAACAAGAGGCCAAGATCTAATTGATGTTCCAGAGTCAAATTGACTTTGTATATTAGTAACAGGAAAAAACGAAATTAAACTTTCATAAGGCTTTAAATCATCTGTACCTATATTGTTTATATGATTTGAGTGTGAATTAATTTCAAAGTCAGACAAAAACTTTTTCCAAAGTTTTATTGCATACAAATTTCCTTCAAAAGTTAGTACACTATTTTGATCAATAAAATCATTTGAGCCTGTATAGTTGTATTCACCTATTCTCAAGTTTAAGCTTTCCTTGTTAAATAATAAGTCATTATCATTTAAATTTTGAATATTAAAAGTTTTTTTATCGATTTTTCTATCTTTGATTTGAATTTGATTGCCTATATCTTTAATTACTGCTTGTATTGTAACATTACTATTGTCGTCTATAGTTTGGGAAATACAAAGATATTTGTTAAAATTAAAAATATCTACATTATTAATAATTAATGTTTTATTGTTACTACTGTTGCTATGTGTTTTAATTTCTATTATTAAACTGCCTAGTTTACTATAATAGCTATTATTTCTTTGATACTTTACGTTTAAAATATTTATATTATTTTGATCAACTCTAAATAAATTTTGTGTATTACTAAAACTTTCTGACACATTGTTTACTTGATTAATTTTTGATAAGTTTAAAAACTTTTTTTCATTTATTAAGTCATTAAAGCCAAAATAAAGTTCGATAGACCAGTTTTTACCTAGCCCATTTTGTAAAGCTTCATCGTAATTATTTTGTTTATTAGCACGATGCTTAATATTTGATATTTCTAAATTTAATTTATTGTTTGAAAAGATATTTGTTGTGTTATTATCAAAAGTTGCTGTTGTATTTAGATCAAATGTGTTTCCAAAATTAAGATAATTTCTTTTAAAGCTTTGAAAAGAAAAATTATTTTTTTGTTCGATAATATTATTAGATGCATATTCTTTTATATCAATTAATTTTCTATAATCAATTCCAAATGCATTAAAAGCACTTTCTAAACTTTTAATTGTACCTTTTGATCTTAGGAAATCTTGAGTATTTATTAAAAATCTTTGCCATAATATGTTTTGTATTTTTCTTATACTAAAATCTGAAACAAGGTCTTCAAATACCAAATTTTCAGAATTAAGTTTGTTTTTTGTAATTGTAGGAAGAATTTCTTTGAATTTAATACCGTACATTTTACATAAAATAGGTATTTGCATGCCAATTATTTTTTCTGAATTTATAGAATCATAATCTACATTTAACATATTTGTTATTGAAGAAATATAAAGTTTTAGTTGATCAAAAAATTTTGCCCAAATTAGAACAATATTGACTAAGTCATTATTTGCGGGAATTATAGCTTTTAAGCTGCTTTTTTTTGTAATATTAACATTTTCATCAATTAATATTTCTGGGCTTGTTGCATATGCATCAGTACTACTAAAAACAGATAAATTTTGAAAGTCAGCTGAATCTAAAAAATAATGTTTAGGCAAAAGCTTAAAAATAATATTTGGATTGTTGTTATCAAAATTACTAGCAATATTTACTAGTCTTTCTCTAATGTTTATTATTTCTGTATATGAAGAATTTAGAACAGGTGAATCTTCAAGTCTCTCAAGTCTCAATGGTGTATCTGAATTTACTTTATAGTTTGTAGTATCTTGTATAATTTGTATTCCACTGTTAATTTGATAATAAATTCCGTGTAGCTTATTGCCAGAATAATCAATATTAAGAAAACTATTTGTATAATCTCCAGCAGGCTCATTAAATCTCAAATAAAGTTGTAAAAATTTTTGTGCATTAATATTTTTATGCATATCTTTTTTAATTGCTTTATAACTTCTTGTTTTATAAAAAAGTCTAAACTCATCAATACTACCTATAAAGCCTACAAGTTGTTGTCCATTATGACGTATAGTATTTAATACACCACTTTCAGTGATAATAAAAGTATTTCCAACAACAAAAGGAATATCTTTATTTTTAAAGGAGTCATTAAAAGACTTTGCTTGAATACTTCCTGTGCTTAAAATATTTGAGCTTTCTACTATATTGCCGTTGTAAATAAAATCTATTTTTTTATTATTATTACTATTGTACACATTTATTGCGATATGTTGAAAAATATCTTTTTTTATTTTAAAGTTACTTGATGTCCATTGTTTGTCAATATATACTGTAAAGTTTAAATAACACATTGAGTTATCTGAAACATCTTCTGTTATGTAACAAAGATAACCATTATCTATAACATTTTGACTATTAACAGAGGCTATATTTATTTTGTTAAATACCATTTGATTATTAACAAAATTATTGGCATCTACTTTTAACCAAAAATCAAAAGAAAATCTTTTATTTTCTGGATTTAACAAACCTATTTTTCTAGTTTTTACGTCTGAAAGTAGTTTACCTTGTTCATCGTAAACAACAATCATTTCTTGCCCACTAAATTTTGCATAACCTTTTGACTTTGGATAAATATTTTTTATAATATAATTTGTATATCCATCGTTTTCATTAGAATATTTTATGTTTTCAAGAATATCTTTGTCGTATGGTATATTTTGTACTCTATCGAATGTAAAAGAAACTTTATTGACAGCAGAATCAAAGTGTACATGATTTTTAAACTCACTAAAGTCTATATTGTCTAATTGTTGTGTTGTAAAAAGACCATTATAGTCATCAATTTTTTTGTATATATTTGTTAATTGCTGTGTAGATAACGATTCAGGATCTATTATATTTAAGCTTTTAATAAGATCTTTTAATTCGTCTACTTCACTTTCTGTATAATTGTAATTTTTACTAACAGAAGAAAAAAGTGTATTGTCACTTGAAAAATTATTTAATGTCATTACGTAATCCTAATAGAATATTTTTTATTATGAATAAACTTATCTACGTTTGTGACCACATCTTTATATTTAAACTTGAAATTTATTCTCATATTTTTAAACATTTTTGGAACATAAAAATCAAATATATATTTTTCACCATCAAAAAATAATAAAGTAGCACTATCATCGTAATCTATTAAAGTCTTGCCTGTTTCAACATCAATTACAGAATAGTTAATATTTCCTAAATTTTCACTTGGTAGTTGATATGGTGTCTTGACGGAGTCAAATTCTTTTCTAGTATCTATAAAATATACTTTAAATGATGTAACTGAATTATTTGCATTTATATTGTTTTCGTCTATTGTGATAGAAGAAATTAAATTTTTAAAGTCAACCTCTGTAGTCTGTTCTGAAATTTTAAAGTCAATATCTTGAGAAATAACTTGATATTCTACTAACTCGTATGCATTATTATCACCACTACCTACACCAGTTGCAGTAAAAATAGTGCCTATATTATTATCTGCAGCACCAATTGCAACAAAATTTGTATTTGTTGAAGTATTTATTTTATATCTTTTTCCAATTACAAAATTACCTGCTGATATCAATTTGTCAGGATCAGCTTCGTCCAACCAGTACCAAAAAGTCTTTGTTTTTAAAATATTGTTTTTAATTAAAGGTGATATTGTAGTATTAAATCTATCTAAATTTATTAAAGTTTCTTTAATTCCTGCTAATGTTGTACCACTAAAATTCATAACGTCAGAAGTTGCATTGTCATTTACTAATGTAACGCTTTCATCACTAGACTTTACTCTAAACTTTAAATTACACCTGTTGTTAGGTTTATTGAAGCTAGTTGTATAATTACCTGAATTGCTGTTATATAAATGAATTTTTTCATTTTTTCCTAAAAATCTTTCTTTGTTAAAAGAATTAGCAGGAATATGATAAGAAGAATCATTTATTTTAATTTGTAATTGTGGTATTAATTTTTTATTTAATAGATGACGGCTTCCAAATCTTTTTGCGAAATAAGACTTGTTGTTAAAAAGTAAAGAATCAGGAAATTTTATCAAAATACCCTTGTCGTCTGGAGTTTCCATAGCAATTTGTTGTTTAATATATGCAGTTACGTCAAGAGATAAGTCTTCATTTCCTAAAATGAAAGTCTTTGAAGGATCTGAAGTGTCGAGAGATTCTATGTCTCCACTTGAGTGTTTTGTAATGTAACTAGAAATATTCCAAGTATTATTTGTAGAATTATTATTAATATTTTCAAAGTTACAAATATCATCATCAGAAAAATGAACTGTATCTTTTCCTAAACCTTCTTCAAATTCTTTTAAGAGTTTGAATGCTGTTAACTGAAAGTTTTTAGGTTTTGTAATTCCAGTAGTTACGTCCTTTAAAATTAAATGTGCAGTTAGATTATTAAATGCACCTTCTTGATCAAGAATAGTACCTATGCTCCAATCTTGTTTAAAAGAGGCTAAATCAAATTTTAGTAATGCTGAACTGTAATCAATTCTTGCGAACTTTGTTATACTTGCGCCGCCTAAATGCACCATATTAGTTGGGATAGTAAATGTAGTATCACCAGATGATCCTGGTTTGTCTTGTTTTAAAATTAATTCATTATTTGAATTACTGTATGCACTTATATTTAAATCACTAACTGCATTAATTGCTGCTGCAATTGTAGACGCATATTGGCTATTGTTAGCTTGTCCGTGTATGTTTATTCTTATTCTTCCTGCAGTAATGCTTTCAGGATTATCAGAATCAAACTCAAAAGTTTTTTCATTACCATTAGTATCTGTTAAAACTAAAGTGCTTCCATTAGAAATTGTAGATGTAAATTTGAATGCTGCCCATGAATGTGAATACTGATTTTCATTATATAACTTAAAAAGATCTAAAGTTGCAGCTTGTCCAACATTTGCTTTTGATCCATCGTTATTAATAGTTTTTAAGTTAGTAACGTATGTATCTTTTTGTGGTTCTAAGATAATAATCATTTTTAGTCTTTCTTATTTAAGTTAGTTTATAACAATATTAATATCATTAGTTGTATATCGCATTTCAAAAATGCCACCTCTTGGCGGATATATTTTTCCTTCATCAAACATTAAGTTAGGATTAAAAACATTTTCATTATATGTTTGAGTTGTAAGTGATTCTGGGTCAAAAAATTCATCTGCAGATGATTTCGAAATAATAAATCCACTTTCAGGAGTAATTATTGAAGCTACACCGTCTGTAGCTCTTATTACTTCATATATCATATCTACTTCTATTGGTGATCCAATTTGCAATAAATCAAATCTCATAGTTTCTATTATTCTTGCAATAGCGTCAAAAATTACTTCTTCTATTTCAAATCCACTTTTAACTTTTATTTTAACTTCTATTCCAAAGTTAAAAACAGGTACATCCAAAATATTGTAGCTACTACCTATTTGCCTGTAATCGTTTAAATAATGAGATAGATTTGTTTTTATAGCATCAGTAGCTTCAGTGTAAAAACCATCTTGATCTTTACAAATAACAAACAAATCTTTAGAGAAAGCACTATGAGGATTTTCTAAAGATGCAATTTTGTTTACTTTTCCAAAATCAGAAGGCATTGTTAAAATTCTAGATAAAAGATCTTCGTCAGTTATTATTCTTGATTGTGCTCTAATTGCATTTGGAATTTGAAGTTTAAGCTCATTTAGCGTTAAAGGTTGTGTTCCACCAACTGCATTATTTTTATTGTTTACGCTTATTGATTGAATTATTGGATTTGTTATTGTATTTGATAAAATATCTTCTGCATTCGGGAAAACAACAATAGGTTGTCCTTCTATACTTGTTATTGAGTTTGAAGGAACATTATGATCTATTCCTCCTCCAAACTTATATTTAATAGTTAAAGTTTTTCCAGAAGGCGAAACGCCTAGTGTATTATTTTTTAATAACATACTTGGATCTAAACTAACTCTATTAATAACATCTTTTCCTTTTATTGGAAGCAACAAATCTTCTGGATTTGAAAAAACATTATCTTTAACAGACTTTCCGCTTCCATTACCAAATCTGATTATTGTTTTTCCAATATCGTAGTTTTCTTCTCTAGTAAATCGATACGGTGCAGGAGAAGCAACTAAATAATTGTCATTTGAATTTTTGACTTTTTTATAAACAGTTGTTTGAGTTAAATACTCAACTTCAAAATATTCATTATTTTCATTATCAAAAATACTAATAATATCAGTTATATTTTCATTATTTAAAACAGCACTTAAAAAATAGTTGCTTGTGCTAGAATCGTCTGGAAAAGAAATAATTTCTTCTTCGATTTGTCCTGATGTACAAATCCCACTTTTTGTAAGAAAAAGTGAAAAAATTGTACCGTCAGAGTTTTCTTCACCTATTTCTTGAATATACCCAAAAGAAAAATCTACATCTTCTTGTAAAGTAAACTGTATACCACTGTCTGAACTTAATATTGTGCCTTTTTTTATTATAGGTAAATGTTCTTCTTTTGGCTTTGGATCATATTCTGGCGATGTAGAATTTTTTTCAACTTCAATTAAAAAGTCTATTGTAACTGAAGCTGGTGAAGCTTTAGAGTTTTTTATATTTGCTCTTTTTAAATGTTTGACAATATTATCAGGATCAGTTGCATTTTCATAGTCTAACTCATTAAATTGTTGTTCTGCATAGTAAACAAGAGAATCACCTACTATTGATGCAAAGTCTAAAAGCATTCCGCCTAGTGAAACCTCTGAAAAGTCTAAAATTTTATCTTTATAAAAACTATTTGCATATTTTAATAATTCGTTTCTAAAATCAACAAAAGTTTTATTTATAAACCTATCTTTTCTTTTATTTTCTAAATAATTTTCTAATTCACTAGTTGGCATATTTACTTCCTATTTACCTGTATTAATAAATAACTCGATCTGGCTGTTTTTGTCGCTTATAGCAGGAATATTAAATTTTATTATAACTTTAAAAACACTATCTAAGAACTGATTGTTTTTATTTATTTCTATTGCATCTACATTATCTATATTAACATTAGAATTTTGTTTTGAAATAAATCTTGATCCTATAAGATTTAAAAAATTTAATTCGCTATCATTTGAAACTAATCTTTTAGAATAAAACTCAACTAATCTTACGCTAGGCATAAATTTATTAACAGCATCTTGAACTTCATTGGAAGCAATATCTGATATTTGCTCTTCATCTAGGTCAGTGATAGAATATATTTCTTTTAAGTTTGTTCCAAAATCAGGAAAACCTAATCTTTCTCCTTTTTGTGTCATAATAAGATTTTTTAAATTATCTAATATTTGGTTTTCTACACTATAGTGCATTTTAAACAAACTCTCACCTGACTGACTTGATCCTTTTTCTAAAGGAGTCTTTATTCCAATAGGTGATTCAAGAATAGATGCATTCGATCTTACAGCATATTCACCTCTTTGTCTTATTTGTCTAATTGATTGACCAAGCTCTGACATTTTTAATCCTTATATATTTAAATATAAATATTAACTAAGATGATTTTGCAAACTTAGAAAGCATATCTTTTAAGTTATTTTTAATTTTACCATACTTTGTTACTAAGTCATTATGTGAAGTTGTGCTATAATCAATAAAAGGAGTAGGCTTTTGAGGAATTCCGGAGACACCTGATCCTGGGATACCAATATGTATGTGAGTTTGTAATGCTTCAGCAATTAACTTCATTTCATCTGCCATTGTAATATTTAAATTAATTAATTCAGAAATTATTGCTTTTAAAGTTTCACCTAATACTAATGGCTCAGAAAAGTCAGGATTATATCCTAATATAACACCTGTTCCATTACCTCTTAAACTTTCTAATTTTTGTATATCATCTCTTGTTAAAAAAACATCTTCACTTTCAATTATTTTATTTTTTAGTAATTCTTTTTGAAAATTACCAACTAAAATTGAATTTCCATCTATTAAAACATTACCATTAGATTCTAAATTAATATGTGAATAATTGAGAAAATTATTACTTTCTTTTATTAGTCTTATTGAACCTTCTTCAAGCTTTATTTTGCTAAGTTCATTTTCTTTTTGTTTTCTACTTATAATTCTTATATTGTTAGATTTAACTAAAACTGTAGGTAAAAGCTTGTTTTGTAGCGATAAGCTTTCATTGTTAAAATTACTAAAATCTATCGTAGTATCATTTAAGTAATCTTTCTCTTCTGATATTTCAAATGTACTTTCTTCTTCCTGAATTGGGAAAATTTGGTTTTCTACAAAGCTTGTGTCATAATATAAAAAATTATCTACTTGATCGAACTCACTTAAGTAAATTCTAGAAGCATCATTTTCAAAGTTTGCTTCACCTTCTAATTTTTCACTTTTATAATTTTTTCTTAAATAGAATTCTTGATTTTTTATATTTTCTTCATACCCAAGATTGTTTTTTATAGTTAAAAATGGATTTAATAAGTCTACTTTAATTTCACCTATTTTTTCTTTATTTTCTACTGAAATATTTGAAATACTTTTTTCTGTTAATTTAAGAAAGTCGTCTTCAGATTTTTCTTGGTATTTTGATATTGAGTGTCTACCAGCAACTATATCAATTGCACCTTTTCCTAGAAAGCTTTCTTCTTCACTTTTATTTTTAGTTAAGTTTATTAAAGAATTGTTTGACCCTTGAAGTGTAAATTCATATGGTTTTGAATTCCATCTAGGTGTTGCATTAGCAAAGTTTGTGTTATTTATTGAATCTTGATATAATTTTTCAATATCAGGAATTAAGTCAACAAATCCAGCAACGTATTGACTTTTATTTTTAAAATCAGGTATGTCAATTATTTCTTTTTCGCTTTTAATATATTCTTTTTTTGCCTTTTTTTCTGCTGTACTTTCGTCACTAAAATTATTATTTGCGAAAACTTCTGGAACTCTACTTTGATCATTAATTAGCGTATCTCGCTGAATGTGAGTAAAATTTAAATCTTCTGATATTTTTGAACCTATTTTTCTACTAATCCAATAGTTTCTAACACTCAAAGCAGGCAAAGTATTACTAATTCCGTCATCAAAAAAAGTTTTTTCATCTTCAAAAAACCAAACAGTTTCGCCATGTTTTAGAGGTAACTGCATATGAGATGAGAAAAAAGGATAACATATTACTGTTTTTGAAGATGAAGTTTCATTAGACTTGTTTGTGGGGTGAAATTTACATATTGCTGTTCCGACAGGTAAGTTTTTTATAAGATTTGTTAAAGCTTGATCAAGATTTGTAATTTTTGGTTCTAAAGTGTTGTTTCTTGCAGCTGTTACTATTAATGAAAATATGATAGAAAACTCAGATTCTGTGTATTCTTTAACGTAGTGCTGTACAAATCCTGTTTTAAACATTTTTTATCCGTTTATCTTTCCAAAAATATCATCTTCGCTTATAGCTTCAGACTTTTCTTCTTCTTTTGCAATTAATTCTGCTAACTTAAGAATTTGATCGTTTGACCTTGTCATTCTTTCAAGATATTTTGACATAATAGCACCAATATTCATATGCTCATTGACGCCTCCTGTCATAGAGATATATGCATCATTAAAAAGCATTTTTGCTTTTTCTCGATCCTCTAATGCATTTTCATATATTTCTTTCCATAACATTTTTTTCTTATTTTCTAAAGAATCAATATTGTCTAAAATATCAGCGAAATTTTTAATTCTATTTTCTTTTGCTTCGTTTTTTTCGTTTTTTTCTAATACTTTTTCTATATCGTTTTTCATAATTTTCCTTCAATTGTCATAAAAGTCAAACATGTTATTTGGCCCTACTACTTTTCTGTAAATTTTTCTTATGTTCGATAAAGAAGAACTCAATTCAGAGCTATTTAAACCTGAAATCTCTCTTAAGTAAACAAATACTGCTCTTTTGTTAAAAAACTCTAGCTCATCAATACTATTAAAGACTTGCTTAATTGCAACACAACATTTAATATCTTGTGGGTCTTTTAACTGATCTTCAACATAATTAATCATTTCAATTATTTTTCCAAAAGTTTCTTCTTTTTGTTCCATCATTTTATCTGAATCTATATATTCTCGATCAAAAAGCTCTGACTTTTCACTAGAACTTAGTCCATCTGGATCATCAATATAAGCAGATCTACGTTGATTTTTAAGTAATCTTCTACTTTGTATAGTTAGCCAATTTTTAGCTACAACATTAAAGTATGAAAAAGCTTTAGTTCCTTTATCAGGACTCCATTTATGAAGTGTTTCAAATAAAAATGTAACACAATCAGATTTCAAGTGATTAATGTCTTCGTTGGTTGACTTAAAACCATAAACTGATACTAAACTTTGAACTAAATCATCAAATGCTGGGAAAATATGTTTTTCATATAAGACATTTTTTTCACTTCTACATGAAGAATTTTGATATTCAATGATTTTGTTTTGAACGTTCATATCAAAATAATATGATTTTCCTTTTTTCTTTTTTCTAGGTTTTCTTTTTTTAGCGGGTGATATCTTGCTCAAGGTCTTCCTCTGTGTTTTCTTCTTGTTCGCTGTCAACTAGTTGATTTGCTATATAAAGTAAAGCATCTCTTGTGTCTTCAATTTCTTGAATTGCAGACTTAACTTCAGGACTATTATAAAATATAGGTATTTCTAAAATTTTACTTAATCTACTATATTTTATATCAATAATATCTAAAGACTCTTCAATTGCTTCTTGTACGCGCAAAATAGTCAATGCAAACTTTATACAAAAAAACATGGAAATAACAAGTGCAATAGATAGCAAAATAATTGCTATGATCATAATTCTATCCGTTCAAAATACTACTATATTTCGATATTATTGCATTCTTAGAGTAATTGTTTATTAAAAATTCTGCTTGCTTTTCTAAAGCATTACAATCCACTTCTTTTTTAACAAACACATTATATAATTGTTCCTCTAAAGATTTAGTCTCATATTCAGCCCATCTTGAGTTTAAGTTAAAAAATCCTGAACTGTTAGGGGAAACTTGCTTTAAACTATATTCAAGTGGAAAAAAGTAGTTAATATACTCTGTATGTGCTGACCATCCTGTTGTTATTGTCAAAAGTTTATTTACAGCTGCTTCTAATATAGTAAGGCCAAAACACTCACCTCTCGTTCCTGAAAGAAGGCATGTTATTTTAGAGTCTGTATATAAACTTTTTAACTCATATGGCGTCATATTACCAAATAGCAGATACACAGGAACATTTATATCTTCTACTTCTTTTTTAATAATATCTCTTGCTAGTTCTTTTGCCTCTTTACTTGATCCAGATGTTAAAAGTTTTAAAACAATACCAATATCTTCATTAATTGTTTCAAAATACTGAGCAGTTTCTCTTAAAGTTCTAGAAATATTTTTCCTATCAGTTTCAGGATTCTCTGATGTAATTTGCCCGATAATTAACACGTTTTTATCTGTTTTGACTTTTTTTAAAAGGTTGTATTTCTTATCATGTTTTTCTTTAAATTCAACGTAGAACCACTCTGGAATAATACAGATATCTGTTTTAAGCATATTTTCAGAAAAGCTAGAAGTTTTAATAAAACTTTCTTTAGCAAACGAAGAAGGTACAATTACAAGATCCATTTTGTTTAAATCATCAATCCATTCTTCTTTGCAAATATCTGATTCAATACCTGCTGTAATCCCAACGTTTCTTGCATTTTCAAAAGGCTTCCATTCATTTGGTAAACCAATATGATAAACTTCATCAAATTGAGTCTCATTTACTTTATATGAAAGCATTGTTTTTTGAATAATCTGATCAAAATTGTTATCTGAGCAATAATCTTGAGATAAAATCCATGAAGTATTCCCCCAAGCCAAAACATCACAATGTATTTCTGCGCCAGATTTTGCTGCTTTAACTAATTCAAAAATTTGTCTTGCATGATTTCCATACCCAGACATACTAAGAAGTGGACCTCTAATTAAAATTTTCATTAAATTTCCTCCAAGCTTATTCTATTATAATTTTCTTTCCAAGACGATAGTGTATGTTCTATTTCTTTATCCCAGGATTTTATCATATTATTATAATTAAACTCTCTTTCAACATATTTTTTACATTTTTGACCTAATTTTTTACGTTTTTCACTTTTCATTTCATACATTTTAACTAAAGCATATGCTGTATCTTCTACTGAAACATAGTCTTCATAAATATAATAAACATTTTGACTTCCTGAAAGTGTTTTTATTTTAGGAGTTAAAGGTATACCATTATGTGTACCATCTTTGCAATCAATAACTTGTGACGTTAATCCTCCTGTAACTGTTGAAATAATTGGATTTCCTACTTGCATAGACTCTAATGTAGTTAAACCAAATCCTTCTGCATACGAAATATTTAAACAAACGTCTGATATATTATGTAAAACATTTATTTGTTCATAAGTTGCAGTCTGATCAGAAAAACAAACGTTATCTAAAATATTTAAATGTTTTGCAATTTGTAACAAGTCTGTTCCTTGACTATCTTTCGGATTTGTATGCATAATAAGCGTTGCATCTTTTCTTTTATACTTGTCTTCTAGATTAAACAAAAATATTTGCCATGCTTTTAAAACATCCGAAGCTCGTTTTCTACGAGAGTTTCTATTTAACCAAAGTGCAACAAAGTTATCTTTTCTTGCTTCACCTAAAGTATTAACTTTACAGGTTGTAATTCTTTCTTCTTCTAATTGAAAATATATGTCTTTTGGTAACGTATGAGGAATGTATACAGTTTTATGTGGTACAATATCTTTACAAACAGCTTCAGTTAACTTGGATATTGCAACAATTTTATCAACTGCATCATAATATTTTTTGTTAAAATAAGGCGTAGGACGATTATCCCAAACATGCCAATATATAATTGGACAAACTTGATGAATTTCATCTTCCATTTCAAAAATATGCTCAAAAAATCTAGGGTCAGTAAAAATAATCATTACATCTGGCTTTTCTTTAACAAGAAGAGACCTTATTATGTCTTTATTTCCAAAACCATTGCATGGTATAATTTTAAAGTGATCTGTAATATCTTGTGTCATATAACTTTGATGACGAACAGCAGCCCCTAATTGAACGATATTATACTTTTGCGTTTGTAATAATCCTTCAATTAAATGTCGACTTTGAGTTGCAACACCACTTGTTGTCATTGCGTGATCTGAAATTATTAATATTTTATTTCTCAATTTTTACCTCTTATTAGTTACAAAATTCTGTATTTTTAAATTCACAAAACATACATGAGTCTCTATTTTTAAGAAATAGACCTTTGTTTACTGTTTTTAACATGCTTCGAATCATCTTTTGAGTCTTTTCAATTGATTTTGGGCCACTAGAAACCTTAATTAATTGACATGATTTACCTAAAGTTTTTACTTTTTTAAGCAAAACAAAACCACATTGTATGTCTTTCATGTCAATTTGCTTTTTTGTTCCCCAAAAATATTTATAAAGGATAACTTGCGCTTGTATATTAAAGTCTCTTTGTTTTTGAATAGACCATCCTCTTCCTGAAGAAGTCTTCCAGTCAAGAATCCAGTACTTATATTTTCCATTCTTTTGTGGAATCTTAATAATACAGTCAATAAAACCTTTAAATTTAGTATCAAACTGATCGCTAATCATTTCATATAACTCATCTTCAGCAGATACAAACTCCCAATTTTCAAACGTTTGATCTAAAAAGTCTGGCATTGATCGCAAACTAGTTTCAGCCCAGTCTAACCAATCTTTCGTTTTATTGTGTTTGTATTTCCAACCTTGAAGCTGTGCTCTATTTGTCTGGAGTGTTATAAAATCATCAGAATCGAAGCCGTGTTCTTCCCATGCTTCTTTTATTTTGGACTTTGCCTCATCTATTTTAAGCTCTTTTGTCTTTAAAAAATGCTCACATGCATCATGAATTATTGTCCCATAATGCAAATGTGGACTTTCTTCAAAAGTTTGAAGCCTGTCAATATATAAAAGTTTATGTCTCCAAGAGCAATCTTTCCACTGTTTTAGTTCAGAAAAAGATATGTGCTCTTTCATTAGTTTATTAGTCATTATAATACTCTACTTTCAAAAGTATTATAATTTTTATTTATATATTGTACACGTATTTTATATTTTAATATTTCTCTAAGCTATTTTTATTATATTGATTGAAGTACACTGTCCTTCTTTTGTGTCACCTAAATAATTATTTCCACTCACAGATATAACTCTTATATTAAATGTAGTTTCTGAAGTTATTGTTTTAACTGCACAAAGAATATTGTTAGTTTTTCCATCTTCCGTTAAATAAGCATGAGGCCCAAAATAACTAGAACCATCATGCCATCTAACAGTCATATAAGCGCCAGTTGATGATTCATTAGGTAAAGAAGCAGTTAATCTATATGTTCCTGCATCTGAAATTTTTATTCCTGTTGCCCATTTATTACTTGTAGGAGATTGAACAGAAGCTGCACCTGGACTTTTAACGTATTTTGTCCCGTAATTACCGTGTCCTCTCCAATAAAAATAATTTGTATTAGCTGAAGTATCTGCTGAGTATTTTGAAGAACCTGAATTGTAGCCTGCTGTGGTATAAAATGAATAATATATAACTGAGTTATCATCTGTTATTGTTGATTCACTTTCCCATCTAGTATCTCCAGACTTATATTTAAGCTTTTTATTTCCTTGTCCAGATGTATATGATACATGACTGCTAATATTACTCAGGTTAAGTGTAATAGTGTTATTGCTGTTTGGAGATACATTATTAATAGTTGTATTTTTATATGTCATATTAACCAACTTTTTCAATATATAAGTAAGTATGCTCAGCAGGCATATTTCCTTGATTAGCAACAGTATCTACGTTACTTACAATGTTTAGTTTAAACATTATAGCATCTGTAGAAGTAAGTTCAAAATATCCTTGCATTGTAGCAGGTGCACCATCATACGTAGTTGTATTTTGTCCTATAACTGCAAGTGGTGTTAACCAGTAAGCAGAATTATTTGTTAGAGATGTCGCAAGATTATAAGAAATATACCCAGAAGCAGAAAACTCAAATCTTGTTTGTGCAATTGCATTATACTTTCCTGATGGGAGTGTAATTTCATTAATCCAATTAGTGCTAGAGTCGTTATCTTTATAAGTAAACGAAGCACCAGTAATTGTATTTACAGGATTCGAATCATATATAGCAACTTTATGATGACTTCCTACATTTCCAGTCCTTCCAGAATCTGAGTATGCTTGTGAAGCACCTTCTCCTATAAAAAGATATTGTTTTGTTAAAGATTCATTTGAGTTTACCCAGTTAGTACCGTTATAACGTAAAACTTGATTATTTGCTAAACTACTCATAGAAATGTCGTTTACATCTTCTAAATCAAATGTAACATTTCCACTTGAATCTGGTTTTTCATTATTTACTTTTATATTATTATATGACACTATATTTACCTTAAATGAATCATTACTAAACTATTTTGCAATCTTTGTGGCTCATCAATATAGTTAGGTAAAATAATTCCGCAAGAATCGGTAGAATTATCAACATAAACTCCACCTTGCTCTACACTTACTTCTCCACCTTGATCCGGAATGTCTCTAGAGCATTTTGCATAACATTCACCTGAAGTATACATTTTACAAGACCATTTTTGAACATTATTTGGATCAGTTCTTAAAACAGCATCTTCTTTAGCAACACCAATAGGTGTAGATATACTATTTGCTTTTTCCCACAATGACGTTTCTTCGTTATAAGATACAATATCACCTTTTACTATGTTTTCATTACAATATACTTTAATCCACATTCTCTTTTCTTCCTTACACAAAACTATATATTTTAATTATAGACTCAAATTCATTACCTACAGTATCATAAGTTGACACTGTTGTTTTAATGAGTTTAAATTTTTTTTCTGCATTTTCATAGTCTAATAAATAAGTCATTTTATTACTCTTTTATGTCTTTGTTTTTATATTTGTGCAATGTACATGTATAAAATCTATTCTAATTTCCATATTGTTATTCTAGATTTTTCTGGATATATTCTTGCAGAGCCTGTAACATCTTTACATTCTAAACCTATTTGTTTAGATCCATCTGATTCTATATAAGCTTTAGCATGTTCACCAAAAATATCATAACCACTTTGTTCAGGTTTTCTTCCAATTTCTCCTGCATGATGTCCTAAAGTTGTTTTAGAAGATCCATCCCATTCAAACCATCTATAAGTACTTACCCAGTTACTATTACCATTGCCTATTTCTAATCTAGCATCCAAATAATATTTTCCGCTTGGTAGTGTAACAATATTATTCGATATTGTAAGATTAATATTAAAGTTGTCTATAATAGTATTATAAGTATTGTCAGATATTAAAGATATATTTTCATATGTAGCTGAGCTTATTAATTGATAATTATTACTATCTTGTAATTTCAAGCTAAAACACGATATTTTAAATTTGTTTGATTTTGCAAGATAAGTCATTATTTAAAAAGTCCTAAAAAATAACAAGTAAGAATAATCAACTATATCTTGATTAACACTATTGTTGTTATTTTGTGTAATATTTAATTCATTAATAAAGTCAAAAGAATACTCTGAATAGTCTTTACTTTGACTATAGTTTCTACTGTGAACTCTACCTAGTTTAGACTCGTCTGAAGTATTGTTGCTTAAGTAATAACTTTTCGAAGATGCATATTCCTGATTTGAAGAGTTAGCATTTCCTGTAGAATATTTTGTTCTTGCTAATACACAAATAGATATGCAATTTCCGAGCATATCTTTTTTTTCATCGCTACCTATTACTCCGCTGTCTGTATGATCATTAAAATTAACTTGACTAAGATTTGAAACTTGCTCTTGTTTACTACTTAAAGTAATATAGTTTAAAGCATTAAAATATCCAGGTTTGTATGACATTATGATTCCCTCCATACTTGTATGTATCCGTGATTTGTTGAAGATCCAGTATCATTATTAGCAGTAACTTTAAGCTTAAAATCTGCTGAGCTAGTTAAATCAATCTTAAAATAAGCTGCACTTCGTCTAAACCCTAAAGTATTATCGTTTGTATCTAGTGTACCAACTGTGCCTATTAATGTCCAACTACTATCAATTTCTTGTTCCCACTGAAAGTCAAAACTTAAATTAGATGATCTATTATCGCTATAAGGATGTCCTTCGACAAAATATCTTCCAGCAGCTAATGTTAAAGTAGAACCTGATATTGATACATGATTTATTGCATTTCCTGTTAAGCTTGAAAAATTATAATATGTTCCTGCTGATACATTGTTTGATGTTGAAGCAGTTGCTAAACAAACTTGCAAAGTTTTTTCTACACCTAATTTGTAACATTTATAAGTCATATTGTTGCTCTTTTATGTTTTTATTATTTGCAAAATAGGTAAAGGTTGCACAGTATGTGACCAAGATGTAAAATCGTATACAGGATTACTTGAATCTGATTCAACTCGTAAAGAAACAGTAATATTAGATCCACCAAAAGCAGTACTTAATATAACTGCAACTGCTTCTTTTCTATGCTGTGGGTTTAAAGTTCTTTGATACTCACTAGAAGAAGTACCGTCGCCAGCAAGCAAATTTGCTGGCCAACCAATATACTGACTATTTGTTTCGTCATACCATTTAATATTAGTTGTTCCTCTTCTTATAGTTGTTGTTCCAATTAAAATGTAACTAGAGCCAGAGGTTAGTGTAAATTGGTAGTCGTTTGTAGAAGACACGCCAAAATTTGCAGGAATATCATTTTTATTAAATTTTAAGTATCTAACACTAGAAATCTCTTCAGACGGCAAACCTTCAAGTACAGCTGTGCTAAGTCCACTTCGTATTTTTCTTGTTATGTAAGTCATATTATAACACCTATTAATCTTGTAAATGTATCAAAAGCTACGCTTTGTGTGCCACCTTTGCGAAATTTAATTTGAACTTCTTGCCCTGCTGTGACATTGCTTGCAATAATTTCGCCTCCTGATCCTGAAGAATATCCAGTTACGTTTCCACTTTGACATCCGCCTACTCCAGGTGCTTGAGATCCATCAATATACATTTTTAATACTGTACCATATCCAACTCCAGATTTATCATATTTTACGTCAGAAGTCAAAAAACAATTAAAGTTATTTAAAGTAAACGTGTTGTTTGATAAGCTTCCTTGATGTAAGTTTGTATCTAACTGAAGTACAATCTCACCACTTGAAGAATAATTTTGTCCACTGTTTTCATATACAGCAATTAAAGGATTTGATTCAAAAGGTAAATAAGACATATAGTTTAGCTCATTTCTATTAAAATAAAATGCGTGCCATCTGACAGAATGTCCCCGTCAGCGTTTTCTGTTTTTATATAAAAGCTTTCGTTAGAAGAAGGTGAAACAGATAATTGAAAAACTCTAGAGTCACTACTTGCTCCTCCAGGCAATTCTGATTCAAAATAACCACTAGAAGGTGAAAGTAAATTATTTGAAGAGTCATAAAACTTTGTGTATTGTGAATCAGTAACTGTAGATCTATCTATTACGACACAACCAAAACCCCAGTAGTGTCGACCGCCAGTCAATGTAATAAGATTACTTGATATTGATATGCCATGTCCAGAGTCTCCTGTAACTGTATCAAACTGAACTGTTGTAGCAGAATTACTAATACTATTCTGGTCAGCTGACATTGTTAAGTAAACTACTTTAGGTGTAAATGAGTTGTATTTAATCTGATGAGTCATTTTAAACCTTATGCTATGTTCTTTGTATATAAATATGATCTAAAATGACTTACCAGATTTTATCTAATTTTTAACTTAATTTGTATTAGATAATGTACCAGTATCCACTTGATCCTGAACCACCGTTAGAAACAAGAGTTATGGCTTCATATTGAGTAGACATACTAAATGTTCCGGAACCGTCAATTACATTGTTGCTTGTTGCAGTAATTGTAAGTCCTGCTGATCCTATTGTTTTTATGTTTAATTTAAATCCTGCACCTACACTAGCATGATTAGTTGCAGGAAGATTTACAGCAAGTGCTGAAGATTGATTATTAGTAAATATATATATCTCTTCTAAGTCTCCAGCAGACCAATCAGCTGGATCAATAGTTTTAGCTGAAGTTATAGTTTCTGCATTATATCCTGGTTTCGAAGCAGATCCACTGCCACTACCAGTATATGTCTTAAGATCTGAAAGTGCGACTTGCTTCATTGTTCCATCATCATTAACAATAATTCTATCTGCATCAACAAGTGTTGTTGATGTAGCACTAGTTGCGCCATCTAATAAATTAAGTTCTGCTGCTGTTGATGTTACGTTAGTTCCACCAATATCAAGATTACCTGCACTTATAACAACCTCACCAGTAAATGTAGCAGATTTATCATCACTAATTGTTAATGCTGTAGAATATGAGTTTAATGAACTTCCTGATGAACCTGCATTTGCAACTTGGAAAATAATATCTCCACCAGCACCTGAACCTTTACCTTGGCCACCTTTAAGTGTAAGTGATCCACCAGTTTTATTATCTGTAGTTCCTGCTGTTGTTGAACCTGCTGCAATAGTTAATGATTTTCCATTTTGATTATGTGCAGTACTTTCTTGTTTAATAGTTGAATTGCTTGCATTGCTCATAGAAAGCGTTCCTGGCACTGTAACAGTAGAATTATAACCATAACCTATAGTTGCATTAATTGTTGTATCACTGCCTGATGTTGTACCTTCTAGTATAAGACCATCTGTTTCTTGTTCATAAGCTAAAACCTGAACAGTAAATTTACCAGCGTTTTGTGTTCCATCTGATGCATCTGATATTTGACTTATAATTTTACTATAATTTTTTGCTTCAGGTGCATCATTTTCACTAGCAAATAGAATATTACCAATAACATCACTATCATCTGGACTATTTCCATCTTTAGTAAATTTAAGTGTACTTCCATTTGCATCATTATTTGTGTTTTTGATTTCTAGTACAGGAACTGCAGAAACTCCACCTGCTTCTAACGTTAGACCAGTATCAGCAACGTGAGTTAAAGTAATATCACTATCAGCACCAAAATGAATAACAGCAGCATCTGATTTAAGGAATAAATCGTCACCTATTACTGTATCTTTCGCAACACTTAAACCACCATCAGTTTGTAAAGAACCGTCTGTAGTTGATGTAGCATTAGTCGCATTATCAATAATAACTCTACCATCAGCAGTAATTTGTCCTAGAGATGTTATTGTTACACCTGTTGAACCAGCTCCTCCACCAAATTTAGTATTTCCACTTAAATCAACTTTTAAAAATTCAGTACTGTTAGATTTGAAAAGAATATTGCCGCCTGAATGATTTGCATTTAAAGTAATGTCACCTGAACTTGTTGTAATATTAACTGCACCATCACCTGGACCAATATCATCAGCAGCTGTTAAACCTCCACCGCTTTGATCTACAAAAGATAATACGCCAGAACCATTTGTTTTTAGCACTTGACCATCAGATCCATCAGCTGAAGGTAATGTAAACGAGACATCCGAAGAAACTGCATTAGGAGCTACCAATCCAATGTAATTTGAACCATTTCCACTTTGTTCATAGAATCTTACAAATCCTGCTGAAGATCCTGCTTTTGTGAGTAAACCTGCATTAAATGTAGCAGCACTTCCAAACGCAGCAGCGCCTGTAAGGCTTAATGAGTCTGCACTTAAACTAATTATTCCTGAACCTGAACCACTATTACTTGCTGCAATTGTTAAAGTTTTATCACTAGAACTATTAGCTGTCATTGTAAAGTTAGATGTATCTGTACCATCTAAGGAAAGAGTAGTACCATCAATTGCAATGCCTGCAGAAGAATCTAAATCAACAGATCCTACGTTAAGATCTAAAGCACCTGAAGTCGTAATATCTACTTCAGATGAACCACCTGCAAGATTTACTCCTGCTCCAGTAAGAGTTATAGCACCGCCTGCATTAATAGTGGTTGCTCCTTGTACATCTACGTCTAAAATACCTGCATCTACATCAAGTATAGATCCTGCAGCAGCGTTAGCATCAATTAAAATAGCTTGACCTGCTGTATGTGCTGAATGTAATGTAATTAATCCATTTGACGAAGTTGATGTTAACGAAATATCATCAGCAGCATCAATAGTAACATTATCAGATGCGTCAATATCAACGTTACCATCAGCAGTAATAGCAATATTACTATTATAAGAACTATGTGCATTAGTTGCTGAAATTGTTAATGTTTTTGTAGCTGCATGACTTGAAGCAGCAGTCATTGTTAGATTAGTAGTATCTGTACTATCTAAAGAAATACCTCCAGCAGAAGTATCAATTGTAATATCTCCGCTTGCATCAATATCAATTTTTCCTTTTCCTGAACCACTATTAGCTGATGCAATAGTTAAAGTTTTATGGCTAGAACTATTAGCTGTCATTGTTAAATTAGAGTCATCTGCAGAATCAAGCGATAATCCTGAACCTGCATCAACTGTAATAGCACCGTCAGAATCTATATCAATAGCACCTGCGCCGGAACCGCTATTACTAGCTGCTATTGTCAGTGTCTTAGCAGAAGATGAATTAGCTGTTAGTGTAAGATTTGAATCATCAGTTCCATCAATCGAAAGTGTAGAGCCATCAAGTGTAAATGCGCCAGAATTAAGATCTAAAGCACCTGTTGTTGTAATGTCTACTTCGGAACTGTTTCCTGCAATACTAACTCCTCCTGCTCCATCAAGTGTAAGCAGACCGGCTGATGTTGTAAAGTTAGAAGCAGCACCAGCATCTAAAGATAAGCCTGCACCAGCATCAACTGTAATGGCACCGTCAGCATCCATATCAATAACACCTGCACCGGAACCACTATTACTAGCAGCTATTGTTAAAGTTATATCAGAAGAATCGTTAGCTGTCATAGTAAGATTAGAAGCAGCTGTACCATCAATAGAAACTGTTGATCCATCAATTGTAATACCTGCTGTAGAATCTAAATCAACAGATCCTACGTTAAGATCTAATGCACCAGAAGTTGTAATATCTACTTCTGAACTATTACCTGCAATACTAACTCCTCCTGCACCGTCAAGAGTCAGAGCTCCAGAAGATGTAGTAAAGTTAGAAGCTGCATCAGAATCCAATGAAATACCTGTAGCATCTAGAGAATAAGTGCCTTGAACATCAACATCAACAATACCTGCATCAACATCTAATATTGCTCCTGCATCTGCATTTGCACTAATTAGAATAGCTTGTCCTGCTGTATGTGCTGAAGTGATTGCAATATGTCCATCAGCTGAAGTTGTATCAATTGTAATTTCATCTGCAGCATCGATATCAATCATATCAGCAGAATCAATATTAATACCACCTGCACTTGCATTTAAATGTAAAGCACTAGCACCAGTACCTGCTGAAGCAAGTCTTAACTCTTGAGTACCTCCACCTGCAACTGCAATATCTAAATCTTTTCCAGATCCTGTTACAGTAAGATTTGAATCATCTGTTCCATCAATAGAAACTGTAGTTCCATCAATTGTAATTCCTGCTGTAGCATCAATATCAAGTACACCTGCATCGATATCAACAATAGAAGCAGCGTTTGCATTTCCATCTAAATGAATAGCTACACCACTTTCATGATCTCCTTTAACAACCACTGCAGCATTAGTAGCATCAGCAGTTATATTAACATTTCCTGAAGATGTTGTTAGATTTACTACATCATTACCAGAACTAATATCATCTGCTGCAGTTGATCCACTGCCTAGTCCAGCAGTAAGATTTGCTCTCGTAATTTTCTTTAAAGTACCTGCGTCTGCATCATAAATAGCTAAAAGATCACCACTCGCCGGTGTTGTATCTAAACTACTAGATATACCATTAATATCTAAAGCTAGAACTCCACTTGAAGCTGCAATTCCGTTTCCTGCTACTGCTGTCATCAAATCTACAATTGATTCTTTCTTTGAACCATTGCTGTCATTAGCATCTACAATTGCGATTGAATCGTTCGCAACATCAACAGCAGCTGCTGTTAATTCATTTAAATCTATATTTAAAGCATTTGATGAGTATGATAAACCATCTCCAGCTGCATTAGAGTTAATCATTGAACCTTCAACTGCATTAGCTGCTATTGTTAAAGCTCCAGAATCTGATGCTGTAGCGTCTCCGGACATCGCGCTATAAATATATTTCTTAACCCTAGTAAGAGTAGATTTTCTATTAGCTCCAGAAGCTCCGTCATCTACAACAATTAAGTCTGCATCAACTAAATCTGCGCCAATATCTGTACTTCCATCAATATCAAACTTATCAGCTTTGATTGTACCATCAGTAATAGAAGCGTTAACAACAGCATTAGCTGCAAGCTCATCTGCACCAACAGCATCATCAGCAAGCATAGCATTTGTAATTCCTCCTGCTTTAACTCGTAATGCATCAGAAGAAACTTCTATTGAACTATCATCAACAGCAACATTTAAAGTATTTCCAGATTTAGTTAAAGCAGAACCTGCAGTAACTTGTCCAGCACCACTAAATTGTGTAAATGTTAAACTATGTGTACCAACAGTATCAGAATCTGCATTTGAAGTACAAACAAATCCTGAATCAGCATTAGTTGTACCTTCTTCTACAAATACAAATACACCTGCTGCATTTGAAGATGCTGCCATGTCTGCTGCTCTTGAAGGTGCTACACCATCATTACCAACAACATAAATACCATTTTCAGAAGCAGTGCTTTGATCTTTAAGTAAAACTCTATCACCTGCAACTAAAACTACACCATCAATTGTTGCGCCTGCATCACATCCATCTGCAAGACTAGCAATATTTGCTGTTGAAGCAACATGAACTGAATCTTTTACATCCAAACCTTCAGCAACGCTATCAACGTAAGCTTTATTTGCTGCATCACTATCTGATGTAGGTGTCGCAACACCTGTAATTTTTGAAGGTGATGCAATTTGTACTTCTCCACTACCATTAGGATCTAATATAATATGACCGTTTGAGTCAGTAGAAGATATAGTGTTTCCATCAATTGTAATATTATCGATTGCTATTGATTCTAATCCAGCTAATGATGCTGAAGTTGCACCTAATGCTGTTGAAGTAGAACCAATTTGAACGGTTGAATTTGCTAATTTAGCATTTGCAATTGAACCTGCAAGCATTGAATTTTCTACAGAAGTAGCTGCTATTGTTAAAGCCCCTCCAGCTGCTATTGTAGCATCACCAGAAACATCTGAGAAAATAGCATCTTGTAGATTAGAAAAAGTAATTTTCTTTTCTGTCCCATTATCAGAGAAAACAAAATGATCTTCTGTTTGATGTACAGCAGTACTACCTAAAGCACTATAACCATCAATATTCAATCCTCCACCAGCAACTTGTGCATCAACATAAGCCTTTATAGATTGTTGTGTAGCAAGATGTGTAGCGCTATTAGAATTCATATCGTCTTCATCATGTACAGGTACAATAAAATCTAAAGTTCCGTCAGAATCATCATATGTGACTGTAATAAATGTTTCTGTATTACTGTCAACCATTCCTCCAACATAATCTTCAACATTTTCTTGAGTTAAAGAGGTAAATGTAAGATTGCTTTGCATATAGCTTTGTAAAACAGATACATCCATTCTTTTTAAAGATCCTGCATCTGAAACTATTAATTCATCTGTTGAAGCAAGTCCTGCTGCAAGTTCAGTTTGTCCAGAAATAACGTTGTTATTTAACATAGAACCTTCAACAGAAGTAGCTGCTATTGTTAAAGCTCCTCCAGCAGCAATAGTAGCATTACCGCTTACATCAGAAAATACTGCATCTCTTACTACACTGAAATCAGCTCGTTTAATTGTTCCAGCATCTGAAATTAATAGCTCATCAGTATCAACAACGTCACCTGTCATTTCTGTTTGTTCAGAAATGACATTATCATTTAACATTGATCCTTCAACAGAATCTGCTGCTAAAGTTAAAGCTCCTCCAGCCGCTATCGTAGCATCACCGCTTACTTTACTAAATACATAAGTTGGAACTCTAGATAGAGCAGATTTTCTATTTGTTCCACCAGCACCATCATCTACAACAATAAGATCAGCATCAACTAGATCTGCACCAATATCAGTTCCACCATCGATATCAAGTGCGCTTAAAGAAACTTTATTTGCATCAGATATTGTACCTACAGAAAGCGTCATACCTGATTTACTAAGTCCACTTCCAGCAATAACACCTTCAGACTGAACCGAAGCTCCCATGCCTGAATGTGCTGTGCAATAGTAATACAAAGTTTCAGGAGTTGCTTGTGTTAAATCAATTAAAGTATATGCGCCTGAATTACCTGGTGTGCCAGCTACAGTAACATTAGTTGAATAAGCACTACCACTATTATGTGTTCCATCTGAAGTCGTACTGAATCTTAAAGGATGTCCACTGTTTGAAGCATCACTTTGATCAAACTTATATTTAAATCCTTTAGATAACACACCAACTTTTTGAGTTACACCATCAAGTGCATATTTGTTACCACCGCTATTAACAACAGTAACTGCTATTGTATCTGTTACACTTGTAATGGATGCATTTGTTTCAATATAAGATTTAACTCTAGAAAGAGCAGCTTTTCTATTGGTTCCTCCTGCTCCATCATCAACAATAAGTAAATCTGCATCTGCTAAATCTGCACCAATATCAGTTCCACCATCGATTTCTAATGCTGTTAGTGCAACTTTTCCAGCTGTTGAAATTGTATTAAGTTTTGAATCAGCAATTGATCCAGCTAACATAGCATTTGTAACACCAGAAGCTTTAACTCTTAATGCGTCAGAATTTATCTCAATAGATGAATCATCTACGCCTACAGAAAGAACTTGATTAGAAATAGCAAGACCATCACCAGCCGTTGCAGCTTTAAGTTTTAAACCTGTACTGTTTTCTAAAGCAGAAGTAGATGCTAATTGTACAGCACTACCTGCTACTTTATCTGCAGTTGTAATTTGATTAAGTTTTGAATCAGCAATTGATCCAGCTAACATTGCGTTAGTAACACCAGAAGCTTTAACTCTTAACGCGTCAGAGTTTGTTTCAATAGATGAATCATCTACACCTACAGAAAGCACACCACTTGATGCAGCTAAACCATCACCAGCCACTGCGGTTATTAAATCAGAAATTGATTCTTTAAATGTATCTTGAGAGCCGTCTGAATCAATAAATGCAAAAGAATCGCTTGCTACATTAACTGTTGAAGTCGTTGGGAGATTATCTAAGTCAACTTTTACTATTCCACCTTGACCACCTGAAAGACCTGAATTTCCTGACGACATATCAGGAAGTTGTAGTTGATTTGATTGTATTATGATGTTATTTGAATTAGTATTTACAGCGAGTACACCGTTTGTTGCTGTTAAACCGTTGCCTTTAACTGCTGTTACTAAGTCTGCAATTGATTCTTTCTTCGATGAGTTATCTGTTGCATCAATAATTGCAATTGAGTCATTTGCTACGTCAACAGCTGCTGCAGTTAGTTCATTTAAGTCTAAAGCCAAACTTACAGTTCCTGTTGTTCCTCCACCACTTAATCCATCACCAGCAGTTACACCCTCTATGTCACCACTTCCTCCTCCACCTGATGCAGCAATTGTAATGGTATCAGAAGATGCGTTAGTTGTTATTGTTACATTTGATCCTGCAACTAAAGTAAGTGTATCTGTTGAACTATCAGCAACAACGTCACTTTGACCAGAAACTGCAAATGTTGTAAAAGCATTTCCTCCTCCTCCAGCATTAGCTGCCCATGATAGCACACCAGCAGTTGTTGATGAAAGAACTTTTCCATTTGCATCAGGATATGCATCAGGAAGTGTATATACAGTATTTGAACTTACAGTTGCGGGTGACTTAAAGCCAACATGATGAGAACTGTCATTATCAGCAAATCTTAGTTCTTTTTGTACGTTTAGTTGTAAGTGACCAGCTAACTTTACATCACCTGAAGCATCGGCTGTGAGAGCTTTACTTGCTTGTGAAGTTCCTAAAGTTGTAATATCTAAATAATTTAACTCTGCAGTAGAAGCTGTTACGCCATCTAAAATATTTAATTCTGCAGCTGTTGAAGTAATCTCAACAGGAGTTGCACCAATTTTTAGTGTTGTAAAATTTCCTGTAACAAAATTTGCTTCATTCCATTTTTTTGTAGACGTTCCTATACCACCTTCAGCATTGGCTCTAGGAACTAAAAATCTTGTTGCCATGTTTTAATCCTATCTTAAAGTTTTTATTTATAAATAAATATGATGTTTAATTTTAATTTAATTTAAAATGATAAACTATAAAGCACGAGGCATTACATTACCATCTGAGTCAAACTCATAGTCTGAGTCATTTATTGCAATTTGCGGTCTAGCAGATAATGTATAAGCATTTGAAATAAAATCAAATGAAAAAACTCCGTTGTTGCTATCCATTATTCCTGACATTGTCAGATTGTTTGTAGGATCATCATCATCAGGTTCCCACATTGTAGTCGACTCAACTGTAGATATTACTGTGTCTGCATAAAGCTTACCAGTAATTACAACGTCGCCACCAAAAGCTGCTACGCTTCCTGTTGTATTGTTTTCTTTACCATTAGGTACACCGTCAACGTAAAAATATACTTCATTACCTAAACTACTTATTCTAGATTGAAGTGCTGTATTTACGCCACCAATATTATCAGTTGCATTGTCACCAGAATATACAACTAGCTTTTGTGTAGATCCGCCTCCAATGATTGATTCTGTTCTTGTTCTTGTTGCTAAAAAATCTCTTGCAGACATTGTACTCTCCTCGTATGTTAATCTTTCAATAGCGACATAATGAATTGTAATGTTTTGATTTAGATTACTGCTTACTCTAATACTAAAATGTGTATTAGACGTTTCTTCTAAATAGGTTAAAACATTTGTACTTGGTGTTAAATTAACTGCTGGTGGGTTTAAAAAGAAACCTTCAGTAAAAAATATACTGGTCCCAGAAGTCGTGTTAGGGTTGATTATTATCTTCCCTCTTTTTATATTTGTTCTCAAAGACATATTATTAAGTATCCTCAGTATCCTCGTGGACATGAATATGTACATTACCTGTAAAAGGCGCTGAAGCTTGTATAATAACATCTTCTATAGTAAGACTTGTAATATAAACATTCACATTTTCATCTTCAGGTGTAAGAATACAAACAGGTATTTCAATATATTCATTTAAAAATGCATATTTTTCCTGACTTGAGTTGGTAAAAGTTATGACATTAGCTTCAACGCCAGAGTCTGACCCAACTAGTTTTTTCATTTTAGGCTTTCTTCTTATTAAAGGATAGACTTTTCTAAATCTATTCATGTCATACGTTTTTTTTACCATTTTATACCTCGTTTTTTAAATAATTATAACTTTTCAGATACAATATTTGCTAATTCTGATCTATAACCTTTTGTAAAGTTTACGTGACCTGTCAATTTTTCTTCTTTGAGTTTCTCTATTACTATAGTTAAACCATTAGAAAATTTATTTACATAAGGCAAATCTACTTGATCAATATCTCCTAAAAGAACAATTTTAGAATTTTTACCAGTACGTGTAATAACAGTTTTAAGTTCGTGCACAGTTGCATTTTGTGCTTCATCAACAATAATTATCGAGTCATTAAAGCTTCTTCCTCGAATATGTGATAAAGGTGCAACATCTATTTGTCCTCTTTCCATCATCATTTCAAAATACGTCAAATCTCCAAATTGATTTCTAAAGTTGTCTACAATAGGAAGAATCCACGGGTGCATTTTTTCATTTAATGTTCCCGGCAAAAAGCCCAAGTCTTTACCTACAGTCTGAATAGGTCTTGTAAATATAATTCTTTTTTTCTTTTCTTTTTCAATTTGTCTTAGTGCAACCATTAATGTAAGAAAAGTTTTACCACTTCCAGGAATTCCAGTTAGTGTTACTAAAGGTACAGTATCATCTAAAAGTAATTCTAATGCAAAAACTTGCTCTTTGTTTTTTGCTTCAATTCCTGAAAGTCTATAAAGTTCTTGTTTAGTTTCTAATACAGCAAGATTATTATCAATTCTTCTTGTTAAACAAGATTGGCCTTCTTCAGTTTTAAGAACAACAAATTCATTTTGACTTATATTTTCAGAAATCATCTCTTCTCGATTTATTCGAGTATACCCGTTTCCATACACATTGTTTATCACACCTGATTCTGTTATGATTTCTTTTGTACCACTATACAAATTATCCTCTTGAATAAATTTGTAATCTGCGTAATAATCTCCAGCCTCTATTCCTACAGCATCACACTTTACTCTTAAATTAATATCCTTAGTAATAATTTTTATTTTCTGATCTTCACTTAAATAAGTTTTAATTTTATTTGCTGTAGCAATTATTACATTATCGTTATAGTTTTTTTCTAATCCTTCTAAACCATCCCAACATGCTTTAGACTTAACTTGTATTAATATGTCAGCTTCTTTATAGTATACACCATCATGTAGACTTCCTTTTTCCCTTAACTCATCTAAAAATCTATTAAAAAATCTAGCATATTCTCCTAAAAGACCTTCTCTTGTCTTAAATTTATCTATTTCTTCTAAAACAACTAAAGGAATAACAATATTATTACCTGTCATGTTAAAAATAGAATTCTTATCATAAAGCAGTACGCTTGTATCAACAACAAAAGTCTTTCTACTTAAGTCATTAAAAAAATCTGTATTCAAAGTTTTAGCCATTGTAAATCCTTATGGTTATTTCTAAACTATATTAGTAATTATTTAGCAAAATGAAAGGATTTTAAAATGAACAAAAACTCTTTAAATAATACAACATGCTTTTCTGCACATAAAAATTTAAATAAAAACTGTCAAAATAAAAAATGCAGATATTGGCACGAACTAGAATCGAACAATAACTGCATCATTAATAAATCTTCTGATAATCCTCATACTTTACAAGAAATAGGTGATCTTTTTAATATAACTAGAATGAGAATATGTCAAATAGAAAAGCAAACTTTAGAAAAAATAAAGAAAAAAACTTTAAAGTCTATTTAAAAATTTACTTACCTAAAGAAAATTTAACAAAGTCACCTGAGAATTTTTTTACTTGTCTCAAACCTTTTCTCAATCTGGTACCTGCTGCTTTATTTCCTTTTTCTGATTTTAAAACATCAACTTGCATTACATCAACTAAAAGTCTTAATCTTTCATAATGTTCAATTAAAGTTTCAGGATCAGTTAAAATATCTGATGTTTCTGCTTCAATTTGTTCTTTTACAGATTTTTCTGTCATAAAATTCTCCTATAAAATTAGTTTTTCTTTTTGTTCAACTACTTCTTGTTGTTGATTTTCTTTTTTTAATGCAGCTTGAATTTGCCGCATACAATTTATATCTTCTAGTTCTAAAGATAATAGCCCAATAATTTTTTTAATTTCTAATTCTTTAACACCAAATCTTAAAATTTCTTTTACAATATTTCTACATTTTTCAATAGATTGTAAGTCTTCTATATTATTTGGGTCTAACATTTAAAAATACCTTTGTACTATTTCTTTTTTAATTTTAATATTACCTTCTTTAATGTAAAGGCAATTGTACACAATATTATTATCAATTTCTTTTTTATCTAAAACTATATTTTCTTCTAAATTATTTTCTATTACATGTTCAACAAGTTCCCAAATTGATATATCACAATCATTTTTTTCTAATACTGTTATAATATTATCTTTACCTAAACTAGAAAGATTAAATTTAATATCATCTTTTGTATTAACTAATCCAATATAAGCATCTTTGCCCCATTTTATTTCACTTTTGCAGATATCTTGAACTTCATGTAAAGCATCACAGTTATTACAAAGAACATATTTTGTTTCAATAATATCGTTTTCATCAAATTTTGAAAAAACTTGAAATTTATGATAAACTGGGATTGTGTTGTTTTTATATATACTTAATATGCATTGACATTCTAATAGATGTCTAGTATAGTTTTTATGCTGATTCATTATTATAATCCAATTTTAATGTATAACCTATTCTTTTTAAATTTTTAAATAAACTTTTTGACAAGCTAAGAGAAGACTCAAAGCACTGTTTTGAATTTAAAGTATCGTCATCATAAATATAAATACCTTGCCTTACACAAAAGTTATAACATACAATTAAGCTTTTAACTTCTTGTAATAGATTATGCATGTTGTCTGGTATTTTAACTAAAACATTATTTGGTGATGCTCTTCTTTTTCTTTTTTGCAAATATTGTTTAGCTTCAAAATCAATATTTGCAATGGACAATTGCTTATTTATTTCTTGAATTAAAATATCTGACTTTTCATGAAATAAAATTTTATTTTCAGAAATAGTCATTTTTACTATATTTGTTTTACTTTCTAAGTCTTTATATATATTATCATGAAATTCAGAAGAAATTATTTGTGTTTCACATGATTTTGCAATATCTTTAATAAGAAATGGATCATGATTATCAAATTTTAATGTGTAAGGATAAACATAAACCTTATTTTTCAAAATAATTTGCTTAATATTTCTTTTTGCATCTTCTGAAATGCCTCTACAAATTAATACTGCAGGTAGTTTTTCTTTTTTACACATTTCAAATAAAGAAAATATTTCTGCATCTCTTTCTATAAATCCATCAATTATTGATATAATAAATCTTTTTGTTGTTTGATTCTGATTAGAAAAATAAGTATTAATAAAACTTTCATCAATATTGATATTAAAATTAGGATTACATTTTTTTTCAACTATAATTTCTGAACTTTTTGATGATAAACATGTTATAGTTGCATCTGCACCTGAAAATTCAAGAATATCTTTTAAAAATAAAAAACTTTTATTGTTAGCAATACTTTTTAAATATTTAAAAATTGTATTTATATTTTTATCTGTTTTAACTTTATTGATAGTATTAATTTTACCATTAAATATTAGCTCTACTAAATTAACAGAAACAAAATAGCTGCTTCCTGGATAGTATTGCTCAGCTTTTTTAAAATAATTAATTAATAAATTTCTATAGGGAGAATTAAAAAATACTTCTTCTCTCAAAAAAAAAGTAAAAAATAAAAAAAAGCTATTATGTATTGTTTTATTTGTAACGATTCTATGCTTTTTTTGCAAAAAACTATTATTAAATTTTTTAAGATTTGATGCTAATATTATTAAATTATTGTTCATAACTACCTCTACATAGTTATATTTTAATAATTTAATAATATTAGTTTATTTATTTGCCAAAATATTATGCGCCCAATCTAAAGATTTTTGTAAATATCTAGGTAAGTTTTGAACGCTTTGTTGATATGGTGACCAGTGATATCCAAAATGTTCTAAAATATTTGTTTTAGGGTTTCTTTTTAGTTTTGCATTACCTACATGATCTTTTTTAATTTCTGCAAGATACATTATTAAACCTCTACCACACTCAAACCTGCAATAATTGTTGTTTTTATCTTTTAAAAAAGTGTAATCATTTTTTGTAAATCCAATTTCTTCTTCAGTTTCTCTTATTGCACAATCTAAAGAATACTCTCCTTTATCTATTGTACCTTTAGGAAAATCTAATTTATCTTGATATCTTGGATTTATTTCTCCATTACATTCTAAAAACAAATATAAAATATCCTCTTTTAAATCAGAGAAATATTTATCTCTGTTATCTAAAAACATAACAATTCCTGAACCTGTACAGTATTTTCTACTCATATTTAATATTCCTTAAAATTCATGATAGTTGTCAAAGAAGTCCTTTGGGAAATCATCTTTCGCTCTGGATTTAATCATTCTCCAATCTCCATCTAATATATATGTAACAGCCTTATCCTTTTCAGATCGAATACTTCTACCTACAGATTGAATGATTGTTCTAATTGTTTGTGTAGTGTACCACCATTTCCACCTATTCATTTTCTTTTTAACAACTTTATCACCTAAGTAAGGATAAGGCATTTTACAAAGTATTTGAAATGCTGAAAGCTCTCCTTTTAAGTCAACACCTTCTGACATAGAAGGAGATATTAGTACTGTTGGTAATTTTGAACTTGTATGTTTTTTAAGCATTTCTTCTCTATTATCACCATATGCTATTAAAAGTCTCTTGTTTTTAAGATTATTTTTTATATACTTAGCAATTTTTGTTGAGTGTGTATGTATAATACCTTTTTCACTATCGTGATTATCAAGTATTTCTTTTATCATGTCAACCATCACTGGAAGAGTTTTGTCTATATTTTTATACGACATGCTACCAGCAGGTGAAAATATAACAGGTCTATTTTCTACTGGAAATGGTGAAGGTTCTTTTATTGACACAGTCTGTTTTGCAGGTAAGCCTAAAGTTAAACTAAATCCTTCATGAGAAATAATAGTAGCAGACATAAAAATTATATAATCAGCATAGTCTAAAAGATATTGTTTTGCGTAAAAAGATACATCTACAGGTTTAAAAGTAAATTTAAAATGTTTGTCATTTGTATCTTCAATATCAAATACCCAGTTATCTTTATCATATAACTGAATAAATTTTTCTATTTTTTGTTTATGCCCGTTAAGCATTTCATATCGATTAGTAATTTTTTTAAATTCTTCTAGTTTAGAACTAGTAATCCCGAACTTTTCTAATTGTCCTTCAATAAACTCGACTTTTCTACAAACTGCATCAAAATAAATATTTTTAATCCAGTTAAAAACTTTAAATTGTGTATTAAGATTTTTTGGAATTTTAAGTCTTAATATTTTATCTGAAAAATATGAAGATACACTTATTTCGATAAATCTTGTAAGCTCGTTTTCTAAATTATGTGCTTCATCGATAACTAAAACTTTTTTGTTTGGCATTTTGCCAGAAAAATTCTTTTCAGTAAGAAAATAGCTAAAATTAGTAATGCTAAGATCTTTTTCCATAAAATCTTTTCTTTTGCTTTTATAAACACATTTATACCCACAACAATCATATTTTTTTGGTAAAGACTTTGCTCTTATACCTGTTTGTATATCTTTGCAAGAAGCTTTTTTATCTACAGAACACGTATAATTTGAAGAAGAATATAAAGAAATTAATCCGTTTTTTGAAAAATCGTTTTCATATTGATCTTGTAAAACTTTTTGTGTTGTAAGAAAATATGCACCGTCAGTATAAAGCCCAGGATAACTTACACTATTTTTATTTATATGATCTGCTATCGTTAGACCTATGGCAGATTTACCAACTCCAGTGCCGCAATCAATAATTGCATACTTTTTTCCTTTTTTGAACTCTTCTAAAACATAATTAATTGCATTAGATTGTTGTTCTCTTGGAATATTATAGGGAAAAGATTTAGACCAGACATAATTACTATTAGACAATTTAGCCTCACGTGTGTTTTATGAAAAAATTAAATGAAAAACTTAACAAATCTGAATTATCTCAAGTCAGATCAATGATTAGAAAAGAGATTAATGCTTTTGAAAAGCAAGAGCTTGAAAAGAAACTAGTTAAAGTTATTAAAAAAGAATATAAAAATCTTAATGATATTAATGACGATTTCGACTCTATGGTCGAAAAAATAGTAAAAACTTTATTACAGAACTATCATGATCTTTTATATCGAGAAAAATATATCATTAAAGATAAATTAAAACTTAAGTGATAATATTATAATTTAAATTTATAAAATTTACACGAAAGAAAGTAAATGACCTATTTAGCAAGAACAGAAAAATTACAAAATTATGTACATAATGTAGATACGAGTTTTGCAACTGAAGGAGCTCCTTGGACTGCAGCAAGTAATTCAAAAATTATTACTACAACTGTTGAGTTATATCAAGGAACAGAAGTAACGTATACTCCTGCTGCTGGTGCATCAAAAGTTGTATATGAATGTGACTTTCAGGCACAACATACTCCTGACGGTGGTAAGTCTCACATGAATACAAGACTACAGTATTCTGATGATAATGGTTCATCTTGGAATGACATTAATGGCTGTAAAATTTATTTAGGTACTGAACTGTCATCAGGTACTGTTGATTATGATTGGCTTGTTTTTAATTTATCTTTTATAATAGACACCTGGTCGGGTGAAAGAAAATTAAGGCTTGCAGGACGATCCGACACTACTAACGATGAATATATAATCGGTAGAAGCTATAACGCAAACCAATCAGAAGGACCAGGATCATGTCCTCATGTTTCAATTTATTCTATAGTATAGGTATTATATGACGTATATAAAACAAAAGTTTTCTTTATTTCAAACGTCTAATGCACCTTCAGCAGAAACCTGGACTGGCAATGATGTTGACTGGAGAGTTATTACAGGATCGACTTGCGAAATTAACGCTAAAATGTCCAATCCAACAATTGTATACAAGTTTAACTTTTATTTAAGAGATAATGGTGAAAAACCTATACTAAATGTAAAGTTACAAAAAAGTAACGATAATTTTTCCTCAAACATTGAGGATATGGAAGGTTATAAAGTCTCATTTTGTGGAGATAACTCTCAAGCAAATGATTACCATAGATTGACCTGTCCAATTTTTTTTGTAATTGAGAATTTTAATTACAATTATTTAAGACTCATATGTCGGCCTTATAAAAATAATTATAATGATATTAAACTACATAGATCTACAGACTGGGATAATAGTACTTCTGCAGATATTTATTACAATCCAACACTTATAGTTTTTGAGGTTTAAAAATGACCTATATAACACACTCTATACTGAAAAATCCGAAAGCAATAACAACTGTTAACACTTCTATGCAAGAAACAGGAGATTCAAAAAATACTTTTTTAACAATAAATGGCTCAGTAATTACATATACACCATCTTCAGATGCATCAAAAGTAATTTATGAAATAAGTTTTTTTGCAAAAAGATATTATGATTATACTTTAAACGTAGTACAATTAGAAGAATATGATGGCAGCACTTGGTCTGAAGTTAATGCAAAATTTAAAAGAAATTTTGGTTGTGGAGGAACTACAGATCAAACTCATAGATGGTATTTACATTTTAGATTTATTTTGCCATCATGGAGCGGTGAAAAACAATTAAGACTTAGAATCTCTCCGACACACGATAACCGAACCATCGAATTACATAAAGAAGAACATTTTGCAGGTGGACTATCTACGTTTTATATCAATACTAATCTTTTAGTTTATTCTATTTAAAATTTAATATTTACACGAAAGAAAAAAATGTCATATTTAATAACAAGTGGTAAAATAAAAAAATATATACACAACGTTGATACTAGCTTTACTAAACAGCAATTAGGTACATCCATTGTAGGCTATAATGGAACTATAGTTACTTATACACCACCTGCTAATGCTCAGAATATTGTTTATGAGTGTAGTCTACAATTTTCTTGGAATCCTGATACTGCAAATTCTTACGCATGCACAAGACTACAATATTCTGATGATTATGCTGGGGAAAGTAATTCTGCTAACTGGACTTGGAATACAATTAGTAATACAAAAGTAATGGATGGTACATCTTCTACTGTAAATGATTATGACTGGTTTATTGCAACATATAATTTTCTTATACCCACATGGTCAGGAGAAAGAAAACTAAGATTAGCAGGCAGAGCTTACAATAGTAGTTACGAATGTACATTAGGTCGAGCTTATGGCAATTCAGAAGATACTGCATCATGTCCACATGTTTTAGTCTATGCAATATTTTAAAATATTAGAGGAAAAATAATCATATGACATATAATGTAAACAAAATTTGTATTTATCAAAATACAACCCACACATCACATCAACAGATAGATAGTACAACTTATACAGAAGTCTCAGGATCTAAATGTAATTTAAACAATATTGAACAAAGAAGTATGAATTTATATTATAAATTTAATTTTAATTGTGCGTATGATCCTTCTACTGGTAATAATTCTAATGACTACCATCAGTATATGCTTCATATGAAACTACAGTCAAGCAATGATAATTTTTCTTCTGATATTAATGATGTGCCCGGCTGTAGATTTAATATATCACATGATATTGTTGGTGCAGGAACAAATACTGGATATGATTACTCAATCATGACTTATACACCTTTTATGATATTAGAAAATTTTAATAAAAGTTATTTAAGACTAGTAACTCGAGTTGTTAGTACTAGTAAATATAAAGGAATGCTTCATGGATATATTACTTTTGATGGTGGATTAAGCACATATTATTATGACTCTTTATTACAAGTTGTGGAGATTTAAAAATGACTTTTATACGCTCTTCTGCTCTTTTAAAACCTAAGTTTCTTGTTACTACACACACTTCAAAACAAGAAACTTCAAATACTGGAGGTATTCGAACAGTAATAGATGGTTCAGAAATTTCATATGAACCACATGCTGGAAGCGACAAAGTCTCATATGAAATAAGTTTTTATGCATCAAACAATAATATTACAACAAATGGAGAATGTTTTCAATTTCTTCAACTTGAAGAATATAGTGGTAGTTCATGGTCTGAAATGAATGCAATTTATAGAAAAAATTTTGGCTCTTCAGTTTCTAACTCAGCTCAATATAATAGATTTTTAATTCATCTTAAATTTATACTGCCTGCTTGGTCTGGATCAAAACAGCTAAGATTAACAATTGGATCAAATGATACCGGAGAAAAAATTGAATTACACGAAGTTCAGAGTTGGGACGGAGCCTGGACTTATGAAAATTATTTTAATACTAATCTTTTAGTTTATTCTATTTAATATCCACCGCCAACGCGTCTATTCATATGTTGACCACCGTCATTTACTAATGCTTTATTAGCAATTTCTTGTCTATAACGATCAGCCTCTTCTTTTGTCTCAAATTCTTTATTGATAGATTTTTTACCTCTTTTAACATTTAAACCTTCATTGCCATTAAGTGTATTTGTTTCCTCTTCAATTTCAACAATATCTTCGTTATTAAGATATTTTGTAATATCAACTATTCCTGCACCGTCTGTACTTCCGTGTATATTTCCTTCATCGCTGCTAGGAGAACGTGGCCCTTCTTTAATTAATTTTTTAGTTATTTTATATAAATCTTTTTTATTATTTTCTATGCATAAATGTCTAGTTGTACATTTTGTAAAAAATTCTTTTAATATACCTGTAGTATCTTTATCACTAGTATTATTTAAATACTTCAAATAAGCATTCTCAGATTCATTTAATATAATACCATAATCATTATAAAGAATTTTATTTAGTTTATTTACGTTAATCATACTTACACCTCGTTAATATCTATAACTATTTTAAAAGGATTATAAAATGAAATATATATTTTTTATTCTATTATATTTATTTTTAGGTTGTGCTGAAACTGATTTTACTTCTTCAGAACCTGATTATAGAGATAAATCATATCAGAACAAGACACATGTAGGTTCTACTTGTAAATCTGGGTGTATATGGTCGACTTATGCAGTTGCTAATGGAATCCAATCTTCTTCTAAACAATGTGAGGAAGGACCTTGTGCATGTGTACAATTAGGAAACGCAAATAATTTATGTGTTATTGAATCAGACGTAACTGTATCTTCATCAATTGATCAAGTCAATAATTCATCTTCAATACAAACACTTCCCTATTATAATCAATATTACAATGAAAACAAAGGCTGGGCAACATGTCAAAACACTTCAGTTGCAATGGTTTTAAGTTATTATGAAAATAGCATTCATCCTGATACGATTTATAAAAGCTGGGGAAAAGATTATGCACAATCACCTTCAGGATTAAACGCAGTATATAGTAGTTACGCAACAAGATCAAACATTATTACTTATACAAATGCATCACCTGAAGAACTTAAAGCAGCACTCAGTAGCGGTTATATTGCTATTGTTCACGGTTACTTTACTGGATTTGGTCATGTATTAGTTGTAAGAGGCTACGAAAATGGAAGATATTATGTTAATGACCCAGCAGGTAAATGGGCAGAATGCTTTAAGTGCGGCTATAATAGTACTAATGATTTAAATGGTGTAACTTCATATTCTGAATCTGCGTTTGATGCAGCTGTATTTACATCAGATGGATATAGTTATCTCCCTGGATGGGTTCACTTAATCAGTCCTTTATAATTTCTTTTTTGTTTTTATCTTCATTGTCATCTTTATCAAAAATTTCTACAATCGAAGCAGCATATTTATCAAGCATTGCTTGCCCTAAGATATAGCCTATCTGTATAAACCCAGCTGTTATAATCATTGAAAGTAAAATTAAGAAAGTAGTATATCCTATTTCATTCTTAGCTTCTTCTTTGTATATTGTGTATCCAATTAAAACTTTCCAGCCAAAATCAGCTATTAAGTAAGCTAAAAATTTTTTTGATTTAAGTGGTAACTTATTTAAGTCTGGCATGTTCCTTTATCCTTTTGTTTATTATTACATAATTATATTAAACAAATCTAATTGAAAGGAGAGCTTTGATGTCTAATAAAAGATATATACCAAAACCAATAATATACGAGAAAAGAGATGTCAGCTCTTTTCATGAAGATATAACTAAATATAACTTTTGCAATTGCAAATTGCCTTCTATGAACTGCATTTGGCCAGAATGTATTTGTGATTGCTGTTTAGACTTTCGAGAGAATTGTGAGTGTTTAAAGGATGACGAACAAAAACAATAAAACAGAAGTATCAGGGCTACCTGAAAATATGTCTCAAGTTACTCTTGCGATTGTGTTTTTAGACATAATTAATTCAACAAAATTTGTACAAAAACATGGGGCAAAAAAAGCTGCTGCTTGGTTTCAAGTTCATGATAAACTAGCAAGATCATTAGTTTATAGACATAATGGAAGAGAAATCGATCGATCTGATGGTTTCATGCTTTCATTTTATAATCTAGGTGATGCTATTCAATTTGCTTTAAAATACCAAGAAACTATTCCTTATAAAGTACCTTTTGATAGTCGAATTGGTATACATTGGACGAATATAATTGAAATACAGCAAGAAGACAAATATACTTCAGTAGGTGCTAAAAGTGTTGAACTTGAAGGTATTGGTAAAGCTACAGCTGCTCGTTGTATGTCGATTTGTCAAGAAAAACAAGTTTTATTAACAAAAGCAGCTTACCTTAAGTTTAAATCTATGTTAAACGCACAAAGTTATATTTCTAAATCGACTAGAACAGCACTTGTTGGTTTGTATCAATTTAAAGGTGTTAAAAATCCACAAGAAATATATGCTATTGGCAATTCAATTGAAGTACTTCAACCTCCTCCGAGTGGTGGTAAAGTTAAAAGAATCGGTGGTGCAAAGAAAATACGAAGTCGTGCTAGAGATAGAAAGTTTTGGGAATGGATTTGGTGGTTTAATTTAAGAGGAAGCATTATTTGCTTTTTAATGGCACTTTACATATTATGGCCTGCAATATTTGATCCTAATGTAAGAAGAGGCAGCGAAATGCAAGAATATTTTTGGTGGGCAGATTACATTAATGATTTTTTATTTGAAGCAAATAAAAAAATTGAAAAAATTTCTAAATTTATAACTGATCACTATTTTAAATAAATATATATCAAAGGTATAATAGAATGAAAGACAGAAAAACAAATAAACAATTTACTCAAGGAGAAAAAGCAAAAAGAGGATGGTGGTTCTCTGTTTTCTTTATGCTTCTTGTTGTTGCACTAATTATATTTCTATCATTTGTCAAAATTGTTGATGAAAATAGAGATGTCTTAGTTGGACTAATTGGCATGATCACAGGTGCAGTCTCTTCAATGTTAGCAATTGCAAGTGGTCGCGATCCATCTGAAGTCGAAGAGTTAAAAGATAAATTATCTTCAGCAAACGCAGATCGATCTGCACTTATTGCAAGATTAAGAGACGCACAAATTCAAATGCAGCTATTGCGAGAACAAATATTTGAATTACAAAATGCTGTAATCGATAAATTATCAATGTTTCAAAAAGAAAACCCAATCAAAACAAAAACATCTGATCAAGTTATATTACATAAAGAAGTTGAAGATTGGCTTCCAAAAGTAAATAGAGATGACAATCTATAGGGGAAACTTAATGCAGTTTTTAAATATTTTAAATCTATGTTTAATTATATTATTTTCTTTCGAAAGTTTTGCACAAGTCAACATAGAATCCATGAGAAACGAAAAAGACGATGTACTTTCTGGTTTTTTACAAGGAGGTTTAAACTTTCAAAAGTCAAATATTGATATACTAGAGGCAAATGCATCTGTTAGATTAGACTATCACATTAGGAAATACAAAGAAAAAATATTATTTTTAGGTAGTTATGGTCTTGGGAGACAAGACGGAAAAGATTTTAAAAATGAAATGTTTGCGCATTTAAGGCTTAATGCATATCCAATTAGTAAAAAATCTGCACTTTCTGGAGAAGCTTTCTATCAAATACAAAAAGATGATTTTGAGCTTTTACAAATAAGACAGCTTTTTGGGTGCGGCGGAAGAATTGAATCAAGTAAAAATAAATCTTTAAGGTTAGCTTTTGGATTAGGAATGATGGCAGATCATGAAAAAATAAAAGGTGTAGAGCATAATGTTGTTATTAGATCTACAAATTACTTAAGTTTATTACATAAAACTGATAAATTTAATACATTTGCTGTTGTGTATCTTCAACCAAGAATAGTACAACCTTCAGATTTTAGAGTTTTAACTGAAATTACTAACGAAATAAAAATTACAAAAGTTCTTTCATTTAATTTTACTCTTTCATATAGATATGATTCTGACACGCCTGAAGGTGTTATTAAAAACGAACTTAAATCAAATGGATCACTAAAATATAATTTTTAATTTGTTGCAATTTTTATTATTTTTTTATGATCATAAATTCTTGTTGACTCCATTAGTAGTCTTGTTTCAAACCACAAGTCACCATCAACTAAAGGCATAAATAAATCTTCAATATTATCAATACCTAGTTTTAAATCTACACCTTCTTCTAATAGAATTTTAACAGGTGCTATTGAATTATGTATAGGAGACATGTATCTTCTATCTTGTTTCATTGATATTGCTGCACTTGGACATACTATAACTGAAACATTGTTTTTTACCATTCTTTTAGCTTGTTTTCTAATGTAACTATTTTCATTTGCTGCAAGAGATATACAATGTATTAAATTTACTTTTTGAATAAGATTGTGTTCTTCTATCTTATCTAAAACAAGTTCAGTTTCTTTCTCGTCAGGCCTATTGTTTTGACCTACATGGATATCTATAGGTTTATCTAGTGTTTTTGCAAGATCAAATAATAAGTCAATATGTGTTGCATGTGAAGAATCTCTATCTGGTAAACCTCCAACAACATCAGCTTTTTTACATGCTTCAATAAAGTTTCTTCTAGATTCTATGTTTTCTAGTCCTTCAAGAGGTTGAATTGCTAAATCTATTTTTACTCTATCACTATATTTTCTCTTTATTGTTAGCCCAGCATCAATGCATTTTTGCCCTACAACACTATCAGCATCTACAAATGTTTTTATATACGTTGTTCCTTGCTCGAGAAGGTTATCTACACACTTAGACATTCTTTTAACTAGATCTTCTTGCGTATAGTTTTCTTTTAATTCTCTATAGAGAATCCATTTTTCTTGTAAAGATGCTTGAGATTTTAAAAATCTTTCTGGATTCATCAAGTATGCCTTGTCAAAATGTGCATGATGACACTTGAATCCACCTTTTTCTCTAATTTCTTTTAAAAAAAAATCTTTCATATTTTTCCTTTTTAAATTGGGGGTACGTCCATTATTATCTCTAAATAGTCTGAATGCATTGCAATATATTCAAAAGTTTTTAAGTCTTTCTTTTTCAAAGCTTTTGAATATGCACTAGTAGGCCAGTTTTCTTTTTTATGTCTTATTGCTATATCCTGACTAGTTCTTCCTTTAGAACCTTTTTCTCTATCTGGATATAATTGTGGATATCCAAACTTATCTGACTCTTCTTTTGTAATATCTAATTGAATTTTTTCAACATCACTTCTTACTTCATAAACCATAAATCTTTTTTGAGCTTCTTCAGTTATAGAATTTCTATCACATACTGCAGCACTTCCTCTTCTAGAGACATATTCTAAAAACAATTCAAAAAGTAAAGGCCCAAATCCTCTTTTTGTATCTCTAGACATTTTATGCTGATGATAACCATGATCAGGTAAATCTTCGTCATCTTCATAAGTTTTTTCAAACTCAACCATTCCCCAAACTCTTGTATCATCAGATTCACCAGGTTCTTCGATATCTACAAAATGATATTTAACAAATCCATAAGGTTGCATTGGATCGTCATCTTCGTAAAGATATATTTTCCCAGTAAGATCAGGCTCACCATACAATTCTCTTTTATGCTGAACAATGCTTTCAAGACTTTGTATTATTTCAAAAATTTTAGAGTTTACCCCGTTAACATTTTTTGAATTAACTTTTTTTATTTTTTCTTCATCAGAAATTGAATCAATAAACGTTGTATTAGGACTTGATAATTTTTCATATTCTTCATAAGTTTGAGGCGGAAACATTTCTTCATCATAAGGATCGATTTTTTCATGCCTTAAAGCTTCTGTCAATAAAGTATTCCATTCTAAACATAATTCTTTATAATCTTTTCTATTCATTTTTCCACCAATCGTCAAATACACCAAAAGGAAGCTGATCATAATAGTCATCTGGTATACTTCCTACACATTGATAGGAAAACCATTCACCTTTCAGTTTATATCTATTTAATTCTTCATGCAAATATTTTTCTTCTTCTCCTTTTCCTTTGAAAGAAGCAATTAATTTTAATCTGTTAGGATTACCAGTTTGAAGCTGTTTTAATCTTTTTTGTGGATCTTTAGATCTACCTATTTTTATCATTCCTGTAAAATCTGACTGTATAAAATATAAATCATCTTTTTTCATACAAAACTACCTCTTTGTTTACATATTTAATTATAAAATCTGAAAGAGAATGTATAAAAATGTCTAGTAGTTTATTAATGAATTTAATGATAGAAAAACTTCTAAATGAAAATCCAAGGCTTAAAAAAAATTTACTGAAAGAAGCAGGTGAATATCCGGTCTTAACTCCTCAAGAACAAGGTATTAATATAGATGATACTGATGAGATTGCATCTGTCCCTCATGAGCACAAAGTATTATCACCTTCAGAACTTAATAGAGTAAAAGAGCCTAGAAAAGGTGGGTTAGTTAGTGCTTTAAAAAAAATAGGAAAATATGTAGGAGGAGCTGCTATTACACTTGGTATGCTAGCAATTGCAAATTTTCATGATTCAAAAAGTGATACTACAAATCCAAGTGACCATAATACTAATCATGCAATTCAACAAATTGCGAAAGAAGATAATGTACTTGCTGACCAGCTTGTTAAAGAACTTGAATCGTCTCCTGATTTTGAAGAAGATGTTATTTCAACTATTATTGGTCACGAAGGTTTTAGATCAGAACCTTATGTTGATGAACATAACATTAGCATAGGACATGGCACCGGGCTTTATTTTGGTAGTAAAGATAATCCTGCAATGATAAAGTCGACCTGGAGAAAAGATTTATATACAATGTTTGATGTACCTGAAAAGCTTAAAAAAATCGATGCTTTAAAGAAAGACGGGACAGGTATAAGTAGAGAAACTGCAAAGTTTATTTTTATGAAAAAATACAACCAAATTAAAAAACAATTAAATAAAACTGCACCTTATATTCATGTTTTTCCAGAACATATTAAAAAAGCAATTATAGATTTAGGTTATAATATGGGTGCAGGATATACAAATAAATTTAAAAACTTTGATTATAACATGAGTATTGCAGGAATGATGATTGAAAAAGGTAATCTAGATATGGCAAACAACTTTATAAGATCTGCAGCTTCTGAGCTTATCTATAATTTTGATAAAGACGGTAATATTAAAGGTAAAACAAAATATGCAGAAGATTTACCTAAAAGATCTTCATATATTGTAGGTCTTCTAAAGCAAGGTATTAATCAAGACTTTGACATGAATGCTTCAGTTATAAATCCACCTGATAAACGATATGAAAATAAAAATTACTCTCTAAAAAGCGTTTTCTTCTCTTAATTTTTATATTTGTATACTTTGATTCCCTCGGCCGCTTAATGAAATACCAGCTGTCGTTGCAATTTTATCAAAAAACACTTCTAGGCTCATTTCCATTGTACTAAAAATATTATATGCCATATCTGCTTTTAAATCTCCTTTAATCATTTCAGTTAGTTCTTTTATTGTTTTTTGTTTATTAGAAGTATTCCAGATAAAAATACTATCTCCATCATCATGTTCAAAAATATCAGGCATAAGACCAGGAAATGCAGTTTGATGAATACCTAAAGTCTCAAGTAATTTCATCATATCAAAATCAACTACTATTTTAGTAAACCCAGCATCTATTGCGTCTGTAATAATTTTTGAAGTTCCATTCATTGCGTATAAATAAGCTAACGTTGCTGGAATATTGATGAATTGAGAAGGCCAAGAAATTTCACTAGCAAAAGCACCTAAACCAAATGCATCAGCAGGCGATGAACTATCAAACTCTTTAAGTCTCGGTGTTTCATACATCTTACCATTATCTTCAGCTGCGCTGTTAAATGTATCTAAAAATTCTCTGTCTGATGCAAGAATATCGTGTATTTCCTTTAAAAAATCACTAAGCTTGTCGACTCCTTCGTTTTCTATTTTTACTAAGTGTTCATGCCAAACACTAACAGGATAACTTTTCCCTAAGAGAAAGTCTATAGTAAGATAACTTATTGGTACTTTTGGTTTTATATTAAATAAATCAAGACACGAATTATTATCATCACCGTCCATAATCTCGCTAAGCGCTATCATTCTCTGTATAGCATTGCTAAGAATTTTTGAAGTCCCTACATCTGTTCTATTTAATGTTTGTAAATAAAAAATAGCATTCCAGACTTTCTCTAAATCTTGTTTACTAATATTAGGATCTTCATTTAAAGGAAAAGACAAGTCAATCTGTTTCGCATTACCTGATACTCCTGACACTGTTGCACCTGGCGTAAATCCTTCATAAGCTGCTTTAAGATCTTCTATGCTTTCTAGTTTTCTTTTTCTTCTTATTTTCATATTTCTAAGATTACTTAAGTAACCTATAAACTCATCACTAGACATTATTTGAACTTTTTTGCCACTTATAATTTCAAGTGCATCAATAACAGGTGATAAAATTTCACTTGGTAAAGTTCTTAATCCGTATAGAAAATGAGCCAAAATTTCAGCAGCACTTTCTAATACTTGATTTCCAGATAACTCATCTCTTAGTTCTATAATTCTCTTCCCTACTTCTTGACCGATCTCTTCACTAAACATTATTTTATTTTTAATTATATCATGAATTTTATTAAATGCTTCTTCAATTTCACTAGTATCTTCTACTTCAGAAACCTTATTTAAATAAACATCTATCTTTTTATCGTTTTTTTGTTTTTGTTTTTCTAAAGCAAGCTGTCTATCATCACTTTCTAATTCATCTTGCTGAATTTTAATGTAATCTTTTAACTGTACACTACTCTTACGCCCTGCAAGTTTCTCAATATCATCATAAATGATAGGTTTTTTAGTTTCTGGATGAAAATATCCAGCGCCAGTCAATATATAATTCGATGCAATTTCAGGATGATAAATTATACAAACAGGACCATCATGATCTCCATGAAAAATTACACCTTCAATAAGACTTCTTAATAAAATTTTATTTTCTGTTAATATACTAAGTTTTTGAAGAATATCTATACATACACCTGCAGTTCTATTTGATCCTTTTGATCCAATAAAGCCTGCACCTACATATTGACCTTCAGCCCAATCTTGTGCTGACGTCTTTTTTAAATAATCAATAAATTCTGCAATTTTTGGATCTGATACTAATTTATTGTAATCATAGCCCTTTCTCTCAATAATTGTCCGAAATTGATCTTCTAATCTATAGTTTTCACCGTGAATTCCTTTAGCATTCTCTTCTGTAAAAATCATAAAATTTGATACATCAACTTCAAATCTTAATATTACATCACCATAAGTCTGTGCGATCTTAGGATTAAACTCATAACAGGTATATAATCCTTTGCCATAAGTTGCACCCATTCCAGCCATAAAGTTAGACCCTGTGCTGTAAGGATTTGTCATTACACTTCTTGCTAAAGTATAAGCTTTACCCTGTATAGTGTTTATAGACTCGTAGTACTTTTTTGCAGCACCTCTTTCAAGATTTCTTTTAATTGCACTTGCTCTTCTTGACTTGTCACGTCTAATTTCAGGACTTTTGGTATCCTCATCAGGCTCAAAAAGATGAGGTCTTGTTGCTTGTAAGTTTTTATATACTCTATCAGTTGCTGTGACATCTCCACCTGTTTGTCCAGGAGATCCTCCATGATAAGTGTTCCAGTCAGTTACCCTTCCTCTTGCATTAGTTGTTTCTAGTGATTGAAAAGGATCTGGTACTCCTACCTTTTTTCCACACAAATGATATACAGTTGCTTTATTGCTGGAAAAATCAATCTCTTCTTTTAATATTTTTTGATTTGTTAATCCATAAACTTCTTTTAAGCTTCTCATTAATTTATTTCTTTCTTAAAATTTACATTATTTGGTAATCTATTTTTTGGTTCTACATACTCTAAACCTATAGTGTTAAATATATCTTCTTCACTATAAATTTTAATTCTTTTCAAGTTTCCATCTTCAAATTTTAATATTTTAAAAGGAGTATAAACAAACTTTTTTGGAACTTGTTTTGATAATTCTGACATAATTTTTAAATTCCAGTCTTCACTACCTGTTAAGAAAAATGCCATTTGCCAAAAATACCCATCATCAGCAATAAACAAATCGTAATCAAGATCTTTTACAGTTTTTTTATAAAAGAATTGTGTATGTTGTGTTTTTTTATAGTCTAAGACTTCACTTAATACTTCTCTTAGTAAATCATTGTTATCTGTTTCAATAACAAAATCAATATCACCTACAATCTTGTGTCCTCTTCTTAAAGAACCTGTATGTTGAATATTAATAACTTTAATTTTATTTTCTTTACAAAAATATCTAATGAGTCTTTCTTCTTCTTTGTACAAACTCATTAGATATTCATGTGGATATTTGTATTTTTTAATTCTTGACATTTCTTATAATAATCCTTTTTTTTTATTATAAGAAAATTAAAAATAATTTATAATTTAGTGAATTTCATCTTCTAGATCATCTAAATTGACACCATCCATGTTATATCCTGCATTAAATGCCTGTCCTGCAAGAAAATTTTGTATTTCAGATTGAGTGCACTCAATTCCCATCATGTCACAAAATTTTCTTAACATGTCTTCACGATCATCTTCTCCTGATACTGATGGTATTTGAGGATCCATTTCACTAGAAGACATATCATCATCGCCTAAAAGATTATCATCCATTTCACCTTCAGCATCAAAAGGCGCAAAAATATCATCTTCTTCAGATTCTTTTAATTCACTTTCTAGTTTCTTTGCAGCCTCGTCAGCTTCAAGATACGCGCCTTCATCTTGCTCTTTGCTTTCAAAAACAAAATCTTTTCGCCAGTTTTCAATTAACAGTTTAAACTCTTTTCTTTTCATTTTATTTACCTTTTCTTTGTAAAAATATTTTTTTGCGAATATAATTATTTCATGAAATATGAAATTACACATAAAGAACTTAAATGCATTAATATTCTTATAAGAACTATTCAAGAAGCTATTAAAAGAGATACCTTTAATGAAAATGAAATACAAAATATTGTTAAAACAATTAATAAGCTTAATGAAAGATCAATTAGCTGCTAACGCATCATTATTTGCTTAATATTGCCTTGCGCACGATTATAATTGCTTCTTACCATTTCACAATTACTTATAACACTTTCACAAAACTCTCTCTTAAAATCAGAATCATCAGGAATTCTCTCTGAAATTTTTGAAACATCATTCTTCCACCATTTTAAACAAGGATGAGTCACAACTAAAGATTTAAAATTGTCCTCACATCCACTTTCTAAACTAGTACATATACGATTAACTTCTTCTCTTGTTACAAATCCAAAACGAATTGCATCTACTAAAGTTTGAAAGAATCCTGTACTTGCACTCATTAACTTTACACCATCAGCTTGAGAAACATCTCCTCCTTGCATTGAGCTTTTAGAAGGCATGCTTGTTGCAAATCTACGATCGTCAGCATTAGGCATAAATGTAGAAGGTCTTATTCCACCTCCACCTGAAGAAGCTGCCATTCCGGACTCTTTTATAATGTCTCGAATTACTCTTCTTAGTTTACTTTCAGATATTTTCATATTTTACGCTTTTCTTAGCCTTGAGATGCCGATGTTAAAAAAAGAGCATCGGCATAATCTTGAATTAATTCTCTTGCTCTTTTTACAGCACCTTCATGTGCAGCTTTTTTGTCCAAACCTTGATTTTCTAACTCAATATATTCATGATCGTACATTGAATCATATTCAGCCTGAAGATGCTCTCCCCATTTCTCTCTTGTTTCTTCATCTTTAAACCAATCTGCCCCCATAAAATCATCTCCATCACTTTTTAAATTTCCTTGAAGAACTTGATCAACACCATAAACTGGATCTTTTTCTGCTGATGCTTTTGTTTCTTCATTATCACTTATTATTGTATTAAGCTCATTATGAAGAACTTCCACCATTTTTTTTGCACCAACAGCGTTACTTTCATAGGCTTTGTTTCCTAAATCGTCAACTTTGTTTATGTTACATATGTTTATGTAATAATAATCATAATTAACAGGACTATGATTAAAATTTACATAAAGATTTTTTAAATCTTTAGCCCTTAAACTTTTCCCTCCCGGTCGATATCCTGTACTGTAAGGTTCTAATACTCTACTTTGACCACTTCTATTTTTTAAAACAAAACTTGTTCTAGCTTTAATACCTGTTAACCAAGAAAAAATAGCCTCTTCAATTTTTTCACTAAAACTAGATTTAGCTACTGTATGAGTAAAATATTTTTGATCTTTACTTTTTACTTTAAAATCTTCATCTAGCTTTACTATTGGAATTATACCAGCTATTATTTTTTCCAATTCACCTAAAGTTATCATATACCCACGTCCATGTGCTGATTCAGCTGGTTTCCATAAATTATCTCCTTTTAATCTTGGACAAATTCGCTTTATTAATTGATCTATTCTAAGTGCGTGCATTGATTGAGACTTAGGATTAGTCTCAGATACATGATATTCACGTAAAATATTTCTTATTGCACTTCTTAAACGTCGTTCAGTTAATCTTATCATTTTTTAAAACTCTTTCTAATTATTTTTATATTCTTATATATGTTTTATTAATTCAAATATGAAAGTCAGTACTGAAATCCAAAATCACAATCGACTCAGGACTTGGATTCTTTAAACTTGTTAATCCAAAGTTACCCTCGTGCATATCATTTGATCTTATATACACATATGCACGACTCAACCGCTTAAAGTCTTCATAGAATACAACATCATCAAAATCAATACACTTATCAGTATTTAATGTTACAGCTTTATAAAATATTCTTTTTGTATCTTCTTCTGAAGAATTTCCTAAAACTGCACCAAAACTTGAAAATACTCCATCTAACATGTACTTAAAACTATTAGCAGACTTTCTATGTCTGTCTTCTTCATGCATTATATTCCAAAACGTAGGGAAAGCTTTCTTTAAAACATCTAAATCATTAATAGCATATAAAGGCACAACCTTTTGACATATCAACCAAAAAGGCTCGTCGTCAACCCTATCATAATCATATATTTTCATAAAAATATCTCTTGCACCTAAACCATGCTTCGCCCTACTAATTTCTATCTCTTCTTTGTTTGAATCCACACCTAATTTGTTCTTTGCTATTTTTAATACCCACTCCTCATTAGGGATTGTATAAGCATTACGAAATGAACCTTCACCTAATTTTTCTAAACTAGGATTACAACTCAAAATAAAAGAATAAAGAGGTGTATCTAAAATATCACCTTCAAGATCAAAAAGAAAAGCTTCGGACCCACCTTTTTTTATTATTTCAAGCAAATCGTCTCGATTTTCATCTAACTTTCTTGCTAAACTAGAAATACTGCTAGCATCCGGATCCAGCTTCAAGACTTCAAATATATACTTCTCTAATAACATACAATACTTTCAGTTTAATCTAATTCTATTCTATATATGTTTTATCAAACGAAAACAAAATAAATCACGCACATAAAACAGAATCATGTCGAAGACTCGAGAGACGCCCCTCACGAGCAAAACTCAAACCCGTTCGTCAAACTCAAACCCACTCGTCACTCGGACCAACATACCGATCATCATACATCTTATCAAAACGAGGCTTTTCCATCATCAACACGTCATAAGGTATTCCCAAACTAGTCAATTGCCCCGCAACCTCTTCACGATCAGACTCAGGCGCCGCCGTATAAATCACAATAAAATCATAATTTCTATAATGTCCCTTCAACTTCTCAATCATCTCATAACGAGGCGTCACACCTCCATCCTCCAATTCGTTTACCAACGTATCATGAAAATCAAAAGCAATAACTTGCCTCCCTACACCACCCTCACTTAAAATAATGTCTTTAACTAAAGTTTTTAATAATTTATGCTCTTTTAAACTAGTCATAGTATCAATAATTAATTTATTTGTTAATTCTATTCCTCTTTTAAAGTAACCTGCAATTTTATCTAATCTTGCACCTTTTTTATCAATTCTAAATAATGTAGCAATTGAACCATCAAACTCAGCAAGTAATCCAGAGTCTTCAGTGTTTAAATAATAATTAAATAACATTTCTCTATATTTTCCAGTAAATTTAAGAACTTTTCCAGACTTAAGCTTTTTAGTTAATATTTTAATATCACTAACATTGTCAATATCATCATGATTAGAAATATAATAATTAACTAACTCGTCATATTTATTTGCTAATTTGTCCACAAAAGGGACAAGTTTTTTTTCAGAATTATTTAAGTCTTCATTGTTATAAATTTTATCATTTATAAAATCAAATGTATTTAATATAGTTTTTACATTTAGATTTTTTTTTGCATTTTGTCCATCTTTTAATATGTTACCTTTTCTATTTTTAATATAGACTTCATCAAATGTTTGAATAACACTAATAGCTTCATTAGCAACTTGTGCTACAAATTCTGGCTTAAATTCAATTAAATGCTTTATAGCATGACTTTCTTTACCATGAGTATTACCCGATATTTCATAGACTTCATGATCATCAAAAACAGCAACTTGATTATTTCCAGGATAATCATTGTCCGGACTATTGTAGTAAACGTTTTCTTTTAAAAATTCTCTTATGTATTTTTCTAATAACATACATTACTCTCTGTTTGATCTAATTCTATTTTATATATGTTTTATAAAATCAAACGAAAAAGTCATCCAAAAGTTCTCCCGAAAAATTTTTCACAATTTGGGTAAAAAGCTTTTACTCACTGAAAACTATTTTATTTTTTCATTATGCTCATAAATTTTTCTTTCATTTCACCACTTAGTTCTTTTCTGACGAAGTTTTCCATTTTATCCTTAGTATTTAAAAATGCTAGAGCTTGTTTTCTTATCATTTCTTCATCTATTTGGGTACTTCCCTTAGCCACAATCATTAAAATTGCATTTTTGTACTCTTGCTCAACATGTTGTGCTAACAAACTAAACAATTCTTTTCTTTTTTGTTGTTCATCTTCATTTGACTCAATTATCACTTGTCTAATTACACTTCTCAATTTACTTTCAGTTATACGCATTAACTTAATACCTTTCATGTCATATCTTGTAATATTATTTATTACTGAAATATCAAAAAGTTATTAAAAATTTTCGCGAAGTTTTTTTATTACACAGATGTATTCAGCTTGTATACATAAAAGCTTTTCGAAAGTTGCGGCGAAGAAAAATGACCTGCAGACTTAGCCCCCGCCCGGCGTGCACTCTCACTGAGTTTCAGAGGCCCTCTGGGAGGGGCCCTGCGAGGGCCCTTGAGAGCCCCGGGGCCCTAGTGGGGGCTACGTGTATCTCTCGTCGTGGTAGTCTATAATATAGACATAAGGCATTACTTCTATACTCTAACGCTACTAAGGAGTTTAAATGATAGAGTTATTAATTGTTTCTTTGATTTTGTCTGTGTCTTGGTTTTCGATCTGGTTAATGTTGACCTTTAGTCCGATAGCAGCAGCGTGCACAATGATCTCGTTTTGTGGTTTAATGTACTTCTTGTCGCGTGATCTAGACAGAAGTTAATTGTGACTTCGTTCTTGGATCATCTAGCCGTTCGTGTCGTCGAGTTTCACGTGTAATGTATCGATGTTAGGGTTATAATATTAACATAATCCACCACTTTTTCTTTCAACCCAGATTCAATGATTAAGGAGTTAATTATGGGTTTCATTATGATGTTTCTTGGCATTCAACTTGCCATTGGTCTTTTCTTTCTTTGCTTCCTCAACTTCCCGATGTTGACTGCGGCTGTCGTTATCTTCTTCATTTTGCAAGATCTTTACGTCGTTATTCGAAACGCCTAAGGCTTCGTTTCGTCGGGTTTTGCGTGTATTTTCGATATAACTGATTTATAATAAATCCATAAGGCTTAATAGGATTTTTAATC
>CEUT01016218.1_pt1 | contig 84646 bp, 85 predicted proteins | sample 531401 | NCBI WGS metagenome assembly CEUT01 (sample SAMEA2622821, study PRJEB7988) | marine metagenome | biome: marine biome (ENVO:00000447); feature: surface water layer (ENVO:00002042); material: "saline water (ENVO:00002010), including plankton (ENVO:xxxxxxxx)" | depth 5 m | reverse complement strand
CTCGTTAAGTCCTTTATCTCGGCTTGTCGTGCTTCGTATTCCAACTCTAACTCTTCTATCTCTATGCGATATTGTTCAAGGGCTTCATCGCGTAAGCGCAACTCTTCGGTGTGGAGGGATTGTAAGGTGCTTATCTGATCCTTCAAGGACTGCTCGGCAATCTCGTGTGCTTTGATAATGTTGCGTACATCATACTGCGACTTGCCAAATACAACAAGAAGGAGCAGGACAAGCCCGATCTCCTTCCAGTGTTTTAGACAAAAAGATAGTATTTTTTGTTTCAGATTCATACTTCAAGAGTTGGCTTCAATAATTTCATAACCAATCTTAATAAGGTCATCAAATTCGGGAGATAATTGATCTACTGCTTTTTTAAATTCTTTGGCGCCACCTTCGGGGGCGGTTATCATTGCATTTGAGGCTGAAATTAATTTTTTTCCTATTTCTTTTAGTCTAGGTTCAAAATCAGCAAAGTCAGCACCTGACTTGTAAGCCATTGCTGAAGACATCTGGTCTGCTATTCTATAGAATTCTTTGCCGACCTCGCGGCAGTAATCTCTGGCAGTGCCGCCAACTTCCTTTTCAAGTTTTCCAAGTTCTGATTTACGGATTGACTGACCTTTTGCTGCATAACCTTTTGCTGTTGCGAAACGATTGGACATTTCTCGTGCTGCTTTAAGGGCGCCTATGGCTTTCCCAGCAAAATAGCGTGGGGCATCTTCCATAGTTAGGTATTCCTTTAAAACTATATCAAGTTCTTCTTTGATAATTTTTTTTAATCTAGTCTTTGTAATCTTCATTGTTTGGTCTTTCAACTTATTCTAGTCCTTTTAATTTTACAATAGCATCAATTACGGATTGACCACCGAGATAAAGACCAGATATGATAACCCAGTCTGCTGATTCTAGTCCGCCCCACATCATAAGACCTGTGGCAGTAAGCCACACAAGTAGTTTGCGGGAAGTTAGTTTTTGTATGCCTCTGTCGAGTAGTGCTTGCTTTTGTTCTTTACTCATCATTTGGCGCCCATGCCGCGAAGTTGCTCATAGATAAGTCCAATAAGAACTGGCAACGACATAACACCAATTAGCGGTGCCATCTTCTGTAGGGCGTCCGCTACAAGTTGCATGTTCTCGGGGTTGATACCTTCCATGCCTTCTTGCATCATGTCGGCTTCTCTGTCGTCCATCTCTCTGTTGATGTGTTCTTCAACAGCGCGCTCAGTTGGAAAATTCATTCCGAGAACTTCTAAGGTTTGTACTGCCATTTGTCCGACAGCTTCGGGGCTTGCCTCCGGGTTTTGTGTGACAAGGTAGTTAACAAGAGCACCGGCTGGGAAGTCTAGGCTTTTTTCAACATCGGTCAAGATATACTGGAAAGCCTGATCCATTGCCCCACCGCTCTGCATGGAGGCTGGCTCTGGTTCAATTTCGTCATACGGGTCGTCCATCATTGTCATACCACGACCGAAGGGCGCTTCTTTCATAATTTCTTCTTTGATTAGAGCGAGTAGCTCTGACTTTTTGATTTTCATTTTTTATCCTTTGCGATCTTTGTCGCCGTTGCGTACATTACGCTTTCGGCGTCACCGCCATAGCGCTTCTTGAAATCACTCTTTGATTTCTTCATACCCTTAACTATCTTCTCTTTTTCCTTTTCTTCGCCTTTGGACAATTTTCTTTCGTCTAGCTCTTCGTCCATAGGTGCGGGGGCTGCTCGGACCTTGGGTCTGTAAGCACGACCAAGTTGTCGTTGGGCGGCACCGATGGACACGCCCGACTCACCCGTGAAGGCGGCGGATAGGAAGTCTATGCTAACATCAAGTCCATCAATCGAATCGGTTAATTTGACAATCGCATCTAGAAGAGCAGGATCAGATTGAATCTCTTCCATTATTGCTTCTTTGGTAATCTTTTCGCTTTCTAACGCTTCTACTTGGGCGCGGACTTCTTCACCAAACATCTCTTCGACCTCTTCGTTTGTGAGGACTACTTCGAGTTCTTCTTTAATAATTTGCTTTAATTTAGCTTTTGTAATCTTCATTGTACTCTACTCAATTTAGCTTTAATCACCCCACCTTGGGCAGACTTGAAATCTTGAATACTTGCGCGGACAGAGGCGTCGTCTATAGGTCCGTCGTACCAGTCCTCAAATGTTTCAATGATCTGATACTTCCCGATAACACCTTCGCTGATGCCTTCTGCTAGTAAGATTTGTCTAAGCAACTCGCCCACAGGAGCGGGTGCAGCGGATACCTCTTCAATAATCTCAACGGGTTCTGGCTCTTCCACTTCCTCTACTACGACTGGAGTGGGCTCTTCCTTTACGTGAACTTCTATGATGGGATCTGGTGCGGGTTCACAATCTTCGTGATCGCAACACTCTTCTTCGATCTCGCATACCTCTTCACAGCAGTCCGCTTCAAGTGGTTCTTTTTCTAAGTCTGAAATGCTAACAGGCATTCTTGGGGAGCATCGCATTAGTTTTAATAACCAACTCCATAGTGTCTTTAAAAAATTCATTTTATTTTCCTTTCTCGATACCATTCATACTTAGTATCGCAATCAGTCCGGGGACATTCTTTCTGACATAAACACCAGAGAAAAGTGTCTCGCAGCGACCACCGACATAAGCAATCGCAGACTCAAGGTGCTTGGACACGCGAGGGTCTGCAACCATCTCTTCACTTGCTACGAGAATAAGTGACCCTGCTGCCGCCTTACCCTTGGGTGGAGGGCAAGCAGAGCGGTTCATACAGTTGTGCATAATTGTTGTTCCGAGCTTGCCAGTGTTCGGATCTTTGATCATAGTAGAGCCGATGAAGGCACGACCGTCCTTACCAAAGCAGGTCTCCAAGTCTCTGGAGTCAAAAGATTGTATAGGTGAGTCTTCGGTGGATAGTTTGAGTATCTGTGCGAAGATCTTTGAAAACTGGGTATTGGCTACTGGATACATTCCAAGCATACCGATACGACCGCGTAGGAGGCGCGTAGAGCGCTCGTTATCTACAACGATGTGTGGGTATGGCGTGACATCATTTATCAAAGACAAGGCGTTGCGGGCGATTGTGGGGTTTAGATTCTCTTGTGCTGTTGGCCAAGAGACGATATAGACAACTTTACCGCTTGCCTGAACAGATTGTAGGTAGCGTTCAAACACAGGCTGTAGGGCAACCACGGACGAACCAGTGCCACCGCCGCCGCCTGCCATCACGAACAGCCAATCAACCTTGCCAAACTTGATGCGTAGGGCGTCTTCTACAATAGCGCCGTTCTGTGTTAGGACTTCCTTGCCGTAGGCGATGTTCTTACCGATGCCGTCAGAATCGGGAATAAGAACGACGTGCTCCTCTTCTACATTCTTTGGAATGTCTTTGCCTGTGCTATTGACAAGCAGGGTCTTGTTGAAGCCCAACTCAATCATAGCGTTCGCCATCTTGTTGCCGCCACCGCCAACACCAACAAAGCCCACGTTTATGGATGATGGTGCTGTGTTCTCGGGTAACATATCTTCGTCAGAGTATTCCATCTGTAATCCGAAGTCCTCAACCATACCAAAGTCTTCCGCTTCTACTTCTTCGTGAAAGTGGTCCTTTTCTTGGTTGAATGATGGGGGTGCTTCTGCTGGTGGCAGAAAGTCAAACTCGTTACTCATTAGTTATCCTTATTGTTAAAGTCTCAGTTTTTTTCTTAATCTGTTTACCTGTGGATACATTAGTTGCACAGTTTCTGGATCATTGTCTAAAAATCTCTTTATCATCTGTCCCAATTCTTTGTCAGACTTCTGGTCCTCTGGTGCGGTGCGGTGGGCAGCAGTGTAAAGAACTTCTAGTAGATTATTGAACTCTTCTGTCAAGGACAAGACATCTCGTTCTTTGCTTGACATATCATAGAGCGTATCAACAAGATAGCCAGACTCTAATCCTAGTTGCTTTTCCTTCGAACGCATCGCCATCCTCAACATCATCTTTTTTGCTTTTTGATCTTCGGCTGGATTTATGTCAATCTTTAGCTTATTAATAAATTCGTCAAAGAATCCCTCGCTCATAGTTGTCTCAAGTTCTTCTTTGATGATTTGTTTTAGTCTGGTCTTTGTAATTTTCATTACTGATTTACCTTTGCGAAACCTGCTTCTTTCTCAATTACAATCTGCATATCCACACAATCTTTGAGAGAATCAAGGTGAGAAATCAACAAGACGTTCTTGAAATACACCTTAATTAGTTCCAAGATCCGAATAAATCCTGCCATATTCTCTTCGTCCAAAGCAGTTCCGGGCTCGTCCAAGATGAACAGGTCGCTCTTGGGCAGAGAAGACACAGACAGCAGAGCAAGACGAATAGCCATAGCAGCCATCGTCTTCTCGGCACCCGACGCCATCTCAATAGGTCGAGCCTCGTGCTTGGGGTGCTTGATAAAAATATCAAACTTGTTGCCAGATGTCTCAAAGAAAATCTCAAAGTCTACGACGTTTGATAGAATCTTTGCAATCTCTTCGTTGATTACTGGTAGCTTCTGCTTGATGATGTCGTAAGCAATTCCGTTCGGGTGCATACATCGCAAGAACAAATCATACGATGAATACTCCGACTGGATTGACTGGAACTCTAGTTGTCTTTGTTTGAGGTCTTCGATTCGTTGTTCTTCTGAGCCGAGAGATTTATAAAGATCAATCTTCTTCTGGCTATTTGATTCAATTTGCTTCTCAATGGATTGCGATTCGCGGGCATATAACTTTTTCTCCTTTAGTAATTTTTCTAAGTTTTCGATTGCTTCCTTGTTGTCATTATAAGAAGACTGCTTTTGTGCAAGTTCTTCTATCAAGGCATTGTGCCTATCAAGAGCCGAGCGCCTGCGTTCTATTCCCAACTGCAAGTCCTTGATTAGACTCTCAGTTTCGATTTGCTTTTTTTCAAGCTTCCGATACTTGTCGAGATGGTCTCTCACAATCTTGGGATTAAGATCGGAGAGCAGCTTCTCTAGTTCTTCGATTTTGCTTTCCGTTTCTGGAATGACTGCTGTAGCCACATGAGCATCGCGAATAAACTTGCAAGCAGGATATGCAGTGCCGCAAGGTATGTCTTCTAGTAATTTCTTTTTCTCGGTTGCAACCTCTAGCCGTTGTGTGTAAGATTGTAGTTCGTTTTCAGATTCTTCAATGCTTACAAGAGAACTCGCAAGACTATGATAGTCAAGCGTTTGTAGAAGATCGTTGATCTTTGTAAGTCGTTCTCTTTCTCTATGTAGTGCGTTGCCGTCGTCAACGATGGAATCAGACAAAGAAATTATTTTATTTTTTGTCTTTTTGATCTCGGACTGAACCTCATGGATGTCAATAACCTCTGTCGGGATGTTGGCAATCTTCTGAGATAGTTCGAGCACATTGTTGTTGGCAAACTGTAGGGTTGATTCCAGCTTCAACTTATCAGTCTCAACCTTCAATACGTCTGCTTTGTAGCCCTCAAGAGCTTCTTGGGCGTCTTGAATTTCTTTATCGTAGTCTCGCCCCTCTAACTTTTTCATCAAAACCTTGGAGTCAAGAGCACCCTCTTTGCCCAGCTTGAACTTCTTGTCGAAGAACTGAAGGTCGAGAAACTTGGCTATGATCTCCTTGCGCTTGGTTGAGCCCTCGTTGATGAAAGCAAGGGCACCATGCTGCGAGGACATAGAGGAAATAAGAAAGTCATCGATCGTACCAAAATGCTTACGAATGTTAGCATCGGTTTGGTTACGGGTGATACCGTTCAGTGATGTTGTCTCGTCGGTCACAGGGTCGAAGACAGAAAAGTCAAGATGTGTCTTGGCTTCGATTGTAGTCTCGCCCTTTGACTTCTTCTCGTACTTCTCGACCTTACGGTGGATCGTGTATACCTTCTTACCAATGTTAATCACAACCTTGCCTTCGCCCCAATCGCAATTCTGATTTACGACGTTAACGTTCTTGCGTTCGTTCTTGCTGGTTGTGTTAAAGATCGTGAACAAGATAGCATCGATGATAGATGACTTGCCTGAGAAGTTCTTGCCAAAGATACCTGTAATGCCATTAATGTTGCGAAAGTCAACAGAGTTGCCTTCGCCATAGTTGAACAGGTTTGACCAGTCAAAGGTCACAAGTTCCCAATTCACGTTGCGGCTGATGTCTTCTTTTGACTCGACCTGCTGGTTGTACTTAGAGTTCAACTCGTAGATTATAGACATTACATCGGGCTTGACCTGATAGTCCTTAAGATACTCTGAGATCAACTCTTGTTGTACTTCTGGGTCTCGGAGGTTCTGCATACCAAGCCCATCAGCAATCTCCTCAACGCTGCCGCGCTTACCAGCAGACCTGTTTAGGAACGAGATAGACTCTGGCTTGAACTTGTGGCGCGCAACATCTACTGCCTTGCGCATCACGTCAAGAGACAGGTTGTTGTCGCTTACAATGCGTAGGCGCGCGTTTGCTGGCACAGAAGCCCTGCGTGGGATCTTGCCCGTGCGTGTAAGTTCGACGGTGACAAACGGGCGTGGGTTCTGTAGAGTAAAGTGCTCGACATCCCAGTCGTCCTTGGAGTTGATTGTCCAGATAGAGAAACCCTTATCGTCTTCCTCTCCGTGATTCTGCTGGATAGTAGAGCCAGCATAGTACACGCGACCTTCATCGTCAAGGAACTGCCGCTTGTGGATATCGCCAAGCATCGCAAAGTCAAACTCTTCAAAGATAGAAAGATTGTCCTCGCCGTGCTCCATCGTCCAACCTGCATCTGTTTGGCAGTTAGAGATAGCACCGTGATAGAGGGCGATGTTGATACTGTCAGGGTCACTAGGATCTGTCCAGTTGTCTCGGTCGAAAACAGACAGAACATTTAGTGTTACGCCAGAGCGTATCTCTGTCTCGCCCGCGTCCTTCAACAGCACCAAATCATCACAATCGAGTGCTTGCACGATTGGTGTGATAGCATCCTGTCGGCTGCTGTTCTTTAAGTTGCCGTCGTGGTTACCAAGAATTACAAATGTCGGGGCAATGTCCGAGAGCGTAGAAAAAAAGTTAGATGCCATCTCTACAAACTCTGGAGAGATTTGCGTCTTTGTATGTGCGATGTCGCCACAATGAACAATGTAGTCTACTTCTTGCTCTCGCAAGGTCTGATACATTTGTTCAAAGCAGACACGGTAGTCTTCGTGATACTTTAGGTTTTTGATGTGAGTATCAGCAATATGGGCGATCTTCAATGCGCTGCCCCGGTCATTTCAAACATAATGGTGAATGCTGCGTAGGAGATGTGGTAAACCACTACGAATCCTGCAATCCACGCTGCCTTCTTGATGAGCTTGTTCATGTTACCTCCAACTATAATATAACACAGTTCTGATGGTAGTGCAAGCGTTATGGCTAGATATTTTGACCTGTGACCTCATTAAACAGTTTCATATAAAATTGTGACGGTGACAGCCCTGGGTTGTTTGGGAGTTCCGCATTTACGAAATCGGACAACTGATAAGTTTCGTATGCGTAGGCTTGTCCTTTGCGGGCTTTTAGGAATTTAATGCCGCCTTGACTTTTCTTTCTCACCTTGTCAATATTGCCACCGATGTCTTCTTTATCAACCTTAGTAGGTTCAAAATCGGGAATATCGTAAAGTTGCTTATACATCTGAGCGTATTCTTGTTGTGATATATCAGGCGCCCTTACGTCAGAGATCATAGGTTTTAGATCTTTTTTGTTTGTAACACCTTGATCTATTTGCTTTTGTATGTCATTTTTCAGTTTCATAACTACACCATATTCAGGGGAAAATATCTCAACCCTTCCGGCATCATAATCTAGGAATAGGGGAAAGTTTGATTGCATTCCTGTGATAAACTTGCCAGAGGCTTCGTCGCCCTTTCCGGGGTCTAGTGTCCAAGCGTATAATACACTTCTCTCTAACTTACCTCCCAACTCCTCTATCGCATCAGTAGATTTTTGGGACTCTATGCTTTGAAGTGCTTGTTGGGTGGTTTGTGCGGCTACATCTGCTTGGGCGCCCATTTGGGAATACATATCTATTCGTGCTTGAACGCCACCTAAAAAGGATGCCAAAGTTATACCTGCAACAATTTTTCTAAAAAATCTCTTTTGCTTGCCCCGTTTGTATACTCTGATTGCTAATTCATCGGCATCAATATTCTCTTCTTCAGCTTTTTTAAAGATCTTGTCGTAGATTCTTTTTAGTGCTGAATCTCCTTCAGCTTCAGAAAGCATACTTTCAAGTTCATCGACAATTTGTTCTGCCGCATCGTCAACTTTTGACTTTTCTAATTCCTCAAGAATTATTCTTTTTACTTGTTCTCGGGTAAAGGTGTGCTTCATATGTATTATATCCTTACAATCTCGCAATAAATAGTTTACTTATCTTTAAGATTGAGAAACTTTCGATACTTATCTGGCAACTTATCGTAATAATTTGTTTTCTTAAGGGCGCGGTGGGCTTTTGATAGCACCTTCTTGTTTGCTATATTGACCATAAAGTGTGGAGCAAGGGACCTTGGATTGTACCCTTCGATGTCTACATCGTCGTTTGGGTTGAAGCAAATGTTTTTGTAATCGGTCATACCTCGTTCACTAAGCAACAGGTTTACAAAGTATTGAAACTTTTTTGTTTGCTTTGCGGGTATGTCTTCTTCGATTATGAACAAGGCACTTTCGTAATCAGACTTTTTAAACTCGTCTATAAGATCTGTAAGCCCCTGTTCACCTACGGTCGCAATCATCAGCCTGTTGGCTTTAAGTTCTGGTGCTGCGAAGGGGCAGACAGCCTTGTTGCCAAATTCTGATCGCCTTTCGTCAAGAACATTGTTAATATAATCTTTTGCTTCATCGCTCATGCTACCTCCTATACTGCCGACAGTAAGTCTAACAGAATATAGTTGTCCCTGTCAATCAATTTTGCAGATTGTTTTCGTTGCTGGAATGTGTCTTTTGGCATCTCGCCTACATCTTCGTATCCGCTTACATCGATCTTATAGAGTTCCACATCGTAACGCAAAAGCGTTTGAATGATCTTGCGCTCTTTTTCAGCCGCGTCAGGATCGAGGGCGATGTAGCAGGGGGTGTCATTTCGAACAATCTTTCGTAGTAAGTCGGAGTCCGTTCGTAGTGTAGACCCCAAGATAGGCACAGCGTTTCCTGCGTTAATTGCATCAAATACTCCTTCGACAATTACAAGGTCGTCGTTCCAGTTTGTAAATAGATCATTGAACACTACATTCTTTGATGAACGTGGATTCTTATATTTCATTCCGTGCCCGACGTAAGAGCGCGCAATAAAGTAGTTGGGGTAGCCGCTCTTGCCAAAAGATGGTATAATAATTCTGCCACCGTAATCGCCGTCGTAGCAGAAGCCAATCTTCCATCGCTGGATATCTTCTCTTGTTATACCTCTCTCAGCAAGATATCTCAGAGGACGGTTCGCTGACAGCGGTAGTGCCTTGTTTGCGAGGCTTACAAATTCCTGCGGGAGTTCAAGTTTCTCTTCGACCTCTCGACCGATCTCGTCACTAAAAAGATCATCAAATTTCGATATATCTGATCGGTCTGTAATTTGGTCCCATTTCTGTAGTTGTGTAAACGAACCATAACGTCTAATAACGCGCCTAATATTACGGCCATGATAATCACAAATCCAACACTTAAACACATTTTTGTCCAAGTTAACAGAGAACTTGCGTTTGTGGTGATTACACGAAGGGCACGAGAAAAGAAGTTCGGACCCTTTGTCCCAGTATCCTCCAAGCGTTTCATGGAGAATGCTCTTGGCGATCGTCTTGTTCATGCTTGTAAAGTAACATACTGATCACTCTTCTGCAAGCTTTTTATTCCAGATATCTTGGAGTCCTGCTCTCGCGATGACGAGGGCGTCGGCTCTGTCATACTCTTGCGGCTTCGGGTTGCCCCGGTGGGTATATTCAATCGTAAAGTCTGGTTCAGTCGCGAGTAGGTGCTCCATCACAACCTTCTTGGCTTTCTGTCCTCGCGGGACCTTGATGCCCACAAGCTTTCGTGCTTGTGTTGCACCCAGATACTCGGGCTGGATCTCAAAGCATTCATACACCATCCACGACACCACGCCGTTAAAGCGCTGTAGGGCTGCCATAGTCTTGCCAGATGACCCGCCAGAGTTGAAGAAGGTGAATGGCTGCTCGATATAAATATGCTCTATTTTGCCGCTATACGCCTCCAGAATGTCCAGAATTTTTGCCCTTATTGTGAGACACTTAGAAAAAAAGTTCTTGTCTCTACGAAGGTCACAGGCTTCAGAAAGTACTATTTTTCCCTCCTTGTCAGTTATTGCCAAACCTGTTATGCTAGTTGATACGTCAATTCCTAAAATCATACCTTATACTTTGTCCATGAGTAAGGCTTACGTGTTTGTAGATAATCGAGTTGATTGTCGTACTCGTAAGCTTCTTGCTCAAATGGTATCATGTAGTATGCCTTTTGTTTATCTTTATATTTGACCAAGCCGATAAAGTAATACGCTACATACAACAGATAGAAGAAAATTACAAACAATTCTGCCTGCTGCTTGATGTGTATGGTTTCGTGGTTGAGGGTCTCTGGACCCATGGGTTCTTTCGAAATAATAAACGGAAACAAAGTGATGGCGTACACGTCTATCACAACAGATACAAGCTTGGTAAACCAAGGAGATACAATCAGGATTGGTTTCACTATATATCCAACTTTAGTTTGAATGATAAGTCTTGTGCTTCTTTCTTGAGCACTGGGCTTGAGAGTGTGGCGACACCGATAAGTTTTTTATTGTCATCGTAGATTGCAACACGCGAGACATAGACCTGCCTTTCGAACGCAGAATTGTGCCCTTCGTAACTTGAAGATACTGTATTTTTAATTGTTTGCTTGTCATTTTCGATGTAAATGTTAGACGATGTTAAAAATATTTTATCTTGTCCGTATTCTAAAAACGTGGGATTGTTAGAATAATTTACTTCGCCTCTGTGGGCGTGGGCATACATGGTTAAGATTTGAGTCTCGGTGTGACCCTTGAAAGATAAATCAAAGGATGCAGATGTTGAGACCTCTCTGCCATCTTTGGCGCCAGCAGCAAAATAAGTCCACGACCCAGTTTTATTCACAGACTCGCCAAAATCAAATGCTTCTGATGTTAGATTCCAGCTTGCTGTTAGCAAAGCGAAGCCCTCTTCATACATCGCAACACCAGCCACAGAACCGGATCCAGTAGAGCCGACCGGTCCTACTTGTATCAATTCGCCATTGTATTTTTCGTCTTTAAGTTCGCCGACTAAAGTACCAGTGATGTAAAACTTTAGAGACATAGAGCCCGGCTTTATGCGAGAACCATAAAATATTTTTGGTATTGATATAAGATTGATATCTTGTTCATCTTTGTTCCAGGCACCTATGTTAGATGCTGAGAATTCTACAAAATAATGAGGCGACCGCGTGCCATAAAAGTTTAAAGAATTGCGAAGACCATAGTAGTGCCTATTAGCCGGTCTTGCGACATCAGTTAATGAACCAGTAGAGCCTGCCGTTGTCATAAATTCTCTGATAATAGAGGCAGACATAGGATAAGACGAGCCGGTAAATACGACGTTTTCTGACACAACTATTACATCTGCGACCTCTTGCATTGGACCCGATGCTGTTATTTCAAAAGAAAGATGCGGACCTTCGGTCAATGTTCTACTTCGTGGAGTAGCTTTTAGGTAACTTAAAGAACTATTGCCTCGACCGGCGGTATATGGGATTATGGGAGTGTTAGCTCCATCGGTGCCAATATTGCTATCATTATCTATCGTTGTGTTGCCAGCCCTATCAACATTATACTCAAACAAGCTAATGCCACCGGAGGCAGACAATATGTCATTATTGAACTTCCCTGCTTCTATTGGTCTGTGACCATAGTAGACTGAAGAGGAATATATAAAAAATGAGTTGTGAGGATAAGCCCTCAACCCATTTCTTATTATATCACTTTGTCCAAACTTCTTGAGGGACATCTTGCCCTCCTTAGTAGTCCAGCCGGACGCGGAGAGTTAGCTCGTTTGTTGGATCTTTGCGTAGGGGCTCTGAAAGCTTAGCTACCGCAAGAAGCTCATTTTGTGAATTGTAAAGCCCGATGGTTGTGATATAAGATATTGGCGGATTTGCACGAACATTATTCTTAACTCTAATTGAGCTTGAGCTTAGATAAGTTGGGTTACTAGAATAGTTAAACTTGTTATGCGGTGCGCGACAGAAATATACTGTTGAGTTAATTTCAGTTGTGTTATTGAACTGGATATTTTGTATTCTTTGTCTTAGCGCATCACAAGCGCCAGAAATAGCAGAGCCTGTGATTACCGCCGGTACGCTTTCATTCTCAAAAAAGTTTGAAGCAAGACCGACCGAGCTACTAAATGCAGATGCCGTAAGGACCATAATGCCTGCTTGGTAAAACACGATGCCACCAGTTAAGGCGGGTGTAACAGATTTGTCTAGCAAAACACCATAATCACCGCCGACAGTATTGAGTGTGCCGCCAGTGTCAGAAGCATTGGAATCAGAATAAGTTATTGTCCCGCCAGAGGCTGTGCCTGCGGAATAGGCGCCCGTCAAAAGCGTGACTGATACCGAGCCCTTTTTAACTTGATCCTTGGATATTAGTCGCGAAAAGTTCACGAAGAAGACTTCGTTCATTGCATTTGAGCCGTCGAGAGTTAAATCAGATTCGAACTTTCTAACGGTGTTAGCGGACCCAGTATATCCCAAGAGAACTTGAGACATTTGGTTGTACATATTAATTTTTTTTCTTTGTTGTACTCGACTCGCAGAACCAGAGTAGCCCGAGCTTTCGTCATACCCCACAGACAAATCAAAGATGTGATTGGCAGATGAACTTAAAAATGGATAATCGTAGACTGTCTGAAATTGTCCATGTGAATAGTTCTTAATGTTTTCTTCATTGGGGAACGTGCCATAGGTTCCGCTGACTATTGTTCCTGTTAGCGGAATAACCTCGTGCAATAACGTTCTTGTGGTCGCTACGTCTGTTTGTCCATTAATTGGTTCGTAATAGATAGGCATTAATTTCTCCGTTAACCTTGTAGTCTAATTAGTCTTAGTGGGATTTGTAATTGAGTTCCGCTTGCCGTGCCCTTGACATAAACTGTTGTGTCAATAAAATCATAATTGTCTGAACCGGCAAGGCTTAACGAAGAAGCAGAAGCGCCAGTTGTGCCATATAATGTATAATAAGTCGGCGAGGTCGCCCCCTCTGCATTAATCTCAAGGCTTGGCATGAATGTCATGGCTGTAACAGAGCCACGAGGACCGGTAAAAGCAGATATATTGTTACCATCGGCTCGATCGCCACGTTTTGCAACTTCGTTTGCAATCCCGACAGCCATTGCAGTAGAGTAATTCTCAATAAAATCTATAGATGATACAGCGGTACGAGCAGCAAAATTATCCAACTTTAAATCGCTGGTATTGTCAGAGGTGTTTGCGAACTTACCACCGGCTAGAGACATAATCCCAGCAACAAACCTATTGTCGAATTTAACTTCGAAGTTTAGATCAAGCAAGCCTGTTTGTACGATAGCGGCGTTTCTGTTTTCTAGTGTTGCAGTTCTTTCATCTGTATCAAGACCAGTTTCTATTAACAATACCTTGGAGGGGCTTAGCGTGTTGGGTTCCAAGAATTTTTGAGAACTATTGGCGTTGTTGGCAAGGAGGTTTTCGTGAGTAGCTGCATTAACGGCTAGATAATATACACCATTAGTCTTGACAAGAGACGAGTCGGTCTTCTCATTGACTTTGAGAACTGGCATGTAAACCAAGTCAGTTCTTGTAATACTTAAGAGACCATATTTTATTGCGGACGGAATTCTAGTAGGCGCTTCCATAATGGGTGATTGCAAAATTTCAAGGTCGTAATATGCAGAACCAGAAGGATGATTGGCGTTATATAGAGAGTAATCAATCTCATCGTCTCCTAACGCGAACTTGGTAATCCGAAAATTACCGTCTGCCATTCTTTTTCTTCCCAAATCTGTCAATACGGCGTCAAGTATGATGTCGCCAGAGTTATCTAAAAATCCCATTTATTTTCCTCTCTCACATAAATAGTGAGTTAAATTTATTTCCGCTATTCCTTTTTGAAGCTGATGTTCAAATCTATCTTCTTGCCTGTCTTCTTTGATGTTAATCTTATTTTATAATACTTATCATCATCCCAAAGTGTATCTTCGGCATTGGAGCCAAGAGATATTTGTGGTATTTGGCTTATTGAGGAGCTAGCAAAAGTAGCTGTGCTAGTATCTAGTTGCAAGTGTTGAATATTTGGTATAATGTTTAACAACTTTTTCAAACCCAACAGGGGCTCTTTAGGTGGTGGCACAGCTAAATCTTCTTCCGAGAATTGCTCAAACGCCCCATATACATACCCACCGTCGTTAATGAGTTCTGCCTCAAATACCGGGCTTAATTGACCAGCAACCCCGTTTTCATTAAGGGCGCGGAAAGTATAGTAATATTTTGTGTTCTCACGGACTCGCTCAACAAACAGATGATCGGTAGGTATATCCCCGTTTGATTGCCTGAGATCAATTGTTTTGCGAAGGGCGCCAGCGAAGTTTCTATAGCTAGTCGGCTTAGTCATTGTCCTATACACTTCAATAAACCTGGGGCGGGACACGGACTCCTGCGTTTGTTCTGATGTTTGAATAAAATCATTACCAACCAAGTATGCAGATTTGTTTTGTTGGTCACGGGGCGTAATTACGGGTGGGTATGTGGCGCTATACATTGAAAACGTATCATATTTACAATAAAAAGCCAGCCTGTTTGATTGATCAAGAAGGTGGTGTGGTGTTATAACAAAATCATTTGGAGGGTGATCAACAATCCGCATACGCTTCTCTTCAAGGGGAATTTCTATTATTTTAAGTGATGGCTCAATAGAGATTTTGAAATCAGCCAGTCGTGAGTAAGATGAGTTTATTTGTGCATTGGTTCGCAAAGAGCCAACGCCAACATCTAATTGAATTTGGACTTCGGATAATTGTTCTTGAATTGGCACCAGTTCTGTTCGTAATTTTATGTTATAATTTTCAAAATCTCTTAGCACTGTTTCAATGAGAGCAGACACAGTAAGCTGTATCGTATCTAAAACTTGTGTCAGAATTCCCTGATTATTGGCTTCAATAAGAACGTCTTCAAAAGATTGAGCTTCTGTTTCGATATCCTGTTTGGTGCCCTCCTCGCCGGCTAGCCTATCATCAACATAATTTTTAATTTTTTCAAAATATGAAGACAATTCAGGCTCTAATAACGGCTTGGGAAAGCCACTTTTTGGTCCAAAGATGCCCTCGTAAAAATTTATGAATTTAGTATAAAAACGCGGTTCTGCCGGAGATCCGTCAGGCTTTAGATAATCAGTTCCAATGCCGTATGGGGAGACTGTTGTAGGCTCATAGTAAAGTTGTATTGCTGAGTTTTTAGCGGACTGAAGATTGTTTAAAATAGAAACAAGTTGCCCATCTATAGTCAGCCGCTCACTTTCCAAAGAGCTTGATAGCGCTATCAATTCGGCAGTGGTTCTATTATCTTCAAGCAACTGTTCGCTTGCCTGACCTGTGAACGGATCGTAAAACTCTAAACAATATACATTGGTCTCTCCAGAAGTTGTTGTCGCTATTTGTCTAGTTGTTACAATATCTGAAAGTTGATACTTGTAGCCCTGAACAATGTCGTATTTGTAAATTTTGTACGTATATTCAGTATCATATTTTACTTGGGTATCGAGGTATGTTATAAGTCCGTTGACGTTATAAAACCAAATATTTTGTATGGTGTTCTCGGTGTTAGAATCTCCAGTGGGTCCACCACCTATTTTTTCAATTCTGAACGCCAGGGTTTCGTGATACTTTTCTAGCCTTGCTTGATTTAAAAAGTTTCCCATTGGATAAGTGGCAGGCTCTCCTGGGAATTTTGTTTTTATTTCTTTTATAAAATCGTTCAACACTGCATAGCTTGCTTCAGTATTTTCAAATCTGTAGATACCAGTAGTATCAAAAACATAATCCATGGTAGATGAATATGAGCTAGAATCATAAACTGTTATGTTGTTTGTTTCAGAAATTGGATTTCTTGCTGCATATAGGAGCATTGTTGGGGCATCGACTATTTTTACTGGCACTGTAGCTGTGGATTCAACCAAGCCGGTCGCTGTGCCCGTGCTGATCTCTGCCTTTGTGTTGACAGCAAAGTTGACGTTTGCTGTCTGCAAAGAGGACTCCCCTTGAAAAGTTTCTTTTAAAAGCTTTAGTAGTTTGATTTCATAGTTATTTGACTCTATTATATCTCTATAGCTTGTTTGAGTGGTAGCGAGATCTGGATCTATTATTAATTTGTTGCCGAATGGCATTAAAGAATATTTCTTTTGCAAATCAGAATCCATGTGTTCAGGCTTTAAATCATCCCCTTTGTCAAGATTGTGCTCGTCACTAAGACCAGTTGGTTCAGGAATAAAAATATTTTCTAACGCCGAATCGTAAGTCTTTGTTGAATTAACATAAGAATTTGTCAAAAAATTACTGATTTGAGGGAATGTTGTTTCTGCTATACACGAATTAGTATCGGTTGATTTGCTAAGAAAATCATGGGGCAACATGTAATAGTTTGGCGCCATTAGTGCCGATTGTTGGTTAGCTACTTCGGCTTGATACCTTGGGTAATAATTAAAATATTCTGTTGTTAATGTAAGAGAAGGTTGTTGATTAGTATTGACCAATTCTCTAGGTAGCAAGGGCAACGAAGATGAATTAAAGTGGTCAGGGTAAATATTTTCATTATAGATCCCAGGGTATGTTTTATCTCCGAACTCGCCGCCTATTATAAATATTTTCCAATTTTCATCGGAAACTATATCAGTATCCGCCTCATTAAATACAATTCTCGAAACGTATGATATTTTTGGTAAAATTGAATCAGTGGCAATGCTTTGCTCGGAGGGGATGAATTCCTCTATTTGTGCCACAGAATCAAAGCCTACTGGTTTAAATTCTATCTTTCCCGCGCCAGAATCATAGTAATAACCGCCCAGAGCCTGTCTCATTAGTTCTGACGAACCTGAGAAAAGATTTAAGTCTATTATTCTGGTATCTTTTAATGACATTTTAATATCCGCTAGTTGTTACAGTTTGGGTAGTGCTGCCGCCGACGCGCACGTCCTGGCTTTCTATTGTTCTATCTCTAGAAATTGTTCCACCCACATCAGAAATTTGCTCTGTAGCAGTTGTAATTAGTTCTGTCGCCGAACCTGTAGTTGCAGTAACTATAAAATCTTCTTGGGCAAACTCGCCAAGAGATGATAAAGAATTATATTGCATTCCGTTATTTTCAATCACAGCTTGTGATGAATTAAAATTGCCGGCTGGAGGGGTTAAGTCAACCTGAATTTCAGGCTGTGCTGGGGCGTATCGAGATCTGAAAAATTCAATTTCGTTGGGACTATAATTTTGAATCGTATTTCCTTCCACGTCGGCATCCTCAAAAGTATAGTATTCCGATATCAATTGTCCATCAAGATTTCTACTGTCTACCTTCGTAATTGAAAAAAGCAATCTATCTATATCTTCGTCAGATATAATAGAAAAATTAGACAGGGGGTAGGTATCAAAAAATCTTTCATTTTCATTTTTTGGTATTGAACGCAAAAATTTAACAAAGCGACCATCAATTTTATTATAGGTTGATAAAAGCGCGATACCTGCTTCAATACTAAATTTAAAACTCATTTGTAGTTACCCCTCTTGCCTGCTTTATTGCCAGTGCTGCTGATTCTCCGGGCAAGGTTTTTTAAATTATTCTGTTTCATAATTTTTCTTTTTGAAATAGATTCTCGGGCATCGTCCAAGTCAAAAAATGGATCTTCTATTTCATCAAATTTGTCTGATACTTTTGTCAAATTATTTTTCAATTCTGAAAATTCTGTTTCGACAATGTTTGGATTTTCTATTGAGTCAGGATCAAAAGCTGTTTGTCGAAAAGAAAATGACCGACTTACATCTATTTCTACGATTGAAAGATCACCCAATATTTGTGTATTTTGTTTTTCCAAAAAATCAAGTTCCATTCGAATCTTTGTTTGTGATATTCCCTTAAAATTTTCTTTTTTTATTTTTTTGCCAGACATAGTACTCCTTACGAAACCTTGTTCTCGTTTGGTAGAATAAGATTCATAAAATCTTTAAGGCTTATGCCTCTTCTATCTATGTAATACGAATAAATATAATAATTATAAAGCAATGCGCCAAAATATTCTTTTAGTGTTTTGGGCAAAACATTGAAGAAGATTCGATTTGTTACGGGTCTCATGTTGTTTTCTGCATCTTGATCGGTTCGACGCCCCATTTTATCGTACTGTCTTCTGTTGCACATTTCCCTCTCTATTGTGTCACCCGTATTTTCAATAGTTGACCACATTGCAGCCCATTGTTCTTCGGGCGTAATTCCATCAGTATCGGTGTTATCGTTAGATTGCGTGCGTCCGTCATCATACTCTCTAAGTTCAGCAGGAATTAAATCATATAATGTTTGATAAAAATCGATAAACAGCGGAAAGATTAATTCTTCTAGTTGGTCAGCCATTGATTGCACTTGGTCGGGACCGGGGGCGATGTCTCCTACATGGTCTCCTGTGATGTTTTCTACATAAAAATCTACAAAGCTTTTTTCACGTTCATCCCTGATGTTTGTAGTCACACCTCTATAGATTTCATTTACTTTAAATGTAACTTTATAGTCAGATAAAAGAGGAAAATTTTTGATCATTTGTTCAATCTCGCCGTAATCTTTCGCACTGCTCCTGTTCAATCTTGGACCTCGAAACGCCGTCAATTCATAAAAGTCTTGATCATCAGTTGACGGATTAACAACACTTAAATCTGTATCGATTAATACAGTGTTAACAACGAACGGAGCAGAACTTATTGTTATTGAATCATTCGATTTTACAATTTCTGGAACAACTGCCGGGTCGCCCGTCAGGTCGTACAATGATAGAGTGTTGTTGAGAAAGCCATTGTAACCTAAAAAGTTTTCATACAAGTTGTTAAAATTATTAACAAAGCCTCTAAGTGACTCTAGGTCTCCCGCATCGGGCGATATTTCTTTCATCTTTACCAAAGTGGCATCTTTTATACCTTCTAGATCCACAGGGGTGCCATCAGTTCTTCTTGTAGTCGGTGTGTCGCCGTCAAAATTCCAAGAAGCATAAATTAAAGCAAAGACAGAATAATACACAAGCGGCGATCGATCCCAGGGATATGGTTCAGAAAATTCATTTTCAAGAGCACTTAAGAAAAAATCATTAAATCTTCCATCAAGATTGTTATAACTACAAAACTCTTCAGCGAAGCTAAGATATCTGCTCAGTTGTTCATTTAATATTTGAAACGGCGCTCTTATCTCTGTTTCATAAAAAGACATCGTTTTGTCACTAATATCGATATTTAAAGCTAACGTTTCAAAATCATTTACATAGCTATACTGCTTGAGGTAGTCCAATTCATAGCATCTTAAACGATAGTCACCTAATGTATCTCCAGTGTCAAAAGCTCTCTCAACAAATTTTTCAAGAAACGTATACCTATCTGCTCCGTTAAAAAGATAAGAATAGGAGGGCAAGTATACGGCGTTGCCATCTAGACTTCTATGATCAAATTCATAACTTCCAAATTCTTCCTGATTGGTTCGGTAATAATAATTGTCGTAAAATCTTAGCTCTGTTTGACCGCTTGTGCTGGACAAAAGACATCTTGCTGTGTGGACTGGAAAAAGTTTATTTAAACTATTTTTTCCGTAAAGTTCTAAAATATTGTACGGGTTAAAAATTTCAGATATGTTTGATTTATAATTTAGGGCTTTTTCATAATCAAAAAACAGATAAGCCTTGTTTGCTATATATGCTTCCTCGGGAAAAGCAAAATCTTTAGCTGGCACATTTGTTTCTAAATTTCGATACATTAAAGGAATAAGTGGGAAAAAAAGATGATCAATACTGGAGAGTATTGCCAATCCTTCAGTGTTAGCTGCTGTTATATCCGACTCATTTGCAACAAGGGCTCTTTCGGTTCTTCTGTCTTTGATTTTATTAAATTGTAATCTTTTTTGTAAAATATCTGAACCAAGAAGTATATTATTTATGGCCGATATCTCGTCTACAAGCTGCCCATACAGGCTGCCCCCAACTGTTGTTGCTGTCTTGTTTTCAAACCTATTGACTCTTCTCTGTAGGGCAACTAAGAACTTGGGTTTATTTTGGTGCTCTTGTATTGTTGAGGATATTAAATCAGCGTCCTCTATACTGCCAACAAACGGCTGGATAACAGATTGTATTCTAGAAGCGACCTGCTGGCTATTAATAATATTTGTTTTTCTATAATTTCTGTCAAGGGACATAAGCGGAATTTTGCTATAATAATTACCATCGGCTTCAAGATATACTTCTTGCCGTTCTACGTTTAGTGTCCCATCGGCGTTGTATACTTTTTCGTAAGCTATGTCCGAATATTGTTCTTTATACTGTTCTGGATTATTTATAATTTGTGATACAGAACCAAAAAATGTCATGCAAGTTAAATACAAAGGTCCAGCAGCTAATTGACCTTCTGTAGCTGAGTCACTCTGGATTGTCATGTAAAATTTAATAAATTTTTTACCTTCGCTGTTATAGAAAAAGGCATGGTCAGCAAAACCATCATCACCTAGCGTGGGCGGTTGTTCAAAAAAACTTGGCGCGGGCGTCCCAGTCCTAGAGGATATGGCTTCGCCCAATAGCGTACTCAATGGACGATTACCATCAAGATATTGATTAAATCGCTCTTCGGGCTCAAACTGTAAATTGATTTTTAGGCTTGAAAGACCTGTTTCTTCTAAGAATGTTACGGCGTCCTTGCCTTCTTCTGTCTCAAAGTATAAGCCGACATCTGTTTCTATTAAATTATCAAATACCCTTATCTCTTCAATAAATGGTTTTGGAAATATGTCACCAAACCTTTCCGTGGTATCACCTTCAAAAATTAATCGGGACATATCTCGGACTCCGTGACTCTACCATAAATATCGAAATACACATCCTCTCCGTCTGCATCTGAACATTCAAAATCTAGGTCTATTAAATAGTTTTCTGAATTAAACTGATCAACATATTTGCACGCCACTTTTGGATCTACCTCCGCATCTGTTGCTATTGAGAAATAGTACTCAACTGACCCCGTGGTAAGAGTTTCGTTGCTCACAATTGGTTGTTCTGACACTAACATGCCATTTACAACTTGTGGAAATTTTGATTGAAAAAACAATTGCCTAAAATCGTCTTCAACATCTCCTCTTATCATTTGGAACACTTCAATGTCAAAATTTTCAATCAACAATTCAGTGTTAAGTTCTTCAATGTAAAAAAGCGGGTCGTCCATTTGTAGTTCGATTAATCTGCCGTCCGAGAATGTCGAAGTACGTGAATTGATTTGTCTGACATTTTCTTCTCTCAAATTTAAATCTTGAGGCTCTATAGAGCGTAAGATATACGAGGCTGTCAAATTTATTTGTGGCACTTTTGAATTATTTTTTGCATCTTCAAGTGTTGTAGAGCCAATTGTATTCTGCATTGTAATGAACTTCCAGGCTGGGGCAACATTGGAGGATTCGGCAAGAAGCCTAGCATCACCTATAAATCCATCTGACGTAAGGAGGTTTTGTTCTTGCTCGTAAATTGTTTCTTGCAACAGCCCGCCTTTAGCCACGGCACCACTTAAAACTTGACGAAAGAGAGTTTGGCTTTCAAGGTACTGAGTCTCCTGCTTGATACGCTTATGGGTATCGTTTTGAATCTCAGAACCCTCTGCATATTCAATATCATATATGATATTATCATCAAAAAATGCATAATATGTTGGGTTCAAATCGCCAGCAGATAATTTGTGCTTCCCGTAAGGGGTTAGTTGTATATCAAAAACCTGCTCTTTTTTATTTAAAAACTTCATTGCGATTCTTCATCTTCAGCCTTGTACAAAACATCAGCTTCAAGCTTAACTAGTTCAACAAAGGAAAGGTAATCATACGGCCAATTGAACCGTAGGTACTCATCGTCCTTATCAGTTTCAAGTTTGTCAAGAGTCGTAATTGGTCTAGCAGATTTGATCTGTGGTAAGACAAGATCGTAATAATCTTTATTTGCCTTTTGTTTAACTTTGAACACCATCCATCGCAAATTAGGATTATCTATTAAATTCTGCTGATCGAGCAATTCATTATTCATTAGATTGTGTGATACTTTGGCTTCTTGAAGTGTAATTTTTTTGTAGTCTCTCGGGGCGAGATTCTGCCAGATATAAGACAGGTCGTCTTTATCAAACTCATACTTGAATTCAAAGAAATACATAACAATCGGATCGATTTCTTCAAAGTTAATAAAGTCAAATTGTGGGGGCAAGACATAACGCTTCATCTTTTGAACCATCTTTCTAATACTCTCGCCTGCAACCATCAAAGAATCACCGTCTTGGGAGCCTTCACGTTTTTTTAATGCAGAAGTAAATCGTGGACGAGGAATATTAATAAACTTCTTACGAATTTTATCATCATCAGATTTTACATTTGCAAAATCTTCGTTTGCCTCAAGAATATAAGGTATTGCAACAACCGCTTCATATACTTCTCTCTTATCGGCAATTTCACCAAGACGAACTTTGGCACTGTCCTTTTTCTGCGAGCGCTGGAAACCAAATAGGTCTGTTAGAGACTGATAATCAAGGTAGGCTGAAGAGCCGCTGTCGTAAGCATTATGATTGTTGTATACGGAGTCTTCACTAATCACATCATAGTGAAATTTTAGCCAATCGTTTGGAATGTCTCCTATTTCTAAGAACACCCCCGTGCTGGCGTCGGTTGGGATTTCTCCAAACTGGTGCCAAATTCCTCTTGGAACTGATTCAGAGAATGTGGTGGGGTAAGTTATGTTGTTGTTGTCTGCCGAGACATTAGCAAAGTTAAGCATTGGGGTTTCCCACTTGGGTTGTATAACCCAACGCTTACCTGCTATGTCGTTTTCGTTTAGTATCGTGTTGTTAAACTTGTCTTTTCTCTTTTTGGGAACTCTTTCAACACCAAACAGGTTTAAACAAGAGTTAAGTTGCATCGCATTATTATTTATGGCATTGCCACCATAAATCGGCGCTATTTGTCCAACACTAATTGAGGTACCAAGCTCAATTTGAGAATGGATAAGTTTTGGATTCAAATTGCGAGCCAGTCCCACCGAGCCCGATTTTTGTCCCGGATCTACGCGCCAATAAACAGCTTCTGTTTCAGAAAGAACGTCTTCAAGTGTGTAAGTTTTCGTAGAATCTGGGCGGAAAATAAAATCTACCCAAGATTCACCATGATAATATGGCGGCGTATAAGCCCAGTTGAAGCCTTCAAGAGAATCCAATGTACCACTATTGAATGCTTCTAATTCGTTTGCTTTTATTGTTTTTGCAACAGTTTGTCTCCCGCTGATTGAAGGCCCGAAAGCGGTTGGTCGAGAATACATTGTAAATGTTTCTTTAAAATCTGGATTATGGGCGGGGTCTTGTGGAATTGGAAAAGAGCCATCTATTTTTTCAAATGCAGCGTCACCGCCGGAGCCAGAAAAGGCTTGGGCACCAAGGAATGAAAAATTCTCATTGTCTCCCGTTGATCCTGATTCAAGATTGTAATATCTATTTCCATTGTGAGATTTTCTAATTTTTAATCTTGCAGCAAAAACATCACCATTTTTAAATTTGAGCCCATCTTGTATCAAATCAGACTCAAGCTTTGTGTAGGACGAATCTTTTAAGAAGAAATCGCCTGTTTGTCCAAAAAAGTTTTTTGCCATAAGTTCGTAGATGCCATCTGACACTGACGCATCCATGGAAGCCGTAGCGTTTAGTGACGCAGATACGTGTGGCTCAAAATCTAAAAATTGAACTTTGTCAATATACTTGCCGGGCTCTATCATCGTCTCAAATGGGACTCTATAATCCCAAATTGTTGAAGCAGTGGGGCTAGTCGTTAGTGGATCAAACGCGTTGGTGCTAATTATTGGAGATAGCATGTAATTTTCTGCTTTGAGTCCACCAAAAGCAGAGCCAGTATAATTTATAGAATTTACTTTGAACGGCGTGGTTATTACTGGATAATCAACGGCAATGCCTGATTTAATCGAATTATACAAAATACCGGGGGCGAACAATGGCTGTATCATAGGTCGCAACGTTCTTGATTTGTCGTTTGATGCTATAAGATTACCATCGGTTACTGGCTCCCCGTTAATCAGGGACGCAAATCCCTCGGAAAATGAAGAATTAAATTGAGAAACCAAATCGATTGTTCTTTGTGCTGGATAAAAGCCTTTATACGGATTAAAACGGACGGCTGCTTTACAGGTAAGCATTATTTCTTTTGCGTTTAGTCCAGACTTGTCTTTAATGCTTGCAAACTCTCGTAAGAAATCAGAGTTAGAGTAATCTTTGTAGAAATTTTGTTGTGAACTGCTTATATCCGTGTGGTGTATTTCAAATGTGTCAAATGCAGTTTTGTTAAATAGACCCCCTTTAACATAACTATCAATGTGCTCAGATATTCTAAATTCTGGAACAATTGCGTGATCTCTCGCCACAAGCTGTAACTCTTCGATAAAGTCGTCATACTTGTCAAACCAAGGTTCTGAAGGATGATTAGATGTTACAAATGTATCTTCAGATCTAACATTAATGGATGCGTGGGTGCCTGCTTCCCAAAGCGCCTCGCCACCAAAGATGGGTACTTGATCTGCAAATGTGTTGTCGAGGCTGCCAGTCTTAGCAAAGCCGGATCTTGCAACCACGGAGTTAGGTGAGGTAAGTTCTTGCTTGCGAGACATAAGGGCACCGGCTCTTAAGCTTTTTTTCAAAGTTGACAAATGGGAAGAGCCGGACGCCACTGACACATAATTATTTTGTAGCTCGCCTGCCTTGCCTCCAACAATTAGGTTGTCAAAAGGACTAGACGCATCTGCTGTAACGATGCCTGTTCTGGTAAGAAAATCTTCCTGAGCATCTATGACCCATTTGCTTTGCACTACGTTTTGAACCCCAAATGAATTCAACCCAGTGACAATTCTATCAGAATTTGAATCTCTCCAGAATTGGTTATCGTAACCAAGCTTCGCCCGTGATCCGCTTGAGAATTCGTTTCTTGATGATGGGAAGAGAGCTTCAGAATAATGAACCCAGTTTAATGTTGCTCCGCGTTGGAGGGAAACATCAAATAGTTCGTCAAGTGGTGTTACAGTTATATCGTCACTTGGGAACGTAAGATCATTCAATTCTCGTTGATTAAAATAAATTTTCTCATTATTATGAGTTGTTCTAAGGGACATGTTTTCGCCGTTAACATTCATATTAGCAACAACAGGTCGCCCTCTCATAGAAACAGGAGGTAGTCTGAATTCTTTTATTTCACTACTCTTGACTGCTGTTAATAGATTTTCTTGGTGCTCTCGGCGTAAGATTGGGTGGTCTTGCTGTCTAAATGCGCGCCAGTTCCACCCGTACAAATCGCCACGGCGAATCAGCAGCGCGTTAAATCTGGCTGCCTCTTCATCAAGGTAGCCCGGCAAGAAGAGGTCGGCGCTGATATCTCCATCGCCAAGGGTATTTATTTCTGAACCAGTTCTATCTAAAGTCAAAAGATTCAATCTAGTAGTGTTTTGGAACACATTAACCTGCCTCTTACTCATTCCAAAACCTTTAAACCCAGTCGCAGAGCCCGAGACATAGTCGAAAAAAGGAACCAGAGTTCCAGTAGCTTCATAGTACGGAGCGATTGCAGAATCTGTTTGCATAAAACCAGCGTATCTTGGGTCTGTATTATCAGTGTGGACAATCGAAGAGGAGAACCAAGAATATTGTCTATCTGACCTTGGTATTTGGTGCTGGACGTTTAGGTTATCAAATTTCTGTATAGTTGAGGGAGTATCTCTATCAATGGGTGTAATTTTATTATTTCTATGTGTCTTGTGGAATGAGGGCAATTCATCAAATGCGTCATCATCTGCGCCAGGATTACTTTGAAACACGCTGTCCCTGAAGAACTTTCCTGCGTGCCGGGCAGCCAAGTTTGTAAATCCGAAATCTCTACCAGTATGATCAAAATTCCTTATTCCGGTCGTCTCAGAAACAATCGAGGAAGTGACTCCCTGAAACGGGCGGCGAACTGAAAGGTTTCTATTATTTGTTTCATTGTAGACTGAAAAATCAGCAGAACGTATATCTCTGAATGCTAGTGAGAGCGACTCTCGTGAGCCAGGAGCGGAGAACCTGCTTTTAATAATTGTTTTGTTTCTATATCCGCCAGAGCCTGTTAGATACCCTACACTATAGTCGTCAATAAACTTGAAGCGGGTCGGCTCTCTGCTATTAAAATCGAGCATGGTTCGAACCACGTCAGCACCAACTGCTTTTGTAGGAATTGTTGGCTGTTCATCGATAAACGCCCTTGGGTTTGAAAAGCCACCAACAGAATGAACTATATCGTAATTTTCATTATAGTTGCCAAGAATTGTAGAGCCAGTTGTATGTCTAATGTTGCGAACGTTGACTGGTCGCTTCGCTAGCTCATCACGGAAGAAGGTGGCTCTTTGTGCGCCTGTGAGCGGATAGGGGGTTTCGCCAACATCATTAGCCTCTGGCCATGGATAATCGGCGCCGACCATACCAATCGCTCCAGTTAAACTATTGCAGTTGGCGCCGAGCAGAATCTTCCATGCTTCAGGTCTGTTGAGGTAATTGTCGCCACCTGTGTTTAGCTTTACGTGTCTCGATTGGTGACCGCCCACAGCGTGCTCTGTAAAGATGCCTTGCATGGGGCGCTCCATGTCTGGACCATATACATCGTTATGTAGGTTAGTAACTTCGATGCTAGCGGTAACAAGCTCTACTACTGACTTGTTGTACCCAGTAGTAACAGAAGAGGATATTATATTGAATGGGAAGGAGAAGGAAGATTTTCTATTCTTGTAGCCGACACCAGCTTCGTAATCACGACCATGCAAAACCAAAATATTTCTTTTAATCTTTTCATTTGGTATTTTTGGTGGGTCGCTTGTATCTTGAAGGGCGACCAAGTCGTCTACAAATCCTAGCAGCACGTTTTGTGGAACAAAGACATTATCTTCAGTTGTTACTGGACCAGCGGGATGTAGTGCGGTATAAGCAAAGTGTATATCTTTGTTATGTTCAAAATTCGTTCCACCTTTGATTTCTCTTGATATTTTCTTCTCGAAAACAAAGCCCTTCGATAGAGTACGATATTTGAAATTAGAACGAGTATATCTTGTGCCGTCATCTGTGAAACTTCTTCCAACACTACCGTTAGTTTGATTTGTTGCTACTCTTCTAATTTGACTTCTTGCGGTGTCTACGTTAGCATCACCTGAACTAATGGTCCCTTGTCGTTCAGCGCGCTCTTTCCACCAATTTGAATTTTGCTTTTCTAGTCCGCCGACAGGAGCATGGTTTCTTTGCCAATCATAACGAAGCTCTTCCGCACCAAAAGCCACCCCCTCCGTGGAGGAGGTGAAAGCCATCATGGGAATTTTATGTTGGTATTTGTTGCGCTCCAGAGCATGGGACTCGATAGTGTTTAAGATATCTGGTGTGTAATCAGCCGACGCAGGTATAAGCTGTCCTATTATTTGGGACATGGTGTCGTCAAACCACTTATAGTAATCTACGAATCTCTCGACTTCTGTAACACTCGTTACACGGCGGAAAAAAGATTCTCTGAGCTTGTTTAAGCCCTTATATTCCATTCTATATTGATGGACTGGATGTCCTATAAGATTATGAAAGTCGTTTACGCCGGCAAAGAAATTAAGCATCTCTTCGGAAATTGCGTTATACATGCTCTTTTCAAGAATATAGTGATAATTTGGAATTGTATCAACAGAATCAAATAACTTATCATCATCAGTTCTTATTTGAACGAGGTTGCTGCCGATAGCTAGTTCGGGATTTATGAACTGGTGCGAATTTACTTCTTGCTTTAACACAACATCTGAGGAATTTGCTGAGAAGCCAAAACCTACGCCGGGATATAGATAGGATGATATCTCGCCCAGTTTGCCGTAATGCCCTGCAAGACCGTCCAGAGAGCCAGAACTAATGTCAGTTACTGTAAAGGCACCAGTGCCGTCCGAAGCTGTTACGTTTCTAAATTCATAGTTCAATGCTAACGTGTGTCTGTTCAGAGTCTTGCTATTATCAGGATCCAAAGGCGACAAGTGTTGATTTGCGTCAGCAACACCATAATTATCAAAATCAAAGGCGTGTTGCTGTAGCGAAGTGTCGTCAAGATACTGTGTCCAAAATCTCGTCGCTGTTATTAAAGTGTCTGACTTGTATTCCAGAGCGCCGGTGACATTGGTTCTGTGTGCGCCAACGAAAGACCTTTTTGGAGATTTTAATAAGTTTTGCGTGTTAGCTTGATTTGCCGAAGCAGAAACCTTAAAGAAGTTTCTAATCTCACCCAGCCTTTGATTATATCCAGCAAACTCAATTGTATAATTTGAAGCCGCCACCCCGTCAACAGATCCAGTAAGATCTAGGGCATCCGGCTTAATCCTGACTGAGAGATTCCAGTTTTCATCATCGTAGACGCCGTGATATAGGCTACTTGATATTTCACTGGAAAGCAAAGAGGAACTTAATACAAACTTGACATTTTTAGAGTATGCTTCATCGCGCTGCGCGTATACATAAAAGCTTGGATCATATACAGTGGTAGACGGACTGTTTGCGCTAGCAGAATGTAAACCGAACAGCGATACTCTTGTAAAATCTCTGCTAAAAGTATCTATAATTTTAATAAATTTGGGGAATATAACATCAACTTCGTGAGTTAAACCATATCTTAACTCGTGTGAGTCAACGTCTGAGCCTGAGATGTACCCAAGCTGCCTGCTAGTAGCCGAGCCGGAGGAGTAAACAACGGCACCAAGGTGCGAAGCTTTGTTGAAATTTGCAGATGATTTTCTTACAATTGTATTTTTTAGATTATTCTCAAGCTCAAAAGTGTAGTTGTTTGCATAAGTGTTAAATCTAACAAGTTTGTCATCTATATTAAAAGCACGTAAAACATTTCTTATTGCTTTTTCTGTTCCCTTAGACTTAAAAAGATAAGTCAAGTTGTTGTAAAGATTTAAATAGATCAAGTTCTTTACGTCATTTAAATCATTTTCATATGCTTGTGTTTCACTTTTGTTTATAAATTTTTCAAGAACATTTGCATCAACAAAGATTTCAGGCGTTTCAAGCCCAAGTGAAGCAGGCATATGACTAGCAAATGGGAGTGGCTTGTACGACGAACTGGTATAGATTGGCGACTTCAGGGTCGATACAGCTTCAATCTGAAGATACAGCTTATCAAAATAAGAGCCTATTATGTGGCTTAAATATTTAAAGTTAGTATTGCCTATTTCCTCATGTTCTTCAAGAATCCAACTTGGCATCATGGTAACAAAAGCAGCATTGTTTCGAGAGTCGTGATCGATACCTCTGTTGATCAGAGTAGTTCTTAAACTAGATACCGATGGGTGAGTGCCATAGATAATTGGATCAAGGTACTCTGTGGTGGCAGCACTAGCAGATACAATAGCCGACCCAGTATTTCTAGATGTAGCTGTGTATCCGTTAAAAGTTCCGTTAGAAATACGACCAGAATAGTCAAGAACAACGCTATCTGTTGCTGTGACACCTGTTATACCCTCGTTAAATTTATAATAGACACCAAGGGTGGTATTAGAAATGTCTGTATTTGAGCCGCCCCGCACTTGCCCAAACCAATTTCTACCAATATCTTGTGCTGTTCTCTCGGTCTTCCAAAAACGAAACTCATCCATAGAGCCGGAGAAAAAGAGATGACCTTCATCATGAGAACCAGATGCGATGTGGGCAACAGTCTCTTTTTGGGTTAGCGGGTTAAAGCCACTGCTGCCAAGAACAATGGTCTGATCCAAGACGCCATTAACATAAAATTTGGTTGATGTGCCGCTGCCTGTGTTTTTAAAAGAGATTGCATAATGGTTCCATTGCTGAATAGAACTTGTGTCGGGGGTAGAGCCAATTCTAGCATCTCCAAACCTTGCTACGTGCGAAGAGCTAAGCGTCGTAAAAAATGGAGAGCCCGAAGTGCCTGATAAATATAACGTAAACTCATCGCCGCCAGAGGAATTTGTTAAGTGAAAAAGTGCTTGTTTTGTGTTTGTATCTAGTGTATCATTTTTGAGCCAAAACTCAATCGTTACACCAGTCTGAAAATCACACTTTAAGTTTGATTCCCTTGTTCCCTCTCCGTAATCTGTTGGGAGTCCGGCGGTGGTGTAGATATCTTCATCATAAACATTTGCTGTCTCTCTCTGAGAAGATTCTGGATCCTTAAAAAGACCCTTTGTTTTATTAGAACTGATTGTGTGCGGTCCGCCTTTCAGCGAGATTGACGAACTTGAAAAGTTAACATAACCATTGGTCCGAGGATATAAGTTATTGAAAATGTATTTTTCAATATCTAGCGATTTGTTATAAAACTCGTTGTATTCAGCATCTGAGCCATCATACGGATAGAAATCTTTGATCCTATCAAACGCGCCCTGATAGTATAGCTCAGCAGAACCAAAGCGGGCAAAAGATAGCGGCTCGCTATAATCTACCTGTGGTTCAAAAGACTTATGCTTTTCAGAAATTGCATCTACGTTTCTTGATGATTCTGCATCAGAAAACGCGTCCCTCTGGTCGGTATCTGAAATATAATTTTTTGAACGTTCAAATAAATCTCTAGTACTCATGATCTTCTACTCGGAATAAGAATTTTTGGTCTTGCTCGATCCAAGATTGCCTCTGTGAATCATAGAATGCGAGTTTGATGCCATATTCGTATCCCGGTTCAAGAAGCGACATATCGAGATTGAAATAGTTTCCTGAAACATCGTAGGAAAGAATTGTATGTAAGTCTGATCCGGTGCCGTGTGGTATAACATTCAGTCCATCCAAAACTCTATAAACTCTGTATGATGCGCTTGCAATAATGGTATTTTCTATTTCCGCTGACGCTACTGTATAAATAGTTGGGGACCAGTTTTTGTTTCTGACGTAGACATTGAAGCGAGCCTCTTCCTCCGAGAAATATTTATTTCTTAAATTCTTTATTTTTGTCACATATCGGTAGTTGCCGTTCGAAAATGAAGTCGCCGCAAACGATTCAGGAGAAATACTTCCTGTAAAGTATTCAACGCCGCCTGTGTGCCAAACGTCGCGCAAGGTTGAGTAAGTCCCTGTTAAGCAAACAGAGCAAGAATATATTCCAGTTGAGACATATCCGCCTGTTGCGGGAGTCGCAATTACCTGGGTCAATGCTGTTTCGCCTAGTGTTTCGTAAAGGTCAACATATATTTCTCCGGTGCCAACCGCAGGAATATTTGTCAATTGTCCGCGAATGTAGTTGTAAAGATATAGAGTATTTAAATTATCAGATGCCGGGGCTAACGAAGAAGACATATAAAAGTCTCCTCTGTCATCTTGGATTGACGAATCCCATCTAGCTTCAATTACAGGTTTTTTAAAAAAGTATTGTGTGCCTCTTGCAAAAAATCTTTTAGTATAGTAAGAGTCTGTAGCCGACTCCAATGAAGATGTTAATCTCACACCAACACCATAATTTGCTTTAGATTCTGCTATCCATTGCTCTACAAGTGTCGAAATATCAATTTCTAAATCTTCAAGACCAGTCTCGAATGTCTGCTCATATGTTGGAGTTGCGTGATAGTCGCCACCCGCAGTTGTCCAGGCTACACCACTGGAGGCGCTAATCCAATTTGAAACACCAAGATCTTTGTAGTTTTCAAGATCCAAGCCGTCACCTTCAGTCCAAGCACGAGAAATCGCCTCTACAACTAGTTTAAAATCTTTTGGAACAGTTTTAGAAGTTTCAGCGTTATAAAGTTTCAAATAAAATTTTACTTGCCCAGATGCAGGTATATCGCCCGCATTCCTATCAGCAGTAATCGAAGCTACATCAAATTGTGTAATTATTCTTGATAATTCTGATGAAGCTGCTGATTGTCTGCCATAAATAGAATAAACCTCACTAACATCTGCCAGTCCCATATTGGAGCCTGTGGCACGAGTAGCTAAATTTTCTTGATAGCCATTCGCTATTGTGTTGTCGGCTGTTGCCTTATATCTTCTAATTGCCATTACCTTAGCTTACCTTTTACATCTACTTCTGGAAATTTTAGTTCAAATATGGCGTTCTTTGGGCATATTAGCATATCTCCGTCGGGGGACATATTTTCACCAATTTGGAAAAATACATTTGAGTAGTTTGATGAATTTTTATTAACAATCTGCACCTTCACTGCATCATTAACACCATTTACATTATTCAAAATATTGAAAATTCTAGAGAGAGATAGGGATTCTCCAATGAAAAGTGGATTGTTATACTCCGCAGCTATGGCGTTTACGCAATCGTTTAAAACTTTAAATTTATCAGAATTAACTTCTGGTTTGACAACAAAATTAATTCCAATATTTATTATAAATGGATCAAGAATATCAATTGTATCGTTAATCATACGATAATGATTTAGCCAAGTCTTGATATTTTCCTTTATGGTAGTGTTTGAGTTAATTAATTTTCCCTGGGGATCTTCTGAAACAACATAGACATTGAGATTTCGTTTTTGTGAATCTGGGTCTTTTTGTACTGAACATCTCTTAATTGACCCAAAGCTGGCGGGCATTCTATAAACCAGATTTTCATAATCCCTTTGTGTTACCGCCCTATTTTGTGTTGGAAAGGTGTCGTAGATTCTTTGTTTAACTTCAGCAGATGTTGGGTTTGATACGTTTCCGACAATCGGGGTTTCATTTGAAACCTCAAGAGAAGCCCTAACAGCCCTAATGCTCCCAGCAGCTAGTACAGATGAATCTTCAAATTCTAAAATTGAACTTGCGACATTGCTGATAGAACCTGCTGCTACATTCGAATTCGTTGGATTTGTTTGTCGATATAATATTGTCAACGCTGTATTTTGTGGAACAATTCCGTAGTATTTGTTTGAAACCAATCTGCTTGGATCAAATGATGTATCAGTCACATAAGATTTTCCAAAAACATCAATAGCTAAACTTTGTGGTTCTGCAACTACATCGCCTTTCAGTTCGTCACCGCTTCCAAATTGTAGTGCAACGCCGTCTCTATCAAACACGGTCATGAATTTTCTATTTACCAAAAGGGGTTTCATAACTGAAGGAACATTATCGTTTTTATAATTTTTGTTTGTTAAAGTTTTGAATACAGTGTCTTGCGAAAGATTCTCAACTTCAAAATATTCATTGCCTTCGGAGTCAAAAACACTAATAATTTCTGAAACATTAGGCTCAGTAAGTTGAACTCTTCTAAATCTTTCAAATGCACCGACATCAATTGTTTCTGTGTTAAAGAAACCCGAAACAACTTTGCCGTATGACTTGACAGCAAAAAATGTTGGGGCTCCGGTCGTGGCATCAGTTCTGGCCACCACTACCGGGTTGGATGATTCTGCCATGTTGACATCTTCGGTTAGAACAAAATTAGATCCATTTGTGCTATTAAATCTCGTTCCTCTTTTTATTATTGGTATGTATCTTCTGTCGGGTCCAAGGGCAGTCAAACTAGCGGGGACCAGCACATACAAAGCAACTGTTCCAAAAGTTGAAGGGCGGCCAGGAATTTTGTAGCCAAGCACGCGCCCGTGCCTAATAATATTATTTAGCTGGTATGATGTATCTAAAAACGCCTCGTTTACATTGTAATCAAGATAAAAAGAAAGCTGGTCGCCAACGTATGCCACTGCGTCTAGCATCATGGCACCAAACGAAGCTTCACTAAAGTCTTGAAATGTATCAGGATAGAAGCGCTCTGCTATTTGCGTAAGGTCTTCCCTTATGCCTTCATATTCTCTATTGGTGTAATTGATTGCAGGCGTATTTATTTTTTTATTTCCCATCTAAGCGTACCTCACCTTAAATAGTAAACTCAAGCAAATCTCTAGCGGCTATATCTGGTATCCTGTATTCTATGCGAAGACCAAGGGAGTTATCCTCTATTGTGCCAGTTCCAAATTGTATACTTTGTATTGTAATAACTGGCAAGTAAAAAGCAGCCTGTTCTCTGATTTTGGTATCTATTCTTGCATAAACATCGCTTTCAAAGTTCTCAAATAAAAATTGCCTAATTCCAACGCCAAAATCAGGGTTCATAACCCTTTCTCCCGGATTTGTTAAGATTAACATTTTGAAATTTTGTTTTATTAAATCTTTTAGTCTTTTAATTGATGTATAACCATCGCCAGAATCTAAAGTAAGCGGTAGTTTGGGTGCCAAAGAAGCCATTCATTTTACCTCACGTTTATAATTAGTTGTCATCTGATCTCTCGCACATACGACCTCGGGCATCGAACGGATTACTTGCTCTACGGTTCCAACGAGGCACCGATCGATCGCCGGGTGCAAACTTAAATTTCTCTTTCAGATTTTGAATAGCAATTTGCGCGCCGGTGGGCGTAGGTCTATCTTGCTTGCCAAAATCACGAGAATAATAATAAGATTTAAACATCTTTTTCAACACTGCGGTTGATTTACCAAGAGTCTGCCGGTTCCACTCGTCCCAAGTGAGTACAAACAGCCCCCCAGGGCGCTCTTTTCTAGGGATCCAGCCGGGCACTTGCCTTATAAAGTTCCCGTTAGAGTCAACTTTAATGCCGGGTTTTTCACCTATATTAGATTTATTTACCTTTTTACCTCCACTGGATATCTGCCCAATTGATTGGAGATAAGTTAAGTCATTATAGATGGCTAATGCAGATACCATTTTTCTCACAGGCAACGCATAATCCATAAATAATTTAAATTTTGGATCATCTATTAATTTATTAATGAGGCACAGCAATTCTTTGCTTCCGCCCTCAAGTGGCTGTAGCATACTTAGGGGCAGATCGAGCACATCAATTTCGGAACTGGCGATAAGATCTCCCGTGGAGGCTCTGAACTCTAGCCCATATCTTACACCAAGCTCACCCTTGAGACCAACGACGGGGCGCCCGTCGCCTTCTCTTGCCGCGCTTAGTTCGTCAGGTGTAGGGTCCCTACCTTCAGACTCAGCCTTCTCGCGCACTCTCGCAACTCTATTTTGTATAGCTTCTGGCGTTCCAGCGTCGTAGACATGCTCAAGCGAGCCGGGATAAGCCTCTGATACCAGTGTGTCGCCGCCGCCCCTTAGAGTGTCTACAACACCAGATATTGCGTCATCATAAGTTTTGCTACCTTCTACCTTAATATACTTTCTAATGTAAAAAGGCTTATCCCCTGCGCTGGTGGCGCCCTTGATGTTGCCTATGTTTACTTGTACTTTATTAGCAAAGGGGCGGAGAACAGCGTGAGCCTCTATACTATGTTCCCCTCCTACCATAAAGATCGTATCGCCTGCTTCATCCACATGATTATGGTAATATCCAACATAAGGGGTACCATCCTCTAAGGCCAGCATATTGCCATCCGTGTATTGGTTATCGCCAGTGGGTATATCAACTACTTCTTCTTTTATTTCTCCTGCCATATCAAGTTCTGAGCCGGCGGTAAGACCAGATTCAGCAGATAGAATATAATACATAACATTGTAGATGTATGTGTCTTTGTCAATAAAGCCTTCAGATATCATATTTTCGTAAAATACATTAGATAGGTAGTTGACTTCTTTGACCATAAATTCCTTAAGAATAAGTTTACAATCCTCTTCTACAGATTTTACTGCTGCGAGGTTTCTATCCTCTCTAAACTGCGGCAGTGTTTGAAACACAGGGGCGTTTCCATTTGCTTTCGCCTTTTGCATTCTATCTCTATCGGGATACTTATATTTGTTTTGCGCATCGCCTATCCTCTCCAAAGCAGATTCAATGTCTGTAGGCACCTCTGTGATTTTTCCAGACTGAACCATTTGGAAATAAGTTTGCACTGCTTGTTCCAAGAAAGCATAGTAGAATTCGTCATCTTTAAAAGGATTGAACAATTCGCCAAAAGCACCTTGTGAATCTCTCATTTCTCTTTCCATGTGTTCCAAGATAAACGATGCGTACATGGTGCTCATATTATTTTTAAAATCAGGCTTTAACACAGCAAAAGTATTTATTGTTTTTAAAAAGTGAATCGATGCATAAATTCGACAAGCGGCAGCAATAGTTCCTTCTATGCCTGACTTTGCTGCTCTACTTAAAATTCTATCAAATGGCTTTTCAACCACACAATCTGGATCGCTAGCCAAACGCGGATCGTCGGGATAGTTCGCATAGCTGTTAGAGATTGTTGAGGCAATATCCCCAAAGTCAACTAAATCAGTATTCTGTGGCTTGCAGGGGCTAAGCTCCGGGAACATCACATTTACAAGACCCAACAGACCTTCGGTATCGACTGGCTTGATGTATACCTTGGGGTTGATGTAAGAACCACCAAACTTATTTGGGTCTAAATAATAAACTCTTGCTTTATCACCGTTTTTGTGCTGGTCCCTACTGATGCCTAATACGGAATCGTCGTTTGATAAGGTTTCGCCATCAACCTCAACATCTGCGTAAGGGACAAAATTGCCGTTACGCACTACGCCGTATTGTGCATCTTCACTTGTGAGGGTGTTTGGCTTTGCCCCATACATAAAAGATTTGTTAGTATCCAAATTAAATATTTTATTCCCAAAGGATTCGATTATCTTCTCTGTTGATGTAGTCCAGTAAGATTTAGCTTGCGAAATTGATATTCCAAGCATCTCGGACATTAGAACTATTAGTGGCGATTCCTTTCCGCCCTCATCCAAACTTGTTTCAAATTTGGGATATTCGCTAATAAATTGGCTACCGATTTCATCCAATAAATCGTCAACGCTGCCATCAGAACCAACAAATTCATATCTCCTATTTGAGATCACTTTTTTGCTCTTTTTTCTCTCTTCGCTCTCTTCTGGAATTGTAGTATCATATTCAGCGCCGTAGGCTTCTTCTTGATCAATTTTATAGTTGTCATTATTCTCTGTTCGGTTGATAAGCACTCTAACATTGTTGTCTCTGGTGTTTCCACCATCGCGTATGGCAGAGAAGAAAAACTTAAGATTATAACCAAGGGACATATTTTCGTCATTAAACAAGCCGTCACCATTGCCGTCTCTGTTATCTCTAAATTTTAAGACTATATCTGCTTGTGATTTTCTTCGTCTTCTTGTAATTTTATATCCATCTTCGGTCGGCTTATACTTCATGTTGTAGCCATAATTGTACAAAGCAGTTATGTCATCGTTTGTTTCAATTGTAAATGTTTTTGGATCGGTTAAAGAATTATTTGGTGTATTGACTTTTATTTTGTCAGAGCTTCCATTCCAATAGGTTGCTGCCCATTCACCAACATATACCGGGAATGCACCTCTTTGCTTGCGCTCGGGACCATATCCAAAAAGCCCAACGTCATCGCCTCCATCATCTTCATCGTTTGCCTCCTGATCAACATAGAAATCAACATATTTTTTACTACCAAATAGCGCGAATCTATTCACATTTCTCATATGGTTTGTGAAAGGTCTGCCCATAGTGTCACTGAGAACCATGTTCATATATCCCCAGTTCTTCTTGCCAATACCATTGCCAAGCATATCAAAAGAATAGGCAACCTTTAAGTTCTCTAGATCGGCTGTTAACCCAGCAGAAGCTGCTGATTGCAATTCTTCAGGCTCATATGGGAATAAGCCGTTGCTACAGCCTGGGTCTGACAGTATTGGGGGCATGTTATTCATAATTGTGCCAGGAATACCATCTTGAAGAACATTATTCAAATCGGCAAAATCTTGTGTTGGTCGTGTACACAGGGTTGCTATTTGTTCATCTGATGCTCTTCCCTCTAAAATACTCGCTCGGACTGCACAGAATTCAGCAATCTGATCCGGCGTGGCACACAGTGTCGGGTTTGCTGGCAAATCTAGGTTTTCGTAATTTTGATTTGCTATGTCGTCCAACTGGGCTTTAACTTCTGCGGGCAATAGATTACCAAAGTTACTGAAGAACGAGCCAATAGCCTGTGTATTTGGCATGGCGTCCCTGAATTCTGGGAATTGAACATCGATTATGGTGTCTACAATTGACAAGAATTCTTGGGATGGATTGCCTAGTGAAGCATCAATTATTTCTTGACGGGTCGATGAAGATGCAATCGCCTCGTTGAATTCAAGAACCTTGTCCTTATTCGCCAAATTAGCGCCAGCGCCTCCGAGGGTCTCAAACATGGCTGCGATAGAGTCATCCACATCTTCATCAGAAGCGCCAGGACCACATATTGAATCTCTGACAATATCACGAATAGTGGTATTGCCAGTTATCAACCCAGGGAGACCGCCAATAATATTTCCGGCAGTTTCAAGAGCTTTACAGATTGCCTCCCCAAGAATTTCACATATCTTGATCATCAGTTTTAATAGAATATCCAGCACATATTGAATAATCGCTTCCGCAATGGCAATTGCAAGTCTTTTTAAAATATCTTTCAAGCTTATCGGAGGCAGAAAAAATTTTGGTAGCGCGACGTCGCCGATGTTTCTACAAAATGGAAGCTCAATGTCTTTTAAGAAATCCATCACACTTGGTGTGAACAATGGTGGGCGTGGACAATCCACAACTGCAAGAATTTTACTAATAATCTCAGCGCCTGGAAATTCATTTAGTTTGTCAACGAGATCTAATAGCCTACCTGAATAGTATTCAACAAGGGCAAGTATATAGGCTTCCATTATGACATCAGGTGAAAAGGTTTGTTCCGCCCTCTTGTCTAAACTCTTTATGGCATCGGCGGCAGCAGTTTGTCGTCCAGATATTTCTTCTGGATTGTTGTAGGTTGTTCCTATTCTTGGTCTTCTTCCAAAGTTGCTGCTTTGCGCTTCATACACACCGCTAGAAACAGTGGTACCCTCATAAGGTCCGGCTGTTCTTGCGGCGTCCTCTTGTTCCATTAGTGCAGGGTCTTCGAATGGCTTGACAAAATCTATTTCACCAAATGTACCTCCAAAAAATCCACTTTCATCTCGGCGCGGATCCGGGGTATCAACAGAATCTCTTTGTTGGTCTTGGGCTGCCGTCTGTCTTGTATCGGCAGACTGTCTTGACTCAGCAAGCTTTCTTTTCACAAGCGCGTCAAGCTCTGCTTGCTCTTCTGGTGGCAATCCGACAAATAGTACACCAAAATTCTTAATACCCATCGCCTGTAAGGCACTGGTTAGAGCTATTCTTAATGCTTCTTCAAGCTCCAAGCCTCCCCACAAACACCCAAGAGCGTCAAGAAGGAAATCAAGCAGACCACAAAGCTTTAATTTATTAAAAGATGCATCCCAAATTCCGCGAACACTGACGGCGCCGCCGACAGGAGTTCCGGCGATAAGAACATCAGCACATAGCTGAACAAAAACATTGGGATTGGCTTGTAGTTTTTCATATGCTTGTTGTTTAGCCATTCCGCCAATCGCACCCAGGCTTCCTTTGCTGAAGACTGATTCCTTTTCCTTGTTCTTGTTACCAAATATCGACATTTCTTCAACAGGTCGATAGACTTCTCCAAATTGTTCTCTCAGGCTATTTTCTTCTTCTTCTGTTCTGCATATGTGTTTATGAAATTGGTATGCAAGAATATCTCCAATGCCAAGCACATCGTCAAGCAAGTCTTGACCAAGACCCTGGACAGTGTCTCTGATTTTGTCAGCAACACAATTTGTCTCTCCCTCCAGAATCTCTTCCGCATTTAAGAATACAACAGTTGGGAATGTGTAGTCCATGATAAACTCAGTGAATTTTTTTGGACTTCTAGCGGTTAGATCTCTCTCCATATCTGCCAATTGAGCAAAATAAGCCATGGCGGTACGGTCTTTAAATACATCTATTCTATTCAAAGCAGAGATTTTTCTGCCCTTGAACACCTTTGGCTTTTCTCTACAACCAAGAGAAAAAACTGCTAATTTTTTAACTTTGAAATTTTTATCAAACCCAATCTTTAATTTTACAACCCTATCTCTTCCAAAACCAAATGACCCGGCGCCCACAATGTTGAATCCTCTGCGGTTTAAAAACCTATCAAGCTCAACAAATACTTTAGCCATTTGGCTGCTTCTGCCAAATCCACGGTCTCCATAGTCATTGATATTGAAAACGGAGCGGCTTTTGTCAAACACAAGACTAGAGCCATTAAGCACATTTTCTGCGGTGGTGTATCGGGAGTAAAGCCCAAGACCCTTCCTGACTCTTGTAAACAAAACAGGTAGTTCAGAAGCTAGGTAGGTGACCTCAATTGGCTCTCTCTCGTCGTCGTCGTTGTCATCTGACGCATCTTCAAGATTCTCAATTACTTCAAATGGGACGGAGTATAAGAGAGAAAGGACTGAATTTGACCTAGCTTCAAGTTGAAAGTCTTTTTCTGGATCATATATTATGGCTGCCCGAAGAGCCTCTATATTTTTTACACCAACCTCTTTTTCATATTCATCCAAAAATAATTCTATGGCTTCTTCTTTATAGATTTCAAATCTTTCTATAATGCCATCGTTGCCGCCCGTATCTGTGTGGGATGTCTTGACACCAACTTGGTATAGACACAACTTTTCATTAAGAAAGGGAGTATTTAAGCTCGTTTTCCAGTTCTGGACAAGTGCCTTTGGGTTTGGCACACAATCAAGACATACTTTCTCAATTGGTCCCGGTAGTTTTATCTCGCAATCATCAAGAAGAAAATCGCCATTTTTGTCCTGATATTGCAGGAAAGGGGAAGGATTTGCCATTTTAAACTCTCAAGTAATTAGGTTGATTTGACATTTCTACTTTCAATGTAGCGGAAGCCAAATGGCTGACAATAGTTAATGTCAAACAGTGTGGCATCAATATTTGCCCTCCACAGTTCCATTGTTGTGGTAGCCTCTTTGGTGCTATAGAATGCAATAGCAGCAGCCAAAAATGGACCCGCGAGGGGAGGGGGCAAAGACGCAGCCGCTGAAAATGCAAAATTTAATACTTTTTGGTTCAATTTTGTCTTTCTTACAACGCCTATCACATCTTGCAATAAGAACATTAAATCTTGGAATGCTTTAACAACATTCTCGCCCATCGCAACTCCCTGGAGCGGATCAAATACTTCATCTTCTCCAAAGAATGCCCCAATGCTGCCAGCAGCCGGGCGGGGTTCTGTGTTATTGCCAGCTATCAGTTCGATAGTGGGGGCAGGTAGTAGCTTACCTCCAAGCGAGTTCTTTTCATTGCTACCCTGCATACGACCCGTGACGATCTTGACGCCCTCTCTGCCTATAATTCTAACACCATCAGCCTTTATCCCTATACCAGAGCGAGCCTCTAAGAAACCAGATTTGCCAGGATCAATACCAAAGTTGGCATCAATGTCAGTTAGCTGAGAAATATATATTCTTGCAGCATCTGCTTGGAAGCTGTTATCTGACGTTGTACCATCTTTTGGATTACCCATTGATTGTCTTCCAACAACCAAGTCAATTCTGTTTGCACCCATGGCGCCCTTGCCGCCATAGCCACTAGCTGTGCCAGTTGGCTTATCTGCCCCAAATGTAATGAAGGCGCCGTTGTGTTTAATTACCTTTTCATTAGGACTTGAATTATAATTTATTTCAATATCTAATTTTTTGGTATTGTATAATCCACTTAGGTTTGGTGGTATTTGGTTTACAACGTCTTTTTCAGACATCATATCTACTTGGCGTTGAATTTCCTTAGCTTGTTCTTTTTTTAAACCAGAAAATTTTGATGGGTCAATAATACTTACTTTTTTTGATCTAGCCATTGTTGTTCCTTAAATCATGATGGAGATGTTGCATAGGGGTCGGCGGGGGCGCTTTCTTGGGTGTTTGCTGGGTCGAAAGGATCCGTTGATGATGGATCTGTTGCCGATGTTGGCGGGTCCTCATCCTTGTATAACTTATCAATCTCAGATTGAAGATCTGGATCTGCATATTCATCTTCGGCGACCTCTACATATGGGTTGACTGTGGAATAATTTCTCATATACTCTGCACGTACCGCATCAGTCGGCAGCATATCAAAATGCACGACACCGCATTTACCAGTGCCACACTTAGCGTTACCGTTAGTAGGTTCCAAAACAGTGCGGTAAATCTCCAAGTGCATCGTGGAATAAGTATCATCAGACTTGAATTGTTCCGCTAAATCTGCCAATAAAGCAAATGATGGCTTAGGTTGATTTAACAATTGAAAGTCCATCGCAACGTATCCATTGTTTGGATTATGGCTGCTCAATTCTGGCTGTGCGATCTTTAAACCTTGGGCTTTTAATTTTTTTCTTATGGTCTCTGTTAACTCTTTAGTCAATACAGTTTCGTCAAGATTAGAAAATCTTTTGCCGCTGGTAGCGGCTGGATGGGTTTTTTTAATCTCGGCTGCTTCGGGCAAGCCGTAATCTTCAGCAAACCTCATAATCATTTGTCTTCCCTCAAGCGTTGTTCTAGATCTAGAGCCGTTTCCAATATCTGCTGCTTTATAGCCCTGTCGTATTAAAAAGCCTCTGAAAGTATCATAAAAATCTTGCATCATTATGTCTAGTGTGGCTTGGTCCATAGGCTCGCCTATAGGTGCGGGTGGTACCTCGCCTGCAACGCTTTCGTCAAAAGTTGCTGCCTTGTCAAACAACTCACTGCAACTTTTAAATTCTGCGAGTTCAGAGCCGTCCAAGAGGTGCGCGTCGGTGCCTGCTCGCCTCTCAACACTAACCAATTGTGCTGCTTCAACTAAGTCAAAAGACTGACCGCTTCTATTCAGTCTTACTTTAAGTATGTCAGATTTATCTAGCACTTCTGTGCTAATAAGTTTTGTGTGGAGACTTAACAAATTATTTATTATTTGTTTCTGGTCTTCAACAATAGCTGATGATAAACTGCACGGATCTTCTATAAATCTGTGTGGCGACAAGTTGCCCATAATCCTAATTCTGTATAGAAATTTCTCAGGATCTGATGTCGGTGCCTTGTGTAATACTTTCGCCGTGAATATGTCACTATTAAACGCATCATATTCAAAAGCATTCCTAATCGTATTGTTGAAAAGCTCTGCTGCACCGTCCGTATAATTGAAGTCAGTAAAGGCGTAATAATTCTTGCGACGTGCCATTAGGCATCTCCCTGAATCATATCAAAAAGACTAGCCTTGTCTTCATCTGTTAGACCAATTTCTTTTGTTCTCTCTTTTTGTTTCAGAGTCAGCACTTTTACTAACTGCTCATTGGAGCGCTGCATAGTTTCAATGTGCTTCGCAGCCACAGGAGACAGGGCTCGGTTGTTCTCTGCATTTTGAGCGATCTGGTTGGCTAATTCATTAAGGAACTCTTTCGCAGTATCGCGATCGTTCCGTATGTTTTCTATTGCCTCATCCATCAAATCGTCAAATTCGTTGTTCATATCTTGCCGTTTTCCCAATCGGACCTAAAGTCCCTGTAGTGCTCCCTAAACTTGTTTAGGGAATTTACAACCTGCTTTGTATTAAGACCAGTGATCTCGCGCAGGTATAGGTAAATAGCTTTTTTGTTAAAAATTTCTATATCGTCTTTGCTCTCAAATAGAACGATGATTGCCTTGTATACGCGCTCGTCATTATCGCGCATATCATTTGACTCCCAAGTCTTCATGTCCTCGTAGAAAGACTTCCAAAACTCTCGCTCTAATTGGTCAGTAACCCAGGTCTGCTCTGTCGCAAGGTATTCTTGTTCATATCTCTTTGGGGCGGCATCATAGTCTACCTCTCTCAAATTCTTGCGTTTTTGTTTCTTGACCTTGTGAATAAACCAGTTTTTTGTAATCACTGAAAAATACGAAAACGCTTTGTGCCCCTTATCGGGCTGGAACTTATCGAGTATGGTCATGAGCCATATCTTGCACTCGTCCCTCAATATGTCTATATTTGGTAGTGTTGTAAACTTGTATGTGAATACTATTTTGTCTACCATCTCACTGAAAGCTGGCTGTAACATCTTTACATATATTTCTGTCTTTTTCTTATTACAGTCAGTTGAACAATATTCTATTATTGCGTTCTCGTGATCTTTCGTAAAATAATGATTAGACTTCTTCGATCTGCTGCGTCTCGGCATCTTCCTCTTCATCCTCTGGTATGTATATGAAATCAAACTCTTCCATGTATTCTCGAAATGAACGAGCATGATCCATTAGTGCTTGCAATGTTTGGTCGCCATAGAACATTTCCATTTCATAGACGGTCTTTACGTGTGAGGCGAAGCTAGCTACAGCAGCACGCATATCATCAATCTCCGCAGAGATCATTACAAGCTTTTGCGCTACGTTGCGAGAATACACAAACAGCAAAACATTGATACCAAGTGATACCAACAGTATAAGTGATAGCACCATCTCAAGCCTACTCATAAAATCCATTGCTAGCTTCCTCCTTCATATCTTTTAGAAGCTCGCGGTTGGCTTCAATATATTCGTTTGTAAGGCTCCCAGTGTCCCCAGAATTTGTCAATTTTTTGTTAAGGACTATGGGCTTGCCTACCATTTTTGTGATGCTCTCGTGACCACACAGGGTGCAAGAGTCCTGTGTATCTGAAAGCGAATGAAAGGCTACGAACTCTTGCTCGCAGTCTTCACACATATAGCGATAGCGGGGCAACTACTCGCCCGCCATCGTCTTTAAGTCTTGTTCTGTGATTGGCTTGTTGTTGCTGACGCGGACGGTTGGTGGGTTTGTCACAACCAAACCATCTTCGCCCTGTGCAAGCTCAAAGCCCTTTAAGATTGGAACAATGTCCAATTCATTTAGTAGTGACTCCTGTAGAGCCATCATTACAGCCCCAAGTGCCTGATTTGATAATTTAAACGTTCCGTTACTCATGTCAATCTCCTTTTTGAATTCTGTAACTGTCACTGTCAAAATGTTGAGTTGAAAACTCAAATAGTTCTGTGTCTTCAAGCGCTAACATTTGGTGTCTTAATCCGCGATATACATGAAAGTTATCGCCTTTTTCTAATACCACGACATTACTATCTAGTATATTGTCGCCTTCGCCATAAAAAACTTGTATTTTTCCTGATTGGACATAAAATACTTCATCTTTTAATTTGTGATAATGCCATGAACACCTTTTTCCTTTCACAAAGTAAAGCAGCTTGCCACAATATTCTTCATTATTGACAATCCACTTTTCAAAGCCCCAGCCTTTGGGTACAAATTTAATTTCCTGTGTTGAAGAAGTCTTCATCATTTATTCCCTTATCATCAATGTAATAGTCGCCGGATGGCTTACCTAGAAACAGTTGGTGGTGTTTCGCACCCCAATGCTTTAACTGCGCTAGAGTGAAGTCATAAAAGTCCCTCTGTGCATTAAGAAAATTATTATTATGTCTTCCCATTCCTCTTGCGGTTAAGAAGATAATCATGTGCCCTTCATCATAAAGGCGATTCACTTTCTTGATTCTATCATGAAAAGGTTTTGCTTGTGTATAGTCTCCGTCTGTTTTGGAACATATGGTTCCGTCTATATCAAAAACATAAGTCATTGCAATCCCACTAAAATTTTAGTTGTTGAGTACCCGTCTATCCTATCAAAAAATTTTACCTCTCGCACATGTCTGGAACCAATTACTTGCCTATCTTTATAGTCAGAGCCCACTACCATTGTTTCGGCGCGACTTAAAAGAACCTGTGTATCCAGTTCATCATCGTGGTCAAACACTCTTATTTCATCAATGTATTTAATTGACTCAAGCATCGCAACCCTGTCTTCTATAGTGTTAAACGGGCGCGTGTCGCCTTTGGCAGCCTTAACTCTTTCATCGGTGTCAATACCAACAACCAAATAATCTCCAAGAGATTTGGCATATTTGAATAATTCTATGTGTCCGCGATGAAGGACATCAAAACAACCGTTTGTCCAAACTATTTTCATATTGTAACAACTCCCATCTTTTGCACAACTGTGGTTGAGCATTGATTGGCAAACTGTATTGATTTGTCTATGTCGCCTGTAAGGCAATATTTAAAGCAAAGTGCTGCTATAAAAGTATCGCCAGCGCCAGAAGTGTCTTTAACCTCTACCAACTCGACACCGTAAGTCTTGCCTTTGTAGACACAGCCGCGAGGTCCTCGCGTTACTATCAACTTTTTTAACACCTTATCAGTAATTGTGTTTTTTGTTCTTTCATATTCTAGATGATTTATTTTTATAAATGAAAAATCATCACACCAAGAGCCAAGCTTCTTTTTAGTATCTAGAAAACTTAACTTTGAATTTTTAGAAATATAACTTATATCACTCTCGGACATAAATCCTTTATTGTAATCAGATACTATCACTGCATCATAATTTTTTAATTCAAGATCTTTTAAATTTATTTTTCCATATTCATCATCGCGTTCGTCTAGTCTCATAAACATGTGATTTGTTCTTCTATCAACAAATCGTGTTTTTGTTATGTTTTTCCAATTTGAGTTAGTGTGGATTTGTACATTAGATCCTAAAGATAACAAATTACTATAAACATTCATTGCCATGCCACCGTTATTTACTACCTTGGAGGAATTGAAAACTGGTACGGGGGCTTCTGGACAAAGCCTATTACAAACACCATAATGAAAAATATCGTTACAACTTTCCCCTATTACTAAAATACTCATCTACTTAAGAACCTTCTGCCGTTGTTGACATTATCACGCCAGTAGTTAAGTAAATCTTGCATTGTTTTTTCAAATGAGATTTCCGGCTCCCACCCTGTATGATTTTTGAACTTTGAAGTATCTGGTACCTGCAAGTCGGCATCAATTGGTCGTAACCTATCGGGGTCAGTTTCAATTGATATATTTTTAACAGTAGAAAGAGAAATCAAATATTCTAACATTTCCCTAACTGTACAACTAAACGTGCCTCCAATGTTATAATATTCTCCGGCGATTGGATTGTTTGTCACCAACATGTGGTAAGCGCGAACGGCATCTCTAACATCTGACCACGTTCTCAAAGAGTCAAGGTTACCAACCTTTATGGTTGGCTCCTGTAGTCCTGCTTCTATCATAGCTATTTGTTTAGCAAATGTAGACTCCGCAAAGACGTCGCCCCTGCGTGGACCAGTGTGTGTGAACATGCGAGTTGTCATAACTTTTAATCCATACGCCTCGGCGTAAAACCTGCCAATAAGATCTGTTCCAACTTTTGAAATAGCATAGGGTGAGGCTGGATGAAATTGTACATCTTCGTGTATTGGTAGAAACTCTTTTGGCACTCTGCCAAATACTTCAGATGAAGCACAGACATGAATTACCGGTTCCAAACTAAGAGTCTTTATGGCATCTAAAACTTTAGCAGTTCCAAGTATATTTGTCTCAAGAGTTTCTAGAGGCGACTCAAAGCTTGTCTTTGGATAGCTCTGTGCTGCTAAGTGAAAAACATAATCTGGTTTGACTCTATCAAACACAGCCAACATTGAGCTTAAATCATTTATATCACCATACTGTAGATGGATTCTATCCTTCTTGTTTATCCGCTGCATCAGGTGCTCAATATTGTCCATCCTGTCATTCCATCGGGTCAAGCCATGAACTTCCCAATCTGTATTTTCAAGCAAGTAGTCAGCCAAATGAGAGCCAACCATGCCTGTTATGCCCGTAATAATACAATTTTTATTTGACATAATCGCCTCTCTGGTCTCTCATGGACAAAATTGGCTCTTTGATTGGCCACCAAAAGTCCCACTCGGGGCTGTCCCACTTTATTGTAAATTGTTGCCCATCTACAAAATGTGTATTTTGCTTGTAATAATAAATCATATTATCTTCAAGAGCTAATATTGAATTGCCAATGCCGGCAGGAAGCAGAAGCATTTGCTTATTTTGCTTACTGAGGGTAAAGGACTGCCATTGTTTATAGGTGGGCGAGGATGGGCGGTTATCTGCTATCAGCGCATAGCCCGAGCCGTTTATAACTGTGACTATTTTTGTAGTTCTCCAATCGCCATGAAGCCCCCTCAAGACACCCTTGTTTGAAATTGAAATATCATCTTGAATAAAACACTCACTCGTAATTGATTCAAAATTTTTTGAATCATAAAGCTCCATGTAAGATCCTCGATGGTCTTCAAATCTATCAGGGATTATAAGTTTTACTCCCTGCAACTTAGTGTCTTTTATTATCATGTCAGTCCTTTACAAAGTAATTGTTTCTTTTCTTGTAGAGATCTCTATTTTCCAAGAACCATTGGAGCGTTTCTCTAATGCCGTCAACTAGGTGTGTACTACAGACAAAACCATTTGACTCTGCTCTTGTAGTATCCATTAGGCGGCGGGCGTCCCCTTTGGGCTTGGTAATATCCCATTCAATCTCTATATCTTTATTATAACAATCTCTGATAGCTTCTGCAACTTCTTTAATTGATACTCCGTCACCACTACCCAAATTTACAGGATCTGTCACTCCATTTTCAACCATGTGAATCATACCATCGGCGCAATCACCAGCATAAATGAAATCTCTAATTGGCTTTCCATCGCCCCAACATACAAGAGGAGATTCTCCTGACACTATTCTGTTTATAAGTGATGGTATAACCATGGCATTCTCTGGATCAAAGTTGTCCCACTTGCCATATACGTTAGCTGGTCTAACAATTGATATATTGTTTCTACCGTATTGTATACGATATGCATCAGCCTGAAGTTCTCCAATTCTCTTTGCCCAGCCGGGGTGCTTGTCGTTGTCAGACGGAAAAGTCTTCCACACATCATCCTCTTTGAACACTTCAGCAGGATGATAGACTCCAACAGAGCTAGTGTATAGATACCATTTCACGTTACTGCGCATGGCAGCTTCCATCATGGCTGTGTTAAACATTAGCATGGGGACCATAAAACTGGCAGGTCGCTCTCTAGACATTTTTGGAGATCCCTTGATGCCAATTAAATTAAAAACGTAGTCTTGTCCCTCGCACGCCTTAAGGCAGTTATCCAGAATTGTTAAGTCCAGTTTCATAAACTTTACAGGCTCTGGCAAGCCCTCGGGGTCATCGAGGGATACAACAGTTACTTCGCAGCCTCTTGCAAGAAGTTTGTCTACCAAATACCTACCAATCATACCGGTGCCTCCGGTAACAAGCACCTTTGCGTTATTCAAATCATTAATCATTTCTACTCCACTATAAAATATGATATTCTAGAGACATATGGAAATCTCTTGAGCGTAACATTTTCGAGACCGAAAACTTCCATCAGTGCCAAGGTCTCTCCGGGAGAATCAGGATCATTAAGTTCATCAAAGCATACGACGCTGCCCTTAGTCAAGCGAGGCTTTATGGCTTCTAGGCACTTCTTGGTGGGCGCATATAGATCAAAATCGAAGTAAGCTAATGAGATAATTGTTTCGGGATTCTGTTCAAGATATGAATCAATCTCGACTATTCCGTCTCCCTTTCTAAGTTCGAATTTTTGTATATGAGACAATGGGTTGTCTTTTTCAATTGTTGAAACAACGCTAGACAAATATTGATCATAATTTTCAGTCAAGCTAAGCATACCCTCCACCATCATAGATGAGTCTCCATCCTTCTCATGAATTGAAGGAAACCCTTCAAAAGTATCAAAAGCCACTATCTTTCTGTGTCTGTTAAAGGGCTCATAGATACCGCGCAACGCTGCAAAGAGCGCCACATTTTGTCCCCAGCGCGTTCCAAATTCAAAAACGACCCCTTGGACATCAACAATTTTTTGATATATGTAATTCATAAAAAGAATTCTAGATAAGTTTTTAGAATTCAAAAAAAGACCCAAATTTGATAAAACTTGGTCCTCTGGTATTGGACACTCCTTCAATAATTCATATAATTCATTTCGAGCATCTCTTTCTTTTTGATCATCGTAAGTGATGATTGCTTTCTTGTCTGTCATTTTAACTCCTTGTTTTCCAAACTAAAGCCGGGATTGGCTTATCATATCCATGGGCTATAGTCCAAGCCCAGTAACGCAATCTTCCTTCAACTAAATCATATCGCTTGCCATCTATAGGCTTCTCCAATTCTTTTAGTCTTATCGGTTTTAAAAAGTTCCCCTTCTTCATTTCCTCAGATAATTCAATTGGAGACGGAGAAAGATTCATTTTATTTTCTTTTGCCTCTTCAATTGTTTGATATACTTTTCTGCTGTAGTCATTGGAGACTCTAACATCTTTCACATCAATTAATTGCTGTAAAGTTTTAAGATTTTCAGATAGTATCATGAAATCTTCCTTAGAAATTGTAAAGTTTGCGGCTTTTGCATTCTCTATCGCACGATGGGGTTTAGAGGTATTTGGTATAACCAAAACATTATCATTTTCTATAAGCCATCTTAACACAAGTTGCCCGGTTGTTGCACCATATTTTTGTGCCATTTGGGTTAATATTGTCTTTTGTTGTTTACCGTTTGCCAAATTACCTTGTGCTAGTGGGCTATAGGCTATTAGCATCATATCATTTTTTTTACAAAAAGGTAAAACTTTGTCTTCCATGGATCTCTCAAAAAAATTATATTCTGATTGTATAGAGGCAAGAGAGTTCTGCTTTAGACTATTCTTTGTCTCAACTATCTCGTGCATTTGAAAATTACTAACGCCAATGTATCTAATCTTTCCATCTGAAACCAGTTTTTCCATTGCTTCTGCTGTTTCTGACAGTGGTATATTTACGCTTGGCCAGTGTATTTGAAAAAGGTCAATGGTTTCTGTTTGTAATCTTTTCAAACTTTGTTCGGCTGAGCTTATCACACCTTTGTAGCTCGTATCTTCTGGTGACACCTTGGAGGCAAGAAACACCTTTTCTCTGCCTATGTTTTTTAAAACTTGACCAAGCATCGTTTCCGAAACTCCATTACCGTATACTGGTGCTGTATCTATGAAATTCACACCCAAATCAATAGAGTTGTGTATTGTTTGTTGCAGGGTGTCACAATTTCTATTTTCAGGGGCAGTGAACCCGGTTCCAAATCCAATCGCTGATACCCTGTCTGTTCCTATTGTTTTATAAATCATTGTATATATAAGCCTCCATTTTGTTATCATATGGTCTTGAAATTTTCCAAGCCCAAATCTTTTTAATTTCAGACATGCCAAATCCATTCAAAATATCGTATCGATTGCCATTTTTTATAAGGCGCAGAGGAGAAAAATTATAACCTCTATCTATTCTATTCGCCAGCATCGAGGGGCTTGGAATCAAATCTTCAAAATTTTGAATTGCATCTTGAACTGATACATATGGGCTTTTGTCTAAATTGATCGATTCAATATTAACTTTGATTTTTTTTAATGAAAATGTATCTTGTAGAAGTTGCTTTTCATGAGTTTCCAATTTAATCATTAAAGACGAAACATTGTCTTGTAAATGGCTGCTGTTCATTGTTCTAACAATTGATACAACATTTCTATCATGTATCCAAGCTAAAAATAATTGTTGTATCGTACATCTGTATTTGTTACACAACATATCAATTTGCTTATTTTTTGTTATTGGTATGCCTTGAGCCAATGGGCTATAAGACAAGAATAAGCACCCACTACGCTGCACAAAGGGTAAAATACCGTCCTCTACACTTCTGTCGATTATGTTATATTCGTTTTCTATAACGCAGGGCTGGCTATCATTTAACAGATAAAACCTCTCTATTTCTGAAAGTGTTGCGTTACTAAGTCCAAATGATCTTACTTTTCCTTGCTTTTTGAATTTTTGCAAAGATTCTAATAAATCATCAAATGGTACATTTGGGTTTGGCCAATGAGCTAAATACAAGTCAACGTATTCGGTATTTAACCTTCTTAAGCTGCCCTCCAGAGATGTTTGAATTTTTTCTTTTGACGAGTTTTTTGCATTAAACTTGGTGCATATTATATTATCGTGCCTGTAGCTACCTTGAAGGGCTTTACCTAAAACCTCTTCCGAATAGCCGCCGCCATAAAGTTCAGCAGTATCAAAAAAATTGATCCCCAAATCTATCGCTTCATGATAAAAAGAAACACGGCGCGATTCTTTTTCCGGGGTTGCTGATTTTTTATTTCCGGTTTTGTTGACTCCGAGAGCTATTCTTGAAATACGATTATCAAAAGCCGGTAGCTCAATGTATCTCATGTCACAGGCTAACTTCCCAGCCCTTTAGACCATCGGTGTCAAAATTGCTACGGAGGAGACTCTTTTCTTTATCTCCAAATTCTTCAAGTAATAGATTTTTCAATCTATTTCTAACACCGTTTATTTGGTGAGCTAGTTTAAGCAATTCATCATACTTCTCTGGCTTGTCCTGCATCATATCTTTCAAATACCAAATATGCACATTAATTTGAGACAGAGCCACTATTACCCTCAATAGTCTAGCATTAAAAACAACATTTTTTTCTTTTATAATGTGATCTAAATCATCTGAAATATCTTGTATTTCACGAGTAATACTGCTGTTATCGTCAAACAACATTTCTTTAATTTGGTCTACTGATATTCTATCAACTAACTCAGCAGCCGGTAAAACAAACTTTCTATTGTAACTCATATTTTGAATCCTTTTAATTTAGCTAAATATGGATTATCCACAATCCATTTAATTGTCTCCTCTATCCCTTTCTCTAAAGGATAGATTTGTTTAAAGTTTAAATATTTTTGTGCTCTTTCCATATTCATTAGTCTAATTGGGTCGCCTGCTGGCTTGGAGGTGTCCCATATAATTTGTGTAGGGGGCTGCTGTACATTACAAATAACTTCAGCAACCTGCTTAATTGAGCATGGATTGCCCGAGCCTAGATTGATTGGGACACATGGTGGCGCGTGCTCTAAAGCCTCCAGCAACCAATGCGCAACTTCTCTCGAATATACAAAATCTCTAATCGCAGAACCATCCCCCCAGACGTTTAAGGGACTTTCTCCAGAAAGTGTTCTGGAGATCAAAGATGGAATAACTTGAGCAGTGGCGGGGTTAAAGTCATCAAAAGGACCATAAACATTGCTGGGTCTAACAACTCGTACAGCGTCCCAGCCGTGCTCTTTCAAATAAGTCTCTCCTTGTATTTCTCCGATTCTCTTTGCCAATCCTGGGATCCGGTCGTTCTGTTTTGGCATACCATTCCAGGCATTATCTTCAAAATGTTCGGATGCTTGTGGGTAGATGCACACACTACTGACAAACATATATCTTGATACTTCTGAATGGAATGCCGCATCCATCAAATTTGTTTGAAACCTAAGCATCGGCACAAAATAGCTTGCAACTTTTGTTTCCCCAATGCCAACTGAGCCTTTTATTCCGACAAGATTGAACACGTAATCTTGCCCATGGGTCGCTCGCAAACAATTGTCAGTGGAGGTCAGGTCCATTTTTTTAAAACTTACCTCTGGTGGCAATACCATTGTGGCGTATTCTTCTGAGTCCATAGAAACTACGGTCACTACGGCGCCTCTCTCAACTAGCATCTCAACCAATGGGATGCCAATTGTTCCAGTGCCGCCAGCTACTAAAACTTTTTTTCCTAAATACATAATTTACCTCAATGTATAAAACTTTTTATTTTTTCAGTTATCGAATCTTCATCTATCTTAGCGATCTTATGAAGCATATCCCTATCACCAAAATCAAAATAAAATTTGTTTTTTAATGAAATGCTCAAAACTCTTCCAGTATGTTGGTGCTCTTTTAATAAGCAAAAGACTTTTTCTGCAATGCCTCCGTTTTTAATATTGTCCTCCACAATAATAACATTTTTATTTTTTGTGAAAGACACAATATCACTTATTGGTAGTGGACTTATCCTAAACAGATCCATGTGTCTCAAAAGAATATTTTGTTCGCTTAAAGATTTTACAACATTATTAACCTTTTGTGTCATATAACCAGAAGATATTATCACATAATCACTATCCTGTGGGGTTATAACTTTTTGACCACCAGATACGTCGTCTGCCGGTGAATATATCCTAGGGAGCTTTCCTTTTTCAATTCTAAAATATTTGGGACCAGAGTTATTGTATGAAAGCTCTACAAGCTTTTTGGTATTAATGTCATCAGTAACATTGTAGACCTGTAAGTTTGGCAAGTTTATCATAGCAGATAAATCTTGAACACCTTGGTGAGTAGGACCATCTGTGCTATAAGTAAAGCCAGCGCCGACACCGATGATATTGACATCTAAATTCATCGCACACAAATCAATATTTATTTGCTCCAAAACTCTTAATGAAACAAAATTATTTATGGCATATATATATACTTTTTTTCCGCACTTGGCTAATCCAGCAGCGATGCTTACAAGTGCCTGTTCTGCAATGCCAATATTGAGATATTGTTCAGGGTAATCATTCTCAATCTTTTTTAAGCCAAAGGCGCCGTGGTCTGCCGTCAAGATTACAACATTTTTATCAATAGAGATATACCGATATAGCTGATCAAAAAACGCATCTCTCATATCAACTATAACATCGTCTTTCATTGTATTTCTCTCAATGCCTTATCAAGTATTTCATCACTTATGCCGCCATGGTGCCAAGTGTTTTTGTTTTCCATAAAACTAACGCCTTTGCCCTTTATTGTGTTTGCAATAATAGCCGTGGGCTTAGAAGGGTGTAGGTTATTCAATGAGACGTAAAGGTCCCCAAAGTTGTGTCCGTCTATTTCCATGACATTCCAACCGAAAGATTCAAGTCTCTTATCTAGGGGGTCAAGTGGGTGAATTTGTTCAGTATCCCCATGAATGCACAGTCTGTTTCGATCTATGATTGCTACCAAATTAGATAATTTAAGGTGGGGTGCTATGCTAATAGCCTCCCATACCGAACCTTCGCCACACTCTCCATCACCTAATACAACGTATGTTAAATAATCTTGTTTGTTCATTTTGGCGGCAAGGGCGAAGCCCAGCGCAACACTTAAGCCATGTCCAAGAGAGCCTGATATGAATTCTATGCCGGGTATATTTGTATCTGGATGTTCCCCCAAAATACCACCTTGATTCATTTTAAATAACTCTTGATCATCAAAAAAGCCTAAGTCATTTAAAATAACATATTGAGCTATACAGGCGTGACCCTTGCTTAATAGAAACCTATTGCGGTTGGGGTCATTTATATTCTCTGGGGTGATGTTTAGTATCCCACTGTAATAAAGAACACTCAATATATCAATACAGGAGAAAGCTCCCCCAACATGCCCCTTGCCTACACGGTTGATTACTTTGAGTATCTTTTTGCGATGTTCGTCGGCTTTTTCTTGTATTTCGGGAGTGGTTAGCATCATTGATTGTAATATTCGCCATATTCTACTAAGAGTGTTGGCTTACTATCTTCTCTTTCTAGGGCTTTTTTGTAAGCAGGAAAAATGTCTTCTTTATTTTCTAGCAAAACAACTTCAACATTTTCTAGCAAATGCCTAAATGCCTCTGTGTGATCTTTTGTGTGCTGCACGCCACCATTAAGGGGAACCTTGGCGCCGATTGATGTTCTAACTATAACACGGGGCTTAAAAGTTCCTCGTGTCATTTCTTCCATTTTATCTAAATGATTAACAAGCTGATTAACTGCCAATAGCAAAAAGTCAAAACGGGGGTAGCATGTCACTGGTACATAACCCTCCATGGCAAGACCAATTGACAATCCCATTTGAGTTTCTTCAAAGACAGGCGTTTCGATCTTTCTGTCATTTGGAATAGTCTTTAGAGTGTTGTAAATAGAGTTGCCACTATAAGCAACAGATTGACCAATAAAGATTGTTCTTGGGTCTTCTGCCAAGAATTCCATGGACTTAACCAAATGTTCTACATACTTCATCTTTGCTCCTAAAATAAAACCCACTGACCGGTGCCGTGGTGTGGATAGCCTCTCTCGTAAGAATAATAAAAAACATCTTTAGGAAAGTGGCTCTTAACTCCATTCCAAGTTTCACTAGTTGGTGTATTTGTGCTCATATCGTTATCTTCAATTACAAATTCTAGTGGAAGGTTGTGGCGACGAGAATATTTATAGGCTTCATGAAAGCCGCCGGTTTCAGCAGTCATATCACCAACAAAAGCCCAAACCTTTCTGCCTGTTTTTTTCATCTTAAGTGCCTTTGCGGCGCCAAGTGCTATTGGTATGATACCACCAACTATAGAAGACGTGTACAATTTTGGCTCACCACAATACACACTCATACTTTTGCCGGCGGTTATCAGTTCCCATAGGTGCTCTTCCGGTACGCCATGTAGGAGAGAGTGATAATGGTTACGCCAAGACGAAAAAACCCAATCGTCGGGATGAATGTACTTGAAAATTTCTATCAACTGTTTTTCGTTGCCTTTTGACATATGCACCGGACCAGTGATTGTAGCCTTCTCATATTCATCTTTAACTCTTAATTCAAAATCTATAAGATCTTGTTCCGTTAGGTGAACTTGCCTTACCTCTTGATCTTTGAAAGTTTCTGGAACATATAAATTCATTTGTTATCCTATATTGTTTTTATACCACGCGATGGTTTTGGCTATGCCATCATCAATTGAAACCTTCGGCTCCCAGCCCAATTCTTTAAACGCCTTATCTGATAGCAAAGCCAACTTCGTGTTAATACTCGGCTTTGTCAAATCATGAGTTATTGAAAGATTTTTGCCAGAAATCGATACTATTTTTTCAACTATTTGTTTTACTGAAAAAGATTTTCCATATCCAACATTATAAAGTTCATAGTGATTTTTTTGATTGTCGATTGCTTTGTGAATGAAATCAACAACGTCATCAACGTAAAGTAAATCTCTCTCGGTGGAACCATCACCCCATACAACTATCTCTTCACCGTCTTGTGCCTTCATTACTTTTGTGATTGTGGCACCAAACATGTGAGACTTCTCAAGATCATACTTATCATGAGGTCCGTAAGTGTTACTATGTCTGATTGCGGTGTGCTTAGTCCTGCCAAGCCCGGCAAAGAACTCACACATCTTTTCAACGTAAACCTTTGTCCATCCGACGCCAAAATATTTAGAATATATGCCCTCGTCTAGAAAAAAATCTTGTTCAGTTACTGGGCTCCTGTCAGGATTATACATAACTCCACAACTTAAGAACAAAAAATGACCAACAAAATGATCATAACAAGCTTGCAAAATTATTGAATTCATTATCGCATTATCTGTTACATGCAGGTATGGACGCTCTAGGATATCCTTTGAGCCGGAGGTATTTGCGGCTGCTTGTATTACAACATCAAAGTTGTTTTTTTCAAATAGTTGATTGACATCTTGTCGTGATGTTAGATCGATCTGGTGATATTGACTCTCTGGCCAATCTGCAATTTGTCTCTTGTAGCCTGTAATATGAACTTCATAGCCAGCAAGCGAATTGAAATAATTCGCTATATTTCTGCCCATAAAGCCGGTGCCACCACAAACTAAAAGTTTTTTATTATTCATCTTGACTCCAACTTATTTCCCAGTCTTTAAATTCTGCTGCGAGACAATCTATCTTGTAGTCTTTTCTGCCGCCGACAATTTCTTGAATTATATTCTTTGCAGTATTTCTAATGCCATTCAGTCCATGAGTAAGTTCAAGATTGTTGCCGTCTCTAATTCCTTTTCGGTAGTTAGATTCATTATGCCAGATATGCAGATTCATTTGAGATAATACTACTATTGCTCTTATTGTCTCACTATCTAAAGTAACATTGTTTTCTTTAATTGTCAACTCAATATCATGCAAAATATCAGAAATTTCTTTTGCATATTCTTCCTTGTGGTCAGTTATAAAGACCTCTTTTAGTTGTACAATCGAAAGCCTATCAATCAATTCAGATAGAGTGGGCAAATATTTTCTCTTTTCATGCATTATTACATATTCCTATTTGTTATAGTTTTTAATAAAATTGTTTAACTTTTGAATTTCCAAGTTCTTAAGTCTTGTCCCCTCGATGCCATGATATGGGTGTTGCTCTCTTGGCAACGCTTCTTGCGCTTGCCTTTCTTTCAGATGTTCATAATACGTTTCGTCTTTTTCCATGTGACCCCACTCGGCATGGAGATGTCTGATTTCGATATCTGTTGAAAAAACAAATCTATTTCCTGGCAGACCCCTTATAACATCCGTCAGCCAATAATCTCCCCAGTCGCCCTCAAAAATTGGAGACAGCAAGTAGCCTGCTGCATCTCTCCAGTTTCTATGCATAAATGGAAATCCTGTGCTTTGGTTAGCGCCGCCGCTTGTCTGTAATAAAATTATTTTGTCTGGGTGGTTATCGAATATCTCTAATGCTATTTTATCCCAATCTTTAGAGTTGTGTATAGCATCATCAGACATAATATTAAAAATTTCTCCTTTCCCTGGCTTGGAGCATTGATTAATTAAATCAGAAAATATAAACTTGTTTCTTGGCCATACAATGTATTCTATGTTATTCGGAGCTAGCTCTTTTTGTAATGCCTGAGCCATTTCTATTGATTCAGTGTCGTCGTCATCTATACCAAAAATAAGCTCAATTTGCTCTGGATTATGGCATGTTTCAAAGCATTTTTCAGCAACTCTTCTCATGAGTGCCATTCTCTTTCTAGTTGGACACAACACACTGATTCTTATCTTACTCATTGTTCTTTCTCCAAGTTTGTTAAGTATGTCAATACATCATCTATTATTTGGTCTTCGTTGGTTCTTTTAAATCTTTTAGATATTTCATAGTTTTCTTTAACTGCCTCTATCCTATCATAGTAATCTTTTTCTGTCAAGTTAGTTAATATGACATCCAATTCATCTATTGTATTAAAGCATATTATGCCATCTTTGTTAAAAAACTTGCCTATGTTGGGGCAACCTCTAAATATAGGGATAGTTCCAAGTGCAAAGCAATCAACAATACCATCAGTAAAAAAATTATCTTGTATTGTATTGTGGATTGTAATTGAAAAATAGTAATCTTTTAAGGCATCAGTTTTGTTTTCAAATCTATTATTGAAAGCAGCGCCGTAAAGATCAAAGTTGTGCTTTGCGTGTAGTTTTTCCGCGACAGTAAACCTAAATCGATGACCTTCCATCATTTTTTTGTTAGCTGCTATTAAAGAGACCATTTTGTCTTTTTTGTGAATGCCCCAATCTTCATGAGCGACTCTACATTCAGCTTGTTGAATATGCTTACAATTTTTAAATCGCTGTATTAGCTGGCTGTCGTGGGTTATGACAAGATCAAATTCGTCTGAGTGATGTTCAACAGCCATGTATGGATTTGGCTTTAACTCTTTTGGCTCTAGCAACCAAGCAACTTTATATTTACTATTTACCGCTTTAACAAGATTGATATTTGATATGTAATCGTCCACAAAAAAAGTTATACCATCATAGTTCATTTTATTTTTAATAAATTCTATCTTCTGGGGCTTACCCCACATCTTGACGCCGGTTGCAGTTATATATCCCCATAAGTCTTTAGTATGAGAAAAGGTGTTATCAAACAGGTTTACGATTTCTTTATCAGGATTGTAGATGTTTTGATATTCTTTCCAATTCGTTGCGGAAGCTTCGTGTGCGGGCATCTTAACTGGGTGAAAATCAAAGCCACCTAATTCATCAAAGGTCGGCACGCTTCCATTCCATTGACCCCATTGAAGATTCTCTTGCTGAACTAGGTCTAAGTCAATTAATTCTTTGATTGTCTTGATATCTAAGCCAAGAACATTAATTTTTCCTTCGTGGTATCTTGAGACAGCACCTTTGTGAATCCATTTGGTGGGATAGTTTACAAATGTTGAATCCGCAATAGCGATTATTTTTTTATCTGACTTGGAAGATTCATGTGTCCCACGTATTTCAAAATCCCAGGGCGACCAGTCGTTGTTCAAAAAATTTAGCAAATACTGTCTTTGCCAAATGGATGGCTGGGTTGAGATCCTATATGGGGCATTTTTTGGAATATCTAAAATAACAAAATCATCATTCTTTGCTAATACTTTATAACTCTTGCTTCTGGTAGCGATATTATTTTTATCGAAAATATTAACATAAGAATCCCAAGTTATATCACATCTCCCTATGTCATGTTTTTTAGCAAAGCTATACAGAGAATTTAAAACCTCTATATTCGGTTTCTGGATTGGGAAGAAGTCTTCTAATGTAAAAATCACATGTTCATCTTCAATCGAAGAAAAATAATTATAGAGGTATCTTGTCCACTTAGACGCACCGCCCTCTTGTTTCTCTGCTAGTGAAACAAATGTGAAGTTTTTTGGTAATTCAAAATCAGGCTTTCCAAATCCAAGAACAACCACCGGTTGCTCGTCACCCCAAAACTTTTTAAACAAATGTGAATATATTTTTAATATCCACAAATTTTGATCACATATAGGAATAAAGATTGTAGGAATTGTCACATTACACCTTCTTTTCTAAAACAATATTGTAATCACAAAAATACAAATAATCTATGTCGGTCTTTAAGAAACATTTTATTGCATCTTCTGGCGTTTCGACAATCGGTTCTCTATCATTAAAACTAGTGTTTAATAGTATTGGCACTTCTGTAAGGTCCTCCCATTTCTTTAAAAAGTTGTAGAACCATTTATTATCAGTTTCTCTTACAGTCTGAAGCCTACCTGAGCCGTCGTGGTGTACTACTGCTGGAACTTTGTCAATTACATCGTTTTTAAATTTTATTACAAAACCCATATAAGGGCTTTCAATATCTCTTACAAACCAGTCTGTGACTCGCTCTCTTAATATGGCAGGCGCAAACGGTCTATACCATTGCCTATGCTTGACTTTTTCATTTATAATATCCTTCATATTTGGAGATCTTGGGTCTGCCAAAATACTTCTGTTGCCAAGAGCGCGGCGACCAGATTCTGAACCACCCGTGAATACAGAAACAATTTTTTGATCGGCGAGCTTCTCTAACACTGATTGATCATCAGCTTGATGTGATATTACTCTATCATCGAATTTTTCAATTGCCGAGATTACATCATTTTTATTATAAAGCTCTCCAAGATATGGGGTGGCATTTTTGTCCCAAGATATTCGAGGGTTGTCTAGTTCTTGATGCCATAGCCACTGTGCTGCACCAATTGCAAGACCTGCATCATATGGCACTGGGCACATATATATATCATCATACATATCCTTAAACCAGTCAAACATTTTGCCAGACATCACAGAATTTAATACAACCCCACCAGATAGGCAAAGATTTTTTGAAGGATACTTTTTTGCATACTTGAGTATGATAGATCTGACTATATCTTCCGTTACTTTTTGTAATGATGCTGCAATATTAAACCTTTGTTCTTCTGATTCATTTGCTAGCTTCCTAAATCTTTCAAAGTCAAAATTCGTGTGTTGTATATTACCGCCATACATTTTAAAGTAACTATAATGCTCTGACGGGTCTCCCATTACAGCCATTGCCATTACGGAACCAGCTTGATTTCCCTTTGGGTACCCTCCTGATAAACCAAAAATATTTGTCGTGCATAATTGCCACATTACACCAAGATTGAGTTTTTCTATTGGGATTATGATAATTGGCTTAATCTTGTTTCCTTCGCCTTTCCAAATTGTAAAAGTTGTTATGATTACATTTCCGTTTTTATCATAATCCCTACCGCCGCCGTCAATCGTCACGATCAAGGCGTCATCAAAATTGCTAGAAAAAAACGCGTTAGCAGCGTGCGACTCATGGTGACCCGGTTCATAAAATTTACCAGAGTTTTTGTTTAAGATATTTTGCATATTTTTGAATGTAGAAGGGTATCTATTTCTTATACCACCATTCCAAGTATCCACACAATGAGTGAAGTGTTTTATATCGTTAAACTCTGGATATGTGTCAAAAAGAAATTCAAGTGAGTCACCGAGTGGCTCTTTTACTCTCAAGTACCTCTCAAGCTCTGCATGAATAACAGGCACCCCATCTTCCAAAACTGCAAATGAGCAGTCATGCCCAGAACAAAGACCGGCTATTTTCATTAGATAATCTCCATTATTTCATCTATGGAAAATCGTTCAACTTCATTTGAAGCGGGTCCTTCTTCCATTATCTTTTCATGTAAGTTCTCGCCGGGCTGTAAACCTATTTGTTTTATATCAAGAGCGCAGCCTTCTGGTAAATATTTTGTGGACATGGCTGTCAATAAATCACCTATTGTCATTGATCTCATTTGTGGTACCCAAGGATGGGCACTAGGCGCCTTCTCAAGACAAGAAAAAATTAATTCAACTGCTTGGTCGCGGGTCCAAAAAAACCTTGTTGCGGCGGGGTCAGTCACAATAACCTGCTTTCCTTGCAATAATAAATCTTTCCACTTGCAGAGAACAGAGCCTGTGGAATAAAGGACATTTCCATATCTAACAATTCTATAACTTGTGCCTGGATTGACTCTTTCAAACTGAAGAAATAGTCTTTCCATAAGCAACTTAGAGGCTCCGTAAACGCCACTAACTTGGGCTGCTTTGTCTGTACTAATTCCGATTACAAAATCAAGCTTGCTATCTAATGATTCTTCCAGAATGTTAAGGCTACCAATAACATTAGTTTTTGTGCATTCTCTGCTGTATGTCTCGGCGAGACCAACGTGCTTAGATGCGGCAAGATGAAAAACTCCATCCACGCCAGCCATCGCTTGTCTAGTTTCAAACTTATCTGATATATCACCTGTGTATATTTCAACACTTGGGAATGCTTGCTTTAAAGTTATTAGCTTCCCTTCGTTTCTACTAAAAGCCCTAACGCGCCCTCCGAGGGCTATGATTTTCTCAACCAATGTCTGCCCAAGAAAACCTGTTGCACCAGTAACCAAGTAGAGTTTGTTTTTTTCAATTGTCATACTAATTCCTCAATTCTATTATACTTTGTCATGTTTCTAATGTATAGCTCGCTTTTTATTTGTAGTTCCCTTTTGGTTTTATGTTCGTTCATTTCGTTTAAGTCGTTCCAGATATAAAGAATATCTTTTATAAATTGTGAACGCTCAGAACTCATCTCCAGCAATGGGAACATTAATGCCAAGTCACCAGCGGCGCGAATGTATCTCCCCTCTTCATCTAAAAGATCTTGTCTTCTGACACTTTGTAGTAAACCAAGTTTATAACTTCTCAAGTGTGATGTACACCACTCATAATTCCTGAATAAATTCTCTTTAATTACTTTCTGTGGTAGTTGTCTTGAAAATTTACCAACATTTTTATTTGATAGGTTAATATAACTACCATATGTCATCCAGCAATCATTAGCATTGTACGCATCATTTAAAATTTGCAAAGTATTGGGGCTATAAAAAAAATCATCACCATCTAATATTACAATAATATCGTCTTTGTTCTTTCCGTGATTCATGGCTGCTTCATAGGCGTTTCCAAGTGGACCTAAATTAGTCTCGCTCCTGATAAGTGTAAACCTATTGTCATTACCAATTGATTGTTTACAAATCTCGTAAGATTGGTCTGTTGAACAATCATCCGCGACAATGCAATGAAAGTTGTCATAATTTTGCAACTTTACGCTTTTAATGCTTTTTGATACCCACTTCTGGGCGTTGTAAAAAGGCATTACAATTAAAAATTTATTTTTCACTTATCAGATCCTTAATAACTTGACTAATTTCAATTCTTTTATTTTTCATAAAATCTATCATTTTTTTACCTTTCAGAGAAAACCAATCTTCATATGAAGCACCAACATTCTTGTTTGTTACTACTGACATTCCCATCATTCTCGCTTCTACACAAATTCTTGATAAAGTTTCTGGAGTCTTTGGGAAGAATACTAGCTTGTTGTTGTTTGACAAATTGTTTAAAAACTTTTCATATGGAGCGGCATGGATTAATTCGTAATTTAGTTTTTTGGCTGCGCAGTATGAGATAGCATCTGAAGTATTTTTATGCCAGTTATTGCTTTTCATTATAGAAACTAAATCATGCTTTGGTTTCAAGCTATTTTTCTCTAGAACGTCAAGGGTTGCCATACTCCATAAATTTCCAGACAAATTTACAACGTTTTTTAAGCCGGTGTTCTTTTCTATTATATTTTTATGAAAAGAGCTTTGGCACAATACCGCTATTGCATTTATGTAAAGCTGTTTGTTTACTATCTCTGATTGCGGAGCTTGATAATTAATATATTCTGCTGGATTTCTAGACCTCAAATATTTATGGTCATGTTCATAAATAACATATTTTAAATTGTTTAGTATGAAATTATAACAATTTTTATTCAATAATAAAAAATTTGATAATATAAAAAAGCAGTCTTCATTTTTTGATAAAAAATCAGTTGTAACATTTGAAGATTTTATTTTTTGAACATTAACATTGTTTTTTAAAATTTCACAAAGTTCATAATCGTTTAATTCGCCGCCGCCAATGAATTCTGGATACATCGAGTCAGCTATATAAACAATTTCATTCATACTCTTCGATTCCTAAACTATCCAGCCACTCATCAACATTATCATCGCTCACAAAATTATGTATGCCCGTGGCGCTGACAAATTTACTATACATCTTTTCGCTAGAAAAGCGCTCTGTAATTCGAGAATTATCCCACTTTGTTGTTCCCGCAATTCCATGCTCGTAACAAAGCCTCATCTGTTGCTTTGCAGAGCCTTCGCGAGCATATGCCCACATACTGTCCGCCACTATGACGCCGTCCCAAACAACCTCTTTTTGAACTTGTTGTAGATCAAAGGCAACATTATAAAATTGTTCTTGACCCTGCTCATCTACAAGAAAGTCCATTTGTCCAGACCAGCCTACCGTAACTACAGGAAGTTCAGAGTATGCTGCCTCAAATAGAGGAAGCCCAAACCCCTCACCATGTGGGAGAGAAACAAATGCATTAATCTTTTCGTTTTTATACAGAGAGTGCATTTCTTCATCAGTCATATCTCCATGTAACAAGTAGACTTTACACTGTCTATCGCCCAATGACTGTAGTAAGGAAGAAATATTGCCTTTGAGTGTATTTCGATCTATTAACGAGTTTTTTGCAATATTTGATTTAACAACTAATCCAACATCATCATTTCTAAATTCTTCTACAAACCATTTTATGGTATTTTGTAGGTTTTTTCTTGGACCAAACTGGGCTACAGTGAGAAAGTTGAAAGAAGTTGTAATGTCCAGATCTAGTTCTGGTAATTCATCATAAACCTTAACTGGATAATTAACAAATTCTACATCAGTTTCAGTTCTAACAATGACATTTTCTCCAGTCTCCTTGACTTGTGCTTGGTATTCAGTTGAGTCCAGAACACTTTTTGAAAAACTTGATATCGTTATAATTTTATCCATTTCATTGCATTTTACAAGCCACTGTGGGGCTGCCTTTGTTGTTTCAATGCCCGCTGTATAACCAATGTTGTAGTGTGCAATTTTTTGAAACTCATTTGGAATTGTAACCTGTAGAGACATATCGAAGGTGCCCCCTTGCTGAATATAGGCTATTGTTTTTTCAATTGTTTGGTCAATCCAAAGTCTTTCTTCGTTTACTTCGTTTGTCCAAGAAGTTTGCCCCCACTGTAGTGGTTGGATAAAAATATCAAATAAATCTTCTCTGGACCTTAGAGAGCGTAGTGCAAATCTTGCCTGTTCGCCATAGCCGGAGCGGGTCAGTAACGGTCCTTTTAACAGTATCTTTTTTCTCATGCTACCTCCATAAGATGCCAATTTTTATATTGTTTTCTATTTTCCCAAGAGCCATTTTCTTCTATAACCTTATCCATCAAATCAACCCAAGACTTTTCAAACTTTTCAAAATTGTATGATTTTAGGACGTGCCTTCGTCCAGCCGCAGACATTTGACGATATTTTTTTGATGGCAATCTTAGCGCTTTAGTTAAAGATTTTTCAAAATCTGTTTGTGAAATTCTATCTTCATAAATGTAAGGAACTTGCAATGAGCCAATGACAGTTTTTGATGAAGGATTTATTGCAAAACCAAAAAAGTTTTTACCATCAGTAACTTGTTCTTGCAAACCGCCTGTCATATTGACAATTATTGGTGTGCCACATGATAAAGACTCAAGAGTTGCCAAACCGAATCCTTCGGCATCAGATATATTAATCGTATAGTCCGCTGCTCTATACAAATTTGCTAATTGTTGTGGAGCCACCTTGGTGGTTGATAACAATACTTGTCCTTGATGTAAACCTAGATGATTTATTATATGAGGAAGGTCTTGCCCGTGTGGGTCCTTTGCGTCAGTATGCATAAGCAACATGGCTTTATCATGACCAACCTTATCAAGCCATTCTTTGAACCACCATATTAGAGTACCACTTTGTTTTCTTCTAGCATTTCGATTGTTCCAAAAGAATATTTTTTTATTTTTATTTTGCCTTGTTAGATCTGCTCTCAGGTTATTAACAACGGCTTTATCTTCCTCTGACTTTGCAGGACAAAAGAACAACTCGTTTACTGCATGTGGCAAATAAACGGAGTCAACTTCTGGTGCTACAGATTTAACAATTTCGTGTGTGACCTTGGATATGCAGGCAACCACATCATTGGAATTATAAAAGTCCGCGTTGAAGTAAGGAGGAGGAAAGTTGTCCCAAACATGATAATAAATCATTGGGATATTTGCACGAATCTCATTTTCAATTTCCCAAAGCCAACCATAAAAGCGAGGGTCGGTCATAAACCAGAGTGCGTCGGGGCGCTCTTTTTGCAAAACAGAACGAATAATTTCATGATTACCGTATCCATCGACAGGGAAAATACGAAAATCATCACCCCAGGGATCAACCTTTTGCGGTGTATAATCTTTGTGCTTCATCGCCCCGCCAAGGCAAATGAATTGATAGCGTCCGGTCTTTAGGAGGGCTTCAATTACATACTTTGTTTGTGAGCCAACACCAGATGGTGATAGCGGGTGGTCCGACAGGACCAAAATCTTTTTCTTTGTCATCAATTCCTCTACATACAATGCTCTGTTTTGTTAAATTCACAAAACTTACAAGAAAGTCTGTTCTTAATGTATCTCTTGTTCTTGATATTGTATAGTGCTTTTTTCAAAAGTTTTGTAGCGTTCTCAGTCTTTCTCGGACCAGACGTTACTCTGAAAAATTCAACTTTATCTTTCTTCGATGTTCTCTTGAGCAGGGCGAAGTGCGTCTCAATATTCTTTGGATCAATTTCCATCTTACGAGCAAAGAAATACTTGTAAAGGGTAAGCTGGTAAGTAGTCATTGGGGCACTACGGCGCTTGGCATCCCAGCCCCAAGAACAAGTCTTCCAGTCGAAGATATGAATCTTACCATCGGGAGTGGCAATAACGCCGTCGATGTAGCCCTTGAAAATAAATTTGTCTTCACCTTCAATTGGTTCATCAAGTGGAATCTCGGAGCCAAGTACTTCATACTCTCCGAAGTAATCTTCAAGCGCATCTTCAATCTCAGGCAGAATGGCTTTGCCTTGTGAGCGCATGTCCGATACGAGCTTCTGATCTGGCTCTTCATCAAGAGTCCCAAGAAAATGTTCAAACCTTTTGAGGAAATAGTCTTCCTCTTCAATCTCTTCTTTGAGCAGCTTCTTCTCACAGACATCATGGATGGCATTTCCAAATGCTGTGAAGGCGTTGCCAGTGAAGCCTTTTACCTTGTCAATGCGCGTTAGCTTGTGATACCAAGCGCAGGTGTTCCAATCTTTTAATGCCGAGAACGAAATATGGGGCATAGTAATCTCCTATACCCCTAATATAACACCCTCTGGTGCAAATGTCAAGTGTCTCCTTCTTGGTGTAACATGGCGAGCTTTCTGTAAAGCTCTGGAGATACCTTCTTTATGTAATTATGAGAGTCAGGCTGGAAGTAAAACTCTGTAAATGCTGTTGCGAAATACTCTCGCAACGAAGTCATAGCGTAGGGAGTTACAACAACACCCTTTAATATCTCAGACAATTTATCATAGCCTACATCATTAAAGAGGTATTCATCAAATTCCTGTTCGTATTCAGTATCCATGAATCTCTGTTTGTCTGTCGCCATATTCATTTTTGACAAGATATTGTATAAGTGTTCTCGCTTTCTCAAAAACTCATTTTTTATTTTTTGATCTGCGTATATTTCCATTCCATATTGTTCTTCAACAGAGTGTGCTGTCTCATGAATTAAATCATCAAGTAAGTCGTCGTTATCGGTTTGAAAATTAGAGACATATAGGGCGCCATCCTTGTAGAATGCGTTTATGTCTCTTTCAGCAAACTCATCAAACTGACCAACAATGATCATTTCCACACCATCCCTTAGATGATCTGGGAGGGTCGCTTCTAATTTTGAAACAACCCCCTCCAAATCAACAAGGTCATTCATCATTTCGTCTTTGGTATAGACATGAATGCCCGAGGGTGTATAAAAATTATTTGATTGCTCAAGCATCTGTTGGCGTTGTTGGAGGTAACTTAGTGGCATCGTCTATTCCTTGTTGATATCCTCTCACCCAGTTCTCTTCTGCCATAATCATGACGAACTCTGGGAATTCATGTGCAAGCGTGTCTACAATCATTTGGACTGTGACTTCAAACTCACCTTCGTCCTCTTCTGTCGCATACTTATTGCCAACGTATTCCAGCAACATTTGCTTTAGAGGGTTTTCGGCAGCAACTACAACGTTTGCTCCGACATTTACATTGTCTCCAACGGAGACTTCATTATTACTCGTAGTCATATTTTATCCTTGTTTTCATAATCCAGTCTGCTAGCGGGTGAACGACACACCAGTTCATGTTTTGGTTCTTGCCCATGTGATGATCATAGTGCCAAGGCATCCACTTTTTAGCAAAGCTTGGATATCGATGTGCTACCGTATGTAAAACATAATAGGCAGCAGCATGTAATAACATAACATAATACATGAAAGGAAGCAAGAATAAAATTGGTAATGCAAGAACACAAAGGCTAAAAACCCCGAATGCTTCCCTAGCAGATATGTTGCTATCAAGAAAATTATTTCTTCTAGCATGGGCGTGGTGGACACCCCAGTGAAAAGAAAAAATTGATACTTTCTTTTTTCCTAGCTCATGTAAGATGTGTTTGTGAACTATCCACTCAATAAACGAAGCTGCAAAGATTCCTAGAATGATTTGGATAAACATTACAATACCTTTGACGCAAGTGTGGCAACTTCGGACCGCTCGCCCTTTGTGAAGGTGACATGCCCAGCGATAGGATATTCCTTAAACTTCTCAACCGCATGTGCAAGACCGTTAGAGGTCTCGTTCACATACACGTTATCAATTTGTTCTATGTCACCTGTAAGCACAATTTTGGTTCCTTCACCCACACGAGTCATTATAGTCTTAATTTCGTGTGCTGTTAAGTTTTGTGCTTCATCTATTATAATAAAAGCGTTTGCGATGGAGCGTCCGCGTATGTAGGTTAGTGCTTCGATTTCAATCTTGCCTTGGTCCATGTACATCTGGAGCGTGTTTCTGTTGCCTCCAACCAAAAACTGAAGGTTATCTTGGATGGGCATCAGCCAAGGAAGCATCTTTTCTTCCATCGTTCCAGGCAAGAAACCAATGTCCTTGCCAAGTGGCTGAACGGGGCGCGAGACAATCATCCGATCATATGGATTTTCCCTCAGACCAATCGTCTGTTGCAGTCCGGCAGCAATCGCACACAGAGTCTTACCAGAACCAGCACGCCCAACAAGTGACACAACCTTTACAGACGGATCCATAAGAAGGTCAATTGCGAACGCCTGCTCCTTGTTTCTTGATGATATTTTCCAATCAGGTATCTTGGAGTGGACTATTTTTTTTATGGGCTGAAAATGGGTATAGAAGCGCCCTAAACATGTTTTTTTCTCATTGGCATTGGATACCATAAGCACATACTGGTTTGGGTGCCATTCTCCTTCTACTTCGTCCTCTCCGATCAAAATATCTTCGTCGTCATAGAAGCGATCGATTACCTGATCATCTACAAGATGTACAGCCAAACCAGAGTAGAGTTCGTCTGAAGAATGTACAACGCGCTCTGTTGTGTAGTCTTCGGATGGCATACCAATTGAATCACAGATGACGCGCATGTTAATGTCACGAGACACAACGCAAGTCTTGCGGGTGGACTCTTGGCGCACCGCCGTCGCGGTTGCAATGATCATGTGATCGGGTATGCTTAGGTCGAGATCAGAAGGAAAGACAACATCTTTTAAAACTTCATAAGAGACAGCCTTAAGAACGCCCTTACCCTTACCGAGTCTTGCGCCCTTTTGTAGATTACCTTTTGCACGCAGTTCGTCAAGCGTTCTAATGATCTTTCGAGCGTTGATTCCAACAGAATCTTGACGCTTCTTGTGCTTATCGATTTCTTCAAGAACCTTGAGAGGGATGAAGATGTCGTGATTGTCAAACTTGAATAGTGCATCAGCGTCTGTTAGGTACACACTAGTATCAAGGACATAGTTTTTCTTAGCCATTTAGTCTCCTATGACTGCTGTAAATAGTATAGCCAAAGGAAGATCGGTTTTGTATCTAGAATGTAGGATGACCGAAAACCTCTGCCGACGTTTGGATCAGGCAGCCTCCCACCGTTATTGCCGACGATGCTGCGGTTACCACAAGTATATATTCCATATAGGAACAATCTCGTTTGTATATCTAAGTAGCGATGTTTTTGGTTTAACTGGTTTTTTGCGAAGTTTCATATCTGCTTCTTGTGGTGTTCGGTCTCTCTTTTTTTGATTACACTTTTTGCAACAAGTTACCAAGTTTGTCCAAGTATTTTCGCCACCACGACAACGAGGAACAATGTGATCAATGGTCATATCCTTTTGTGCCTCAATTATACCACAATACTGACATTGCCCATTGTCTCTCCAAAGTATATTCTTTCTGGAGGGTTTTACACCACGACTGATAAATTTAACTACTGTTTTTAGCACTATCACCGATGGCAGATTAAAAGTGACGGACGGAGAAGATATTTGTTCTTCGTACTCCTCAACTGCTGTCGCCTTCCCAACAATACACATCACAAGTGCTTCAAGACAGTCAATAACACCTATTGGTCTATAGGTGGAATCAAGTTTTAGGGTTTTCATATTGAACTCTTTGGACATGACTCCTAATAAATAGGAACTATATAATTCAAGTTTTAATAGTTACTTGGGTTTCCAAGCTGTTTGTACAGATGTACATCAATAATCTCTATAGTTTCTTCGGGACCACTTGTTTCAAAGGATCTTCCAAGGGGCGAGAGATGTTGATATATTTCAAAATCATTTCCGTCAGGATGGCACCTATCACCAACAAAAAATACGTCCCAATCAGTCTCTGGAAAATGCTTTAGTGCGTATCTTTTATCCCAGCCTCGGGGGTAAATATCAAATGATGTATCGCCGCCCAACTTTATTGTAACATCGTGTATACCATGGTGCAACATAGTTTCTCTAAATTTATGAATAGCAAGACTTCTAATACCATAAATTTTGTCCATTGCTTTGAATTGCTGTCGGTCACCATGCTGAGCGTTGCGACCAATCGGCGACCAGTTTAGAGTGGAGCCACGGTTTTGAATGTGGTGCCCTGTAAAAGAAATATCGTAATCTGATTCAGCTATCTGCGACTGAATCTTCATGATTGTTTTCATGATAAATTGGAAAGTTTCAAAACCCAACTTGGCTTCCATATTGTTTCGGTGTATTTCAATAAAATTGCCGGGTGATTCTGGATTTGGAATATAATATTCAATGCCATTGCAGGGAAGTATGTGACAATTAAGGCTTAGTTCTGGGTCTGCCAACAATGGCCACAATTGTTCTTTAATGTAATCAAGACCCGAGCCGGTTAACAAACCTATCTCTGTGTTAAAAGACAACTCTCGCAAACTTGCGAGCATATTTTTATTAATACGTTGTCTTGCTTCAGTTAATGTCCCATCAACATCAAAAAGCACCAAACAGTTTTTCAAATTTTCCATTTTTCTTCCCTGGGGGGTTCACACCTGATGCTAACACAATCTGACAAATGTGTTCAACTCTTTCTATGTGCTCAAACGCTTCCCAAGGATTTTTGCCCACGGCTGTGACGCCATGGTTCTTTTGCCCAACGATATCAAATTTTCTTATTCCGTCCTCAATACCAAGATTTTGAGCGGTGTGTTGCGCAAGCTCTTTTGATAGAGCCTGCCAAGCCGCAACATTATGTCCCACACGAGTATAACGAAAAACTTCTGGAAATGGCTTAACCATTTCTTCTAAGTCCCACCCTGCGTACATTGCAGCAACTATATTCGGTGGATGAAGATGCACAGAGCTTGTACTAAGCTTGGCGTCTTTTAATATTCTGTAATGCATATCCCACTCACCTGTTACCTGAAGATTCATACTGCTGCTGAACTGCATTTCTTCCCCAAGAGTCAATCTAACGATCATCTCTGGACAAATAAGTGTTTTTCTAATACCAGACGGCGTTAGATATATTGTGTTAGAACCTTTTATTCTGACAGCACAGTTTCCGTCACGAGTAGTAATCCAGTTGCGCTTGTAGGCTTCGCGCATTACATCGCCCATTGCTGTAATCATTTAATTTGTTAATGTCTCATAACCAATTTTTATCGCTGCACCTTCAAGGATTTCAAACTCAAAATATACAGTGTTGGTAGATGCTAAATAGTACCAATCTTCTTCTTTAATACCATTTTGATAAACAACAATTGATTCTTCTATTGGAAATCTAGATAGTGCCATATAAGTTATGGGTTTGACCAAAAAGCTGTTTTCTGCTAAAGCTAATTGAAAGTCGCCACATATATCAATAATCATTTTATTGTAATAATTGGCAAAAATTAAAAATCTATTTTCATCATCTGGATCTGGCTCATAATATGAATCACAATCGCTCTGTTCGTTTATCCCTATGACTATGACATCATAAATTACGTCTTCGTGGTATTCATCCATCCACTCTTTAAACAAAGACACCGGCATTATGCTTTGTTCTGGTTCATCAGAGACAAATATATACAGCTTGGCGACATTTGGTCTTAAAAATTCCAACCCTTCCGGGGTTGTGGTAAAGTTATAAAGACTTGTAAAAGGAGCTTCGCTGCCGTTGTCTACACCGAGGCTATAAGGGGCGAGATATATTTCCATTGATGTAGTGTCGGGACCAATAACACCAGCAAAATATGGCTCCCTCAACGTACTGTTGATGAAAGCCATTTGATAGTCGTAAGTGAGAAGTTCGATGTCTCCTCTCAAGATGTCCAAGCCTATTGATACGTTCTCAAAATTATCTGACATAGAACAGGAAGTATCAAGAACAACTAAGACGTCTAGGTTTTCTGGTCTTTCCGGTTGTTCAAAGAAGTCAATTACGACTTCGGTTTCAGGTGCTTCTATTTGTATTTGTATCTGTTCTTCTTGGATTACTTCTATGTTTTCTTTCGTTATAACAGAGTAATCAGGACCGCAAGAAGCGGCAAAGATAAATAAAAATAATAAACTAATAATCCTGATCATAACAATCACACGGGTCGCATCCACAGACAGGGCACGCCCGAAAGTAATTAGTCAATAGGTTTAAGAACTGCTTCATTTACCTTTTTTATTCTCCACTGTTCATCAAGGTCGGGATCATCTATATAAATTCTGTATTTACCGTTTTCCAGATGCTCCAGTATGACTGCCCTCTTTCCTTTTCTCAACCACTCGGCATCAGCAGCAGGGAATTGGTGGTACATTACCCACTCATCAACACGAAACCTATGCATACAAATCTCCAAAGGGTGACTCGGTTGCGGGTCTCTTGCTCACCGCAGCTAACCTACATTTTAACTACGGGTTTAGAAGCCGATAGGTCGTGATAGGTATGGACCTAATTACCATATTATCCCCGCCGAGCCGGTCAGGGCAGAACACCATTCTTATAATTTATTTATTTTTTCAATCATTGTTTCTTTATCAAACACATTTACTTTATCTATCCTGCTCCAGTCGGAACGACAATCCTTTCCGCGCAAGTCAATTAGTCTTTGACGATCCATTTTAAATTCGTGATCGTCAACCCAATCAACTTTAACATATTTCCAACCATCACACATTTGTTCCTCTACGACTGTGCCGCAGCGGAAACCAGTATTTCCGTATGGTGCCCAAACAGTTTTTCCAACGTGCATTTTAACTCCTAATAAAAGTCTTTATCTAGTTTTTCTGCTGGAACTTTACGCCACAAAACAACAATCTGGTTATCTTTTTCGCCACTTTGTGGGTAAATAAACCCTATACTATTATAACGCTCTTCTGCAAGTTGTGCAACCATTTCGTATGTATTTGGTTTGAGATGATGAAATTTGGGATTATCTACAAGAAACTTTTTACCTGCAAAACGTTCGTCCGTAAAGTATAATCCGTCCGAATCAGGTGTCTTAGAACAAATGTGGTATTGTCCATAACGCTCAGAATTAGAACACTTTTCTGCCTCTTGTGCTCTTTCAGCAAACTCTGGAACGTTCTCTTCCATCCAATTCTGTTGCTCTTGTTTTGAAGACAGCCCTGCTGGGTCTTCCATAATTGGATACAATTGGTTTGGCTTCAACCTAACGCGATAAGGGATACCCTGTATCTGTCCAATTCCTGTGTCTTCTTGTCCGAGACGAGTAAAAAAGAAAACTCTGGGTCTGTCCCAGGTTCTATATTCGGCAGTAGTATAATTCTTGAGATTCTTTGCAGCAACGTCAGGATCTAATTCTTCAATATCTTCAGCACCGGAGACATGATAAAGAATTATGTTCCCTTCTTCATCTTGTTCTAGTGGAATATCAGAAATAAAATTTTGTTCTGCCAAGAACTTTCTAAAGTTTTCAATTATTAATTTCATTTTAAATTCTCCATCATGGATCAAACAACACAAATATTGGTTTTTTTGATGACATTGTTTGTTCTAAAACACCGAAATTTTCGTCATATAAATCATCAGTGTAATCTTCGCCATAGTTAAAAACAGCATAATTTACCATTTCTATCATTGAATCCATTTCAGGTTCTGTAAGATTTTGGTAGCTGCCATTTTCTTTAAATTCATCGACTCTTTCGGCATATGCTTCAGAGTTTTTGTCTTTTAAAGACATTTCGGCGATTTGCTGAAGGGCATACCAGATATTATCGTCAAGCTCTTTTCGTCCAGTTCTTTTCAAGAAAAGATCAAAAGGCAAAACTTTTGCCATTTCAACATATTTTAATCCGTATTCGGTTTCACCTTTATCAAAGATTGGGAGAGTTGTGATTTTACCACCACCAGAAAAGATCTTTCCAGATTCAGCACCATAGAAATCATCTTGAGTTTCGCGATAAGCGCCCTTATATAATTTTAGTGCTCTTCCATTATCAAGCTCAAAAACAATACCTTGGGAGCCTGCACCCAAAAGGCGTTTGATTTTGTTTTGCAGCAGTTGAGGAACCATTGTGGCAGCCGCAGATATATAAATCAAGATATCTCTTTCATTTACAGTAAATTGACGCCAAAAAAATCTATATTTATTATGTTGGCTATCACTAAGTTTTCTTCCCGTAGCTCCCTGATAAAGATCTAACATTATTTTAAAATTATGGTCTGTAATATCTACAGATTGCTCAGTAATATATTGCCGCCAGCTTTCAATTATTAATTTCATCAAAGTATTCCTGAAGGTTATACTCTCTAACTAGTCGGTGTAAGCCTTCATAATCTATACCAAGAAATCTGGCAGCATCCATCTTAGAGTCAGTAGCACTGATAGCAAATTTGATTATTGCTTCTTTAACTAGTTTGTTTGTATTTGACAACAGGTTGAAAGCATAAAGTTTGTTATTAATATATCTTGCTGAGAGTTCTAATTTTACAGCAATTAAATCTTCCAGAGACATAGAATCTATAAAAGTCAGATTGCTTTCATTTATAATATTATTATTTAATAAATTATTAATTATACTCTTATGTTTATACTTTGATCTTCTCTTCTTCATATAAAGATCATAACAGGCCAAGCACAAAGTGTCAAATTAAATTTCCAGATCCAAGGTATCCCCGCCTTCATCACCCCCGCCAGCAGGCTCTTCTTCTTTTGCAGAATCATATTCTTGGTTAGTTGGCTCTTCAACGCTTGGTTGTATTTCAGCTTCAAACTTGTCAAAGTACAGTTTTAAGTTTGCGATCAGATAGTCAAAGAACAATTCCTGATCTTCAGCATTAGAGAGCATATCGTATGCATCGATGATTTGTGATTCTATTTTCTTGAAAGTTGTATACGCCATGTTCCGACCCGTGGTATCCTTACCTTCGATACCGAAAGCGTCCCTTGGATCTTCTTCTTCCTCTTCTTCTTTGGGCTCTTCGGGATTGATATCAATAAACATATCATCTTCTTCATCATCGTCGGAGATTTCAATATCAATATCCTCGTCAAGTTCACCTTGCGGTCCGTCGCCTGCTGCGTCGTTGTTTAGCTCAACGGGAGTAAGAGTCTTTACCACAGCATCGATAATGTGTGATCGGTATGACTCACGCTGTTCTTCAGAAGTTGTAAGAAGCTTGTAATCGTCTTCTATTTGAGGAATAATCTTCTTGAGCAGATCCTCAAGTACATTAATACCAGTAGATTGATGTGGCGCTGGATCGGCTGCGTCGGGAGTTTTGGCTTCTTTAAGCTCATACTGCAAGAACTCACGAATTATAGCTCTTAGTTGCTGTTCCTCGGTTTGAGTATTTTTGTTTTTCTTCTTGACAAGAGAGATCAAAGCTCTTACATTCTCTCTAAGCAAATCTTCTGGAGTTTTCATTTGATGATACCTTCTTTCTTAAGTAGTTTCAAAACTTCTTTGTATAATTCTATCTCATTATACGGTGTATGTTTGATCTTTTTAATCTTCTTTCTTTTCTTCGCACCAAGCGGCATGGCATATCCTGCCACAGCGCTACCACCCATGGCTGACATCTCTTCCAACGATGCATCAAGACCCAGTATAGTCCGCACCCTGACACCCATACCGTCTCCAAAAAACTCGTCGGCAGCATCACCCTGTTCTAACATTTTACGGGCGTCTGTGGCGCTATATGGCTCTCCAGAGGGTCTATTTGCTGGCACTACAGCAGTTTCTTCTGGTGGTAGAAGCTCAACTCCGTCTTTGACGTATTTAGTAGCCGCCTTCCAGCGCTTGAAATCACCACCCTTCTGGCTAGCGCCAAGAATAAGTCTTATACCGGGCTCTAAGGGACCATCATCACCAATATACTCGTATGTCGCCGTGATAGGCGATGGTTTGGGTGAAATCTCAACACGAACATTGGATAACCCTTGGTCTGCGAGTAGCATTTCCCAAATCTGCTTGGATTGCTGTGCAGTGATGGGCTTGCCGCCAACACCCCTGCTTGCTTTGAGAGGAGAAGAAATAAGAACAACTACTTCATCTGCCTCAGAAGCATACTGCTTGACCATCGATAGGTGCCCAAGATGTGGAGGCTTGAATGCCCCAGGCACAATAGCAAGAGTGCGACCTCCAACGGGGTCGCCATCTTCATCTTCCAACTCAAGCATGAGTTCTTCTATGCTGTTATAGAGATCAGACATAAAAGTCTCCTATAGGTCTAAGTCTTCCTCAAGAATTGCAATCTTGTTAAGTAACACTTTATTTTCTTGTTCTAGTCTTCTTGCTTTGAGGCGAATTTCTATTAGTAACCCATCTATGGTTGATAGTCTGACCTCCTCATTTAAAGTATGCGGCTTAATAAGCTTCAAATCAGTGCCAAGCTGTTCAAGTAGGCTGTTAAGGTCTTGTTTTCTCTCGACACCATCTAGAAAGTCATGCCATTTTGACATCTTCACTTGGCCTTCTTTGCCATTGCTTCTTTGACTAGCTTGCGGATAATACGACGAATCTTTTGTTCATCCATCTTGCCTTTGACGTGCTTGCGAAGCTGTGGGGGTACTTTGGAAACATCCTTGTCGGACTTCTCTTCCTTGTCACCACCCTTATCATCTTTCTTTTCCTTGGAAGCCTTAGAAATGGGCTCTTCTCTGTCGCCGTCGCCGTCCACATCGGGAAAATCGGGCTTTTCTGCTTCCTCCATTGGACGCTTGCGCTCGTCATTAGCTCTGCGGTCTTCACCACCACGATCTGGTGTGACTACACGACCACTGGATGCTGCGCCTTCTTCAATGTCTTTTTCACCGGATAAATGCTTGTCAACTGCTGCCTCAGATTTTTCTCTAGACATTGGGATATTTTCCATCACTGCATCGACTAGTTCTTGACGAGTGGCATCGGGATTCATTTTTAGTTCGCGACGAATATGAAAATCTGGTGAGTCAGTTTTCTTTGTTACGGGGATCTTAGCTTCATCGACAGGCTCTTCCTCTTGAGATTCACTAAGGAGATTAAAAGAAAACCCCCATCTCTCTGATAGTACGGTTCTTAGCTCGTTGTTTTTCCAATCTTTCAATGACATTTTCTTTTTTGCTCCTTTCTGCAAAGATTCATTATAAATAGTGCCCTTTATGCTATCTTCCCAATCCCTAAATACTAAATTACCTTGTTCATAGGCTTGTCGTTCCATTTCACGCAAATGTTCATCGTTCTGTGCATACCCCTCACCCATTTCAGAAGCACCATCAAACTGTCCATTACAATTCTGCGTGTGGTGAATCAACTCATGAGATAAAGACCGCATAACGTCTTTTGGATGACGCCCAGTGACGTATAGAGTCACTGACATTTGTGCTGGGTCATAGTAAGCAGTTTTGCCAAGAGGGTTTTGTGCATTGTGCGGGTCATCACGCAAAAAGATACGAGGCAGCTTGTTAAAACCCATGCGTTTCTGTGCGTAGGGCATAAACTGGTCTACTAATGGCTGTAGTGTGCTTTTCATTTTAGGAATGTCTCACCTTGGTCTTGAGAATACCAAATATATTCTAAATAGTTCCCAAACGGGTCTTCGACATATACGCCTATGGTACCATCACGATGTTTGATTCGCAGTCCGAACTGTGGAAGCTCATCTTGATTGTCTACGAGGATTGCCACATGCGGATATGGGTAGTATAACTTATCAATTAGGGCAATATTGGTGTTTGCCACCTTCAAACGAATGTATTTATCGCTCCTAAAGGTCACTTCTGCCTTCAAACGCTTCAAATACCATGTTTCAGCCTCTTTCAGATCGTCTACTCTTATGCCAATATGGTCAATTATGTCCATTTTTTGCCTCTTTTTCCTCTGCCGAGGACACCAATTTAAGGGAAAAAGTGAACAATTCGAGGGGTATTTTGGGCTCTTTTAGTGGCATAACAAGGGTTACGCACACCATTCTGTTGCTAACAATAGCGTTTTTGACCTCTAAAACGACTCCAAGATGCTGAATCCACCCAGATTTGTCTAGATTCCACTTGTTCCAGGCGACAATATCGCCTATTTTGATGTTTTTAGCCGATATTTCGCCGAAATTGCTCTTTTTTTCCATTTTTCATCGATAAATAGGGTAAAAAAGCGACTTTTTACACCAAAATGTCGGAATTTGACCAAAAATTGCCCAAAATGCCTGCCAATAGGGTAACAACTGTCACTTCAAAGCCAAAAAAGGCATAAAATACCCAAAAAGTAATAATTGTAAGCAAAGATTTCCAAAATTTTGTTATTGTTACTGTCAATTTAGTTAAATCCTATCTCATCAAGGTCATCTGGGTGTATGGCAAGCAGATTATAGCCGTCATAAATGAGAATTCTATCTTTTTCGTCCATATCATAGCTTACTATGTGAACAGATACGCCTCTATTGACCTTTATCAGTGTTTTTTTGACGGGTGCCCACAAATAAACAATACCTGAGCCTTTGATAATGGCTGGCGCAACCATATCTGTTGATTTGTCGAGCTTTTTTCCTGTTATTTGTCTTATTATTTGTTCAATTCTAGCGGAATCAAGTTTCTCCCACGCCATTTTCACCTGCTTTGCTTAATATAATGATGTCAGCTTCACGATTATTGCGATGATATGACATCTTCGTTAGTAAATAGCGCTTATTAAGCTCTGCAAACACTTCACCTTTAAATTCCATCCAAAAAAGTTTGTTAAACGAGAGCCATTGCACAACATAAGAGTCTCTTAAAGACTCGACCACAATGCCTCTCTTTAAGATCATTGTCTTATCTGGATGCATTTGACCCACAAAGTCACCTAATTTTATCATTGTAACTCCATAATGTTAATATAACATTACATTTAAGTCTGTCAATCAATAAAATTTAGAGCAAATAGTATTGCACCCATCGCAAACTGCACAACTGCAAAGATTGTGACGGCTTTTGTCTTGAAATTGTTAAGATCTTGGATGTCTTGGACAAATTTTGCTAGTTGAGTGGGTGATGCAACTTCATCAACCTTCTGCTTCCACTCGCGAAGCTCCACGACCTTGTCTTCTTTGGCTTTTAACTCGGTAATCTCTTGACGAACAAGCTGGAGATCGCCACGGAGAGCCTCAATTGCTTGAGATAGAGACTGTAACTGAGCTAAAACTAGTTGATTATAATTTTCAGGCATTGGTGAGCCCTCCACGCAACCTTAAATAGTCAAGATTTATACTTCCCGCCTCGGCTTTGTCTTTTACAATACTGTTTCTGGCTAAAACCTTTTGGGTTAGAGCAGTTTATGCTGCTTTTGTACTTTCTCGACCATTTCTTGGCTTCTTCAAGTTGCTCTGGAGTGTACCAATCGCCCTTTTTCTTGATTCTTTTGTTGAGAAACACGTATACTTGCTTTCTACCCTCGGGAGTATCCATTTTTGACAACAGATTCATGGCTTCTTCAGGGCTGACAAACATTCTGTAGCCCGCTGGTATATCATTTTGAGCAAATGACAGGAATCTACGCAAGTCCTGTACTATTTTATCGTTTTGGTCGCCATCAATCACACGTTGGCGCACTTCTTTTTTGGGTATTCTTGTTCTGCCGGAGAGCACAGCATAGATACCAACCTGTAGTTTTTGCAAATTCTGGTAAGTTGGGCTTGGAATCTTAAAGTTTTTTGACCCACCGGTAACATATAGACCCTCAACACCCCCGCCAAGGACACTCTGCACGTTTGGAGAAAGGATGATTGCCTTGATACGGTCTGCAATCTCCTGTTTGTCTCGCTTTCTTAGTCTTTGTTCTGCTCTCGACCGCAAACCAACCAACTCTTGACGCTGCTCTGGGGTCACATCGAACTGATTGCGACGTATTTGTTTCTTGGTCATGAAGGTATTCGACTCATTTGACAGTTTCTTTGCCATTTCATCGGTAAGCCGCCCAGAAAAGTCCACAAAAATGGTGCTGTCGGTCAAATAATTGACGTAATCTGGTCGGTTGTCTGGAGAAATCATCTCAAAAACGTATTCTCCATCGCCATCATGCGCTGCAAAGATGGACTTGAACGGCTCATACGCCTCTCTATACTCTGGCTGGTTCTTGTACTTTGTATACACCTGACCGTTTTCAACCTTTACAGACAGGTTTTGTCCTGCAATCTTCTCTGACACCTCCAACACCGACTCTTCACTCAGAATCAAGTCGATTAGTGCGATGATGTCGTCGTTTCCAAGGTTTGCGATGCGTGGTGTTGCTGCTTCTTCAAGCATCTCATCGCCCATAAGCCTTGCTTTCTGGTCTTTACACAAGAATTTGCCACTGAGAGGTATAGTATCTTGGTTCTGACGCCAGAAATCTTCCAACTCTGTTGGAATATGCCCACATGACTCACCAGTTGCGGGGTCTTTGTTACCTCTTGTACTATCAAGTATCTTCAGATAGTAGCGATAAACTTCTACTTTGTCCTCGTCAGACAAATTAGCTTCAATCCAGCCGTATAGGCTGCTGAAGTTACGTAATTCTTCAATCGATATAGGAGTCCCATATAATTTTTCGATAAGCTCTAGGGTTTCCTGGGGGCTTGTAACAACCTTTTCCTTGGTGCCCTTCCGGTATACACCCTTCGCGTGCTGGAACGAGTAGTCCTTCACTCCGAGAAGAGCAACAATCAACTGAGTTCTGTGTAAACCCTTCAGCATTTCTTGGTCTTCGGACGGAACGTCCGAGAAGTAAGCAAACCTTAGCCAGTCTTTATTGCCAAGCATCCAATCAACTTGGATTCCAATCTCTTGTTGCTCTCCAGAGTCCGAGATCTGAGGAAAGAGTGAAAACATACCACCAGAAGTAACCTTTTTTAAGTCTGTCTTGATTAGTTGTGAGTTCTCTCCGATGTACTTGGCTAACTCATATAAGAACGCACGTAGGTCAAGCTCTTCGTCTGTGGCGTTTCTTGCACGTTTTGCGAATCTTGCGCGTGTATCCGCCCACACCTGTGGGTCTAACTCCCAACTTTGTAGCATTTGGTCATCAATCTTGCGACTTGGGGCAAGCTCCGACACATCAATAGCTAAATCGATATCGCCGGACTTTGCTTTTTTGCCAACTGACCCAAGCGGCTCAATAGTTTGGAAGAACGCTGTCTGTTGTGGGAATAGACGACCAAGCTCTTCATAATATCGCTCAAGCGTAGGCTCGATAAACTCCAAAGGGATTGCGCCAACGCGCTCACCCTTGAAGACATTTCCGCCTTCGGTAAGGAATCTACGCCATCTTGCCTGAAATTTCATTTAATACCTTCCATATACTTAACTAGTTTTTCTGCTTCGCCTTCTTGTAGCATCCAATTGTATGGTGGCATACTTGACACACCATAGTTTATTGTATTGACCCTCTGTTCTGTGGTGCTGTCGGGGTTTAGGGGCACCTTTTCCACGCTCTCTCCGTGACAATTAACACAAAAGCTTTTGTATAGTTTTTCCGACCTATCTTCGGGTTCCTCTGCCATCGCGCTCATCGCGAGAACAAATAATAAAATCATTTTTCATACCTCTTGGCGTAACCTTCCGCGAGTAGTCTTTCATTTATATTCTCGCCGCCAACGTAAATAGTTCCTATGCATCTTCCATACTTGCCTACACCATGAGACTTCAAAACAAAATGACCACCAGCCCCATCTACAATTGTCTTTAAAAACTCTTTAGTTCTAAACCCTTGTATCTTCTCGTCCAAGTTTTTTGTACGGGTCTCAGGAGCGTCTATGCCTTCCAATCGTATCCTGCAATCCAACCATATACTAAACCCAAGGTCTATTCTGGCATCTATTGTATCACCATCAACAACTCTTGTGCATATCGCGTTGTATTCATACATTGGTTGTACTAGATATTGAACCTTCCAAGATCAACAATAACAATATCATTTGTTTTGGGTCGCATCATTACGTTGTTAGCGTGAACGTCAAAGGGCTTGAAGTCGCGTCCTGCAAACTTTTTCATAGCTGCGCGAACACCGGCTGTTTCTGGAAAGGCTTCTTCAAAATCTTTCTCCATACCATAGAAGTCGTCAAAGCCGCGCAAACCGGATGCGTGTCGTAGTTGTCTTCCTGCCGCGCCAGTTACTAATGGTTTTATGTAAGCCTTGGTAAACGAATCCAACAGGTCCTCTTTGATTGTAGATTCATAGTCTCTAACAATTGGCAGGTCAGTTTCATCTTCAGGATTTTTTAACATTTCTTCATAAGTGATTTTAATATACAAACTTGCAAGAGCTTTAGCCTGCTTTCCAAATCTAGAATATTGCACGTATGGGTCTTGCTCTATCTGTTCAGGGTCATATTCATCCTTAAAAAAATCTCTAATAATTCTTTTTTCTGCTGCAAATTGCGCTTCCATACTCATAAAACCACTTGTGGTCGAAGGATCAGTCAAACTCCAGGCTACATTCAAGAGCGAAGAAACAAGTTTGGGATTTTTAAACAGCCTCCTGTCTCTTTTTTCTTTTGCTGCCATTGTTACTGGCGTTGTTCCACCCACTGCAAACAGGTTTTTAGCAACTTGTGCTGGTAGTGGCTCAAGCTCTTCCATGTAGATAACACCATGAACGACCAGTCTACCATCCATGGTTTCACCCATAGCCGGGACACCAGCCATTTCTGCATCATATACAACTGGCAGATATTTGGCATCTTCACCAAGAGACTCTCTATTTCTTTTTACAAATTCATAATTTCTAACTTCTCTTCTAGCTGTCTCCATGCTTGTTCTGGCAGCATTGACAAACTTAATAGCAAGCATCTGCCCTGTCTCTACGTTAAAAGCCCTGACTACGAAACCATCTTGCCCAGAGCCAAGGTGCTCGCGGTATTGTAGACCCTTTGATTTAAGAAAAGCTTTAAAGCCCGTTGACTCTCGTGGCTCACGTCTTGTTGGTTCGTCCGGCGCCATGGTGGGCAACGCAGGTGGCGAAGGCACATCAGCAACCGTTTGTCCTGAATCCGGCACAAATTGATAAGTGGCGTCTGCGTTTTGTTCTGTGAGGAATTGCTTCCAAAATTTTTGATACATTATTTACGTCCCGAGATAAGAAAATACACTAAAAATGCGGTAATGTTAAATAGTGCGAGCATCATCAATTCGGGTTGTTGATCAAACCAAGCAAACAAAAATAAACCAATGTTTATCAAC
>CEUT01009082.1_pt1 | contig 91242 bp, 86 predicted proteins | sample 531401 | NCBI WGS metagenome assembly CEUT01 (sample SAMEA2622821, study PRJEB7988) | marine metagenome | biome: marine biome (ENVO:00000447); feature: surface water layer (ENVO:00002042); material: "saline water (ENVO:00002010), including plankton (ENVO:xxxxxxxx)" | depth 5 m | reverse complement strand
CACGCAAATAATGTACCTACATTAAACCAAGACACTACAGGTAACGCAGCAACAGCCACAAACTTAACAACAGGTGATAAAACTTTAGCTGGCATTATTACTTCAAAAGGATATATAGTTGATGGCGATAGAAATGGAAGTGGAAATGGTGTTGCAATACATGTTGATGCTATGGATATAACTGACAGTACCACATCTGCGTCTGGAACAGCCTTGACATACAACCACGTGTCGTTTGAAAACCCTAGAGTGTTTGCTACAAATTCAAATGTAACAACTACCACAGCTTCTACAGTGTTTATAAAAGGAGCACCTGTAGCGAGTACAAATCAAACTTTTACTAATAGCTTTGCTCTTTTTATAGGTGGTGGAAATAGTTATTTTGCAGGAGATATAATTGTAGCAGGTAATGATATAAAAGATTCAGGTGGTAGCGCAGCAATTACATTTGATGGTAGTGCAAATACTACTGTTACGGGTAATTTAAATGTTACAGGAACTACCACGGGAAAACAATATCAAGTATTTCCAACTAACTTTATAGATGATATTGGTACTTCTGAGGTTTTTCTACCTATACATGGAACAACATTTGAGCAATCTTTAGTTTACCAAGATGATGTAGCTTTAGTGGCTCCATGTGATGGTAGAGTAGTATCTGTTACTCTTAGCATAATGAGTGTAACAGGTACTTCTGACGTTAATGTTAGGGTTTATAGTAGAGCCCCAGATAACTCAGGTACAAGTTTAGCTAATTGGACTTTAGAAGAAACTGAAGAAGTAAATATAACTTCTACTGATGACAGCCACGTTGTACATTTTGGTTTTAGTAATGCTAAACATTTTGAAAGTACAGAAAAATTTGCAATATCAATACAAGCAGACTCAGATATAATGGGTAACACTTTTATATATGCAACAACAGTAATAGAATGGGATTATAGCACTTTGTTAGGAGCAAGTGCAAAATATGATTCAGTACCTTAAAATAATATAACATGGCACTAAACGGAAAATATATATCACTAAAAGCAATCATGGAGCAAGTATATGCTGATAACGGTTATCAGTTTGAGCTACCATGGATAGACTGTATGCAATGGGCAGAAGAAGCTCTTAATTTAATAGGGCACCCAAGGCAATATATAAGAAAAGTGACAGGACATAAAGATAATCCTGATTTAGACATAAAAGATTATAGAGCTCACTTGCCCTGTGACTTTTATCAATTAGAGCAAGTTGCTGTTAATGGTATGGCAGCTGAATACTCAGGTGATACGTTTCATCATTTGCTTGCAGGAGATTGCTGCGGTATAACTGATGACTCTACATCTTCTTTATACTATAGCAATGATCACACTATAACTCGCAACTGGGGTACAAATGTTCTAACTTTTGATGAAGAGACACAATCTTATTCTTACCAAGCAAGAGACTTGATGGATATGGAAAATTTAAATTTACAGTCAGATGGTACTCAAGAATTTTTATTAAGTGATGGTATGCAAGAAGGTAGACGTATAACATTTGATTTAAATAATAATCATATAACACTATCTGTAAAAGAAGGAAAAGTTTGTATTGCATATTTAGCAATACCTACAGATGATGAAGGTTTACCTCTTATACCAGATGATACAAGCTATCAGTTAGCTATAAAAAAATATCTTACAATGAAGATAGATTATATAGCTTGGAGAAAAGGAGAACTTCGCTCTGATATATTCCAACACTCAGAACAAGAATGGCAATGGTATGTAGGACAAGCTGGTAATAAAGCTAAAATGCCTAATATAGATCAAATGGAAGGTATTAAAAATCAAGTAATGAGATTACTTCCTAATATAAATGCACACGAAACGTTTTTTACTTCACAGTTAGCTCCAGAAATAAGAAAAAACTTTAATAGATAATGAGAGATCAGAGTGTAAATAGTTTTAGTAAAGGACTAGCTAAAGATGTTAGTCCAACAGTTCCTCAAGAAGGGTTATATACAGATGCAAAAAATATAAGAATTGTGTCAGACGGAGATAGCGGTGCGTCAGCTATTATTTCTAGTGTAGATGGTAATAGAAAAAGAGTACAATTATTTTATAGTCAAACGTACACAACTTATTCTCCTAGTGGAGAAATTTATGAAGAATTTTTTAATAATGAACAAATTGCTGAACCAGTTACTGTTATAGGTTATACATACTTTAACTCCCCAAAATCACAAATTGCAGTTACTTTTGGAGTATCTACTAAAGAAACTACTATAGCAGGTGCGTCACAAAAATACGATACTAGTGTAATACATATTGTTAACTTAAAAACTTTTGAAGTATCTCTTTTACTTGAAAATGAAGATTTTAATTTTAAAAGAAATAAACCTATAGAAGCTGTTTGTAGGTACGAAAATGAAAATATACAAAGAGTTTATTGGACAGATAATTTAAATCCTGTAAGAGTTATAAATATTGCAGCAGAGTATTTTCCTGACGATGTAAATTTTTATAGTTTAACTCGTGATGTGTCTTTTACTAAATTAGATATTAATAATGTTACAATTGGAGGTGAGCTAGAAGCAGGTGTTTATCAATATTGTTATAGATTAAAAAGTTTGGAGGGTACTGTAACAAGATTTTCTCAACCATCTAATTTTGTACATGTAGTAAGTGGAAATAGATACTGGAATTATGAGGAAGATCCTGAAAACCAATCAGAATATAACGGAAGAAATGTAGGAGAACCTACAAACAAAAAAGTTGAAATAACTTTTAATTCTGTTGATAATATTCTTATTGGAGAGACTGAGTCAGAAAAGTATGATTTAATAGAACTAGTAGCTATATATAGAACAGCTTCAACAGGATATACTACTATAGCTATAATAGATGAACAATCTATTACTGGAACAGGAATAGTAAACATGGTTCACACTACAAATCAAAATAATATTCCCATAAGTATTGAAGAATTAACTTCTTTTAATCAAGTTTTTAATACTGCTAAAACTATAGCAGAAAAAGATAATAGATTATTTGTAGGAAATATTCAGGCGGATGCAGTAGCTCTAGAGTTTGATGCTAGGTCTTACAGGTACTTAAGAACAGATGGTGTAAAATATCCTTATAAACCAGTAATGACGGTTGGGGGTATGGGGCAAGCTACATTAACATATGACTCATATAATAATCCATATAATGAACCTACTAACTGGTTTGACGATCCTATGCAAATGTATAAATATCAAGAAGACGGTATTACATTGGGGGGTACAGGCCAATACGTTGATTTTAGATTTGTGAAAAAACGTTTATCAGGTAATACAGCATCATCTTTAAGAGAAGAGCCACCGTATGTTAGTGGAAGTTTGAGTAATACAATGGGAGACTATAAAAATCCTATAATAGCAGAAAAATTTAAAGGATACCAAAGAGATGAAACTTATAGATTTGGTATAGTATTATATGATAAAGCTGGTAATCCTGGATTTGTAAATTGGATTGCAGATATTAGGTTTCCTTCATACGAAGATGTAGATCCAGTTGGTGGGCCAATAGATTATGATTCTGAAGGTGAATTTATATTAGGTACATATAATTATGTTTTAGCTACAACTAATCTTGAAGAAACTACTCAAGCACAAGTAGACGAATTCAATACCGATCCTGATAATGTAGCTGCTTATGCAACCTCTACTGGTCTTGGAAGAGGAGGAGCTCAGTATAGACAAGATTATACTAACCCTGGCCATATAGATATGACTCAAGATCTGGATATAAATGAAGCAGGAAATCCTGGAATGGTGGCTACAGTGTTAGGTGGTGAACAAACACAAATGGCATATGATCTTGGTATACCTGGAATTGGACAAGGATACTTATATGCCTTAGGTATTGAATTTAGACTAAAAGATTTACCTGAAGATATAAAAGACAAAGTAGGAGGTTATAGTTTTGTGCGTATGAAACGTACTCAAAAAGATAAATCTGTAGTAGCTGTAGGAGCTCTTGCAGGATATTTTCATTATTGGGATAGATCAACAGCTGTAGATGACGGAAACGCATCTTGGTTTTTATCTTTTATTAAGAATTTATCTTATACAATGTATTGGCATAACGATCTTAATCATGAAGATTTAGGTATTCCTGAGCATAATAACATTAGTTTTAATTCTCCTGAATTTGATTTTTATGAAAACTATTTAGATGTTGATGAATTAATAGCGCTTGGGTCTCAAGTTCAAGATACAAACTATGGTAGCACGTATTCTAGTAAAGTTATAGGTGCTATGTGGTGTGATTGGAATAATGACATTCAAGGTTTAAGTAATAGAGTTTATGGATACGTTTATAATACTCACATACTAACTCCTAGATTTTATGAAAAACACGAAGGTGATCAGGGTGTATCTCCTATAGCTATTGCTAAACCTCATTATGCAGGAGAAAGTATAGGAGGACCATCAATAGATACAGTTACATTTCCAACGGCTGCCGCGGAGCAAGGTAATTCTTATGACACAGAAGTTGGAACTTTTTTAGGTATTTGGAATATTGTTTGTGGGTCTGATATTAGTGGTGCTTCTGACCTGAATATAACTAGAGAAAAAGTTGGAGTAGGTGAAAATTCTCAGTATTTCTATTTAAGAAATAGAATAAATTGGAATGATTTTCTTGAAGAAAGGAGTGAAGTTTATGGATCTGATAAAGATTACCAAGGAAATGAATTTGATAAAGTATTACTTGCAATAAAAAAGAATAGAGCATACCTAACTAGATATGGAGGAACTGATGAATCTGCTATAGCCTCTAGTGTATATATAGGAACAGGACATATTAAAGCAATTGACTCTGATTTTGGAAATTTGCCACCCCAGTATGTAGAGTATGAGCAAGTTTGGGGAGGAGATACTTACGTAACTATGTATGACTTAACCAAAACTAGACTAGCATCTACTAGTCAGGGCGATTCTGCTTATCCTGCAGAAGAAATAGATGATACAGGAGGAATTAATATGGCTTTTCCAGTAGAAACTACATTAAATATTACTCTAAGAGAAGGGTATCATTTTGCTAATAAAAAAGATTTTAGTGACGATTCACCTACACCTCTTAATCAGTATATATTAAATCCTGTTTTTAATTCTGAAAACGATTTATTTACTTATCAAGCAAAACCAATAGATTATACTGTTGCAAATCATCTTCCTAATAGAGTTTATTTTTCAGATATAAAAATTAATAACTCTTCAGCTGACGGGTGGAGATCTTATAGACCCTCTAACTATGGAGACATCGATGGTAATTACGGAGAAATAAATAAACTAATTGTTTATAATGATGTAATGTATTATTTGCAAGATGCTGCATTTGGAGCACTTAATATAAATCCTGTATCTACAGTAAAAGATTCATCTGGTAACAATATAGTACTAGGCGTAGGTAAAAAAGTTATACAAGAACATAAAAATATATCTACATATACAGGGGCTTCAGAAAATGCGCATGTTATTTCTACACAAACAGGAATATATTGGTTTGATCTAAATACAAAAAAAGCTTTTAATTTTAATCCAAGTCCTAAGCAAGGATTAAATCCTATATCAGATACAAAACTTATGAAGTCTTATTTTGAAAATAGACCCTCATTAAACTCAGAAAATCCAGGCGTAACTTTAGCATATGATTATGTAAATAATGAAGTATTGTATTCTTTTTATAACATTATTGGTGATGCTGGAGAAGCTGATGAAACTGTTGTTTATAATGAAATGTTAAAAACATTTACTTCTGTATATACTTTTTCTAGTAGAGTTTTTATGTGTTTACCTAACAGGCTTTTATCTATAAACAGTTTTAGTAGTGAGGAAGAGGTAGGTACTATATTTGAACATAATGTAGGAAATTTATGTAAATGGTATGGTGAAGTTAGTAATCCTGAAATAGAATTTATAGTAAATAAACACCCATTATACACAAAAGTATTTGATAACTTAGAATGGTACGTCGAAGGAGGAGTTGATAAAGTAATAAAAATGCATGTAAATACAAGCAACTCAGAAAATGTAGTTAACTTAGATCCAAGCCTTGACGAAACCGATCTATTATTAACACCTGGTGTAGAATATTTTCCTTATAAAAAAGTAAAAGAAAACATGACTAAGGTACCTGTGCCAAGATCTCAATCTGGTTATAGACTTAGAGATACATATATGAAAGTAAAATTAGTTGCAAATAATGTAACTAAGTTTACACTACACTACGTAAAAACCTTATTTAGAATTTCTAGAAGATAATAAAATAGAATATATTTGCTAATTATGAAAAAAATAAATAAATACGACAACGGAGGAGATCCACCTGTAAAACAACCAGACTATTTACAGTACAAAGGGCCAAACTATTTTATGGAAGGTAATCCTATATATGATTTAGAAACTTACCAAAAAGCAATTACTAGAGATAGTACTGCATTAGCAGATGCATTCTTTCCTAGCTGGATGTTTGAAGAAATGAAACGTCTACAGCTAAATAGACAGTTAAGAAATAAAAAGAAACCTTATACTGAAGCTGAGATCAGAGATCTTAACCTAATTGGAAAACAATACACTGGTCCTGCAGTAGACATGGATATGTTTATGCAACAGTATATGGAAAGAGGTATAGATGATAAAGCTTATGGTGGTAAAGCTATTCCTAAAGCGGGCTTTGGAAATATGTTTAAAACACTAGGCCAACAAATAAAAACTGGACTTGCAGGTGCTGTGCAAGGCGCTACAGGAGGAATACTTCCTGCAACTAGATTACTACGACCTGAACTTAGACAAGAATACGCTGATGAAATGAAAATGGGTAGTCTTTTTGGAGGAGCTCTTGGTATGCTTGGGGGCGCAGGTCTTTTTAAAGGTGCATCTTTAGCTGGTATTGGTGGAGGCGCATCACCATCATTATTACAATCAGGTCAAAACATACTTGGCGGTGGGGCTCTTTCTAGTTCAGGTTTAAATTTCGCTCCAAACACTTTTAATGCTATTTATGGTAGCGGAATAAATCCTGCAATGATGAACCCTAGTTTGGCAGGGCAAGCTTCGGCAGGTTTTGGATTTAATAATCTATTTAATATGGGTAGTAACTTTGGTATAGGAAATAACCCTGGCCTAGGAGCAGCAAATGACATACTTAGTTTTTATCAGCAGGGCCAAGAAGGGATGCAAAATATGGCTATGGGCGGTAGAGCAGGTAAGATGCCTACATTTGAAGAATTTTATTATAGTCAGCCAGGTTTCTCAGGTATGGAAACTCTTGGAGAATTTTTTAATCGATTAGCTATTGAATCTGCAGAAAAGAAAAAGAAAAAATTTGGTATGGATGATGTTTTTATGTATAACCAAGGAGGTAAAGCTACAAACATGAAGCAAGATATGGGGCAAGATATTAATGTAGAAAGCGGTGAGCTTTTAATGAGTAATATAGGAGGAAGATTCCAAAGTATGAATCCTAAAGCGCCTATCAAAGAAGTTATGCCTGGTGTATCTATGGTACAAGGAAATCAAAGTAATGATAATGTACCTATTAAAATACCTGATGGAGAAACAAAAGTATTTTCTAAAAGATTAGGGTACGCAGATAAAGGATTAGAACTTGTACAAAAATATAAAGATCTAGAAGCTACTCCAGACTCTGATGATTTTATAGGACAACAGACTAAAAAGTTTGAGTTAAGTAAAATAAGAAAACAATTAGAAGAGTTATTCCAAGAGCAGGAAAGGGCTAAGTCTAAACAAATAGCAAAAAGAACTAAAAATGTTTCTGGTACAGATATACCTCAAGCAGGATTAGGATTAGGGGTATTTCTTAAAACTGTAGCATTACCTGCAGCTAAAAAGTTTTTAGCAAAAGAAGGAGTAAAACAAGCAGGAAATTTCTTAATGCAAAATGCAGGTAATTTGTATAATCTAGGCGTAGGAGCGTTTGGTAAAGATCCACAAACTTTTAATATAGATGATTATGTGCCAGACTACAACCCTGACCCTAAACTAACAAAAATTAATACTAAGAATATATTAGGCCCAATGTATGACGAGTTAGCTTCTTCTAGGTATGCTATAAATCGAAGTGGGGGAACACCAGAAGAAATAATACAAGGAAACATGTTGTTAAATGCTAAAGGATTAAACAAAATTGGTGCTGCAGAAAGTAAAGCAGAAGCACTACAAAGAAATTTAGATTTAGGTGTATACGATACAGGGTTTAAAGCAGCTGTAAATAAAGGTTTACAAGGCTTAAATTTAGCAGGTATAAATGAACAACGTTTAGGACAAAGAAATGAATTCTTTAAAGAAGGTATACAAGGATTACAAAATTACTTTACAGGTAGACGAAATGAAGACTTTATAGGTGATATATATAATCAACGTTACGGAAATCTTCCTGGTTCACAACTTGGTACAGGGAACACTAATTTTGATATGCAATATGGATTTGGTCAATATAATCCAAATATGCCTGCACCATCTTTTAACCCTTCTAGTTTTACAGGAGATAATTTATTTAGTGGTTTTACTTTAGGTAATTAATAAAATTATGACTATAAAAAAATATCAAGTAGGCGGAACAGCTTTATTATCAGGTCCTATACAGGCTAGAGAGTATGTTCCTTTACCGTATGCTCAAGCATTTGAAATGCAACGTTTAAACGAAGCAGATAGAGCTACAAAAGAACAAGGCATACTTAACATGTATAAAGGCTTTTATGATACAGCTATGCAAGCACCTCCTAATATGCAAGATGAAGCGCTAGCAGAAATAAGACCTTATCTAGATAGAATAGAACAAGGATTAGCAGAAGCAGGAGGAGACCCTCTTAGGTATCGTGGAGGTATGGATGTGATGAAATCATTCTACACTGACATGGCTACTGGTAGACTAGGCTCTCTGCAACAAGCTGGTTCTCAGTATGCTGCAACTAAAAAAGATTATGACAAGCTAAATGAGCTTCACATGAGAGGTAAAGGTGGTGTGCCTGAGTCTATATCTAACTTAGCACTACAAATAGGGTTACAAAATGCGGAAAACTCTTATGACGCAGGGGGACGTGCAGTTTTTAGTCCCCCAAATCTTGTAGAACATGTTAATGTATTAGATGAACTAGGTTCATGGTTATCTCAGAAAGAAGCTGATGGTTTTACAGATTCTCAAGGAAACAAAATAGAACAAATAACTGCTGAGACTTTACTTCCTATAGCCAAAAACTACATGATGATGGACGATAGAACAAGAGGTTCTATAATGCAAGAGATAGATTTAAACATGGCAGCAGGAAACTATCCTATGGATAATGTAAACATGGATGAAATCTTGAAAGATAAAACATATGCTAAGTTGTATAATGATGCAATAACAGCTATGCCTTTAGGTTTGCCTGAAGATCAAGCTCAAGCCCTTGCTTCTCAACAAGTTTATAGAGCTAAGTTAATAGATGACAGAATGAATAATTTTGCAGTAGCAGGAATACAACCTTTCTTACAAACTGATGTTACTCAAAAACAAAACGAAACTGACATAAGTAAGCAAGTACCATATACAGTTTCTGATAGTCCTGTAATACCTATTGATAGAAGCACCGCTATGACAATAGGAGCTGAAATAATGGATATGGATGCTCAACTCAAAAACTTACAAGCACAAATAAATGCAGGAGGACCTCAGACAGAACAAGTTTTGAAACAACGGGAAGAATTATTAAATAGAAGACAGTCTGCATTATTACTAGCCGCTAATAAAAGTGAAGCGATGATTAATGATAAAGCTATGAAATCTCCACTCTGGAGAGACGAGGTATTTACTATAAAGTTAAAAGGTTATTATGATGATGTTAAAGATGCATCTGATATAAACTTAAGATTAATGGAAGGCGTGTCTTTAAATGACTTTACAAATAAAGCTAAAATATTATCTGCTATTCCTGGATTAACAAGTATTGGTTTACTTCCTGGTAGTCCTGCAGGAATAATGCAGTTACAAGGTTTAACAGTTGGAAACTATCCTTTACTTGGAGAATATTTTGAAGAAGGTGAGTCTATAATGCCTTATTTACAGGCAGCACAATGGATACAAAGAAAAGCTAAACGTGCAGATGTTCTAAATACTTATGAAAAATCTTTAAGAGTACCTCTTGGACAAGAAGACTCTTACCTAGAAAACTTGACACAAAACTTAACTCAAATGGTGCACAACGGAAATTTAGCTTTCGCTGATTTCTATGCAAACGAAGATGTAACAGCTGAAGTAAAAAACTTTAAACGTCCTATAGAGTCTATAAAACTACAGCCTACTTTATCTATGATTGACGGGTCGCCTGCATATAAGTTAGATTTCTATGACTATAATAAAGTAAAAGGAAGTAAAGATGTTGAAATAAGTGGTGTAGAAAAAACTGAGTATGTTAGAGGAACTAACCAAAGAGACGAGTTAATTAGATATGAAGATTTAGGAGTACAATTAATAAACTTATCACAATCAGACCCGAATACACAAGCATCACAAGCTTACCTTAAAGATGGTATACAAGTAGTTGCTAACGCTAGAATTCTTAGTCCTATACAAATGACTGGAATTGAGACTGCAGATTTATTAAGAGGTAGTGAAGATGCTCAGGGTAATCCTTATGTAGAAATAAATGTTCCTGGATTTAATTTTAAAGTACGTCGTACAGATTATCCTGGAAATGTATCTATATTTGATCTTAGAAATAATGAAAATAAGCTTATACCATATTTCCCTAATGGAGAAGATCAACCTGCGCAACCTATAAGAAGCGGTAGCCTTGAAGATATAGCATACCAATATTTTATGTTCTCACAAGAACCAATAGATAACTCTGGAACTTTAGGACGTCAAATTATACAACAATACATTAATAGATAATGGCAAACGGAACTGATGAACTAGCAGCACCTGGAAGTGCAGGAGTAAATATAACTCAAATACCATTAGGTGCAGATAATACTCCTGAACCAATTGCTCCTCCTACTTTTGAACTAGCTACTCCAGGAAAGTCTGGAGTGGAAAAGTTAGATTTTGATCCTATAAATTTAACACCTGATATGCCTAGCTTTAGTCCTGAAGTCGCAAGACAGAGAGACATATTTAGAAAGTACGGTGTAGATATTAGGCCAGGAATAAGTTTAGAAGGTACCGCAGGTAGGTTACAATCTAATCTTTCTAAATGGGCAAACGGTATAACAAAAGGTCTTGGTACAGCAGTAACAACTTTTGCAGAACCATTTGTTGATATACTTGTAGGTATACCTACTTCTATAGTTACAGGAAAGTTTTCAGGATTTTATAATAATGCCGCTTCAAAATCTCTTGATGAGTTTAATGAGTATCTTAGAAAAGAATTACCTAACTACTATACGCAAGCAGAAAGAGACTATGGTTTTTGGAGAACTTTAGGTACATCAAACTTTTGGGCAGACCAAGGTATGCAAGGACTAGGATTCTTAACAGGTGCTATAGGTAGTGGTTATGTTGTTGGCGCATCAAATATTATAGGAAGTACTATTAGAGGTACAGCTATGGGGGGCGTTAGAGCTTGGAGAAATCTTACAAACGCGTTTCGTGGACAACAGTTAGCGGGAGCTAGGAGTGCTAAAAGTATTGACAATGTAAAAAATATACTTGGAAGAATAAATTACACTTCTGAAACAGCTAACATGTTTGGTGCAGGTATAATATCTGCATTTGGTGAAGCTGGTATAGAAGCAAGAGAAACTCGCCGCAGAGCTCTACAAACAATAAAAAATCTAAGAGCTACAGGTGACTCAAGATATGTAGGCATGTCTGATAAAGAAATAGAAGAGCTTATAGATACTGCAGGTAATATAGCTTTTGGTTTAAACACTGCAATTGTAGGCGCCTCTAATATATATCAATTTGGTAAACTATTTTCTAGAAGTTGGAAATCTACATCAAGTAAATACTTAAATAGTCTAACCGAGAAAAAAATGGTTGATGGGGTGTTGAGATATGAAGCAAAAGAACTGCCTAAAGCCTGGAAAAGATATTTTGGAGTAGTTAATTGGTTTAAACGTCCTGCAGCTGAAGCCTTTGAAGAATGGTCTCAAGCAGCTGTAAATGTAGCAGCCGAAGATTATTTTACTGATGTGTACTCGTCAAATCCTATTGAGGATATGACAGATATGTTAGAAGGTGGTGTAGGTGTAATCGGATCTCTATTTAGAGGTTATATGGAAGCGCCGCAGAGAAAAGAAGGGCAACAAGCTATATTCTTAGGGGCCTTATTAGGTAAGTTAGGGGAAGCAGGCGCTTTAGTTAGAGAAGATGGTATGACAACCAGACAAGAGTGGATCGATAGATACGATAAATCTGTTGCTCTTGCAGAAAAACTTAACTTACTAGAGCCTGAATCTAAATTATATAGATTATTAAAAGCATTTAATGAAGGAGCTATATCCCAAGCAAAGATGGACCAAGCTTTAAAAGACGGTGATATATTTAAGTATAAGAATGCTGAATCTCAAGCCGTATTCTCTTTAATAGATGAGTTTATAAATGCAGGTAAAATAGAAGACCTAAAAGCATTTGTTAAAGATATAGGTGGCCTATCTGAAAACGCTTTTAAAGAAGTTATTGGTTTAAATCCAGAAACTAAAGTTAAAAGTCCTGCTGAACAAGCACGTATAATAGAAGATAGAATTAAATTTATAGAAGATCAAAAACCTAGAGTAGATAAGTTTGTCTCTTCATTACAAAATGTAACAGATCAAGAAAGAATACTTATAGATGCTGGTATAAGATACTACTCTTACATGATTGATATTTCAGATCAAAGAGAAGAAGAATTAAGTAAAGAGCTAGCAGATATTACAAATGGTTTAGTAAGTTGGCAAGCGCTACAAGCAGTTAAAGGAAAGTCTGCAGAGCTAGCTAAAGTACTAACTGATATGAAAGAAGCTTTCCTTAAAAGTGATAACTATACAGATGTAAAAGGACAAGAAGCTTACGTTTTACTTAGAGACTTAGCTAAAATTGCAGAGCTAAAAGAACAGCATTATAAACTTCTTAATGCAATAACAGAAACAGAATCGTTATCTAAATTACAACTAAAGATAAAAAATAAAGAAAGAAAAGCTAAAGAAGATAAAAAGAAAGCAGAGAGAATTAAATCCGAAGTTGTTAAAGAACAAGAAGATGATATAATAGAAACTGTAGACGACAGAGTTGAAACAAATGCTAATCAAAGAGTAAAACGTAGAGAGCAAATAGGTACTAAACGACAAAGAAAATTAATGCGTCGTAAGCAGGCCTTAGAAGAACAGTTAGCTGTTACACCTGAAGAACAGAAAGCCCAAGTACAAGCAGCTATAGATGAGATAACACAAGCTATTGAAGAAAAAGCAAAGACTGTCAAAGAACAAGTTGAAGCTGATATAGAAAAAACTTTTGAAGAAGCATTCCCTGAAACTGCAAAAGAAAAACAAGCGGCTAAAGAACAGGAGGATGAGCTACAAAGGTTAATAGAGGCAGAAGAGCGAGGCGTAGACTTAGAGACTACAGAAAATATATTGATAGGTAATCTATTATCGTATCCTAATGCCACTGTAAGTGTTAGATTTAATGGCGAAGAAGGAATCTTGTTTAAGGAAGAAGATGGCACAGTCGTATTCCAGAACACAGAAGGACAAGAAACTGAAGTTGGCAAGTTTTTAGACGACCAAACTCTATCTGAAGTAGGAGTAGAAGTTCTACAAGATCAGGTAGGGCCTATAGCAATAAGTATTATTGCAGACGGTAGAACGTTTGAAATAGGAGGACAATATTATAATAACTTATTTATAAATCCTCTGTCTGCAATAGATCCATTTGTATTTAGAATAGCACAAGAAGGATTTCAACCTAGAAGAGTTACACTATTTGATTCAGACGGAAATAAAGTTACCTTTACAAACCCATTCTTAGTACAAGAGTTATCTAGATTGATAACTATGATAGAATTAGTTAGGCAAGAAGCTATTACAGAAATGCAACAGTTTAATGCAGGACTAATGGAGTTTGAGTTCCAGGGGGAGACATACTATGTAGAAGATTCTATAGAAAAAAAGTATACTACAGCTTTTGAAAGGAAACAAGGTTTAGAAAATGTTATTGAAGTTCCTGTAGTAACTGTTTATAATAAGAATTTAAATAAGTTACGTTCTCCTAAAAAAATAGCTCAAGTATTAAGAGCTAGAGATGTGTTTATTGATAACTACATTCAAAATAAAATTAACGCTTATATAAACGAATATGAACAAGACCTTTACGGAACGCAACCTGATGCGACTACTGAATCTAGATCTGAAGAAGAAGTTAAACGTGACGCCCAGGAAGCTTCAAGCGAACGTGTTAGCCCAAGAGATATTGAAGACGATACGCCAACGCCCGACAAGACAGACAAACAAGCCGCAGTAGAACCTACTGCTGAAGAAGTAAATAGATCACAAAGTATATTAAGTGAAGGTGAAGTGACTGTTTTAACTCAAGCAGAAATGGATGAGCTAGGAGTTAGTACAGAAAACGATCCTAATGTATACCCTGACTCTCAAGTAGCGCCAGAAGCTGCAACTCCTATAATTAATACAGAAGAAAGTAAAGATGCTGTAAACGATGTTGTAGAAGAGCAAGAGATACCTGATAATAGTACAGTAAGGAGTAGTAATTACGAAACAAATAAAAATGGTTCTAATGTATTAGGATATGAAGTAGTTGCTTTAAGCACTATACAATCTTTAGCTTGGAAGTCTGCTAATCACCCTGACAATGAGGGAATAGACGTTGATCAAATAGTAAAAGATTTAACTGATGTTTTAGAGAGCGGAGTTAACCGTGAAGGTACAGCTCTGGAGTTTACTATAGATCTAAATGACCCTCAGCTTACTGACATAAGAGAAATGGCTCCTATTCTTGCTAAACTTAAGAAAGGAACAAGACTTACAGAAGACGAGATAGGTAAAGTAGCTATGAGAGTTAGTATGGACATAGATGGTAAAAAGGTGTATGCATATATACATAGACTGGATTACGTAGATGATCATATAAAACCTGAAGAACAAGAAGCCGCTAGAAAAATGTTAATGGCTGACAGAACTAAAATCTATGAAGATTTCTTAGCAGGGCGTAAGACTAAGTCTACTATAAAAGAAATGACAGGTGGGCATTTAGTTACTCAAAGAGTAGTAGAGTATCAATCTGTATTAGAACTTCTAGCAAACCCTGAAATGACAAGACTAAAAGCTGCTGCAGGGGAAGATTTTATTACTTTTTATATCGCTGCAAACGGTGTATACATAGATGAGAATGGTGAAAACGGATTCCGTAAAGAAGAATACATTGCAAATACAGATCAAGACGGTGCAATTTTTACATCTCTTATTATGGCAAACGGAAAAAGATTTCCGCTAAGATTATTTGTAAAAAATTTATCAGATGAAATTGCTTATCTTATATATAATATTTATGGAGAAGCATTAACTTCGCACAACGGAAATATAAATAAAAACATGCCTATAAAAGCTTTTAATAATCTAAAAAATAGAACTAAAGATGTACGTATAGTAGCAGAGTTTTTAAATATAGTAGAATCTGTAATGGAATCTAAAGAGGTGGGTCCTACATATAAACAAATGTTAGACATGCTTATATTCCACGGTGCAAAAACAAAAAGTAAAGTATCTCCTACAATTGTATCTGGTAAAGGTAAGTTACGTTTAGGTGATGTAGAAATAACTACAAAAGAGTTTAGCGAAAGACGTGAAGAAATAGTTAATTGGTTAAAGGCAAACAAAAGACATCATGTATCTAAAAACTATATGAATTCTAAAACAAATAATAAATATAACTCGTGGTTATTAACTAATCAAATTGTTGGTACTGATGCTGTTGCTACAGAAAATGGTACGCCGTTTATACAACCTACAATACGTTATGCACCTCTTAAGTCGGAGGCACCCGCAGCTAAAAAAGAATCTGTCAGCACAAATCAGGTATCAATTAGTGATGAAACAACAGATGTAGAAATCGGACCAGATGCAAATGTTATAGATTTCCAAGATGCTAATGGTAATTATATAGGAAAAATATCTTATGATAATACAACAGGACAAGTAGCTTCAAGTTTTGCTAGTGTAGCTTCGGAATTGAATGAAGAATTAAGAGGTAAAGGCATAGGAAAACAAATGTATATATTAGCAGGAGAACGAATAGCTTCTAAAGGATTAACATTTAAATCAGATAATTTTGCACAACAATCTGCTGAAGCTAAAAATCTTTGGGAATCTTTAGTACGAGAAGGTAGAGCAGTTAAAACTGCTACAAACTATGAGTATGTCTCACGTGAAAAAGAATCTCCTAAACCGATTCAGCCTGAATCTAAACCATCACCTGGTCCTGGAGTAATGCGTTTGGAAGACTTACCTAAAGACTTCCAAGCAGAAGCAGCTGCTGCTCTAGAAGCATTATCAGGAGGTGCAGCTTTTAATATAGATGCAGACTTAGGCCCTGCAGCACCATCTAAAAAATCAGATATAACAAAATCTCAAGATAAAAATAACTGTGAATAATGAGTTGTAAAGTTAGTATAGATAAATTATCAGCAAAAGCTCTAAACAATCCTTCACAGGATTCTTTATTGTATAAACAATTATTAAATATATCTGATAATAACGGAGAAGTAGCAGAGAGACTGTATAACGTGTTAGATACACAAGAGTTTAAAGAATGGTTCCAAGGATCTGATTATTTAAACACAGTTGGTGAGCCTGCACTAGCAGGAGAGTTTTATACAAATGCCAAAGGAGAAAGATGGTGGTCTAAAGCAATAAACAAAAAAGATGCAATTACTAAGTTTCCATTTGGACTAAATAGAGTTCCTGGACTTACAGCTGCACAAGTAAATGATATTGCAAACTTTTCTTATGCATACATGTTACGGGCCACTGATAGTGTTGAAAATACAGACGCTATAAAATTGTCTTCTATCGTAGGTATCGTAAATTCCCTACACGGTATAGCAGCCGATACAAACGACATGGAAAGATTTAATGTTCTTGAAATCCTAAAACAGGATATAAGAACAAAAGATTCTAAGTTTCTAAAACTTATGCAAGATAGACTTAGAGCTGACGGCCTTGTAGAAGATGAAATTAGTGAAGAAGACAGAACTAGTCCTTTAAACTTAAAAGAAAAATACTTTACATCACCAAAAGACAGTGCATCTGTTAGTTTAAAGCTAATGATAAAATCATTAATGGACACTAGTAAAACAGATAACACTTTAGGTAGACCTATACCTGCAAACTATAGCGCTACATTTAACTTACTGCTTAGAGATCTTGCAGGAGTTGTACCTTATAATAATGGTGAGGGTATAGTAGATGTATACGACGTATATATAGATAAACTACGAGTTCTCTCTGTAGATTACCCATATTTAAGTCAACTAATTGCAAAACTAGAAAATGCAGAAGAGCATGTAAAAACTAGGTTTGTAAATGGATTAGCATTAGAAAAACTAAATTACACACAAACACTATACGAGGGAGGCCTTAGACAAAAGATATACAAGCTAGGTATGCCTAGCGCACAACAAGGATTTGAGTTAATAAGATCTGAGTGGACAGAAAACTTTAAGAATAAAATGTTTACGTATAATAAGAACGCAAACATAATTCTTAACGAAGACTATGCCAAACAAGCAATAGTAAAATACAGAGCTCTACAAAAAAATGCACGAAAAGTATCTAAAACTAGTTTAGATAGTGTACAAAAAGAGTTTAGAAATCTATTGAACTTTATTGGTATAGAACTATCTGATAAAGCTGTAAAAAAGTTTTATAATAGTAAAGAGTCTATATTTGAGGCTCTAGAGTCTACTCCTGGTAACCTTGGTTTTGTCTTTAACGATAAAACTGCAGGTATACCATCTCTAATAAAAAGATTTGGAGAGCGTGCTAAAGGTAGAAGAGATATAATAGAATTATCTGATAGAGATTTACCTATTAAAAATGAACGCTCTGTACGAAAGCTTGCTATAGAAGAAGAAAGATTTAGACCAGAGTTTGTAGATAACAGTACTTTAGGCCCACAAGGTGACATGTATTGGGGATTTGGTACGTATAGTTGGATGGCGCAAGTGCTAGACACAATGAATTCAGAAAATAGTGATTATCTAGAGCGTCTAGCTAAACTACCTTATAATATAAATTCTAAGTGGATAAATCAGCTGCAGAATGGAGCACAGGTAAATAGATCTGTATTTATGCAGATGAAAGAAGATAATAGATACGAAGGTACTAAATACTTCCAACTGCAGGAACCTGATCAGCTAGCAGATAGAATTGCTAGAACTATGAATGGAGAACATATTCTTATGACTCCAGGTAACTCCAGAACACTATATACACTATCAGGATTTGCATACGAAAGCAGCGGTGTAAATGTTACATACAATCCTAAAACTAAACAATACGAGTTTGAGTATGTGTTTGATGAAAATGGTAAAAATAATGTTATTGAAACATTTAGAGGATATATAGAAGATGAGTTTGCTTCTATGGATGCAGCATATGAACAAGTATTTAACGGTAAGCTTGCAAAGAAAGATCAAGTAGTACATTATCATTACGATAAAAATGGAAATGAACGAGATTCTAATGGTAGGCCTGCAGGTAATGCATTTAAACATACATTGTTTCCAGAACTTAGTTTTGGTGAAGCTTATTCTCAAGGTTTTTATACACAAGATGGTAAACCTATATATAGCTCTGAAATGATTGCAAACGAAAGAGTCACTGACTTAATTAAAATGCAATATGAAAAGTATGTAACTAGTCAAATAGAACAAGCTGTAGAGTATAAAATAATAGATAGAACATTAGCAAATAGAGAATTACCTACAAACTTACTAAAGACAGAAAGATTTGCAAAACTAGGAGATCTTGCTAACGGTAGAGTATTTACAGATTATGTATTTTCTAATGTTGTAGCAAACGTAGAGTCAACTAAATTATTTGTAGGAGACATTAAGTTCTACAAAAATCTAGATGACTTTGTAAAAAGAGCTAACCTGTATACAACTTCTGTAACTCAAATGAGATTTATAAAAGGCGAGGTACACTCTGAGTATCTGCAGGCAACCGTAGATGACATATTCTCCCCGTCTAAGTATCTACAAGATATAGAAGGGTATGAAAATGTAGACCTTACTGATGCAACTACCTGGATTACACCAGAGCTACAAAAGCAAAGAATGAAAGGGTTTGGTGAGTTTACTCCTGAAGTAGAAGCGGCGTACAATCGTATGATGAAAGGGGAAATGCAGGTTTCTGATATACTAAAGCTTACACCACGTAAAAGTGCAGCTAGAGGGACAGAAATAAAAAACGGTATGAATGTACCGTATAGAGAAAAAACTGCGGAGGTAGTATTATGGCCTGGACTAGTTAAAGACGCAGGACTTAAGTCTTTATATGATGCAATGGTGCAAGAAGAAAAAGACTACAAAACAATGACAGGCGCTACACTAGGAATGTCTGTATCTGTAGAGTCTGCAATTAAAGTTGGTGCAGGTACAAAAACTAAGATAGACGATGATCAGGGTAACATAATAGAAGATGTTACATTAAATCCAATTGTAAGATCTCATTTATTGTACGGTAAACAACAAGAGACAAAAACAAAAGGAATAAAATCTACAACATTTGCTTCACAGCTGAAGTTAAATATTATCGCAGATATTGATGACACAACTCTTATTGGAAATAGATCTGGTGTAGAATGGAGAGAAGAGGTGGAAGCTAATGAAATCGCTATATCTAATTTAGGTAGAGAAGAATTCTTAACTAAATATGGTATAGATGAAAACTTTGATGTAAACGAAGAGACACTATATAAAGCGCTTATAGATACATTATCTAGACAGTCATTTCCTGATACAGCACTTATAGAAGGATTAGAAAATGGGTTAAAGTTTGACTCCATATTCCAATCTAGAAAAAAGGTAATGAACTTATTAGCTAATGAGCTTACTAAATCTACAGTAACTTATAGTACAAACGGGGCCAATATGGTTCAGATAAGTTCTTTTGGTTTATTTCAAAAACCTGAAAGTATAACAGCTCTAGAAGAAACAAATAAATCTAGTATTAGATACCTAAAAGACGGTAAACTAAAACCTCCTAGAATAGAAAATGGTAAACTCATAATGGGAGATATATTTATACCATACTCTTATATAGAAAATATCCCAGGACATGAAAAGATGTCTACCGCTGAACTGAAAAAACGTATAGGTAAAGATGTACTCACAGTAGTAGGCTATCGTATACCAAACCAATCTCTAGCATCTACTGATGCATTAGAAATTGCAGGTATTCTACCTAAAGAAGCTGGTGACACTGTAGTTGTATACGAAGAGATGACTGCAAAGACAGGGAGTGACTTCGATATTGATAAATTATTTATGCTTATACCTAATGTAGAGTATAATAAAGAAACACAAAGGCTAGAATTAATAGACCCTAATGGTAAAACTAAAAAGTCTTTAGAAAACAAAAGAATTCTTTTATATAAAGAGTTATTCCAAACTGCAGAACAGTATCCTAGAATAATTAAATCTATAGACACTAATAAATTAAAAGCTAATGCGTATGAGCTAATAGACTTAGCGCAAGAGCAAGATGACTTTGATGGGTTAAAACTATTTACAGGTGAATTCCAACAACAACTTAAAACAAGATTCTCTGCAGGTGCAGCTGGTGTAGGTGCTACAGCAAACAACACTATTGATAATGTAATGGGCCAATCAGCAAAACTACATGTTCCATATATAGGAATAGGAGCATCTGCTAGAATAGGTGATGAAATTAGAACTATACTATACAGCACAGAAAGAGTAAATGGTGATCTTATATCTGAAGCTATGTCTGGTTACATGAACGCATTTGTGGATATAGAAAAAGACCCATACATTACTAAAATAAACTTTACAAGGCCTGTAATGAACGTTGCATTCTTAATGTTACGTGCAAAGGTAGATTTTAGATTTATAAATGCATTTATTAAACAGCCTAAAATTGTAGAGTACGCTAAAGAAGCTGCACTAGGTAGATCTAAATTATTAAATCCTAATTCGTTTGTAAGCGAAGAGTCTGTACTACAAAAACTAGGTGCAGAACCAGCTCTAATAACGCCTAATATGACATTAGAAAATCTGTTAAATGAAATAAATCCTGATACAGATAACACAGAATTATTACAAGACGAAGTTTTAAATTATTTTGCATTTCTACACCCGATAGGTGAAAAAGTATTTGCACAAAACTTAGCCTCTAAAGTACATACAGAAGGTGTAGGACAAGACTTACTAGCTGCAAAATTAATGATTGCAAGAATAGATGAAATATCTAGTGATCCTAATCAAGTTGTAGCTAATTTTGAAGCTAAGTTTAGAGAAGGTACAATGCTAGGAGCTTATTTAGAAAATGGTCCAGAATTATTTGAAGACGCATTCTCTGATAAATTCTTATCAGGTAGATTTGATGCAGTTAACGGGCAAATAGAACAGCTGTTAGGAGATTATTGGAAGTTTGACTACAGAACTAGAGCTAGAATAGAAGACGCAATGTACTCTTATATGTATTCTACACATGACTTTACAGGATCTTTAGAATCTCTAGTTTTTGATACAACAACTGCAAAATCTTTAATACCGCAGTTTTTAAATATGAAAACAAAACGTCCTGAAAGTATACTATTAAATGTTTTACTAAAACATAAATATAATAGAAATGCACCAGGTAACTATGTACTGCCTAGTCAAATATATATGGCTAACACTAAGAACATGCCGCCTGACACAGTAAAATTAGCAAGACAAGAATGGGAAGACATGCTAAACTCTGAAGATGAAGAAGTTAAAAAGTTTGCAAACGATCTTGTATCGTACGCATACCATACATCAGGATTTAGAAGAGGTATACAAACTTTCCATCAACTAGTTCCTACTATTTGGAATGTAGAAAGTACATTTAATGATACTGTAGATTACTTAAACTTAACTGATGATATTTCTATAGGCCAAGGATTAGAACAAGTAGTGCAGCATGAGCATACAAATAGATCTTTAGCGCCTAGAGCTAGAAATGTTAAATCAATTCAACCTGGTATAGAATTAAGCGAAGGGTTTGTATCTAAACAAAGTAATCCATATTTAACTAGAGTAGTAGCAGATCAATTAGCACTGTATAAACTATACGGCGGTAGAGTAACTTCTGAAGGAGGGCCTGTACAAAATGTATACGCCAGAATAGATACACTAGGGTTTAAAGGTGAAGATGGTTTTAGAGTAGTAGAATATAAATTTGGGGAACCAAATGTAAAGAGTATCTTTGCAGATAACAAAGTAGAACTAAGCGAAGCTTTAAATGAAATTATAAATGGTAATCTTTTAATCGGAAAAGAATTACAAGAAGCTATGAAAGCAGATAAAGCTAGTGAAATAAATAAATGTAAGTAATGAGTTGTACTATAAAAGAAGATTTAATAAAAAAATACACCAAAGAGTTTAATCCTGTAGAGGGAAAACAAATTGCGGAGGGTGTATATGAATATATACATACGCCTGCATTTACTAGAGAATTTGGTGATTTTACAAAAGGATTTACAAAAGATACAACACAACTTAAAGATGGTTATCCTACTGTAGAAGCTATAGAGGCACACTTTAAAAGAAAAGGGATGACTTCTAAAAAAACTCTGCCAACTGCTTACATGGATTATATAGATACATTTACTCCTAAAAGCGCAGAGCAACTTAGAAAACTATTAATAAAGAAAACGCAGATTGCATACAATAACGTAGCTAAAGATGCTGCAGAGCTTCAAGAAAGTTTTGAAGGTGGTGTAATGATGAAAGCAAAAGACGATGTTAGACGTCGTGCTAAAACAAGATTAAAAAATCAGTTAGAAAAAATACTAAATAATCTAAAAGTAAAAAATACTGAAATAGGACTTGCAGAGTATGTAGAAGAAGTCGATACATTACTTAATAACGTAAATAAAGCATTAGATACTCTAGCTTTAGATGTATCAGATTATTATCAAAACTTAACTAAGTTTACTTATTTTAATGCTATTGAAGATGTAGTTTATTTAATAGATAATAAAAGCTTATCAGTAAAAAAATATTTTGAGAAAAAAGGTATAAAATATAAAGATTTAGTATCTCGTATAGTTAGTACAAGAAAAAGATTAATTGAAGGATACGTAGATAGGATAGGAGATGTTTGGGGAGAGTTACCTGGAAAGCAATTAAGAATTGCTGAGAGAAAATTTAGAACTGCTTTTGAACCTAGAAGTGTATGGTTAAGAAATAACCCTGGTGCTACAAAAGCAGATTATCAAAAAGCAATAGATGAGTATGTAGCAAATAGAGTAGAGCAAGAAGAGCAAGCTATAAAAGACAGTCAAAAAGCATCTATTAAAAATATGCTAATAAATAAAGGACAAGATATTAGTTTTCTTGATGCATTATTTGGAAACCCTAGAGATCTTACAGATGACATTATACAAATAGCTGTAGAAATATTAGACTCTGCAGACTATAATGTAATGCGTGAAACCATAAACAAAACAAAAGAGGCCTATGATCTATTCCAGCGATTTAAAGTTGGAAAAGATACTAGAAGTATGGAGTCTTTGTATGGAAATTTACTAGCAAGAGATGAAAAAGGTAATTTATCAGGCTATTTAATTAGCCGTACTAAATCACAGTATTTTATAGACAGGAAAGAAAAAACATCGGCTATAAAAAAAGCAGAAGAAGAATTTGGAGAAGATAGCGCTGAAGCTATAAAAGCTAGAAGAGAGTACACTCAGTGGTCTAGAATAAATCAGGTTAAAACTGAAGATGGTTACAAACCTGCAGCTAAATGGAATAACCCTAAGTTTAAATATTTTGCAGATAAAAAGAATAAAGGGCAAGCTGATTATGATATGTATCAATTTTTAGTGGGGCTTGCAAATAAACGAGACCAAAACTACTTAGGATACCCTGCAAGATTTAGATTGCCTGCCATAGAAAAATCAGGGTTAGAAAATCTATTTGAAAATGGTGTAGTAAATTGGGTAAAAACAGGACTTGGAGATACTTTTAAAATACGAGCATCTGATGTAGAACTGCATAAAGAAAATCCAGACGATTTAGAAATGAGTGTTTGGAACACTTTAAAAAGACAAATTAAAGTACTTGTAGACGCAGATACAACTGAGTTAAAAACAATACCTAAATACTTTAGAAATTACGATAAAGTAAATGCAAAGACACAGTCGTACGATTTACTTAGTATATATCTAATGGATTATTGGGGGTCTACAAACTATGCAGAAAAATATAAAGCACTGCCTATGCTAGAAGTATTTAGAGAATCTCTAGCTACAAGAAAAGTGGTGCAAAGAACTTTTGGAGGTAAAACTAAAATAGCTGCAAAACTAGGATTTGGAGATCAAACACTTGCTACAGTTCCTGGAGACCAGTCTAACTCCTATAAAGCTTTAAGTAGTTTAATAGAAGACAGATTATATGGAGTTAAAGCTCTAGGTAATCCTTTTGTACAAAAACTAACATCTTCTTTACTAAAATATACAGGTAACTTATTTTTAATAGGTAACTATTTTTCTGCAGGAGCTTCTGTATTTCAAGGTAAAACTATGACATTTATAGAATCAGTGGGTGGTATAGACTTTAATAGAAAAGATGTGCTAAAAGCAGAAATGAAATACGATGCTGACATAGTAAATATGACTGCAGATATAGGTAAAATTGTACCTAGTTCTAAAACAGGACTACTTTCTGAAATATTTGAATCGACACAGGATTTTAGTGCTGTAGCCAAAAAATTTGCAGGCGCTACAAGAACTAGTCAAATAGCAAATACTAATTCTTTGCATTTTGTAACTAACATGGCAGAACACTATATACAAAACACATTAATGTATTCGTTTCTACAAGGTATAAAAGTTAAAAATTCAAAAGGAGAGTATATAAATAAAGAAGGGGAAGTTGTTAAGTCAAGAGAAGAAGCTATGACTTATGATGAAGCCTATGAAATAGACAATAAAGGAAAGGCACCTAGACTTAAGATAAAATCTTTTGTAGGAACAGGAGCATCAATAGAGCTTAAAAGTGGGTTAGAAATATCTTTAAAAGATAGAAGAAAAGCTGAATTCCAAGTAAAAAGATACCTGAATCATTTAAATCGTAGATTAAATGGTAACTATACTACAAATAACCAAGCTATGGCGCAACGCCATGCAGCTGGTAAAGCAGCATTTATGCTTAGAAAATGGTTAGAACCAGGTCTTCGTAGAAGATATAGAGGTATAAGCACATCTTTAATACCACATGAAGCACTTACGGCAGAAGATTTGTACTATAGTAGAGAAATACAAGATCTAGACGAAGGTACATATACAACTACAGTTAGATTTATTAGAAATTTATTTAGAGACTATAAAAACTTCTCTTTAGAACTAACAAGTGATAACTGGGCTAAACTATCTGCTAGAGAAAAAGCTAACATTTTGAAAACTGTAACCGAAGTAACTATAATGATTATAGCAGCTAATGTTAGTGCTTTACTATACGGAGCAGCACAAGATGAAGATGATGAATTCATTCAGAATGCATTAATGTTAAATGCTTTTTACACACGTAGATTATACGGAGAACTTAGAGCATTTACATCTATTACAGAAGGACTTAGAATATTAAGATCTCCTGCAGCATCTATAAGTTTAATACAAAATGGATTAGAAGTAATGGATCAGCTTTATTCAGATATAAAGTCTGTAAGCGCTGGAGGTGAGTTTGAAAGATATGAACAAGGTAAGCGTAAAGGAACACTAAAACTTGAAAAAGAATTTAAAGATTTAGTTCCTGCATGGTACCAAACAGGTAGAAAAATAGACGAAGCAGTAGGATTTTTATATAAACCAGTAAAATAATGACATTTACTTTTGGAATACAATGGGCAAAAGGTTTATTATTTGGAATAAGACACTTCCAACCAGAAGAATATGCTCCGTACTATGAAATACAATTTTTTTTAGGATTAATACAAATTTTTATAATTATAGACAATGGCAACACTTACGATAACATTGACTGAAGCCGTTACAATGGGTGACGGTAGTACTGATAGAGGTACAACAAATACACATACTGAAACAGTAAACGAAGTATCACATAGAATTATGGATGTAGGTACAGCGTATGTAGATGTAGTTAAATTTGGTGCAGCTGCATCAGCAGGGACATTTAAAGATGGATCTGTACAGTATATGCGTATTACAAATTTAGACGGATCTGCAGATATTACACTAAGAGTAACACAAGCAGATGCTGAATACTTTGTAAAACTAGAATCCGAAGATAATTTTCTTTTAGGAAATAGTTTAATGAATGCTATAGAAGATGGAGATAGTTCTAGTACAATAGGTACTACAGACGACGCTCTAACTGCTATCGATAAAATATCAGCAAAATCTAGTAGTGGTACAATACAAATAGAAGTATTTGTAGCTTGTCAAGATTAGTAGAAAAGGGGCGCAAGGCCCCTCTATCTACATCTAGCACAACAACAACAAGTAATCAACAACACACGCTAGATTTTTACCAGTCTATAGTAGGCTGGTTTGTTTGTTTATAATATTCATTTATCCATTTAAAATGCCCGCTACCCAAAAACCCTCTGTGAGCGGAGAATGGTGATGGGTGCGAACATTTCAATACAGTATGCTTAGGAGCTATATACTCATCATATTTCTGAGCATGCGAACCCCACAACATAAATATAACATGATCTTTATCATTTAAAGATTGTATAGTTTTAAAAGTAAACTTCTGCCATCCTATTTTAGAATGTGAGTTAGGCAGTCCTTTACGAACTGTAAGACAAGTGTTAAGTAATAATACACCTTGATTTGCCCATCTCTCTAGACTAGGATATTTAGTTTCATAACCAATCTCTTTAAATATATTACGTAGTGACTGAGGTATAAAGTCAGGCTTCTTACTACTAAATGCTAAACCATCCGCCGCACCATTATGATACGGATCTTGGCCTAGTATTACGACACGAACTTTGTCGTAAGGAGTATGAATGTATGCATTGAATACATCTTTTTGATCAGGATATATTGTATGCGTCATTCTTTCTCGTTTAAGAGTTGCAGATAAAATAGACATATATTCTTTGGAGAATTCTGAGCCCAAATGCTGGGCCCAGGACTCACCAATAGTATCCACTGCAATGTTACGAGTATTAATCATATCAGTTGCAGTGTGGCTCATGATACCAATTCTTCAGCTACTGTTCTCCGTTCTGCAAGCTCTCGCTCGATTTCCTTGATTACATCTCTCTTAGACTCCTCGTATTTAACGATGTCATCTTGCATAGTTTCATGATCATGGGCAGCATAATCAGATTCAAGATAAATGTTCTCATTCTCACCATTTGTAATAGCAATAGGATAGTACTCACAAGTACGCATCTTTGTATTATTGTAGTCAGATGGCACCGCTACAACATTACGAGGACTAACCAATACTTCCAATACTACTCTATCACTATGTCCAAAATCGTGAACATACGCCATAGAACCTACGTGTAGACCTGCTGAACATGTTACATCAGGATCAGAGTCACACTCTTCTCTCGGCATTGTTATAGGCGTGCCGACTTTAATAGTCATACCGTGTGAGCCAGAATGAAAAGGCTTAAACGTCATAGATTGAGACAATGTCTCTTCTACACGCTCACCTGTCTCTTCATCATAACGAACATTAATTACCTCTTCGCCTGTTTCTACATCAAACTTACGTTTGACAGCAACAGCTTTGTATGCCAAGAAATAACCTTTGTCTGTAATAGGATGACCATTATGTTCTAAGAAGCTGAACAGCTGTTGTCTAACACCTTTATCAGGGTTAAGCAAAGTGTTCTTCCAGAAGTTAACCAGAGCCTCTACATTCAAACCTTTGTCGATATACTCCAAAAGCTTTTTAGCAAGAAACTCAGGTATCGGATCGCTTGTACCTTTAAGATACATAGCTGAATTACCATCGAATTCAAATCTACCATCAGAATTAAACTCAATTTTCTTTGCAGGATTGCAAAGTTCTTCTATCTTTGTAATAATATCTTGTCTCTCTTCAAGAATATTACAAGAATTGTATTGCTTTACGAGAGCAATAACCAATTCAGCATCAGGAGAATCCTTTCGGATTCTCTTGTGCTTTCCATCAATAATTACTGTAACATCACTAGGTGTTACTTTAGCTACTAAGTAGTTCATTTTCATTTTGATTTTTAGCTGTTAATGTTAATTTAACTTGTTGATTGTCAGGCATTTTGTCCTTTAAAGATAAGAAATCTTCTATAGATTTCCTAGCTTTTGGAGCAAAGTCTACATAGTTTAGAAGCTCTAGACCTTGCGAATATTCTATCACTTCTTCTAGCTTATTTATCATCTTCATACTATACCTAACATCGTCTGGTATATCTAGTTTCATAATCTCTTTAACTATAGGTTTAAGATCATCGTCACAACGCCAACAACTATTGGTATTGCTGTTATGATACTTATTAAGAGAACAATATAAACCATACAATGGCTTATCATACTCATCATAGTTACGTAAGAATTTAAAACTTTCTATATACTTGCCGATTTGCTGTGCAGTAATAAATCTCTGCAGGTGTTTTGGGCTTTTCATAAACTCATGTGCTGTTATAAATCCTTCTAAATCTTTAAACTCTTTTGCTACATCTTTAGACACTTTTAGAACCTTGTAATGTTTCCCAAAGTAATAGTCATAGCCTCCATACTGATTGTAGATATAATCCTTGGTGCTGCTAAGTATCTTAACAACCTTATCAAGTTCATCTATATCTTTAGTCTCAGCATAGACAACAGCTTTTAAAGTAGGATTTTCTGCTTGCAGCTTTTCCTGAAGATCAGAAATCTTATACTCGTTATTACAATGTTTAATACCTACCTCATAACCAGTAACTTTAACATAAGCACTACGAGCAAACACCATCTTGTTTATTTTACGACGAGTCTTATTGTCAACCACATCACCATGGGCTGCATCAAGCACTGCATCTTCTACATCATCATATGATAATTTAAACTTAGAACTTCCAAGGGCTTTAGCTACAATATTAAATACCATACGTTTTACATCTGCAGTACGAGAGTCAGTAAGGTTATGAGATTTAGCATCAAGTTTAGCACCTATCTTATGTATATCTGCTTTAAATGCTACAAAAGATTCCTCTTCTCTATCATTTATAATACCATAACTTTTAAGTTTACTAAAGTTACCTTGTACATAATACATATGCTCCACCTCTTTCATAGCATTAAAGAAAGTAGGCCAATCAAATATCTCTTTGTTGTATATAGTCTCGCCGCCTATAGCAGAAGAATTAACAGTTTTCTTACAGTGATACACAGATATACCATCAAAGATTTGATGAAAAGCGCACTTACCTTGATAGCTAGCACTAGGACTAATGTCTATATTAGGCTTGTACGGTACATCATAAGCTGTTAGTTGTGCCATACTAGCTTTTACAGCTGATGCGTCACTGCTCTCAAGACATGAATATCTATAACCACCACTACCTATATTAGATATAGCAAGTAGATATTCAATGTAGTCTGTAAGATCAGAGTACCTATTTGATAAATCTTCCTTAAACTGCTTCTTCACATTATTAAGAGCAGTCTGAATAAGTGTGATAGTTTTAGGAGTGTATCGTATCTCTTCGCGAGAAGGTACAAGATCAAGCACACCAATCTGGAACTTAAAAGCTACACTAGCATTGTAATCATACTTGTCTACACCTTTTAGTAAATCCCAATTGATAGGATACCTAACTCTACCTACAAGAAGACATGGATCTGCACCATCATTAGTGATAATATAAGAATCTGTTTCTTCTATTACACTTTTCCTGTGATAATAGTTACGAACTGTAGTTATACCCTCTTCAACATTCTTTAGTACAATGTTATCAAAGTATGCAAGCTGATTACTAATAGCAGAACTAAAGTCACTAGCATCATATCTGCTTTTGATAGGAACAATAATAGTAGTACCATTTTGTTGATCTGTAGCTGCCTGATATACCTGATCCATATGTGGAACGTTATCGTTGTTACGATAGATCATATAATATGTCTCAGTACCATTATGTCTACTAGATACATAGAAAGTATCTGCATATGCCAAAGGTGACTTTGCACCGAGGCCAAATCCACCGATCTCATAGTTGTTGTCTCTCTTTGTAGATGCACCAAATGTAGTAAATACATCTTGTACACGCTTCTGAGATAGACCGCAACCATAATCGTGGAACATCATACACTCATCCACGCCTAGGATGGTGTTCTTCGTAATGTATTCGATACAAACCGTTTCGCGATTAGACCAGAAAGACTTATCATCCTCTGTTTCCATAGGAATCTTACCGTCTATCTTTAAGTTTCGCTCACGGTTCGCATCAATACAATTAGAAGTGATCTCACGGACAATCGAACCAATAGGGTCCGAGTATAAATTAATCAGGCTATCCATAATGATAGCCTGTGAACCGTCCGTGATCTTGAACTTGTGTTGTTTTTGTACGCCGATAACTTCTTCGACGTTTGTGTGTTGTTGTAGTTTCATTTATTCAAATGGTTTTTCTTCGGGTTTTAAAGGTTTAACGTATTTATACTCCTCTATATAAGTCTCCATTTTTATATCAGGTGGGGACGAAACTTCTGCCTCATCAGATATAACTACACCAAGTTTATCTTCCCACTCTTCTCTTAGGTCAGGGTGTTTGAATAAAACTTGAGCTACTCTATGAGATGAATCTGTAATCCCATGATACTTAAAAATATGAGCTTTATATTCTTGAGGAAATTCAGAATATCTACCTTTGATAAATTTATTATAAACATCTTTATAGCTCTTAGGAATTTTAAAACAATACAAAGTATTATATCTATCTGGATCATACGAAAACTCAAAGAGCTCGTGGTTTTCTAAATAGTTTTCATACTCTAGAAATGGTTTAACTCCAGAGAATCTGTATAAAAGAAATATATGATCTTTATACTTTGGATAATCGTCAGTGCGTAAAAATGTATTTAATAAATTCTCTTTTACAATGTCTATATACAAAGACATCATAGGTAAGATATACGTGAATGATTTATTTCGCATCAATCTTCCTTCATAATCTTTCTTCATTGCGAACAAATAAAAATTAATACTCTACTATAGCTTCATAGCCTTGCTTAACATTCCATACATTGGACTGTTTGTAATGGCTATACTCACTTAATAAGCATTTAATCTCATTGTTACCTTCTTCTATCCATTCAGATGGAAGTTTGTATACAGCAGAATCATAAGATCCTTTTGTATCAACAGCAATAATAAAAGCTTCTACAGTATAATCTTTATATTGAGATGCCGCTGCTTGCATATAAAAAGCAAGTTGTCTGTAATAAGAATATTGTAAACAAGAATACATAAATCCTGTAGTATGCCAATCTCTTAACAATATACCAGTTTTAGTATTTAATGGTGTACATGTACCATAAACTTGATTACTAGTTGTTTTAAGATCTACTACAGTTACAGTTTTCTTGTCATGATCTACAATTAATCTGTCTAATTTAGATTTACAATCTACATCATGCATATTAAAATATATCTCATGCTCATTAAACACTTCGACTTGTTTAGAAGGCTCTGCAAATAATAATTTATTACAAACTGCATGACCCCTAAGTGAAGTAAGACAACCGTTTATTATTTGCTTATCTTTTTGGCCTAGAGCAATCTTACCATCAGCATTTTTTAAAAACTCATAGTATTTAACATTCTCTTCTTTCTTCTTAAAACTTTTAAGAATAGTTTCTGGTTTAGAATGCGATGGTTTATACTCGGCCATTTGATATGCCATGTCGGCTATCTTATCTTTTGGAGTATTAACTTTCTCTAATTCGAAATAAGCTTCAATATACTTACCCATTTTACCAGTAACAGGTTCTACATCTGCTACGATAAATTTATCAGGTTCAAGAGTAAACTTATGAATAAGAGTTCCGAGCTCTAATGCAGCACTTTTTGTCTGCATTTCTCTCTGTTTACGCATAACAAACTGTCTAGGGGATATTTTTAGATACCCTAAATCACTGTTTGATATAGCATCATTAGCGTAGTAATTTGCGTCTGACATTTTCTTTTTCTTGTGTTTCTATTAATAAATCCATATACTCGTTATACAATTCTTGCCGTTGTTTGTGGGCATGAATTTTAGCATTTGCGACAACACGATCTCCATCATCCACCATGTGATCCACGTATAGTTCTGGATCATCTAGTGCATTCTCAAGATAGTATCGTACTACATTATCTCTACGATTATCTATCGCAGACATCAGTAATCTAATATCCATGAAGTGTCTAAGATAGTTAAAGCACTTTGTCTTAAACTCTTCTGTATATGTTATTGTCATAATTATGATTTTAAAACGTTAATATAAACTCCTGGGTTATCTTTATCATATTCAAACTCTAAGAATATAGGAATCATCTCTTCTGCATTATCATCAGTTATCCACTTGTATTTTACCATCTGATCTTGTATAGTTTGTGCAGGATTTATGTAGTCAAACTTGTGTCTACTCTTCCTGATAAACTTAAATGAGATTCTATATGGTCTCTTGTTCTGTGAATCTTTTCCTTTTAATAATTTAAGAAACTCTTTCTTATTTTCTATCCAATACTTCTTACTATTCTTGTAATATCGTTGAGTTTGTTTTGAAACTATAAAGTATCTTCCCGTCCATCTTCTACCGTTCTTGCTTGACGGCACGTTTCCTGGTATGAATATCCCTCTTGGCATATGTATTCTATTAACTCTGCAGCTGCTCTAAGGCTATTATTAGCTATAAAGTCTGACAGATCTTTTGCTTTGTAGTCAAAGGTATTAAATTTTCCATTAGTAAAAAATAACGGTATAAATCCATACAGTTTCCTATGTTTATTAGCAAAAGCCACGCCAGTGCGGTCAAAGTCATATAATATGCATATTCGTGCAAATCTGTCATATAAATTCTTGACAACATCTGCAGGAATGACACAACTCTCTGACGATGGCGCTATTGCGGGTATGTCCCATATACTTAAACACATAACATCTTTTAATGATTTAGTAATCACTAGTGTATCTCCGCTGTCAGGCAGTTGGCTCAAACCTTGAAGGTCAGATGCACTAGTGTTACTAAGCCATTTATATTTGCTATTAGGTTGGTATACTTTCATTTTTCCTTGTCCAAAATCATACGTATATATAGGATTGTAGCGATTAGCGCTAACAACGAGCCTATCATTAACCCACACGTGTTCTGCGGGTCTAACGTGAAATCGATTAAGGATGTTACAACATATTCCATATTTAGACCAGAATTTTTTATCCTCCTGCGCGTTCCAGGGGCGTGATTTAATTTGTATAGTAGTAGTAGATGGTTCTATATCTTGCAACTCTTTAATATGCTCACCAACATATTGTCTTGTTGGTGTACTAAAATTAGTAGTAGATATGCCAAGCTGAAAGTCATTATCTACAAGTCTATATGTATCAAATCGTTTCAAACTAAATAACTTAGTAAGAAATGTAAAACAGTCACCTGTCTCACCTGTACTAAAGTCTTTGAAGAAATACTTACCACTATGATGTTTAAAGATAGTAAAAGAAGGAGATTTATCCTTACGGAGCGGTGAGCATATAGCTCTACCGTATTTAAAATCTTTCCCTATATAGTAAGAGAAGATGTCTAAGCAGCTAATCCTGCTTAGAATCTCCTCATCACTAAGTTCTACTACACGGCTACCGTACATTAGAACGGCATTTCAGCACCACCTGTACTCATTACTGTTTCTGGTGTTACTGGAGCCGCATCTGGCTCAGGCTTAACAAGCTTTTTCTTGTTATAGTCTGAGATATAGATGTTAGTCTTATCTGCAGGCACTTCCATACCTTCAATAAAGTTAGGATACTTTGGAAGAGAAACATATTTACCTTTGTAGATAAATAGCATTCTAAACTTCTTACCCATAAATTTCTGACCAAATAAGCTTGTAACTTTGTGGCCATACTCCTCAAAACTATTTACATCTGTAATAACAAACTCTTCTTCAGTCATAAACTTAGTAGCAATATGCTTTACACGACGTGACACATCTGTTGCTTGCTTTTCTACATCACCATAGTCTGGATTAGCAGGAAACTCAGCATGCTTTACAGTTGCACCATTTGGTTGCTTGAACTCAAAGTCAAGTCTACCACCTTTATCAGTGTTCATTGTTACACTTGTTAGCTCGCAGTTTTCTACGATACCTACCTCTGGTGCTACACCACCAGTACTGTTACTTTCTACGTTACTTCCGTACATTTTTCTCTCTTTTAAATTAATTATTATACTCTTCGATAGCTTTTGCTACCAACGCTAAATCGTTTGGTATTTTAACAGATCCAAACATGTCCTTCGGAGCTTTGCCTGTATTAGTACCGTCATTCTGTGTAATAAACGAATACTGCATACCAGTCTCACTCTTTGTGACATCTGTGTACAATACAATAGTAAACATACCCTCAAGAGTTACAACGTTGTCCATCATTTTGCCAATAGTCTTAGCTTTTGTAACTTTGTTACCGTGTGCGTCAAATGTAACTTCTGAGTGCATCATAAATACTACAAGCAAATCGTCACGCATAGATTTTACTGCATTGATTATAGACCAAGCGTTCTGAGCAATCTCAGTAAACTTTTTGAAGCCTGTCTCATTAGCTCTACGCATATACTCATTTGCCATTGTGTATTGATAATCATCAATAACAATCGTCTTGATTTCAGGACGCTGCTCATTGATGTAATTCAAACATTTAAGAATCTCACCAGGTACATCGCTAGAATGAAATCTACCTTGCGGGTTCTCTTTGTTGAATGTAGGATATTTAGTCTTCCAACCTTTGAATGGTAACGCTTTGCGCGCTACGTTAACAATAAATGTAGACTCAGGGTTTAAGTTTTCTATTGAAGTGGATTTCCCTGTACCACTTGCGCCAACTACTAATAATTCTTGTGCCATTAATCTTGATTTTCTTTAATTCCTTCTTCTAATTCTGCTTTTAACGCTTCTATCAGTTCAAGTATAGTTTTTACTTGTTTATCTTTAGGAACATGTGCGTTCCACGTAGCAATAAGATACTCTTGATGCTCTTCACTACGGATTGATTCGGGTTGAGGTTTAGGTTCAAACCCCCACATAATTGGTTTTTCTTCCATGATTAAAATAAATTGATTTCGGTTTTTACTTTTTCTTGTTCAGCATGCCTTGCCGCCCACTTGGTGCCTCTAAACTCTGGATGTTTTTCTTGTAGTTTACGGCGACAACGTCCTATGCCCTCAAAAGATGGGTATGTTTTGTTGTGTAAACCTTTTAGGAAATCTTTAGTGCTTAGAGTATTAATATCAACACCATATTCTAGCAATACAAATGCATAGAGAACGTAATCGCTATTCCTAGCGGTAAACTTGTTAAGTAGTATCTTGGACACTATCTTCTCGTACTTCTTCACTTTCATTGCTCGAATAACTTGGTGGTTTAGCATCTAATATTTGATTATGTGCCAAGTCATTCTCCATAAGAGCAATGCAAGGCTCACCCTCACGTACCTTTAGATAATGCCAGAATATAGCATTACTTGTAGGCCATCGCTTTGGGCCGTATGCCCTAATACCAAGCATCTCTGGTCTGTGTGTTACCACAACAATGTCAGAATACATGTAACATGCATCTGCACCGAAAATGTCTTGCTTTTTAGGGTAATGTAAATCAGGGTTTTGTATACGCTCAGAGGCCTCAATGTTACGATTCATTTGTGATATTAAAATAAATGAAACTCTAATAACTTTTTTAAGGCCATTGAACATAGCCATTAAATCGTACAGTAGATCTCTGTCTTGCGCACCACCTGCCTTTTTTACAAGTAGAGTATGATCTAGCATGATTATAACAGGTTTGTCTTTCTCTTTTGCAAAAGCTAGTATTGTAGCTTCTAGAGATTTGACACTACCTGGTATATCTACATAGTTTATATCATACTTATTTAACTTACGAGCTTCCTGTACTGCATTCATATAGTAATTGTCATTGAGCTTAAATGTCTCTGACGCACTATACAGCTGCTGTGTAGTAATATTCATCTTATTACTAAGTTTACGACCGATTAGTCGTGAGGATAACATCTCAAAGTTAAATGATAGTATTGCAAAGTCCTCGTCTTGATTTAGATCTTTTAGTCCTGTCTCAAGCTGACCGAGTATTGCAGTCTTACCGCTACCAGACATACCAGCAATAGTTGTGATAGTCTGCCATTCTATACCACCCATAGATATGTTATTAAACTTTTTCCACGGTGTGGCCAAAGATTTAATCTCACCTTTACGTCTACCATCTATGTAGCGCAATGCTGCACTAGATGCCTTAGATATATGTCTCCATGGTAATGGTTTGTGTTCTTCGCTCATATTAAGTCTTCTCCATAGTTTTGTTCTTCATTAGGTTTTTCTATTTCACAATTCTCATACATAGTCCAAGCTTCTTGGTTTAAATATGATGACATCATTTTCCATCTCGGACGAAACTCACCAGACCAACTAGCACGCTTCCTATCTTCTAATTCAGCTTCTATAGCCTTAAGTATAGTATCATGCAGATCTGGATTACGCTCTATCAATGCTATGTACTTAAGCTTATTACGCTTCATATCATTGTGTAGTGGACGGCCTTGATCCTTTCGTGGGTAGGCCAATGCAAATTGATTCCAACAATCCTCACATCCTCGTACCTTAAATAGATCCAACGCTTTTTGACGGAGCGTAAGAGAGTCATCGGGCATTATCTTAACAAAGCCACGCTTCTCTAATTTCTTCTCGTCTATAGGTAGGATTTCTAGGTACTTTTCGAGTTGTTTACCGCTTTCGCTTTTAATTAACATGTAAACAAACTCGCTCGGAGTCAGTTTGTTGCCCTTCAACTTTGTCAAGTTTAAAGACACTTTCATCGCAGTTTAAATATTTATCTAGTTCCTCTTCAGTTAAATTCATCAGCACATCATCTGATAAACATCTTAATTCTTCAGCACATTGTATACAATTACTCATTGCAAATTAAATTACCATCATTGTCCCAATGATTTGCTGTAAGAAGATATAAATATACGTCATTTTTGCTGACTTTACAACCAAATTCCATACGCATTATATCAGTTACAGCGGAAAGAGGTAGGGTTTCAAGATCGTCATAATAAAACTTTAAAACGTTATATAAGTTACGAATCTCGAACAAACCTACTCTTTTACCATTGTAAGGACTACTCTTCATATTTACATTTTAGAACGGTAGGTTCTCATCCTTCAACATATGAAGATAAGGGTCTATCGTAAATTCTTCAGTAAATGTATGTAATTTAGTATACTTTTCCAAAGCATTCATAGGGTGTGCAGACTTAAGAGCTTCTGTGCATGCATTATATGCAGACCACGCTGTACGCTCAGGAAACACAGAGGATTCAAACCATTCTTTAGTTGCTTTATTTAGTTGTGCACCATTCAAAACACCTTGATTTACGAATAATTGTCCGAAATAATTAGCTGCGTCTATATCGCTAAAATGTATCTCTGACATAGTCTCTCTGTCTGCAACAGCTTCGTTATACCGCCTATCTACGTCATCAAATAACTTTTGTATAAGAATATCTAAATCTTCTTCTACATTTTGCGTGTGTTTACGCATTTTAATAATATCACCTGTAAACATAAGGTTGGAACATACTACTACTGATGCTCCGCCACATACACCTATAGGTAATGTTTTGTCATAAGAATTACGAAAGCCAATACTTCTATTCATACCGCTACCTTTTAACTGAGAGCCGTCATGAAATGTCATACTACCAAACATCTGTTGGCCTTTATGATTTACTTCTAACCTTGTCTCAAAAGGTGCAGTATTGTAATGTTTTGTACCTGCTTCTTTAATTTTTGTAACTAATTCTTGGTGACTTACTGGTATGTAAGTCTCTGTGCGATCTGGTGTTTTAATATAAGCCAGATCAGCGAAATCTACTAACTTTGCCATTGCTTCCGTCGGTTTTAGGGTATTTAATTGTTTTTACGTAATTTAATTTTGGTGGTACTTTTGGATACTCAAATCCAAATTGAAGCTGGAACACGTCTTTAGTAACATATCCAGTAGTATTTTTTTCTTCTTTACTCACCTTTTCCTCTTCGATAAGAGGTTTGTAGTCTAAGTATTTTTTACTAGGCATATCTAAAATATATATCTTATTGTATTCCAAGGTATAATCTTGTCATGTAAAGCTTTAAATGCATCTATATACAGATGCTTTACATGTCTAGCATACCTTATATTAGTTCCACCATACTGCGAGACTTTCTCTTCCTGTATTGTAGGATTCCATAGGTGTACTTCTGTTTCAGGGTGTTTCTCTAAATTTTCCTCATGTTTCTTTTCATTATGTGTTAAAAATATTACTTCTGCTAACACCTGATCTTTATACTCAACATAATCGTTAAGCATTGTGAACAGTTCTTCGTAATCCTCTAGCCAATTATCTTCTACAATAACAGGACTAAAGTTAACATGTACATCGTAACCTGCATCTATAAATGCATTGATAGCTTTGATTCTATCTATAATCTTAGATGTGCCTGGCTCGTGCAATGTTGACATATACTGTGGCATCAAACTAAATCTGATACGTATCTTACCTTCAGGATTAAAGTTTGTAAATATAGGATTTACAAACTTAGTAGCAAAACTACCCATAGCAATAGGATGATCTCTGAAAAATGCAAAGATCCTTTCCCAATCATAGTATTTAGCATGCAATGCAAAGTCCTCATTACAACTAATGTCGTACGTAGTATGGTTTGCATGTGTCTGGTTGGGTTTCTCTACTGGTGTAAAGTATGCATGGTTGTTAAGCTCTGTAAGTATATCATTTATGTTTGTTGCTACACTCAATCCTTGAGGCTTATGGCGCTTCATATAACAATATGAGCAATTATATAAGCAACCATAGCCAAAGGATGGAGATATAAAATCTGTGCTACGACCTGAGGGACGTATCAGAAATGTCTTTCTCGTTACCGTTTGAATTAGCTTCATTGAGAAAGTTTTGTATATTATTTGCTATTTGTAGCTTTGCCACCTGTTCGATTAGCTTTTCGATTACCTTTTCGTGGCGATCCAGCCTTTCGCTGTTTTCTTCTACGCTCATTTTCTTTTTGTTTTTGTTTTAATTTTAATGTTTCGTATGCCACAAATAATAATATGACACATAATACTCCTAAAAATACTTCCATAATAAATGGTTTAGTTAATGATCAGGGCAGGTGTATAACGCAGATGTTGTATGGACCTGCCCTAATCAGAACAAATATGCAGCATTCACGTAGCTTACTCACGTTTTCAGCCTGTGGTCTTATTGGTATTGTTGAGACATTACCACTGGCTGTAATAAAATAGGCTCCCAGGTTTGGTATCGAAGTCTTACGCTCGGTAGCTGGGATTATTAGAGTTTAACCGCTAATCACTCTTGCCTAATTTATCTTCTATTAAAGCAGCAAGCTTGACATATTCTTTTGTCATTACACTTATCTGCTGTTGACTTGATTCTAATTGTTTCTGCTGTGCATCTACAATTTTAAGTAACACTTTTATATATTCATTCATTATACTGTAATTTCTTCTATGCTCTCAGCCCACACTACATTCTGTCCTTCTTGTCGCTTATTAAGCCACGAGACTTCCTGCGTATTAGGCGCATAGAGATTAATAATAACTGCTGTCTTACCTGGTACATAACGAATAATACGGCCTGTACGCTGTATGTTGTCTAGTTTCTTTGAGTTACCTGCAGCCACGATACCAAGAGAACAGTCAGGTACATCAAAACCTGCATTCAGAGCTTTGACACTGCTGATTACACGTTGTTTTGTACGTCCATCCTTAAATTTCTTGAGGATTTCTACCTGTTGTTTCTTGGTTCGCTTGCTATGGAAACTCAAACACATATCACCTAGCTCTTCTTGTACAGCATCTGCAAAATCTGTAGATGCACTGAATAGTAGAGCCTTGCGATCATCAAACTTCTCAAGCAACTGTTTGATAACAGGTATCTTGGCTTGAGAGTTCTTACATATATCACCACGCTTACGCATGGAGTTATAATATACAGCTGCGACAGCACGCATTGCAGGGTCTGCAGTTTTATCTTGCAGATACTTACGTGCATTGTTAAATGATTGTGCGCCACCAAAACCTAGCCTACCTGCAGCATATCTAAACTGCTTGTTGGCTTTGTCATAGTCTTCTTGCTCGTCATCATACATAGGCACAGCTAGATTGTACACAAGATAGTCACTAACCCAGCCATTTGCATGACACTCGTCAATAGGCACTTCATCAATAACAGGTGCATACTCTAGTAGCACCTCATGCATACCATCTGAACGTTCTATAGTAGCTGTAAGGCCAAATATAAACTGATAGCTGATCTTGTCAAAGACTTTAATAAACTGTTCTGCACCATATGCATGTATCTCATCACATATAAGAAGATCACAACTAAGTTTACTCTTATACGCAGTGTTGATAACAAAAACTTCGCAGTTTTTATGTACTTTATTTTTCTTCAGCTCTTTCTTCCACTGGTTCTTAAGATTAATTGTAGGTACAACAATAATAACTTTACCATCTTTTCTAGATTTTAGTAATCTTATTATAATCATAATAGCTGTAAAGGTCTTACCGAAGCCTGTAGCTGCTAGCAATGTGCCTCTACCTTTACTATCAGCAAACTTTTGGACTATTTCAAGCTGCCTCTCTGTCCTACTACTTACTTTTTCCATACTGTTGATATTTCTGTTTCTGCTTTTAGTAGCCCTGATGGTATAATATCTAGTGTTGACAATTCCATAATACGCTGTAATTCATCTTTCCATTCATCTGCATAATCTTTATGCACAATAGTATCAATTTGATCATGAACTGTCATTACTAGTTTAACTGGAAGCTCATGAAGATGGATATGCTCACGCACTATAACAAGTGCAGATTTACACATGTCAGCACCACTACCCTGTATAGGTGTGTTCTTGCTAGCACGCTCTATCTTACCCATCATAGCCTTATCTGTTTTATCTCCGTCCCACGCATCAAACCACCTGATACGACGAAATGGTGCATATGTTTTAATATGCCCATTTTGCTTACCATAATTACCAAGAGACTCTAGAAAGTTTTTGATTGCAGGAAATGCTGTAAAGTATTTTGCAATCAATCTTTCTGCTTCTTTGATACTGATAAGCAATGTGTCAGCTAGTTTGTGTGGGCCCATACCATAGGCTAAACCGAAGTTTATACTCTTTACATTTGTGCGCAGCTTCTTGTGTCTACTGCAATTGCATTTAGCTTTTGACTGCATGTAAGCACAATCAGGCTCTGCTGCATCTTGCCATTCTTTACCATAGACAAGATCTGCACACACGCTATGAAGATCTTCTCCATCTTCTAGCGCTTTAATCCACACGGGATCTTTACTCCCTGTGGCTATAATACATAGCTCCTGTGAGCTGTAGTCACCTGATACAAATACCCAATCATCATAACCACTGACAAAGCAATTACGATAGTCATTGTCTGCAGGTATCTGTTGCATATTAGGCTTACCTGATGCAACTCTACCTGTATTTAGTATTTGTTTGAAGCTTGTACGGATTCTACCGTCACTATCTACATTCTCAAGGAACTTATCACCATAACTAGTAGCCAGTTTGGCTTGTTCTTTGTACTTAATATATGTTTTGACAAAATCATTCTTACTGTGTACATGCAGATTCTTAGCATTTACATCATCTATGTCAAGACCATATGTCTTAAATACATCTAGCACTTGTTTTGGTGATGACCATTTTACATTTACTTTTCTTAACTGTGATACATCCATAAATAAATCACCTTGCACATAGTCATCTACAAACTTATTAAGTTTTGGATTAGATTCTATGTATGTATCAAGTACATCACACATACTTTTAACTTTGTAAGCTGCTTGTTTAGCAAGCTTAAGCCAGTTATCTTTATCTAGTCCAATACCATTGTACTCGATGTCTGCATACGCTAGCGCAGCTTCGTTCTCAAGTTCAGTTATCTGTACAAGATTGTGATGTATCACTGTAACTAATTGGTTATGATACAATTGTATAAGATATTCTACATCTTTAGCACCATATACTATCTCGGATTCTGTGAACTCGTCACTACCTTTAGAGATAAAATTAGTTCTAATGCTCTTATCCATTTGTATATTTAATTCTCTAGATAATACATTAGATAAACTATGCGATAGTTCTTTACCACAGTGTATAACCTGTGAAGTTAGCATAGTATCCCACACATTATTAAGTCTTATATTATATTGTCGTAAGAACTTATAATCAAACTTAACATTGTGTAATACTTTTATTTTATCTCCTTCAAGTATATGTTTTAAGGGTTCTATGTCTACACATCTGGTATCAATAACAAATTGTTGCTTGTCATCACCAATCTGTAACATAATCATACTATCGTCTATATGATTAAGACCTGTTGTTTCTGTGTCTACAGCAATAATATCTATACTATTGCAATAGTCTACAGCTTCTTGTATTGTTACAACTTCGCAGCAATCAAGAAGTTTTGGATTTCCTACGAACTTTATCATTTAGATCTTTATTTAGTATTTTTAATATATCATTTATCTTCTCTACTGCCCACAACTTGTTGCATTTGTTTTTCGTGATTGTCATGAAACGTGAAAGAATATTGACTTGCTTTACAGAAATCTCTAAGCGCTTGTCTAATTTCTTGTTTGAGTTTTGCTCTACCATACCAGTCTATTTTATTTAGTAAATGGAGGTCAAGTTTATCAAATAATTCTGTAATAAACAAGTTATCTCGCATAGTTAATTGAAAGTCAAGAAAAGCAAGAAGCGTGAAATAATCACGCCTCTTCTCTTGTGGTAACTCGTTGATCATCAGAGTCATACGAGTTATAAATTCTTTATTGGACTCCATTTACTTGATGTGGTTTAGGAGCATTCTTCTTTGGTCTACCACGTTTAGCTTTTGGCTTGTTTACTTTATTATCTAAAGTGTCAAGTTTAAGCTTGTTATTACGTGTACGAGTGGCACAATCTCTTAGGCCATCTTCCATATTAAGCATTTCTGTGCTTGTTGACATGCACCATGCTAATGTATATATTGCTATTAAATTTGCTATAATCGCTAATACTAAAGTTATTGTTGTCATTTTTATTTATTTGTTTGAGTTTAAAAATAGAGAGCACTAGCCGTTACACTAGTACTCTCATTCAACTTAGACTTACTACAATCTAATTAAGCTGGTAATTCGTTAGACATCATTTGAACAAGTGGGTCAGCTGTTACACCTGCTTCTTTTGTCCCATCAGCTTGAATAAATGTGTCAAATGACTCTTCGTGTTCAGCTATTTTAGTTTCACACTGCCAATAGATAGGCTTGCCTTCTTTGCACATTACTTCATTAGTCGATGGATTTTGTTTAGGCTTATGTCCATCATATGATGGTTCAAACGATTCAGTTATAAATAAATCTACAACTGGAAACTCTTCTGGAAATGACTCACCAGGACGAGTAGATATTTCTACATCACTCACTCTTGTTAAGTGGTTATTGAATAAATTATCTCCGTCAAGAGTCATTTCTTGTTTAGGAGCATTTACTATATCACCCAATTCAACAGGATCAAAGTCATAACCATATGCTTCAAGAAAATTTATATCAACTGGAAACCAGTCTACATATTTCTTAGCACGACTGCCTAAAGACATGTTTAATAAACTACCATCAGCTGATGATGCTTGTTCTTTTCTTAGTTCAAGTTGAACTACTTGCTTGTTTGCTGTACTTCGTACACGCTCTACTCTAATTTCTGGATTTTTACCCATTTTACTTGTTGTTTAAATTAATTAATAATTGTTGTTTATGCTTATGCATAGTAAAGCATGTGAGAATCGAACTCACATTAACCATTTGCTTTATAAAGAAGATGTGAGAGTGTATCGATCTAATACACTCCCTTTTGTACATCATTGACGGGCACCACTCCGAGTTCTTATGCTACTCTATAGACCCTGGATTTTGTTCCTATAAAGATTAAAGGTGATCAACCCTCACGCCTTTCGTTTATATCTACCTATAACATCAACATGTACTTCTGGATGATGAGGGCCAAACATACCACCACTATCCCAATAAGTTTTGCACAGCACACGTTTACGTTTTTTATCAACAACAAAGAATATTGCTAATAAATCAAGTTGTTCTGGATCTGAGACATCTCCATGTTTAAATGGTTTCTGTCTACGTCTTGCATAGTCTTCTGCTTGTGCAAGAGTATTAAATACTATAAACTTAGCCATGGAATTCACGTGTTGGAACACATGCACCATAGCAGCTGTTCAATAAATACTTTACATCATCTGTAGTAGGAGTATCATTATAATATCCACCTGCACGATTAGGTATAAATCCTAATAGTCTAGAGTAATCACTTACTTTTCTTTTTAACTTTCTTAGTTTTATGCTTGTCTTTTTTACTGTTGTTGCCATTATAAAATGCTTTTAGTGTTTCGTAGCTTATTAGTTTAAAAATAGTAATGCTCTAACCTGCATGCATGTTCCAAGGTCTTTTCGTGGAGCATTACTATTCTAGGAAAATAAGTACAACATTCACCGATATAGTTCTTTAACAGAGCATCATTGCACGGCTTTCACTAAGTTGTACTTATTGTGTTATTATTTCTTGATAATATCTTCTACAGACATATCAAGATACTTGTCTAATTTATTGGCTATTACGCTAAATCTATCATTAGGTCTGATACCTTCATAGTGTGCGTATTTCTTAAATGCTGTTATTATTTTTTCTCTAGTATTATTATCAGCATATACAAGTTCGTCATTACGTTTAACAAGTTCTTTGTTCCTACTAAACAACTCGTTATTCATATCTTCAAATCTTTCGTTTGATTTCTCAAGCTCTTCATTACGAGTTTGTAAGTCATCAACTACATCTTCAAGTCTTTTAGATTGACTAACTGCATCACTAAGTTCTTCGTATACTTTTAAGAACTCTTCTACGTTCATATCACCTGCCTCTTGGCAGATTGCGTTAAGTTTTAGATATATCTTATGATGTATCTTGAATAAATGTTCTTCCATGATTAGTTATGTATTAGTTTTGTAGTAAGTAAAAATGTAAGACCTTTTATAACAACTGCAGTCGCATCGCTTGATGCTGTCGGCTGTTACTCCCCCTGCGCTGTCTTTACTTTGAGGCTACGTATCCTTTTATTTATACTCGATTGTCGTGTCGAGTGCGCTTCGTTAATTAGCTATATATTATAATGCAATGGATTAGTATGAATGTGGATTATAAGGGAATATGTGTGGATAGTAACAGGCACACAACAACGTATGCACAACGTGTACTAACAACACAAACTAAAAAAGAAAGAGCACGAAGTGCTCTATTCTTTTATTTCCATTTAGGAACGCCGTCGTTAATCGACACGATGTCGTCAACTTGTTGACCGACTTCGATGTCGTTACGAACTTTGTTCGTGCGAAGAAACGTTGTTGACGATTTATCGGAAACAAAAGTGTCTTTGCCTAACAAAGTGCGTTTAGAAAAGCCTGTAACTCCGATAATTGTTGCAGACTCTTCGTGTTTAATCCAAAATACTTGTACCATTGTAGTAAGTTTTAAGTTATGTGGGGGGACTTTCCCGCCAAAATATACAGGGGGTGATGAATTATAAGTGGTCTACGAAAGCATTTTTGCAGAAAATTTTTATTTTAAAAATAAAATAGTATCTTGCGGGCTGTGTGTTTTTAATTGATTTTTCAATTGATTTGGTTGGAGATCCCTCTTTTTTTAGAGGGATCTTTTTTTATATAAAAAATTTTTATTACGTTTGCATCCTGAGTTACCGAACTAGCACTTCAATCAGAAACGATTGTTGGAACAGACAAGTATCTTCGTTTGATGTTTGAGAGTTGAACCAGCAATGACTCTCCCGATTGAAAAGTTAGTGGCGTTTCAATTTGGTTTTCTTTTGGCCACTTTTCTTTTAATAATTAAGTGTGAAATATGACAGACCCAAAAGAACAAGCAAAGATAATATGGGAATCCTGGATAACGGATTCTACAATAGAAGAAGATTGTGAATATGAAGGAGAAGGAGAAGAAGATTGATGCTATGCATCTATTTACAGAATTAAACAAGTTCAATAATGTGGTGTTTACAGAAAAAGGGCACACATACACTGTCGGGGGTCAGGAAGCTACATCTGTAACCACATTTATTGGACAATTTAAAGAAACTTTTGAGAGAGACTTTTGGGCAGCACGTTCTGCAGAGAAAGAGAACGTAAAACTGCAGGACATTCTAGATAAGTGGGATTCGATTAGTTTACGTGCATGTAATAAAGGTAGTAAATTTCACGCATTTGCAGAAAACTACATTAATAATAAGATACTCACTAATGTAATGTATGACTTTGATATAGATAAAGAAGCGTACAACAAAATTGAATCCTACTTTTTAGAATTTTATGAAGAATCGAAAGAAAATCTTATACCTATTCGCTCTGAGCTGTGCGTTGGTTCTCGCGATCTTGGGATATGCGGTATGGTTGACCAGCTCTACTATTCAAATACTCTTGACGGGCTTGTCATATTTGACTGGAAGACGAACAAAAAAATGAATTACAAAAGCAGGTACCAAAAAAAGATGCTTGGTCCTGTATCTCACCTAGACGAGTGTGAATTTTCTACATACTCTTTACAACTTTCCTTATATAAATACATAATCGAATATGAAACAAACCTTAGAATTAAAGATTGTTTTATAGTTTGGTTTAATGAAAAGAATGACACTTATAAGCTTATAAAGTGCGCAGATTATAGAAAAGAAATTATCGATATGTTGCATTATAATTAATTTTATTATATTTGTCGCATGACAATACCTATTAAAGCAAATATAACACAGTCTTTAAAAGCGTACTTACAAATTCTTAATCCTGTATTAAAACTTAAAGATAAAGAGATTGAAGTGCTTTCTAGTTTTTTATCTGTATGGCAGAATAATAAAAACAAAAAAGATATAGACAAACTGTTGTTTTCTACTCCTGTTAGAAAGATGGTAAGAAAATCTATTGGTATGTCTGAAGCATCTTTTAATAATCATATTACTATGCTTCGTAAAAAGAAAATGATTGTGGACAAAAAGATTAATCCTAGTATTTTAGATAATATTAAGACTAATGGAATAGAAATAACCTATAAAATATCGTGGACAAACTAATAAAAGAATTAGCTAAGAAGTACGATATAAGTGAATTTAAAATAGATTTAATTGTTAAATCTCAGTTTAAAGTTCTTAAAGATGTTATAAGTGAGGGAGATTTTAAATCTCTTAGATTAAAACATTTAGGTATGTTTACAGTTAAAAAGAATAGATTTAAATATTATAAAAATGGAAAAAAGTCCACAGGAAGAGAAAAAGAAAACAGCAACAGAAAAACTGTCTGAAATCTTTAACGGTTGGAAGAATGTAGTATTTCCAAATGAACATGTAGAAAAAATTGCAAAAGCTAGAGCTAGTATATGCTCTACTTGCGAGTTTAACGTTAGAAATAGATGTACAAAATGTGGGTGTCCGCTGATTGCTAAAACAAGATCAATGCAATCACACTGCCCACTTAAAAAATGGTAATTATGATTAACTATGAACCTTTAGGACAACATATTGTTGTTGAAATGCCAGAAGTGGCGAAAGAAACAGAGAGCGGAATTATAAAGTCCGAGTCTATGTTAAAAGAAGAGAGAGATAAAAGAGACGGGCATGCTAAAGTAGTAGCAGTTAGTCAAGATGTCAAAACAGTAAAAGTTGGAGATATTGTTATACCAAAAGGCCAAGGATTTATGGTGCGAGTAGATGAAGTAGAATATTTCCAAATGAATATGTTCGATGTACTAGGCATTGTAAAATGATACTAGAAGGATTCGACACGGATGTTAATTTCTGGAAATTACATCCTCAATTAAAAGTACCCCTCCCGTTTGCTTCTATCTATAAAGAAGATAAAAGCAAAGCAAAAGGCAAAAGCTCACAGATAATGTGGGCTATTGCTCTTTTAGTAGATCCAGATTCTAAATTTTCTAATATTTCTTATCCTACACGAAAAAATATAATTGCTAAAGATCATTTAAAGGATGAAAAATTTAATTGGGATAAATATAAGGAGGCTATGCATTTTTACGAAACATCTTTAATAACGCCAGCCAAAAGACAGCTTATGGTATGGAATAAAAAGATGGATGAAAAAACATTATATTTAGATACACTTACTTATGAAGATAATGCAGACACTATCGAAGGATTACTTAAAACAAATGTTAAATTGTTTGAGGATTATGAACGTCTTCTTAAACTCGTGGATAAAGAAACTAACGAAGGTTCTACAAAAGGTGGGGCAGAAGAATCCGCGTCCGAGAAAGGATTGATATGATTATTAACAAAGATGCTTTTTTACTTACAGAGATACCTCAACTTCATCCAGCCAGCGAAGAGTATTTGTTGTTTTGGAGAGAAGAAAAAAAGCGTTGTATAGAAGGTTATTGGGTAGGCGGAGTGTGGATGCCAGGTAATCTTTACTTTTATGTAAACTTCTGGACAATACTCCTAAATAAAACTGCACATTCTAAAACTAAAACTCCTGGCAAGCCGTTTCTTAGAGATCTTGAGTGGGAGTTTTTTTATAACTGGTGTGAGGCCAGAGGTTTTTCAGGATTTGAAGATGATAAGGAGTTTACCTGTAATCGAGAGTTTATAGGACAAGATAATTACATTCCTGCGGCAGAATACATGCGTAAAACTCATAAAAGAAATTTAGGAAGACCATTGTGGGAAAATGAAGCTAAAAACTTTATGATGATGGGGAGCCGTGGATTTGGTAAGTCATATTCTGTAGCAGGAGGTGTTGCAGGGCACGAATTTGTGTTTGATGGTATGAAAGCTTACGATCCTGAACTTATAAAGAACCCTCCATCTACAGAAATAGTTGTAGGCGCAGGTGATGCTAAATATTCGGGTGATATACTAAAAAAGACACAATTTGGGCTAGATAATTTGCCTGGTGGTATAGAAATTGGAAATAAATTTTATCCTTCACCTTTTTCTAAGCAATATGGAGGTAGTTGGTACTCTGGTAAAGAAATTATTGCAGAATACAAGAAAAAACTTGGTGGAACCTGGAAAGTTATGGGTTCTAAATCTAAAATCAAGCATCGTACATTTAAAGACAACCCATTTGCTGCCAATGGTACTCGTCCTGCTGTAATGGTAATGGAAGAGATTGGTATGTTTAACAATCTTAAGGCATCGCACGAAGCATCTGTAGAATGTATGAAAAATGGTGCGTACAAATTTGGAAGCTGTATGTATCTTGGAACTGGTGGTGATATGGAAGGTGGAGGTACTGTAGACGCTAGAGATATGTTTTATAACCCTGATGTCTACGATATGATTTCTTTTAATGACGAATGGGAAGATAAAGGTAAAATATCTTATTTTGTTCCTGCATATAGAGGGTTAAATCAGTTTAAAGATAATAACGGTAACACCCAAGAGCAGGCTGCAAAAGATTATCTAGATGAGTTTAGAGAAAAACTAAAAAAAGGTAAGAATGCTAGAAGTGCATTAGATGCAGAATTGCAGAACAGACCTCTTGTACCATCAGAAGTATTCCTTACACGAACGGGTAATTTATTTCCAGTGGCTGATTTATTAACTAGACTAGCAGAGTTAGAGGCTTCTAATAGAGAACGTAACCACGATTATATAGGAGAGCTCTATGTAGATACCACTACTAAAAAAGTAAGCTGGAAACCAAATGCAAAACTAAAACCTATCTATGAGTTTCCTTTGAGAGGATCAGATGATATGGCGGGGTGCGTATTAATATATGAAATGCCTTATGAAGATTCGGATGGTGTAATACCGTTTGGTATGTATATTGCAGGTACTGACCCTTATGATCATGACGAATCTACAACCTCTTCTTTAGGGTCTACGTTTATATTAAATAAACTTACAAATCGTATTGTAGCAGAATATACAGGTAGGCCAGATACCGCAAACCAGTATTATGAAAACGTTAGACGTTTGCTTAAATTTTACAATGCTAAGTGTTTGTACGAAAACGAGCGTAAAGGTTTGTTTCAATATCTTGAACATAAACACGAAACTTATCTGCTAGCAGATCAGCCAGAGATAATAAAAGATGTTGTGCAAAATAGTAAGGTGCAAAGACAAAAAGGTATGCACATGTCTAAGCCTTTAAAAATATACGGAGAAGAGCTTATAAAAATGTGGTTATTAGAACCAAATGGCAGTGAAGGTTTATTAAATCTACACCGCATACGAAGTATAGCGCTTTTAAAAGAGTTAATAGCTTACAATAACATTGGAAACTTTGATAGGGTTATGTCTCTTATGATGGTTATATATCATTTAGAAGAAGTTAAAAAAATTAAAGTAGAAAAAGATAGAAAAGTTAAAACAATATATGATCAATCTTTCTGGGATAAATCTTTATTCTCTAGAAAGAGAAAACCGTTTTAGCTATAAACGAAAAAACTAAAAATCTAATTTCGCAGATTATTATTTGCAAGAATTGTTAAAATTTATATTTTTGTCCTTTAATTCGCGAATTTTAAAAAATATATTAATATGGCAACAGTAAATGTAACTCTCTCTTTGTCTAGCACAAACTTATTTGAGAAACAATCAATAAGCTTTACAGAGACAGATGTATTAGCTCCTGCAGGAGATCAACAACTGATCGGTAGACTTAAAACTAGTGGGTCAGGAACAAAAGACAATATAGCCTTAAAGGCATTAGACGGAACAAACGATTTAGCATACTTATTTTTACACAATCTAAGCGCAACTACAGGCGAATATGTTAAAGTATCATTATGCGCAACTCACGGTTCAGACTCAGCTAGTGGTGACTGGTTTTCAGTTTTAGGACCAGGAGAATTTTTATTTATTCCTATCTCAGACATGCAAGATGTAGATGTAGAGGCTGCTGCAGGTAACCCTGTAGTAGAATACGTACTAATGGAAAAAGCATAATTTTAAAATAATATAGACATGGCAAACGCAACTTTAAATGTAAATTTTAGCATTTCAAGCTCAGATTTATTAAACACAGTTAACTTATCAAAAACTGTATCAGATGCTCTTACTATAGATGGTGATAATCGACAAGGTTTAACTACAATGGTAACTAGCACTTCATACGCAGATATTAATGTTGAAGCTTTATCAGGATCTACTCAAGGTGGTAAAAAAGCATATGTATATGCTAAAAACACAGATGCAACAGATGATTTAATCTTTGCAGACGATGGAGATCAGATATTTGCAAGATTATCTCCAGGGGAGTTTTTATTCTATCCTTCTGCAGATAACACAAAAATTCAAGTAAAATCTTCAGCAAATACTCCACGAGTAGAATTTTTATTATTAGAAGTAGACTAATCTTATGAGTTACGCTAACTGGAATGGTAATAAAAATTTTAGAGCTACACTTACTTTAACGAGTGAGGGTGAAGATGCTGTTTTTGGCGGAGACACTCCTTTAAGAAAAAGAACTACTATTGATTGTCCTTACAATGGTAAGGTTATGCAAACTGGTTCTATGAGATTAACAGGAGAAGGGACTAAAGATAACTTAGCTTTAGCGGCTTTAGCTGGTGAAAATGACAGAGCTTATTTATATTTGTTTAATACTAGCACATCAACTTCTAATCAATACAACTATGTTAAAGTAGGACTAAGAGCTGCTCACGACACAGACTCTGCCTCTGGAGATTGGTTTGCAACTTTACCTCCTTTTGGTCAATTGTTTATTCCAATTTCAGATATGCAAAGTGTAGACTTAGAAGTTATTGGTACCTCAACCCCAATTATAGAGTACATGCTACTTCAAAAAGATGCATAATGGCAAAAAAAATACAATATAGAATTCAAATAGATACTGATCCAGTAAGATTTAATCCTAACTATCCGTTAAGAATGTCAGCTCCTGAAGGTAATCAAGGTGTAAGCATGTCATCTAGCACTGCAATTATAACTGGTGATAACGACCAAAGTTTAACTAGTTTAAAGTGCACTACTAGCTACCAAGATTTAAATGCTGCAACTATTGCAGGAACTACTCTTGGCGGTAAAGCATGTTGGTGGTATATTAAAAATACAGAGCCTGCAGGACGACATGTTGCTGAAGGTCTAACTGTTACAGTAGATGGAGTAGTTGTAAGTGGTCCTCCAGCTGAGGGGACAATTACAGATATTATTATAGCTGATGATGGAGATCAAATTATTGCTAGACTAGCTCCAGGAGAATGGATGTGGTTTTGCTCTGGTGATAATACTAAATTACAAGCAAAAACTGCTTCAGGACTGTGTAAAGTCGAGTACATGTGTTTTCACATGGCCTAAAATAATTATTTATGCCGCATATAGATTTTCCAAGACAAAAACTAAGTCGTAGAAAGAAAACCCAGAAATGGGGAGAAGAATGCATAGAGTCTGCTCTAGGTTTAATAGGTATCTATGATCATACAAGACGTAGTTCTCGCTTTAAGAAAAAGCGGAACTATGATTTGTATAATGGCAAGTTTGATAAAAAAGATTTAGAATATGTCACCGATCCTCTAGGATTAGGAGGAACTGCAGAACTTCCAGCTACATTACAATATTATGATGTAGCTTCTCCTATTTTTAACCTTCTTTTAGGTGAAGAAACTAAACGAGCTTTTAGTTACGTAGTTAGATCAATTAACGAAGAAGCTATTGGACAAAAAGAAGAGGAGAAGAAAAAAGCAGTTGTTGGTTATTTTCAGGGATTAATGCAGCAGTCTATGGAAGCTTTTATGCAAGAACAGCAGCGTCCCAACAATCAAGAGCAGATGCAGCAGCTTATGATGCAAGCGCAACAGAATATCCCAGAAGAGCTTAAAAGAATACAAAAATATTTTGACTACGACTTTCAGGATATGAATGAGTCAGTAGCTCATAAACTACTTACATATTTTGAGAGACAGCAAAATTTAAAAAGTAAATTTAATAAAGGGTGGGAAGATGCTCTTATTGCAGGTGAAGAAATATATTGTATAGAAGAAGTTTCTAATGAACCTGTAGTTAGAAATGTAAATCCTTTAGAGTTTTACTGTCTTCTTCCGCATAATTCAGATTTAGTAGATCATGCAGATATTATTGTAGAAGATACATGGATGTCTGTTAACACTATCATAGATAACTATTATGAAGATTTAACTGCAGCTCAGATAGATAAATTAGAAAGAGAGCATGGAAACAGAACTTCTATGCAAAGTAATAGTTTACTAAACTATCCATCTCCTGAAAAACTGTTTATAGAAAACAGAGAAGGAGAAGCAGGTAACGTATTTAATTACTATGATCAAGATGGTAATATTAGAGTTACAAAAGTAGTTTGGAAATCTATGCGTAAGATTGGAAGACTATCTTACATTGATGAACTAGGAATGCCTCAAGAAACTATTGTAACTGAGTCTTACAAAATAGATCCAGATGCAGGAGAAAAAATTGAGTATATGTGGGTAAGCGAGTATTGGGAAGGAACTAAACTCGGAGAAAATATATACATACACATACGACCAAGACCTAATCAGTTTAGACATATGGATAACTTATCTATGTGCAGCTCTGGTTATGTCGGCACAGTATACAATTCAAATAATTCACAATCTGTTTCTTTAATGGACAGATTAGTTCCGTGGATATATTTGTATATAACGATGTGGTACAGACTTGAGTTAGCAATTGCTGCTAACCAAGGTAAAATTGCGCTTATAGATTTATCTCTAGTTCCTGACGGATGGGAGGTAGAAAAATGGATGTACTATGCACAATCAATGAAGTTTGGTTTTGTAGATTCATTTAATGAAGGTAAGAAAGGTCAGTCCACTGGTAAATTAGCGGGTAATATATCTACACAGAATAAAGTGTTAGATATGGAAACTGGTAATCATATACAGCAACACGTACAGTTATTAGATTTTGTAGAACAGAAAATACATACTCTATCAGGGGTAACTCCACAAAGAATGGGAGCTATATCAAACTCTGAGCTTGTAGGTAATACACAAAGAGCTGTTGTACAATCATCTCATATTACTGAAAAATTATTTGAGATCCATAACGAAACTAAGGTTAGAGTTATGGAGTCTTTATTAAATGTATCTAAAGATTTATATAAAGGAAAAACAAAAAGATTCCAATATATGACAGATGAATTAGCTAGTGTAGTATTCTCTTTACAAGGAGATAGTATTGCTAATTCTGAATATGGATTATTTGTTTCTAATTCATCTAGAGATACAATGGCATTAGACGCTTTAAAACAATTGACTCATGCAGCTTTACAAAACGATCAAATATCTTTATCAGATGTTATTGGTATTTATAACTCAAACTCTTTGGCCGACACTAGAGTCAAGCTTAAAAAAGCTGAACAAGAAAACCAACAACGACAAGCAGAAATGCAACAACAGCAACTGCAAATGCAACAACAACAGCAACAACAGCAAATGCAGTTCGAGATCGAAAAAGAGAATAGAGAAGATGCTCGCAACAGTGAGGACAACAGCACGAAACTGGAGATAGCTAGAATGCAAATGCAATCTAAAAATATGGATAGAGATTTAAATAATAACCAAATTCGAGATGATATTGATTTAGCTAAATTACAGTTAGAGCGTGAAAAACTACAGGCTAGTACAAATTTAAAACAACAAGAATTAAATATAAAAAGTAAAGATGCCGACACCAAACGAGATAGTAAATAGCTTTTTGCAAGATAAGGTTGCAGATGCTTTAGACTTTATGTTTAATCCTAAAACTCCTTCAGAGACTATGTATGAAAATATAAAGTCTAATCGAGTAGAGGTAGAACAAGAAATGATAAAAAAGCAAAATAATATTATGGGAGAATAAAATATAATCTTCAAAATTATATTTTAGCTATAAAAAGTAAATAATTTAAACAACACTGCAGTGACAAGGTGTTGTAAACTAACTTAAAATAATTATTTTTGTCACTTAATAAATAAAATTCTATGGCAATAGGAGAAGATAACATTTTAGACGGATTGGATTTAAGTGTGTTAGATAATCTAACAACTAATCCAGAAAAGAAGGAAGATCAGGTAAAAGCTGAAGGTGAAGAAACTAAAACAGAAGACGATCCTGGTATATTTAACCCAGAGTTAAAAATACAAGAAGTTGATGAGTTGCCTGATAATACAAAACAAGAACCTGTAGAGGAAGAAAAAAATGAACCTGAAGGAGAAGTTGTTGAAGAAGATAAAGAGGAGCCTGTTTCAGAAGCAGGTACAGAAGGCGAGGTTGAGGAAGAAAACTCAGAACCTGCCCTTAAAGTCTTTGCACAAATCCAAAGAGATTCAGGTTTAATTGACTTTAATGATGATGACTTTGAGGATTCTGAAGAATGGTTAATATCTAAAGTCCAAGAGACTATAAATACTAAAGTAGAAGAATACAAAGAGTCAATGCCAGAAGAGATTAAATATCTTTTGGAGAATCATGAAGCGGGAGTAAATATATATGATTTACTACAATCAGATTCTAAACAGCAAACTTACGACTCTATAGATAAAGATAAACTAGGAGATAGTGAGTCTATGCAAAGAAAACTTGTCAAAGATTTATTAGCAATAAATGGATTCTCTCAAGCACAAATAGATAAAAAAGTTGCAAGATATGAAGATGCGGGGGTGTTGTTAGAAGAAGCTGAAGAAGCTTTAAGTACATTACAAGATGTACAAAAACAACATAAAGAGCAGATGATACAGCAGCAAAAACAAGAAAAAGAGCAGAGAATAGAAGCTCATAAAAATTGGTTATCTGATTTAAAAACTCACATAACTAAAAAAGAAGAAATATTACCAGGGTTCAAATTAAATCCAAAAGATAAAGATTTATTGTACAATGGTATAACTAAGTTAGACCGTAATGGAAAAAATGAAATCATGAGAATGAGAGAAAAAGATCCTGAGTTTGACTTAAAAATAGCATATTTAGCTACAGTCCTTAAGTGGGATTTTTCAGCATTTGAACGTCAGTCAACAACTAAATCAACACGCAAATTGGCAGACGCGATTAAGAGTACGAAAAAAACTGGTTCCAGACCGAGTAGAGGTACTTCAAATACTGTTAATTTTGACACTATGAGAAAATCTCTACGATAGGAGCTATTTATATAAACAACAAGTAATAATTAAATTTAAATTAAAATGGCAAACACAATTAGTTCATTACAAATGTATGCTCCTAAGAGTTGGTCTGGCCTTACGACAGAAAATCACTTAGGAAGTGTATTTGCCCAAGAACCTACATTGGTGTCTAACATCATCAGTAGAGTTTTTGGTTTGAATCAGTACGCAGGTATTGATTACTTTTTATCAATTGGTGGAGGAGAACAAGAACTTCCAGATGATAACGATTTCGAGTGGTTCCTAAAAGGTGACGACGAGAAAGCAATTACTATTACAAATTCTTTAGTTGGAACTCCAGGTCAATACGGAGCTGAAATGTTAATTGAATTTGCAGAAAAGTATTTTGCAGTAACAGATAAATTAGTATTAGACGACGGTGAAACTGCTGTTCGTGTAATGCGTGAGCCTTACGCAAATGGTACAAACTATGTTTACCCTTGTGTGCTTATGACAAGTGAGCCTTCTGACTTTGTTGCTCCATCACTATTAGCTGCTGGATCTAAAGCAAGTAAAGAATACTCTCCACAAGAAAGAACGTTGAACAGAACTTATGGTGAAACTAGCTATACTTCTCCGTTCAAAATGCGTAACTCTATGTCTTTCTTATCTAAGACTTACACTATTCCTGGTAACATGCACCAACGTCCTTTAGTTATTGAAATGCTAGACCCTAAGTCTAACAAGACTACTAAAATCTGGACTCAGTATGCTGAATACGAATTTATGTGTCAGTGGATGAAAGAGAAAGAAAGAATGTTATTCTTCTCTAAGTCTAATAAGCAAGCTAATGGAACTTACAATATGTATGGCGATTCTGGTTCTCCAATTATTGAGGGTGCTGGTATCCGTGAGCAAATCTCACCATCGTACAAGTTCCACTATACAAACTTTACAATTGATTACTTAGAAGATGTATTATTGAACTTATCAATTAACATCCTTCCAGAAGATCAACGTCACTTCGTAGCGTTTACAGGTGAAAGAGGTATGGTACAATTCCACAGAGCTCTTGAGAACCACGCTGCTCGTTTCCAACCATTAGATTCTAAACGAATTGGTGGAGCTGGACAAAATTTATCATTCCAAGGTCAGTACAGAGAGTTTATGGGACCACAAGGTATCCGATTTACTTTAGTACACTTACCAATGTATGATAATGAAGTACGTAACCGTGTACCACACCCACAAGGTGGTTTCACTGAGTCTTACCGATACACTATCCTTAACATGGGTACTTCAGGCGGTGAAGCAAATATTCGTCGAGTATATCCTAAAGGACGTAAAGAATTAATGTGGCACGTGGCTGGTTCAACTTCACCGTTAGGACCTAACACTTCGTTCTCATCAGGTTCTTCGTCTGCAGTAGATGGATACCAATTATTTGCTCAAGCACAACAAGGGGTTATTATTCAAAACCCAATGTCTTGTGCAGAGTTAATCTACTCGACAACTGTATAATAATAAATTAATATAAACACGAAAGAAGATGGCAAAGAAAGCGGCAACAAAAGTGAGCGCACCTGTAGTAGAGGAAAGTGTTTCTACTAATATAAAAATAGATAAGGTTACTGTAAAACCTATTAAGAAACACGGATGGCTACCCGACGATCACGACGGGAGCCTCCGTTATTCTAGATGTTTTGAACGTTTAACTGTTCAAGCAACAAAAGGTAGCGGTGTCCTTAACACTGGATTAACTGAAGACGACGAAAGACGTTTAGAGGATAAAATGAATATGGCTCCAGGAACATTATCTCGTTATAATGTAGATTACTGGACTATGTTTAGAGTTGATGTACCTGCAGATGGTATTCAATTAGATCTTGCTAATCCAGAGCATGAACTCAAATATTTAGTTTTAAAAGCTCATCAAAGAGTTGCTAATTCAGAAATGGAACGTTTTGATACACCATTTGCTGAATATGTAATGACTTCAAAAGAGCAAGAAGCTAGAGTTGAGAATAAGAAATCTAAACTTAAGCGTAAAGCTTACAAAGTATTTAGTAATATGAATACTACAGAAATGAGAGATGTTCTTAAGGTTATTGGTAAAAGAGCAGGAGATGATGCTTCTGTAGACTTTGTTGAGTCTCAACTTGATAAAGTTGTAACTGATGATCCTCAGGCATTCTTAACTACTGTAGAAGATCCAACATTTAAAATGAGAGCATTTATTGATGATTGTTTATCAGCAAGAGTTCTTGTAAAAAGTGGTACTAAATACCAACTTCCTGGTGGAGATACTGTAGGTTATACACTTGAGCAAACGATTGAATATTTACAAAATCCTGACAATCAGGAAGTATATTTAGATTTAAAAGGTAAATTATCTATAGGTAAATAGTATGACATTAGAAGAAATGTATGCCGAGTTTAAGTTTATGTTGGATAAAGTAGATTCATCATCCGCTCCTTTATTTCTGGAATCAGAGATAAAGATGCTTTTGAATATTGCTCAAGATAAATTTATAACTAAACGCTTATATGGAAATAATGTTAGACGTACTGGGTTTGAAGAAGATCAAAAACGACGAGATGATTTAAGAACTCTTATACATCAAGCTAACCTGACTCCAAGAGAATATAATGACTTTATATTTGGGGCGCCAGGTTATCATGTAGATGAGGATAAATTTTCTACGTTATTTTTTGAACTGCCATATTCATCAGCTCCATATCGGGAGTACAGACACGCTCTTTTAGAGTCGGCAGTAATAGAAACAATTGGTGTAGAAGACTCGTTTAGAACAGTACCTGTTAAACCTATAGCTTTGGATCGTTACCATAAAATTATGGATGATCCTTTTAATAAGCCTCATAAAGATACAGTGTATAGATTGGATTATGGCGGGCAAGGCTCAAGCTCTGGTGACGAGCCTAGAGCTGGTTATATGCAGTTAGTGTTTGATAAAGATCAAAATGTGACTAATTATTTATTAAAATATTTAGCACATCCTTTAGCAATAGGACACAATAATACATATAACTGTCAGTTACCAACTCATACACACAGAGAGATTGTAAGGATGGCTGTCGTAGAAGCTCTAGAAGGAATAGAGAGTCCACGATACCAATCAAGTAAAATAGAACTTAATGAAATAGAATAAAATGGCAACAGAAAAATTACAAAGAGTAACGAGAGCTAATGTAGGCCCTCGTAACAATGTAGGTGGGGCACTTAATAATGTTCCAGTTGCAGTTCAAGACCACAATAAAGTGGTTGATGCTGTCAATCTATTATATGATAATCAAACTGAAGGTGGTGTAATTATAGTAGAAACTAAAACCTGTACAGCTGCAAGTACAACTACGGACTTTGCAAATGTTAAGGTTGGAGATACTATTATAGTATTATCAGATGATGCAAGTGAAGCTAATAAATTTGGTACAGCAACAACTGCTGGTACCTCTCCTGTTACTCCAGTTGAAAATCATTTTATTATCATACTTAGATCAGTATAATTAATTAATTTTTAAAATAGAAAAAAATGGGTGCATATAAAGCCGATAATCAATTATTTGTATTTGCAGGCGGCGTGTTTGAAGATGGAAAAACTTCATCTACAGCAGCAGCAGGTACAATATGGGTAGAAACTGAAGCAGGAGCTAATCACACAGATGCGATTGCTGATGGAGAATACTACCGAGTATGTCAAAAACAAACTAATGGAGTTGTTAAAAGAAGTCCTTTATTATTGTGGGATGATAGAATTAAAGTTACAGGAAAAGTTTATTCAGCTGCAAGTGAGCAATCATCTGTATTTGGGTCTGGTGGATCAACTGGGTCTATTGAAGCTATAAACTCTAACCGTTACACTATTCGTGTAAACTTTAAAAATAATGTAGACATGTATTCTGAGCAATCAGACTTACATTTCTTTGAATATGTTTCTGATGCAAATGCAACTCAAATCGAGATTGCAGATTACTTTGCTCAAACAATGTCTAAGCATGAGAAGTTCTCAGGTAGCAGATTAGGTAAAAAACGTGCTTCTGTAAAAGTAGAGCGATTTACTGATGCAGCTGATGCTGTTATTTCAGTTAACATTACTACTGCAAAAGTAACTAATGGAAGTAAATTTATTACTGACTTTGTATTTAGTTCAGGTAGTGATATATCTGGAATGGAAGCAGGTAACTATCTACGTATTGTAGAGGATGGTACTGTTGGCGATACTCCAGTAGCAACAACTGACGCTATTTACAAAATTGTTTCTGTAGACAATACTAACGATATTATTGAGTTAGATCAGCCTTTCCAAGGTACAACTGCAGATTTACAAGATATTGCAATTAACCAAATTACAGCTGCTGTTATGGCATCTGCAAATGTTGGTATCAAAATTACAGGTTTAGAACAAGAATGGCAGTTAGGATTACACCAATACGACAAGATTACTTTTGATGTATCTTTAGATGGTTGGGGTGATACTACAGCAGTATCAACTACTGCAGCTGCTATAGGTTCAGGAGAAGGAGAGCAAATTGCTGAACTAGAATGGTTTGGTAACGGATCTCTTGGTGCTCCTTACCGTCACGGAGTTCCTAATAACAGCAACTTAGTTGATGCTTACGCTGTATCAACTGATACTTATGGTGTTATTACAATTGACAGTAAACTTACAGATCCTAACTATGCAGTTGCAGGGTCAGGAGTTGGACGTGTTCAAATTATACTTGCTTGTAAAGTAGGTGTTTTAGATGAAGCAGGAAGTGCTGCACTACAAGCTAACACTATCTTTGGTGTTACTGGACACTCTTCTTAATAGATTCATAATTTATTTAATTAAAGGGCAGGCAGCTTTTCTGTCTGCCCTTTTTTAATTTTTACAAATGGCATTAGACTTAAAACTTAATATAAGTACAACAGAAGATTGTAAAAATCTAGTTATAGAAGATGTAACTGGCGTTTATAATGAAACCTCTAATCCTGGAGGATGGGGAGGTTTTAATGTTGATGGAAATAGAAATAACTTCAATATGCAGTTATATTTAATTGCATATCATTTTATAGATGGAGAACAATATACAACTCCAATAGGTCTTGTCAATTTTGAAAATACAGTGTATTATCCGTCTGAAGATACCTTTAGAGCTTTTAAAGTTTCTATACCATCATATGATATATCAACAGAAATAGCTAACTCTAGTACTGTACCTGATTCTTACGACCCTATACAAGAAGTAGTAGAAGATGGCTTGTATACAATAGTTGTTAATTTGCAGAATGAAAAAATTAATTACAAAGAAGAATTTGAGTTTACAGTTAGAAGTATATGCAACTCTCAAAAAATTGTAGAGAAAATGATGGGTTCGATAAATTTAGGATGCGAAGATTGTGACGACACTGATATTGAAAGAGCGTTGCTTGCTAAAAGTTTGTTTGAAACTATAAAAAATATGAGATAATATATGTCTATAGCATCTTCTATACTAAGTAATGTTTTATCTTATGCAGCTCTTGATAGCTGGCATTTAAATCTTGCATTAGCTCAAGAGAATGATTTAGATTTAAATATCTACGAAGACAGTATTTCTAATACAGTTACTTCTTATTTGAGCAGTGCTCCTTCAAATATTACTAACGAACCATTAGGTGTGATACCTATTGTATTTCATGCAGTAATGGATGAAGATGTTCAGTCTGAAGGCGGGTATAAAATAATTAGCCCTAGCGGACAAGCTATAGATTTTAATGTTAAGCAAATAATAAAAGATTTAAATGAAGTATACAAAGTTGCAGGCTTATCTTTTAAGGCGGCATTACAAAATCCTAATGGAGACAACTTAATAATTCCAGGACTAAACATAATAAATGGCCATAATTTACATAGTAGAGTACACAAGAAAAAAGCGTATTACAGAGATCGAGGACTTGTAATTAGAAATTTGTTATATAATAGAGCAGAAAATCAAAGTCCTCAGCCAGTGTCTGGATATTCAGTATTAAATTTATATGCAGATTTTAGTTTTGGGAATAAAGTTTTAAATGTATTTTTAGTAAATCATTTAGGGCAGGATTTTAATGCCGTTTTAGATGCACCGAATCCTTTTGTATTTGACTATACTACAAAAAATGTAGGATATAATATTACACTTCCTTTTTATGCTTTAGGAAATCCATGGAAAAGTAGCCTTAGTCCAGGATATGGATATAAGTATACTAATAGCACTACTGCTCAAACATATGTATCTACTGTATTAGAAAATGGCGGTATTTTTTCTGAAGGAGAATATTCATCAAATGCAATTTCTTATTATGGAACAAAAAAACACAAAGCAAAACCTTTAGTAAAAGGTATAGGCTATGCTTTAGGGTTAGCAGATTTAAATACTTTTAATTTAAGAGACATAGAAATAAATAATGGCTATGCGCCTGATAGCTCAAATTTTCCAGTTTGTAATAATAAATGTGTATACAGAAGTTATAAATACAATAGCATTTGCTATAGTTGTGATCCAGATACGTATATTAATGAGTTTTATTATCCTTATAATGGAAGCGAGTTTTGCTTTAAAAAAGGTGTGCTTCAAGGGACAATTCATGAAAATGCTATGTCTTGGTACGCTATAGATAACGTATCTAAGTATACCTTAACCGCTTTACAAATACTAAGAATAAAAGCTAATCTTCAAATGGTATATATTGATCTTGAAACATCAATTACTGAAGCAGGTATTTTATTAACTTTATTGAACTCAGGTGTTCCTACCGATACTGATGATGATCCTGTAGATGCACACGAATGTGATGAGCAAACAGTTATAATTTTAGATAGAACTGTAAAAGACAAAATTTCTTACTTACAGTTTTATAATGACCGTAAAGAAGATGAAGCTATAAAATTTGCAAAAAAAATTAATACTATAAAAGAAATAGCTAATAAATTTATATAATGGCAAAAGTTCCATATACAAAAGTATCTAAAAAAATAGCTAGTGGTATTTCAAGACTTAGCTCTAATTTTTTTAGACCTTCCTGCGGGCATGATCATAATCAAGATGAAGGGCCAGACGAGATAACTACTATACTAAGATCTGCAATGCAGGATCTTAATCGTAATTATAGAAGTAGCGGTACTCCTGCTGAAAATGCAGCAGCTTGTGCAGACGGAAGCTGTGAGACTGTGTATGTTCCTGTAATTATGCATTTTCATACATATAATGATGATCCTGTTTCTAATTATGTTTTCTATGGGCAGTTTGCAAATGGGAGTAGTAGAATTCAAAAATACAACCAAACAATAGCAGCGTTTGAAGAGCTTAATAAAGTTTTTGCTGGACAATACCTTGATACAGTAGGTACATTTGGATCATTGCTAAATGCACAAATAAATGATAACACTGAAACAGACCTTGTTAGTAATCCTAGCGCATTTAACTCAGAGCAGAACTGGACAAAAATAAAAGACTTTGGTTACTACACAGGAGGTTTAGTATACGATGAGGAAACAAAACAATATGTAGATGAGTTTGTTAGTCATAAAGAACTTAGAGAACTTTATCCTAATATACAATTTTACTTTCCTAAGAAAATAAGAAAAGACCATCTTCTTGAAGGTATGTACAAAGAGAAGACTGGTCTTAAAGTGGGCCTACAAGAATTAGTAGATTACTTAGATGTATGGCATGGAAATCCTATACATGGATTATTAGAACAAGAATATTTTTATTTTGCTGAAGATTATCCAGGAGCTATTTTTTGGGACTCTGCTTTAGTAGATGTAGAGTATGTTACTAAGCTTAATGTTTTGCAACAAATTATTAACGGTAATGATAAAGATCTAAATATTTCTATAAACCCTCAAACGGGACCTAGTTACAGTGTAGCTAATCCATCTTCTAACGTAGAAGGGGAAGACATGCTTACTATGGTAAATATATCTGGCTCTAAGAATACTATATTTGCAGATATGGCCCTAACTTATGATGGACATGAGTACGGCCCCCAAAACGAATGGTTTACTAATCATACCGAAGGATGGGCACAATCTTTATCAATTAAAGGTCCTGCTAATTTTCCTGCAGAAAGAGCTGACATACTTTTTCATGAATTTGGACATTTAATGGGTAGAGTTCATGCATGGCAATCCCCATCTTTTGCAGGAGTCTATTTTAAAGAAGAAAGACTTGGAAGTACTAGTCAAGTAGGGTTTGGCTCATCTTATAGTTTAAATTATAAAACAAGTATATTACATAGCTCTTCGGGTGATCTAACTCTGAAAGCTGGTCTATTTCCAGGTAAAGGAAGTCTTTGGGGGTTTGAAGAAGTAGAAGATATGTGTGAAGAACCTCTTCTAGCATTTGACCTTAAACCTCCATTTTCGTATGATATAGAAAATAGAAAATATAAAAGAGCTTTACGAGATTATAATAGGGCTGAGTCAGAATATGATTATTGGGCGCCTATTGTAAATTACGCTATTAACAATGATGCTTACTATGATGTACCTTCTTTAGTAGCACTTTATCCGTCAGGTGTAACATCTACTAATGTAGGATCATGGGTTAGTAATCATTTAGAGCTCTATGGGATTAGAAAAGATATACTCCTTGAAGAATTAAATAATACTCCTGAAAGAATAATTGGAGATTTTGGAGATATTTCGGATGAAGAAAAAGGATATTTAGAATTTGTTTTTAATAAATTTTTACCTGTTTTAACTGATAATTTTTCTATAAAAACTAGATTTCAAAGTGGAGATCAAGAAGCTGGAGGCAGTAGCTCTAGAATTGTTATTCCTGTAGCATATAAACAAGATGACATACCACATATTAATAATATGTTTATTGAAGGATATGATTACCAAGCAGAAGGTAACCGAAATGGAATGAATCCTGTAATGGATTTAGCAGCAGACATATTAACAGGGGTTAGTTCTTTTTGGGGAGGATCTTATATAATAAAAAATCCACCTCAATTAGCTTCTGAGTTTGAAGGGGAAATAGTTAGTAAAGTATTTGATAGACGGTATGTTTTTGCTTTAAGACTTGAACCAGGTAATCATACATACAACGAAGCAGTAGCTATTGCAGAAGCAGAAGATGGATGGAGATTACCTTCAAGTGACGAAGAAATAGAAATAATTGCTAAATCTATAAGACAGCATAATACACAACAAGGGTATGCGTGTGATTATACTACATTAGGCGGATCTTCTATTCCTGCAAATTTTGTATATAACCTTCCTTTTCGTTCAGATTATACTTCTCCTGTTAATCAGGATAATATAGATAATGGGATTTCAGATATTCCTAGTTGGGGTTGTTGGACAACTGTTATACCAAGCCCTGGAGGATATACCTACCGTAAAGTTATGTCTGTAAGCGCTTGTCCAGGGCTAGGCTGGAGTGGAGTACCTAAGTCTATAGACTCACAAAGAAGTGTATTACTAATTAAAAAAATAGATTTACTAGAAAATCCAAATATAATAACACAACTTGTAGTAAATCCTGCAGACGATGATGGTAATAGAATAGGGCCTAATATAAGCACTCATATTCCTTTTTGTATACAGCCTACTGGCACCACGCCGAATGGATTAAATATATCTATGAATACGAGATATGATCATTTTTGGATGCATAACTTTAATGCTTTTAATCCTATATTTCCCGTGTACCCTGACAACACTCCAGTAGATAATCTTTTAGATCCAGAGTTTTGTCCTTGCCTACATAATACACAAACATATTATAATGGAGATGGTAACACTTATGATTTTCAAATTATTGGAGGAGGGGATAATGCTTGGGCTGCCCATGCAATGATGTATACAGGAACTAGAGCTTCTGAGAATATGAATGAGTTTAGACTTTCTATAGGTGCGTCTAAAGGAGATTATCAAAGAATAGACGGGAATGTTTTAGGATCAGAGATTGCTGGGGTCGCAGTTTCTGATATGGAAGAGTCTAAAATATTTAATCTTGCAAACAGATTAGCTTCTTCTTGGTTACTTATTACTACTAATAAATATAAAAATGGTTATAATTCTCCTATTGAAAAATTCGATGTACCATTGCATAAATTTAGTGATCCAGACCAAACTGTTTTAAGCTTACCATTCTTTAATGGTTACTGTGGGTTTGGTTGGGCATCTATACTTCCAAAAGTTTATGATTTAAGTCCTAAAGCTTATTGGGATTCTGTAGTACGGTACATAGATAATAATCCATCAGCTTCTCTGCAAGAGAGTTATGGCTATACTCAAGAAATGGTAGATTTTATATCAAATATGCCAGATGAGTATAACATGTATACATGTGACTTTGCTTGGCAAAATGAAATAAGATTAGCTAGTAGACGCGCTGGTGCTAGTACTGCTTCTAATAATATATCAACTAGATATGCAATAGGCTCTTCCTTTGAAGGACTTCAGCCATATTCCAATCTAGATTTATATAATCCATTAGCTGCGTATTTTTCAGAAACTAGCGCTAACGGTACTTACAATACAGATCACCCTAACAGTTTTAAACCTAGTCTGTTTGATATGTCAATCAAAAAAGACTATCATGAAGATTTGTATGGAGAATATAATCCATTGTATTTAACTGATGTTATGTACTATAGAGCTCTTGATACAGTTAGTCATTTAAGATATTGGTCAGAGCATACGGTAAAAGCAACTAATTACTTATTTAACTATTCTGAATTGCCGCATATAAATAACATGCAAATTATTTACCAAGAAGATATTGGAAGCGATTTAGAACTTAGTGATGAATTTACAGCTGCATTTTCAACGTACGATTCAGTTGATAGTGAAGAGTCTGATTTTGAAAGGTATTTTAGATATCTAAAAAATAATATATTAGATTTTAACATTGAATCAGAGGTTGGAGGTTGTAATGATCCTACTATGTATAATTACAATGAGTTTGCTACCTATAACAATGGTACATGTATTGAAGCTGTAAGTGGTTGTATGCAAGACTGGGCAGATAATTATAATCCTGCTGCTAATACTGAAGACGGTTCTTGTTATGGTACTATTTGTACTAATCCTGATGCTACGGGATCTTTTGGTGCAGGGTATAATGCAAGCATGATAGATACTCTTACACAGTATGGTGCTATGTATAATACAGATGCTATCATAGAGGCTGAGAATGCTTTGGTTTCTACTTTGAATTCAGATGATTTAAATGTTTGTCAGTTTACAGTAGTGCCTAGAAATGCAATACTTAAACTAGTTTGCATCCCTAGAGAAAAATTTGCTGGCCTTACTGTTTGTAACGATAATCCTATTATTAGGTATATAGCAGACGCTGACACTGGAGATATATATAATCATACAAGTAACCCAGTTCTTATGGAAACTCCATTATTAGAGTTTATAAATACTTCGGGCCGTACAGAGTTAGGTGCGGAGTATGTAGAGGACATTGGAGTATTTGAAAATGGTGTATCTAAACCTTACTTACTTAATGCATCTACTATTTCATTCAATGGGCAGCAATATTATTATAATGGAATTGGTCCTAATGGATATACTAGCCATGGGTTTAAAACTATAATGACGGGACAGGGAGATCCATTTCCAAGTCAAGGGAATAACGGTACATTAAATAACTATGGAGATTATCATAATGTAATATCTAAAATAACAGATAAATACGTTTTAGGTAACGAAACTGATTATATCGCTAATGGAACTCCTATTGTTAATAAAACTAAATATAATTGTGTAGAAAATCCAATACTGCCAGATGGTTCAGGAGGATGTTTTTTATACAGTCCTAATGGAGATGATAACGGTAATAGCTCTGTTAGAGTTAGCGCTTGTTCTCCTGGGCAAATTGAAACATTAAGTTACATGAACTGTGACAATGAAATTTTATTTAGTCCTAGCGAAGAGAATGGAGGTTATCTTAGCAGTGTTTATTTTCTTAATACTTTTAATGATTGGGAACAAGGAGTTGGAACTTTAACACCCTGTGGTGATGCTGTTATACCTGCACAAAAATATATTGTAGGAGGAGATCTTGCAACAAGCGCTATAGGACAAACTAATGGTGTGCTGATTACTTATGATGAGTTGCCTTTGTATTCTAATTCACAGTTACACTCAATAAGTGGTTATCCTGCCGAAGTACTTGACCCTAATTTAATAGAGCCAGTCCGATTGGCTAATAGAGCTAATAGACCTAATAAAGGCCCTGATAGGCCTTTGGAAGCTCCTGTAGAACAGTATGTAATTACATCTAATCCTAAACTATTGTTAATGTCAAATTACCTTTACACTGAAAATGGGCAAGGTTATACTGGGAATTTTACGATTTCGTTTAATTACAAAAACGAATCAGTAACATTTAATACTCATGGTAGAAATACAAATTCAAGGTTATATTTTAGAAATGAGTTACTTAGAATGGATAATGTTAAACTTACTGAGAAAGAAACTCTGGCTAAAAAAATGCACAAAGTTATAAATAAAATTATTAATTTACCTATCTTTACCGACAATTAATTTTACTATGGCTATTACACTAGAATACTTACAAGACAGATATAACAAAGCTAATTCAGAATTAGATGCTTATGGCGCTAAACTATCAGACAAATTAGCAAACGGTACTGCTAGTTCAAAAGCTGTGCGTAAATTTAATTTAATGTCAGCATGGATTTCATTTATGGGATCAAGACTAGAAGCTCCTATTCTTACTGAGGGAGTTTCTCCTAAAAGTATAACTTTACCTATTCCTTGCAGCGAACAACTTGCAACAGAAACTCCTGTAGGAGTTATTCCATATACAAATTTAGAGTTTTGTTTAGGGATTGAAAACTATAATGGAAGATTTATTCCTGTAGTTAAAATATCAAATTACAATCCTTACACTGAGGTTAACGGAAGTAAACTTACTTGCTCTGAATATTTACAGCATAGAATCACTGATAATACATCTAAAGATCCTAATAGAAGAAAATACATAGATGACATGGGTGTATATAGAGGAGATTTTACATTTACTTTTTTAGGAAAAGAAGCAGATACATTTAAAATTAACTTGCCAAAAACTTCAGATTTTAACGGTCAAAAATTTGTAGCTAGTTCTAACACTTCATTCGGTGAGTATGCAATAACATTAGCTGGATTAGGATACGGTGCCGCACAAAGCACTGTACAAAATCTTGTTTCTGGAGGAGTTAATGATTTTAGCTCAGGTAAATTTTTAACGACCGAAGTAAAAGATGTCTATAATAAAGCTTTAGAAGACATCGCAATAGAACTTAACATTATATACTGATAAAAATATAAAAATGGCAAAAACAACTAAACCTAAAGCATATGTTAGCTCTGAAGGAGATTTAATAACTGTTGTTCAGAATGGAGTAGAAAAACATATCACAAAAAAAGACCTTTTAAGTTATTTAGATAACCATATGTCTCAAATATCTGCAGATATAAAATCTGTAAAAAGACACCTTAACAGAAAAACTATAGATAAAGATGCTCCAAATTTTAGATCAGCAATTTCTGCTGGAGAACCTTTAGGTAAGAAACATCTTACAACTAAAAATTATGTAGATCATAATTTAAAAAATGTTGTTAGATCTGATGGAACTACTCCATTAATAAAGAATTTATCTTACAGAAGAAGTCCTGAACAGTTTGGAGATAACGATGTAGTTACAAAAAAGTTTGTAGATGATAATTTAAAAAGTACTTTAAAAGCAGTTAAAAGATATGCGTCTACTACATCTTATCCAGCAGCATCTTCTGGAGACAGTTTTGTTATTACTCATGAGTCTAATGCATTTGCAGAAGATGGTCCAGAAGTGCAGACAGGAGATTTAATTGTATGTATAGAAGATTCTATGGGGGGAACGCATTCTCAAGTAGGAGATCAGTTTGCAATTTTAAATACAAATGTTGTATTTTCTACAGAAGACCAAGCAGGTATATTAAAAGTAGCTAGTGATGAAGATATAAAAAACTTAGATTCATCTACCTCTGCTTTAACTCCTTTAAAATATAAAAGGGCTTTAGAGTTAAATAGTGAATACAATCGAACAGTTGTAAAAACTCCTACTTATACATTAACAGAAGATGAAAAAGGTATTATAGGGGTTATGTCTTCTCAAGGAGCAACCACTATAACACTGCCAACAATAGGAAGGTTAAAAAATCCTAAGCTGGTAAAATATATAATAAAAGATGAAAGTGGCCAAGCTGCTAAAAACACAATTACTATTCTTTCTTCTGGTGGAGATACAATTCAAGGCTCTAGAAGTTTTATATTATCTACTAATAACGAGTCCCTAAAACTTTATACAGATGGCGAATCTAAGTGGTATGTAGAAGGAAATGTTTCTTCAGGCACTGGAGGAGGTTCAGGTGTAAAAACTTTTAGCACTGTAGATCTTACTAATGGAGAAAGAGCTGTTTCTACAGGAGCGTATGAATCTGTTATGGCTATAGATGTAGACTTAAGAGAATATCCATTAGGCTCAGGATTTAAAATTATAGCTCACTCATTTTTTGCAGCTAACAGTAACACTAAAACAGTGGCAATAGGAGTAGACGGTACTCAAGTTATACCATCTTCAAATACAGGTACTACGGCACCTAATGGTTTATTTTGCCATCATGAAGTAACAGTGCTACATTCTGACACTGCTCAGTATATGGCTTTTGGATTTTGTTTAGTAGGGGCTGATATGGCTGCAGATGGAAGTGCTGCAGGCCTTACAAATAATTTAGATTTAGATTGGAATAGTAAAATAACGGTTAGTGTAGATGTTAATGCAGCCACAGCAGTTACAGATATAAAAGTATACGCATTACAAGTAGTACCTTTGAAATAATAAGACATGATACAAAGTTTAAGAGACGCAATAAATAACGGTAAAACCTCTGGGCAAATACAAAATATAACCCTTACTTACTCAATTCCAAATCTAGAACCTATTCTTGTAGATCACCCTAGAACGGAAGGAGTTAGAGTTTTACCTGGAACTTATATTACAGCTGACGCATTTGATGTTGAAATTATAAATAGTTTTTCTCAATGGAGTTATTTTATAAATGAATTATATAAAGACTATGTAGTTTTAACTTTTGAAAAGGTTGAGTCTAATGCAGATGTGACTATAGAGTTTAATGCCTCTCTTACTGGTTTACATATGGTACATAAAAATACACGTACCATAGAATTAAATTTAGGAATAAATTGGAACCTAGTACATTTTACAAATGGTGTTTTATTATTAAATTATGTAGTTTATGGTATTGGTAAACTTTTAGGAATTCAAAATACAAATGTTTTATCTCCTATGAGCTTTGACCATTTAAATATAAATTATGTTAATTTATTTGATTTAAATGTTTCAGATTCTGGTTATGTGCAGCAAGGTTATATTAAAAATTACCATGCTATAATAATACAGACAATGTTTATTTTTGGAGATGTTTTTGGTAATCCTATGATATTTGGATGTACAGATCCTAACTCTACAAACTATAATCCTGATGCAACACATAATGATTTTAGTTGCATACCTTTACCTGTCAGTCCAGATCAATCTATAAGACCGTCTCTGCGTTACAATGGATCTTTCGATGAGTATTTTTTAGCTAATAATTCTGAGATATATGCTTATGGAGTAGGGACATTTGAGTCTCCAATGCTTATTACAGATATTAATAATAATACTACTACTTTACCTTTAGGGTTTTCTGATGAACTTTATCCGCTTACATCTTTAGTAATAACAGATAAAGCGCCTGGTACTTATGGAGATAGTAGTGGGCAGCCTAGATATTACATAGTGCTTTCTCATGCAGGTGATATTAATGTTTTTAATAAAGATGGGCAGTTGCTTTCTGGAATGCCTAATTATAGTTCTACAGATGTATCTGCTATAGTTTCTTATTATGTTCATAATATGAATATTAATTACCAGCCATATGGTACGGATAGACATTCTCTTTCTTGGATTACAAAGAGAGGAGAAATTAAAAGATTAATATTAAATGATACATTAGCACAGCTTAATGATCAAGGTCAAACAGTAGCAGCTTGTGATTTAGATACATATACTCACGGTAATATTGAAGCTAACCAAACTTTTTCTACTATTGGTTCTCCTATAACAGACATTAATGGTGATTATTTAACTGTTAATGAGCAAGGTCAAATGTCTTCTATTATTGACACAAATTTAGAAGATGATGTTTTTGAAGCTAAATATGTAGGGATAGCTTATCAAAGTCTTCTTGGTAATTATGTAGAGACGATGCAACAACTTTTTGATCCGCTCGATTCTCCTAAGCTACAATCCGATCCTTCTAATTTTACTGTACATCAAGATATTAGTAATTTAAAAACATGTTTTATTCCTACTATTGATGGCGTTAAAGCTTTAAGTGTAGATTTATTTGGTAACTTTTTACAAATAACTAATTTAGATTTAGGTAGCCTATACACAGGTAGTCATACTCATGCTGTTTGGGCAGGAGATATTGATATTTTTGCTTCTGGACAATATCAAATAGATGATAGCATTTCTGTAACGAGGACGATTTATGGTACTAATGCTGCACCATCTAATATAGATTACGATTTTAAACCAACAACAAATGAGACACTAGCACATGATTCTACTGCAAGACCATTAATTACTAGAAATACTAATGCAGACTGCCATCCTCACTTTGGGTTTGATCCAGGACAAATTTTACTAAGACCTTTTAGTAAAGGGTTTAGTTTTGAAACTACTAGTATATATAATATAAGTGATAAAGAATGGAGTAATGGGGAGTTTTCTATAGGAGAAGCTCCTATAGATCATTCTTTATTTGCATCTTTACCTATAACTTTAGGAAATAAATTACATAGAAGTTTCTTTTGTGATATTACTAAAATAAGCTACCTATCTTGGGCAGTTCCAGTAACTCAGTGGGCTTCAGATTATGAATTTTATCAATTAGGTTTTATTAACTCTGAGCATGCTGAAGCAATTGCTAGTGGTAACACTGCTACTACAGAAGAATATAACAATCTTAGACACGTAGGTGATTTTCATTTAGCTATTGCTGTAAAGCATGGTTTTATATTAACTAAGGTTAATAATACAAATTTCTCATTAGTATCGCCTACAACTGAAAATGGTATTGAGCTTCATGTGTCTGGAGGTAATCCTAGTATGGAAAGTTTTAATGGTGGATGGACTCCTATATCTATGGAGTTTTCTCCTCATGATACTTATTTATATGCTATTATACAAAATCCTTTAGACTCTTCAGATAGAAGACTTGCTATATATAATATACATTCTGGAGGTGGTATACATGGATGCACTTTAGGGCAGTTAGACTCTAGCATATCAAACGACGCTATAGTAATAGATATTGAAGAAATGGATCTTGAAAAAGTAACGCTTCAAGATGATGGCTCTATTTATATTTGGAGTGCAGTAAATGACTATATAAAAATACCAGATCCAGATTTAAGAATGTCTGTAGATTTATTTAGAGCAGACCCTCAAATTTATATAGTTTCAGGATCTACATATACACCATCTCGATCTTATTTACACAATGCGTTAGATGCTGATTTAGATATGGGTCCAAAAAGTTCAATATCGGTATTTCAGTATACAGCTTCAGACGCTAGAATTAAATATGCCGAAGTATTTAACTCATCAGAACCTTCTATATCAATAGGAGAAGGAATAACTCTTATAAATAACTTTGAATACAATTCAAAATTTATAGGCTCTGGATTTACATTTGACTCAATATCAAATACAGTTTCTCAAAATGTAGAAGTAGATAATACAGTTCCTGAAGCTGCAGCGGTTCAAACTGCTAATAATTTAAATTTAGGAATTGTTGCTTATATTATAGAAAATGATGGATATATTGTATTAAAAGGTTACGATGGTACACCTATTATAGCTTATGATGCAACAGCAGAAAGTTATGATTTTAAAGACTCTGTATTTATAACTTCAAGTGAGTCAGGTATTAATGACTATTTATTTGGATATGCAGATGGTGCTGCTGGGTCTTACACAGTTAAAAGTTTTGCAGCTACTATTAATGCAGATGATCTTACATCATACTCTTATGAACTAAATTCTAACACTGCAACTCTTACAAATAGTATTAATGGAAACTACGCTTTCATACACGGCGCTAGAATTTTAAAAACTGATTTAGAACAAGATAAACTTTTATTCTTAAGAACTGTAACAGATGTAACTTCTACTGAAAATAAAAAAGAAATTTATTTAACCTTAGCTGAATATACTAATAATGGCTTTGAAACATCTGACAGCATTATTCCAATACATAATATATTAAGCGACAAACTTTCTGAAAACGCATCCACTTTTAGTATTTCTGGAATACAATTATATACTACTATAGCTGTAAGTCGAGATAATAATTACATAGCTATTGGTACTATGTCTAAAAGTGCTAATCATTTACATACTGAACTTTCTTTAAGTGTTTATCATTTAGATATTACTGCTGATATTAATAGCGGTAATGTAATAGGATCTCAAGTAGGAATAACTGCAAAAATGGACGTACACTTGACAGAAGACTATGGAGATTCTTTTGTTCCAATGACTAATAGTATTATTAGAGGATTAGAATTTTCTAATTTTAATACTACTGATCAGTCATATAAATTATATTGTTTAATAGGTAAACATGGTTCTTACGCGTCTACTACAATTGAAGGACTTTCTAAATCTAACAGAATAGTAAGATTTAAATTAACAGCAGATGTTTTATCTTTTGATGGTCCTTTAGTAAATCAACAGACATTTCCAGAACCTGAAGGAACTAGTGTTCAAAATTTTGTAACATTTACAGATGGGGTTTCAGATCAGGGTAATTCTTTTTATGCAAATAACTCAGCACCTATAGGATTATTTTTAAACGCAGAGGGAGAGATATTTATATCTAATATAATAACTTCACAGTTATATAGACCTAATGCCCCAGAAGAAAAAGTTATTTTTGTTGGGGGATATGTAAGTGATTCACCGTCGTCAAATTCAAGATTATTTAGAACAGCTTGTATCAAAAGTATTTTTGATGAAGTAAGAAGTATTAGAAGCGCAGGTTACTCTGCTCTTGTACCTTCTGGCGCTGTTGGAGGTGTTAAAAGTGGAGGGCCTGGAGACTTCGAGGAGTTTGAAGACCCTACAATAGAAATTTTACCTCCTGTAGCAACTCAAGGATGTACAGATCCAACTGCTGTAAATTATAACCCTTGGGCTACTATTGATGATGGATCATGTCTGTACGAATCAGGAGTAGGTAATTGTTTTGGAACTTGTACAGGAGATGGATTCTCTCTTTTAAATTTATTTGCTGACTATTATGGTAATGTCTTTTATGACATGCTTGAAGAGATTCAAAATGTAAGTAATAATTTTTGTGGACTATCGCTTACACTAGAACAAATATCTGATCTGTTAAATCAAGATACTGGTGGGCAAGTATTAGCGCTAGCGCTTTTCCAAACTTTTAAAAATCCTTACTGTAATTGTTCGTGTACTTATTATGCAGAATTTATAGCAGAGTATTCTTTTCAAAGTTTTTATGACGTTACTACAGAAGACGTTATGAATTATGGGAATGAAGGTTCCTTACCTTGGTTTACTAATATCTTAGAAGCCGAGGCACAAGGGTACCCTCTTGGTGATATATGTTCAGTAAATCTTTTTCAAACAACTTCAAAATATTATTATATACCAACACAAGGTTACTCAAGCGCAATTAACGCACAAAATATTAATTTAGGAACAGATCCTTTTGTTACAGGAAGTGATGAGCAACTAGTTTTACTTGGTGGAATTGTTGGAGGAACTCAAGGTACAGGAGCTATATCGCCTGGATACGCTAATGTTATTCATATAGATGATTGGAACGAAGATTATTGTAGAACTTGTACAGATCCAGGATCTCCTAATTATGTAGGTATAACACCTGAAGCTTGCGAGCAAGCAGATCAGTTTTGTTTTGATGATCCTGCATACTGCGGTGCGTTTGGTTGTACTGATCAAAATGCATGTAATTATATGCCTGCTGCTACTGTAAATGATGGTTCTTGTCAATACGCTCCTTCTGGAATAAATAGTTATGGAACTGACGTTGGTGTAATATGCGGATGCCCAGGAATTGGCGCTCAAGAAAATGGATTTAATTTTGGCTATTATGCATCTTCTTATTGTGGAGGATGTTTAACTGAAGAAGAAAGAGCTGAATTAAGAGAAAAATCTGAATTTTGTAATTGTGATGGAACTACTGTTCCTACAGGAAATCCTTCTAACCAAGGTATGTGGGGTATAGCTCACTACTGTGATTGTGAAGGGCAAACACCAAGTGATATAGCTGAAAATGCAGGAGAGTACGGTTGTATATGTGATCAAAATGGAAATTTAAGTAATTATTCTACAGGAGGACAGTTTCCTGTAGGTATATGTGATTGCTATGGTTCTACTAGTCTGGGTCCTGGATGTAGTTGCGGTGAATACACTTCTCAAGATGATTGGGCTGACCTTGAACTATTAGATTATGATCACTGGTGTGATTGTAATACACCTGCTGCACTCTGGTATCCAAAAAATACGGATGGCTCATATACAGCTCATTGTGATGCAGTTCCTTTAAAAATTTGTCAATCCGCAGGCTCATACGGCGAGGAAAATAACCCTACTGTTAACTGGTTCCATGGGTACGAAGGAGATTTAGGAATTGATGATACTCTTTCTACAGATGTTTATATTGATATATCAACTGGTACACAATATAGTTTAGCACAGTTAGAAGCAGACTACTTCCAAGGCCCTCTTAACGAGTTAATGTGTTTTGACTGTGCTTTAGATGGTCCTAACGGAGAGCCTCAAGAATACAACTGTAACGGTGATTGTAAATATTTTATTGGAACTGGTTCTGAAGATTTAGAGATTACTATTAATCCGTTATTTTCAGAGTATGCTATAAATGAAGATTGCGGACAATGTTTGCATATAAGTCAAGCAGGCGATTGTTGTAATGTAGATGAGAACGGAGAACAAATTTTAGATGTTTGTGGACAATGTATAAATTTAATTCCTAATGGAGGTATAACAGTTACTAATGTACTTACTGCTAGTGGTGAACCAACGGGCAGTTTTGAGGTAAGAAAAACTAACACTTCAGGAACTGTAGTAGGTGTTTGGTTTAGTGATTGTAATCCTTGTGCAGAAGCAGGAGGACCTATAACACCAGAAATGCAAAATAATGCTAACTGGATTACAAACAGTCAGTTTCTTGCTTATGGTAATTATTATCAACCAGATGATTGTCAACAGTGTGCAGGAACTAATGAGATGCAAGATGATGATGATAGATTTACTGGATATATTAAATACGAATTTATGCCGCCTGGTGATGCTGGGGCAATTGATATGTATAGATGTAACTGTGATGAGGTCGGATTTCCTATTGCAACAATTATAGCAACAGAAACATGTTGTCCAGGATACACTTGGAGCCCATGCTCAAACGGTGGAGAAGGTGGATGTGTAGGACCTGGTTACCCCGTACTAACTAAAGACTGTGCTGGTAACTGCCCTACGGGAGTTTACCTAGTTCAAGATCCACTGGAACAAGAGTATGTTTATCCTTACGGTATTAATAGTTGTGGTGAATGTACTGCTATGATTAATGAGGACACAGAATTTACTCCAGGAACTCCAGAGTATTTACTAGCAGCTACACCTATGGAAACTTTTAATGCTGTTGGATGTTGCGGAGATCAAGTACTGGCTTGCCAAGATGGATGCCAAGATCCAAATGAAGCTTTAGAAGAAGATCAATGTGGTGTGTGTGGCGGAGATAATAGTAGCTGCAGTGGATGTACAGATTCTACAGCTTTTAATTATAATCCTAATGCAACTATTGATGACGGTAGTTGTGTATTTACTTCATTATTAACTATTATAGAAGAAACAACTTCTAATCATGTTTTTGATTATTTAAATCCTAGTTTAGGTCAAAATTTAAATTTAGAATCTGTATTTTTTATAGAGGGTCTAATATTTGACACAGCTACATTGACTGCAATTCAAAATAACCCGATAGTAGCAACAAATTCAGCCTTATCAGATACATTTGGAGAAACGATTTATATTGACCAACCTTACTATACACAAAAGTGTCAAGTTATAACAACAACTAATACGGTTCTACATTTAAATAATCCTTTAGCTAATGCTGAAATAAGTTATACTGATATAGATCCAATAAACAATGATTATATAGCTCAACATTCTTCTTACGCAAATATTCAGTATCAAGGTGATGCTCAATTTTATACAACATACTATTTTAGGCTTGAGGCAAACTTAGCTGAGATGCTTACTGAAACAGATATTAATGTTATATTCGGAGGACAGTATGCAGATCAGGTTGCTTCAGTTACACACTGTGGTGGTGGAATATCAGTTACTGCTAGTTATGCTACTATGTGGCTTGAGTTTAATGAGGCAAGTCCTTTGCAAACAGGAGTATTAGAAGAAGACGCCAATCATACTGTATACAACGTGTATAAAGTAAGAATGTCAGTAAATCCTGTAACAGGAGAACCGTACACAACATCTATAGACTTTGCGCAGTACTTGGATATTCCTGTATTTGGATGTACAGTTCCATATGCTAGTAACTGGAACCCAGCTGCAACTCAAGATGATGGTTCTTGTGAATATACTTTCCCAGAATCAGGTTTTATACTTACTATAAATGGATACCCTAATTTAGAAGAGAATTTAAAATGGGTTTTGTATGACGCTAACAATAAGTTAGTAGCTGCAAACTGGGGAGAGTATCCGACAACTTTTGCTGATACAGGTTCATACAGTACATACTTACCAACTGCAAATAGTTGTTTATACTTTATTCCTTTAGGATTTAGATATAACGATGCTTGGTTAGATGTAACTTTAAAAATAAGTGATTTACAAACTCCAATACTTGTTTTACATGAAGGAGCAAATATGAGGGCTCATCATTCTAATGATATTGATAATAGAGGTACTGCTTTAATAGATAGAAGACCGTTCTCTTTATTCCCTTTACCTTCATGTACTGTAGGTTGTACAGAAACTACTGTTCCGAACACTGTGAAAACAGATTACTGTATATCTTATGTTAAACAAGATGAAAAAGAATTTACAGATATATCTTTTAAATTAGAGATCGGAAAGCCTATTACTACTAGATCGCATTTCCAACTTAGACTTTATAATTTAGATACTGCAGAAACTCTAATTGATTTTAAAGACATAGAAGATATAAATATAGCAACTAGTTATGTAAAAGAGTTTGCTATAGATTCTCAAACTCGTGTAGGTATTTATATACATAACCGAGAGGAAGTGCCTTTAAAATATGAAATGGTATCTGAGTATGGAGAAATAATAATTAAAAAGAAACTAAACTAATGATTAATTATTTTGAAGCAATAACGATAGGATTATCTAAAGCAGGTTGTACAGATCCAAATGCAGCAAACTATGATCCTAAAGCAAAAATAAACACAGGATTATGTTTTGATTCTGCATTTGAAGAATGTTTATATAATAATTTATTTTCTGTATCTCTTAGAGATTGCCACTTAGATAAAACTAAAAGAGTTTTAAAAATGTACGCACTTTACGATGGATATAGACAAGCTATTAGAGAAGGTAATCAAACTAAAATAGATATTTATACAAAACAGCTTACAGATATGTGTAATGCTGAATATTGTGAATCATGTTAAATAAAATAAAATGGATAGAAATAGAGATTTATCAAAACAACTAGCTAGACTAGAAACTAAAATCCAAGAACAAATGGATTTAGATTATGCTCGTCATGGAAGCACTTTATTAATGGAAGGCTATGTAACTGAAGTTACAGGTTCTTTTTATGGAATAAAAGCTGACGGTTTAGGTACGGCTGGTATTGTAATAGATACTATGACTTTAGACGGCGTAGCTATGACAGATAATATTACTATAGCAAATGGCGATGTTTTTTATGGGAACATAACAGCTATAAAATTACATGCTGACGGTAGTGCTAATGCAATACTTTTGCATAAAAGAGGACACGGACCATCTGTAGTATTAGGAGGAGCTTAATATGGGGTATGGTAATGGAATGGCAGGATCTAAAAAAATGATTAGAAAACCTGCGGTAAGACAAAAAATGTATAGTAGAGAGTTTAGTACTTTCTTTACTAATCATGCTTCTACCAGTGGCGATTCTAGAGTTAGAATTGGTGGGGCAGATATAGTACCTGGCACTATAAGTGCTAAAAAGGGTTATCCTTTTTGTTTCTTTAGTTCTGATGATGGTAGTATAGTTAATAGAAAACATTTTTTAAGAAATATAACTTCTGATTCTGTATCAAGAGGAGAACACCTATTAACATTTAGTGCGTAATGAGTAAAAATTATAAGTGGGTTAACTTGACGCCCGACGAGATCTGGGAACAGACATCTCCAAAAGTTCAGAAAAATAAAAAAAAGTATAATCGTAAAAAATTAAAACAACAAGATTATGGCAATGAAAAAGAAAGCAGGCTATAAAGCTGGCGGTAAAAAAATTAAAATGGCTAAGAAAGGTCTAAGCGCAAAACAATCTAGAGTTATGGATAAAAATAACGACGGTAAAATTAGCGGCGCTGATTTTAAATTAATGAGAGACGGCGGTAAAATGATGGCTAAAGGTATGGACATGATGAATAGAGTCATGATGAAATACGGTGGAAAAGCAAAGAAGAAAAAGAAATAATGGAAATTTTTAAAGACAACAACAACTGGAATGAAAAAGCTATCGTAGGGTTTATAGCCTTTGCGGTTATGTGTATGATTATGGTAGCTGATCTAGTAACAGGATGGGTAGGCGCTGACCTTGTAATAAATGAGTTTGTATATGATTCATTTGTCTGGGTAGTGCTTGGCTGTTTTGGAATCTCAGGTGTAGAAAAATTTGCTAAAACTAAATAATATGGCTGCAAAGAAAATAAAAAAAGCAAAGAAAGCAAAGAAAGCATTAACTGTAAAATCAGTTAAAGGTGTTAGTACTGCTGGGCTTACTAATAGACAAGCAAGCACTCTTAAAAAACATGCAGTACACCATACAGGAAAACATATTAGAGCTATGGTGAACGCAATGAAAAGAGGAGCATCTTTTAGCGAGTCTCATAAAAAAGCTCAAAGAAAAGTAGGAACATAATAAAAATAAAAGACATGGCAAAACGAGGACTATACGCAAACATCCACGCTAAAAGAAAAAGAATAAAAGCAGGTAGTGGAGAAAAAATGAGAAAGCCTGGGAGCAAAGGAGCTCCTACAGCGGCTAACTTTAAACGTGCTGCAAAAACTGCAAAGAAAAGACCAGCAGCTAAAAAAAGAACTACTAGACGAAAAAAGAAATGAGAAAACTAATTTACTTATTTTTAGTTTTAAGTCTAACAGTTACAGCACAAGATACTATTCTAGATTGTTTTGGAACAGTTGCGCCTACCGCTTGGTTAGGCGATGGTTTTTGCGATAACGGTTCGTATACATGGAACGGCAACGTAATAGACTTTAACTGTGAAGAGTTTGGTTATGATGCAGAAGACTGCCCGTTACCTATAGATACTGTACCAGGCTGTACAGATATGTTAGCTTTAAACTATGTACCTGAAGCAAACTTTAACGATGGTACATGTGAGTATCCTGTATTTGGATGCACTAACCCAGAAGCGCCTAACTTTAATCCTTGGGCACAGGCGGACGACAATAGCTGTGTAGGTATAAGTTGCTCTGATGGTGAAGCTAAAATGATTTTTAAACTTACACTAGATCAGTACCCTGGTGAGACAGGTTGGATACTAACAGACCTGTCTAATGGGCAGCCTGTAGAAAGTGTTACAGCTGGTGAATATTCTTATGAAGAAGCTAACCAAACTATTGTATATGATTTATGTGTGCCTGAAACAGGTGTAGAACTTATACTAAGTGATACATACGGTGACGGTCTAGAAGGATCTTTGTTTGGTGGTACAGATGGAGACTTTATTATACTTGGTGATGCAGAGCCTTGTGGTAGTTTAGATACGCTATGGGCTTTACCAGAGCCAGGCTTTGGCAACGCTGCATACTCGGGCCCTATATGGTTAGAGCAATGTGACTTACCTATAATAGAAGGATGCACAAACAATACATATATAGAATTTAATCCAGGAGCTAACTTTGACGATGGGTCCTGCGAAACATTACACACACTGGGCTGCATTAATCCTAATGCTTTTAACTTTAACCCACAAGCTACATTAAACGAAATAGTACCTACATGTAACTATACTCTTATTATAGAGGATGATGGTGGTGATGGTTGGGGTGATTGCTATATAGGTGTAGTACAAGAAGATAGTATTCTTGGTACATATACTATGGGACCTGGCTCTTACTCACAAGAGTTTGGTATAACACTAGAGACAGATAAACCTGTAAAAGTATATTACTTTGAAATAGCTAGTGCTCAAACTCCTCCTGCAGAAGTCGCTTTCCAGACTATGCATAACTCATTTAAACTTATAAATTCAAACGGTGATGTAACGCTACAAGGTGGTGTATATCCATTTTCTGATAATGGACAGGGAGCACTTAAACCTTATAAACCACCGTTTTGGTATGTATACGATGCTCTTCCATTTTGTGGAGATTATTGTATACCTAAAGTATACGGGTGTTTGGATGAACAAGCTTTAAACTATAACTCTGACGCAAACACTGATGATGGTTCTTGTATTGAAATAGTAGAAGGTTGTACCTCACCCTTTGCATTTAACTACGACTCCCTTGCTAATGTAGATGATGAAAGTTGTGTAGCAGTAGTTGTAGGCTGTATGAATAGCGAGGCTTGGAATTATAATCCAGACGCAAATACAGCAGATGAATCTTGTTTATACTTTGGCTGCACTGATGAGTTAGCTCTTAACTACGATAGTACAGCAAACGTAAATAACGATAATTGTATATACCCCGTTCCAGGGTGTACGGATCCTCTCGCATTTAACTTTGAAATAGATGCCAATGTCAATGACGGTAGTTGCATCCCCGTTATAATAGGATGCATGGATCCTACAATGTATAATTATAATGAACAAGCAAACACGGCAAGCGATAATTGTATACCTTTTATATTTGGGTGTACTGATACTATTGCATTTAATTATGACCCTGTTGCTAACACCGATAACGGATCTTGTATTCCAATAACCCCTGGGTGTACAGACCCTAATGCCTATAACTATAATGCAGATGCTAATACAGAAGACTTTTCTTGTGTAGATGTAGTGTATGGATGCACTGATGATGCAGCATTTAATTATGATCCATTAGCAAACACTGACAACGGTGGATGTATAGATGTTTTAGAAGGTTGTATGGACCCGCTTGCACATAATTACGATGCAGTGTATAATACAGATGACGGAAGTTGTTTATATGATGCAGGTTGTATAGGAGGCCCTGGTGTACCATACTGGTTAAACGATACTTGTTATGCTTGGGTAATTATGATAGATCCTTACTGTTGTAATAACGAATGGGATGATAAATGTCAACAGATATACTGGAGCTGTGCTTGGGATAGTCCACTTGATACAAGAGATTTACTTAGAGGGCATAATATTGTTATGTATCCTAATCCTATGGGAGATGTAATAAATATATTAACAAATGGTTCTGTAGGTATAGAAGTATATGATATATCAGGCAAGCTTATAATACGAGTTAAAGAAAACCAAACTGCAGAAGGACTAAATCAATTAGATGTAAGTTTACTACCTGCAGGTGTATATAATTTTCATGTAACATATGACGGTAACACTAGCACAACAAAAGTATTAAAGAAATGAAAAAATTATTAATAATATTATTATTTATTCCTTTATTAGGAAATGCGCAAGGGTTACATAAAATATTTAAGTACTCTACATTTTATGCTGCGGTTAATGGTGGTACATCATTAGGAGATGATCAGATATGGTCTATTACATCTGGTGCACTAGAAGAACAAACAATACAAACACCTTTTGATTATACACTATCTATAGGTATAAGAAAAATAAAACGATTTGGTTATGAAAACAGGGCTCTTACTTTTTATAATGGTACAGAAAATTCATACAGTGATGCTGCCACAATTGGTAGAGTCGATGGCTTTGAGTATTTATTCGAGGCTGATTTTGTACGTCGTTTAGGTGTTAACTTTACAAACCAGCATCACTTTGTAAGATATGTTGCTGATAAATGGGTAAGTAAAGTAGAATACTTAGAAGATGGCTTTGCTGATATAAAATACTTTGAAGCGTCAGAAAGGTTTAGAGTACAAATAGGTGAGGCAGGTAAGTTATCTGTAAATGTAGGAGCTGTACAACGTCTTGCAGAGCCATATGGTTTTGACCCCCTGGCAGACTGGGTGCTGGACAATGGGACATTACACTATACATACTTGGCACTTCAAGAGGGATACACTATAACATTAGATGGACAGTATTCAGCACCCAATGGAGAGATAGTAGCAACTAGTCAAGAAGTATGGGAAGAAGTTGTTATACCACAAGTAATAGATGACTATGTAGAAAAACAAAGAAGTGCAATATCTAATATAGTAGAATACTCTGCAGTACTAGGTTTTGATTACTATCATTTTACAAAAGACTTTTGGTTTCACAGCTGGGGTAACCTTATGCCATATCATATAGATACGGATAACACATACTCTTATCACAAGTTTAATAACGGACAATGGTTAGATTACTCAGCAGGACTTATTTACGGATACAGATTTAATAAAAGTTTAGGTGTATTTGTAGAAGGTAGATATAATAAATACTGGAACCGACGATGGCACAACTTTAGTGTCGGTATTAACTATGTAATATTTTAACAGATGGCAAAAGAATTAAGTGAAGAAACATCATTCAATATAAGTCTTAAAACTCTAGCAGGCATTGCAGTATTAATGGCTGCAGCTATTAGTGGATGGTTTGTACTACAAGCAGACATAGCAGAGGCTAAAAAATTACCTCTGCCTCCTGATCCAGAGATTACTCGTATGGAGTATGACATGAAAGATCAGTTAATACGTCAAACTATTATGACAACACAAGATGATGTAAAAGAAATTAAAGGACATATGCTACGCCTTGAAGAAAAGATAGATGACTTAAAATAATATCTTATGAAAAAACTATTTGTTTTATTTTGTATTTGCACTAGCGCCTTAGCTCAAGACTTTCCTGATGGAATGGTTGCTGTTGAGTTTAACGCTAGTTTTAATAAATCTAATGAGGTAGCCTGGCTGACAAAACTATCAGACTGTGAAACACAAAGAGTTGATATAACAGCAGATGCAAGATGGTCTAAAGAATACAAAATAGTAGTTGTACCTACTATTGTAATATTTAACAATAACGAAGAAGTAAAAAGATTTCAAGCAAATATAATGATGACTATGGAGGCCACTAAAAAAGATGTGCAAGACTCTATAGATGAAATTGTAATGGAAGCATTTTAAATTTAATATATGAGACTAAGTAAGAATTTTGTATTATCAGAGATTACTCGAAGTAATACAGCAAGAAGAAAAGGAATAAGTAATGAACCAGAAAAGAAACATCTGGCTAGTCTGCAGACTATCATTACAGAGCTTATTCAGCCTATGCGGGATGCTATCGGTCCTATCCGTATTAGCAGTGGTTATCGCAGCCCGAAACTTAATCGTGCTATCGGAGGAAGTAGCCGCTCGCAACATTGTAAAGGTGAAGCACTGGATCTGCAGTTTTGGAAAGACGGAGAAATGAATAATAAAATCATTTATGATTGGATACTAGACTCAGGTTTGGAGTTTGATCAGATGATAAATGAATTTAATTTTGCATGGATACATATATCATTTAGTTCAGGCAAAAACAGAAAGCAAGTACTAGAAGCTTATAAAAACGATCAAGGTAAAACAGCTTATAGACATGCAAGTGATAATATAAAAGCACTTTAATGAGTAAGTTATTAAGTTTTTTAGGTGGCAACACTATTGAGAAGATTGGAGACGTAGTAGATAAACTAAGTACGTCAGATGAAGAGCGCATGGAAGCAAAGCGTATGATGAAACAAATTTTATTAGACGCAGAAGCTAAAGGGCAAGAACAAGTAACACGTCGTTGGGAGGCTGATATGAAGTCTGACAACTGGCTTAGTAAAAATATTAGACCATTGATTTGTATCTTTTTAACAGCAATGTTCATAATTATTTCTATATTTGATGGGAATTTAGGAGAATTTGTTATATCTCCAGCCTATATTCCTATCTACCAGACACTATTAATTACCGTGTACGGTGCTTATTTTGCTGGAAGGAGTATAGAAAAAATTAGAAAAAAATGATACAACAGTTAGACCGAGAAGGAAACGTTATCGATGAATTCTCTAGTATCTATGAAGCAAGTAATGCATTAGGTATAGACCAAAGCAATATAGCAAAGGTTGTTAGAGGAGTCAGAAAATACGCAGGAGGGTATGGATGGAAAGACAGTAATGATAATGTAAACGAAACACAAAATATAGGGGATATAGATCCTTTATATATACCCGAACTGGATTTACATCTAAAAGAGAGGGGAATAAAAAAACAAGATGTTAAGTCAGTTAAACACTGGCAAGCTGCTAACGGAGATTATAGATTTTCTGTAGTAACAAAAGAAAATGGATTTGATCTTAAGCAGTTTAAAAAAGAGTTCTTTGAAGAAATGAAACAGTATATCCCAGAGGTTGCAGTTCCTAACTACAATCTTAAACAGGGATCTCCTGTAGCCTACGAAATATCTTTACCTGATTTTCATTACGGTAAGATAGGGGCTATATCTCAAGAGGATAATAATTTAGATTTTATGAACACTGTAAAAGAGTTACATAAAAAAGCTGAAGGATTAAACATAGAAAGATTTATATTACCTATTGGTAATGACGGTCTTAACTCTGAAGGATATAGTAGAGCTACTACTAAAGGTACACCACAGCATGATGCTGAAGAATGGCAGCAAACCTTTAGAGGTTATTGGAAGTTACTGGTTAAAGCAATAGATTATCTATCTGCGTTTGCACCTGTAGATGTTATAGTAGTGCAAGGTAACCATGACTTTGAACGTATGTTTTATATAGGAGAAGTAATAGAAGCTTGGTACAGAAATTATAAACCAGTGACAGTATACAATAGTTATGAGTCAAGAAAGTATTACAAATACGGAAACAATATGCTTATGTTTACACATGGGGATAAAGAGAAGCCAGCAGACATGCCCCTTCTTATGGCAACCGAAATGCCAACAATGTTTGCAGAATGCGAACACAGAGAAGTGCACTGCGGGCACCAACATAGAGAAATTGTTAATACCTACCAAGGAGTAAAAGTTAGATTCCTTCCAAGTATTGCAACACATGATGCCTGGCATAAAATGATGGGGTATCATAGTAAACGAGAAGCACAAGCTTATATATGGAATAAAGAGAAAGGATGTGAAGGATATTTACAAGTAAATTTAAAATAAATGGCAACAATAAAAGAATTAGTATACGACATAAAAAACATTGTCAGAGGCGGAATGCAATCTGATGATGAAATTATATCAGATCGTCAGGTTGAGTTTCAAATTAATACTTTGAGAGCTCAATACATACGACAAGATTTAAACAAGCGTCGTAGTATATCTGAAAATATTAAACAGGTAATACATTGTTTAGACTTAGAAAGAGTGTCTAGCAATACGTGCGGACTACCTAGCGATGTAAAAGTTCTTAGGTCTATTAAACAAATTCCTAACGCTATAGAAACTTCTCATCAAGATTTAATTACTCATGTAGGGCCTACAGGTGTGTTGTCTGTAGGGTTTCATTTAATTCCTTACAATAGAGCTCCTTGGGCGGGTAATAATAGATATACTAAAAAAATGACTTTTGCATTTATACTAGATAATTTTGTTTATGTATTTGGTCCAGAGTCTGAGTATTTAGAAAAAGTAAAAGTAGAAGGGGTATTTCAAGATCCTAGAAAGATTTCTGAGTTTATAGATTCGCACGGTCATCTTTCTTATGATCCTGATAAAGATGAGTATCCTTTATCTACATCAATGGCTGATCTTATAAAACAACAAATGCTAGCTGTTAATATGCAGCCTTTTATACAAAGCTTTACAGATCAGACAAATAATAGTAAATCAGATCCGCAACCTAATACTCCTAAATAATGTTTAAAAATTCTAAAAGAGGAGAAGGTAACTATAAAAAAGATTATGGATCTAATGACGTATATAAAAAATATAAAGAAGATGTAATACCTGAATTACAAGTAGACAAAAAACTTTTTAGAAAAATATGTGACGATTTTAATAGAATGTTAATAGAAGAAATTCTATTAAACTCAGAAGAAGTTAGGCTTCCTTATAGGCTGGGAACAGTTAGAATAAAAAAGTCTAAAATGAAATATGATGATAAGAATAAATTGAAGATTGATTGGGCAGCTAGCCGTAAACTAGGTAAGAGAATTTATCATCTAAATGATCATACTGGAGGATATAAGTACAGGTTTTATTGGACTAAAGGAATAATTAAAAATATAACAGCATATTCTTTTATACCAACAAGAACTAATACAAGAACCCTTGCAGGTATATTAAAAGATAAAAATAGAGAACTAGATTATTTTATGTAATTATGGCAAAAAAACTAAAAACAAAAGTATTCGCACCCGAAGGATTCCATTTTATGATAAAAAAGAATGGTAATTTTTATTTACAAATAAAAGACTATGCTCCTCATACATTAACTAATGGGGATAAATCAAGTCCTTACGTTATGATGGAGTATACAACTACGCATCCTGCCCCTAAAGTAGGAGAGCCAGGTTCTGCTGCAAACAGAACTGTAGGACCTACTGTAAGAACTACAACAGGCACAGTTACTAATACATCAGGAAGATCTACTACAACATCGACATCAACATCAATGCCTACAAGATCTACATCTGGTGGATCTAGTGGTGGATCTGGTGGCGGTGGCTCATATGGAGGAGGATATTAATTATGGGTTGCGGATGTTCTAAAATGAAAAAAGGCGGTAAGGTTAGAAAAGAAAAGGCTATAAGAAAAACTACAAAAGGCAAAGGAGCTAACTATCGATCTACTAAATCTGGTGCAGGTATGACTGCTAAAGGTGTGCGTGCTTACAGAAAAGCTAATCCTGGTAGTAAACTTAAAACTGCTGTAACAGGTAAAGTTAAAAAAGGCAGTAAGGCTGCTAAACGTAGAAAATCTTATTGCGCTAGATCTTTAGGACAGCTAAAGAGAAGTAGTGCAAAAACTAGAAATAATCCTAACTCAAGAATTCGTCAAGCAAGAAGACGTTGGAAATGTTAGTATGGCAATAGGAGATAAAATAATATCGTTCTGGAAACAGGTAAAGATTAAGTCTTCTGACATGTTTACTTTATTTAAAGTAGGTGTCGGAATAAAAATTCCTACGCACAAACTACATGTTAAAGATAAGACTGACCCTATGAAGCTAGAAGGTGTACAAAGTGATACATCTAGCTCTACTAAATTTCTTGTCCTAGATGGTAGTGATGTTATTAAACACACTACAGGATCAGGTAAAACTACAGAGGAGGTTCAAGATATAGTTGGAGCTATGTTTACAGGTAATACTGAAACAGGTATTGCAGCTACATATGAAGACAGTGATGGAACTATAGATTTAGTTGTAAGCGGCCCAACAGATTTACATAGTGCGGGCGTTGACGGAGCAGCTAACCAATTGCTTACTGATGATGGTGACGGAACAGTTACATCTGAATCTGAACTTACCTATGATAATTCAAGCGAGATTTTACAAATAGGAAGTAATACTTTTAATACGGTAAGTATAATAAGGCAAGCTCACACTGATGATATTGGAGGTAAGATAGATATAGAAGGTGGAGACTCAGGCGGAACAAATAAAGCAGGAGGAGATGTAAGAATTTACGGTGGAAAAGGTACAGGTAATGCTGCAGGAGGTGCTATAGAATTTTATGTTAGTACAGCTGGGTCTTCTGGAGATACTTCTCATTTAGTGCAAGCTGTAGACATGACAATAACAGATGGACAAGTAGCTGTTAATGGTAACATAACTGTTACAGGCACTGTAGATGGTATTGATATAGCTACAGATGTTGCAGCTAATACAGCTAAAACATCATTCCCTGGATTTGGTACATCAGGTGGAACAGCTCTTGAAGGTAATACTACTATACCTGTAGATTTAACAACAGATGGAACAGGAACTATACACGCAAATAATGTACCTACATTAAACCAAGACACTACAGGTAACGCTACTACAGCTACAAACTTAACATCAGGTGATAAAGTTTTATCTGGTATTATTACTGCAAAAGGCTACATAGTTGACGGAGATAGAAGTGGAGGAGGAAGTGGA